>FTEL01002841.1_pt1 | contig 12299 bp, 7 predicted proteins | sample 1658911 | NCBI WGS metagenome assembly FTEL01 (sample SAMEA3914869, study PRJEB12502) | metagenome | biome: forest; material: soil | place: USA | collected 2012-03-12 | depth 0.1 m
ATCCCATTCCCCGCTTCCCTCAGAGGAGCAACCACGCCGACAACGCAGCCCCAAGGAGACCTCCTATCGTCCCCATCGACAATCTCCCTGCGGCCGACTTTTGACTAGTAGGCGGGGGCGCGGGCGTGAGCTTCAGGGTCCCGTTGATCGTCCCGCGCAGCAGGTCCATGATGGCATCGTAGGCCGGCCGGCGCTGGTAGTCGGCGCTCCACAGACAAGCATCGCCCTCGCCCGGCAAGCTCTGGGGTACCCAGTTGTACTTGTCTGTGAACTGCCAGACAGTTACGCCGACGCACTCCTTCACGTCCAGGCACGAACCGACGATGGCGGCGTAGTCCTGCGCCTGTTGCTGGAGCGCCGTCGCGTTGGGTGGAAGTTGGGTGTGGCGGATCTCGACCTCGGTCCAGGCGACCTCGAGGCCAAGGGCAGTGAAATTGCGGAGCGTCGCGGCGAGGCTCTCGCGGGACGGCGTGGCGCCTACGACGTTATGGCCCGCGAGGCCAACGCCGTCGATCCGGATGCCGCGGGACTGGATGTCGTCGACGATAACGAGGGCCGCGTTGAGCTTCTCGGTGGTCGGGCCCTCCATACCGTAGTCGCTGTAGTAGAGCTTAGCGTCCTTGTCGGCGGCGGCCGCGGCGCTAAAGGCGATCGGGATATAGTCCCCGCCGATGACCTTGGAGAAGACGGTCTCGCGGTAGCCCGGGTTGTAGACGTCCTCAATGGCTTCGTTGACAACATTCCAAGAATAGCAGGCTCCTTTAAAGTGGCTGACGACGTTGGTAATGTGCGTTTCCATTACCTCAATCAGTGTCTCGTTGGTCCAGGCACCCTCGGCAACTGGGTAACAGGGTAGAGAGTTAGCGAACCCTGGATGTAGCAAAGTCAGAACGCAAAGAGAGACTGCCGACTTACCCCATGACGGCAGGGCCTTGTGCCAGACTAGCGCGTGGCAGCGCATCATCTGGCCGTTCTGCTTGGCCTTTGCGACGACGCGGTCGGCGTTCGTATAGGTAAACTTGCCCTGGACGGCCTCAGTAAAGTCCCACGTGATGGAGTTGTCGGCCGTGATCATGCCGAAGTCGTTCTTGTTGGACACGATGGCCATATACTCGGTATCGTTGAAGCTGTTAACATCGGCTGCGGTGCCGAAGTACAACTTGCCGGCCTTGACCATGAGCGAGTTCAGGCCGTCGGGCTGGGCCTGGGTCCCGTTCTGTGCGGCCATGACGGCGGCAGCACCGGCCAGCAACAAGGCGCGTGTGAGTCTCGCCATCTTGGCCGGGAAGAACCTGTGAGTTTGGGTGGAAGGGAGCGTGGGCAGACTGCAGAGGACTGGTGGACGATGGCATGCGCGCCCGAGAAGACTCAAGGAGGAGGTGAGGTCTGCTTTACGGGCTGTTTATTATTATTAACGTCTTTTCTGTCGGTGCCGTTGCCCGCAGGGGGGGATACATGGGTACATGTACCGGAGTACATGTACCAGGTACAAGTCCAATTTTTGCGCCCGCGCGGGCCGCCTTGGGAGCAAGCCCCTTGCCTGTTCGTTGACCCCGCATCGCTTGGGGTTTGGCGGGCGCTCGCCTGGTTGGCTGCCGTCGCGAACGCGGGACGAGTTGGGGATGGCGCGCATCAACTACCCTTGAAGCCCCGGCAACTCAACTTGGCCTGGCGACATTTAGTGATTAACTCGCCTCTTTCAAGCAGCGAGGGCTGGAGGTGCCCAGAAGCGTGTGTGGGGCAGCCCCGCAAGAGCGGCTTGCCGCCAGATTCGGAGAAAAGGGACAGACATGTATGCACGGATATGTACATATGTACGGAGTAGACCGTTGGCCTGACCACCCGAGGGCGGATCCTGGCGCGGTGGTCCGAGTCGTCCCAGTCGAGGTCAAGACGAACAAGAAGAGGCCTTCTGATGACGACTCTTTGAGCACACCAATGCTTGAAGAGCAAGGGGAACATGTGAGAATTTCAGGGGTTAATGGCTCTTGGACATGCGTGCCGGTGTCGCCACTCAGGGGGCAATGTGAAGGCAGTTGCGCCAAGGGACGCGAGCTTGCAATAGCTTCTTCGCGGTGGCTGGTGGCCACCTCCCCTCACCTTCACCCCGCCAGCCCACCCCCGTGCCCATCTCAACCGGAGGTCTCAAGCTCCGAGCTGCCCCCGGAGACCCAGGTCACCGGCTAGCCGCCCATCTCGAGCAACTCCCAGGCCCATGTCAACACCGACACCGAGCCCGTCCCCATCACCACCAGCTCCACCAGCTCCCCGCCGCCCAGCTCCCCTCCACGACCGAGCTCCCGCCCGCCACGTCCAACACCCCGACCCCGTCCTCGTCGGCATCGACATCACTCTCGTCGACGGGCTCGACCCCCTCGACGACAACGTTGCCCGGTAGCAGCTCCACGCTCAAGACGGCGACGACGGGCCGGGTGTCAACCAGCTCAATCGCGCTTGGCGCTGCGGGCAGGTCGATGCAAGCTAACCTAGCGGCTGTGTTGGTGGGTGGTTTTGGGTTGTTCTTCCTCCTTTAAGGGGGGAGAGTGCTCTACGGGGATGAGGTTGATTCACTTCTAATGGTTAATTCTTTTCTGCTTTTTCTTTGGCTTTTTTTTGGGTTGGATTTTCCCGTTCCTCTCAGTTGAGGGGGGGAGTTAAAACTGCATATGTAATGGACTGCAAGAGAATATGCACTACGTCGGCCTTGCAGCCAAAATCCTGGTTCGACAGGTCGTCTACGAGCTACCATTATGCAAGGGCAGCGAAGAGGAGTCCCACCATCTTCGAAGTCCTTTCCGGCAGTTGGACAGCCCCAGAGGTTGCGCAGGTGGAGGCCGACGATGGCCAGCTGACAGAGATCGAGTGCCCGGCATCCCCATCTCTCGCCTTTACGCAGCTTTCCCTGGCTTGCTTGCGGTTCTTCCCGTGGCTTCAGGATGCCCACCCTCCCCCGGCCCTAAGCCCCTCTCTTGTGGCAGGAGATACCGGACTGGAGAGGCGGCAGGCCTTTTACGCGGACATTCTGGTGTTGGCGCAACGTCCAAAGCATTGTTGAGTCTACATGATTTTATCATACAGCTTATGGTATCGTACCTCGTAGTTCCTCCAGGAAAGGAGCCTTCCGTTCCTCCAGGCACATCACCAGCTTTTCCTTGCCTCATCTCCTCACTTTGGGCTATCGGCACCGCTGGGCCCTTGCAGTTCCACCGCGTCCATAATGTAGTTGGCACTGAGCCAAGTGGCATCCCCCGAACCATAAACGCCGATCGTCAAAGTGTTTGTGCCCGCCTGAAGAGTCCCAGCAGGAATCTTCCAGGTGTACACCTCCCCATACCCGCGGTAAGCCCCGCGCGTCACGCCCCGGGAGTCGATCAGTTTCTATAACGGCAGTTAACTCGGCACATCCGGGAACCTTCGCAAAGTGATCCATGGGGTTTAACACGTACCGGCGCTCCAGGATCACTGCCTTGCCAGTTGTTGACCTTGACTGACGGACGTCCGCCTTTGAATGACAGTGTGGTTCCAATACGCAGGACGGTTCCAGCAGAAGCTTGGTTCGCCGCGAGGTTAAAGGTGACCGTTGCAACACCACCCTGCTTGGCAAAGAGCGCCATTGGTAAGTCCTTGGGACTCGACTGTCCAACCGTGTAGCTCCCGCCCCACGATCCCATGCGCACGTCGGAGGGGTGCATCCGCTCAATCTTGTCCCCATTCTTCAGCTCGAACGGCTGGCCGTCGAAATTGCCGATGCGCCAGATGACTGACGGGTTGGACTCGGTGGATGCAATGTTCTTCGTTGTCTTGCCGCCCGCGGTAACGACGACTGAGTCTTGGGCAATCGGAAACTCGTTCCTGTACATCATCATGGTGTATGTTCCCGGTTTCATCGGAGGAGACGCGTATTGCCCTCCGGCCTCGGCAGTGGTCCAATACTGCGCAGCATTGTTGTACCAGTGAAGAACTGTCTGGAACCCCTGAGCAACCCCAGTCGCAGTGCCGGACACGGTCCCTCGTTTGCTGCTAGGAACGTACCCCTTGATAGAGAGGGACTCGAAGAAAGAAGTATCAAGATCAGGTGAAGGCTTCGCTCCAGTCCTACATAGAGATTAGTAACCTTGGAGGAGCATTTTATTATAGTCATTCACTCACGTAAAACGCATAGCGTATGGTCCCATGAGACCAAACCTCCAGGGCTCTGTGCGCACATGCCCACTGTTCATGTACCAATACAGTTCCTGGTCATCCCCGCTCTGGCTGTTGATATCTCGCATAAACGGGCCACCCGACGACGTTTCATAAGCCACGCCGGGCATGATCATCCAGATTGCCACATTCTGCAGTAAGAAGGTGCGTCAGTGATTTTTCATGATTCGGATCCAGAAGGCGTCTCTTACTTTGCCAGTCACTCCATGGACTTGATCATCGATGAAGCGGTCCGATGTGTACATCTTGCAGCGTGTCTCACCATTTGGGCACCTGAACGTGTCCTTGCCCTCGAACGCAGTGCAGCCGTCGAGGACAGCGGCGGTCCCGTGCCAGCCGTTTGGCACCGCCGATCGGCGGAGACGGGCGAGCCATCGGAGCTCCCCAGGGTCGATCTCACCCGTGATGTAGGTGCCCATGTAGATAGTTGGGTCATTGGGCCGAGCAACGAAATATTGCGTCAGGGGCAGGGATTTCGCGGCGACGGTGATCTTGACGAAACCATTGACGGTCTCGGCGGTGACCTGAGAAGAGCCAAGCCCGGAGTTGATGGCTGTCATCTTACTGGTTCCTTGATACTGGACGCCATTGTACTGCAAGCTGGTGATGTCCCCGTTGCTTCTGAACCCGTTTTTTGTCAGCGAGGTTTTTAGATTGAAAGTGGACAAGAAACATATTCAAGGCAGGGGGCGCGGGGGAGAAAGGGGAAGCGGGGGGGGCACTCGCTTATCAACATCAAAGACCAAACCTCCGTCGGTATCGACGCTGAAAGAGTTCCCTTTGGTGGTCACGCCAAACTTTGCAAAAGCAGGCCTCCCCAGGACCCAGGCCGCAACCGCAACCGATGTCAAGGACAGGCGCATGATCGGTAGTAGAAGGGTTTTGTTTGGAGCCGTGCACTGTTGGTCAACGAGTGTCTCCAGCGCTTGCTTCCTAGGCCAGTCTTCCCTTTACTTATAACATTGCAAGCTAATGCTCGGATAAACTACCTAGCCTCTGCGGGCTTGGTTTGTCCAAATTGGCTTGCGACGGGCAGAGTTTTCCCGCGCCTCGTCTTACCCGGGATTTCACTATTAACCACTCTAACGGGGGGCGTTTCGCGGATATCTGGGATTCGGTACCACTACATTCTCGCGGGAATCGGCGGTGATGAACGTCCCCGCCCCAACTGACATCGGAATGTCGTCTCCATGAGAGAATTTCGCGGCGCGGAGTAATTATTCAGACGGAGGCGCCACCAAAAAGCCTTGCAGCCCGGCAGATCAAATCAAACTCCCGCAGAGAAAGGGCATTATTTGGACCAGGCAGATTGAATAACTAGATTTTGCACGGCTTTACTTGGACCGGGAGGTTGACATAGTTTTTACGCGACATTTATTTGGACCGAGCAGCTTGAAACGGGTTTAAGAACGGGAGAGCCTGGAACTACGCGGAGCAAACGGGGCGATGAAACGGGGGTGAGTTTTGGACGGTCAACAGGAATGGAGAGAAGGACAACCGGAAACAGAATGGGCACATTCCAGCATGAGACTCTCTACAGGGGTGACTTGGAATTATGAGACTCGTGACTTTGGTGGATTGACACTGAGTCCTTTGGGTCTTGATTTAGGACACCTGCAAAGTGGATTAACTAATCCCAATGTAGTTTCTGTTCTGGTTCATGTCCAACCACCAGGGTTGCGAGCCGTGGTCATGAAGAGGCTGAGATAGCCTGCCCCTTACAAAACGTGGCTCTGCCCCCTTGCTCAACCAGAGAGCCGATGGAAGTCTACCTCCCTTCGTTCTCCCTCGCCGATGTAGAAGCTCAAAAGATAGTTTCCAGAATGTGCTGGCTGGCAGCCCTGAGAATCCCCACTCATCTGTTTTTAACAATGGCCTGGCTGATGGCTTGGAGGCATGAGGTGTAGGGAGCAGAGAGCTCGGTTCCTAACTGGTTTGCATTCTTGTTTTCCAAGAACTGAACAATCCAACAGCCACATCCAGGCCTCGCCGTGCCCTCCTGAGAGCACCCAACCCCCTGGGGCAACAAGACTCGGACAATATGCCGCGGTGGGTCCGTCCCTGGCGCGGTGGAGTTTGTCGACAAAAAGGAGGCAATGGTTCCGAGACCAAGGAGCCAAAAGATTAGTTGATGACCCCAACCCGACTTGAACGGATAACCTTTCGATCTGGAGTCGAACGCGCTACCAATTACGCCATGAGGCCTCAGCTGATTGTTGAGATGCCGGGCTGGGTCCGCGATCCTTGTGTCGGGTGGCGAGTGGAGGTTTGGGCATCACCAGCGCGGGACATCTCCGACCACAGACTGGGTGACACAAATAGCTGTCCGAGGCAAGACTGCTGCAGGTGGGAAAAGTTCAAACGGAATCCCAAATAAAATAAAGGAAAGAGCCGAGGGTTGCAGGTTTTTTATGCTGGGATATTTCGTGAGTTTAAACACGAAATCGAGGCTTAGAAAGGGCGAGGTCGGAATAATCCGCGGTGTTTGGATTGGTGATGGCGACGTGCAGCAGCCAGTCGAATCAGGAGCGATCTGCATGCCGTCAGGGACACAGCGGGGTAGGGGTTTTGGTGGGGCAGAACCGCGGGCAACATCACAAGGTCCTCGACACAGTCACAACTTCGATTACACATCCCTGTCGCCAGCAGCTTCGTTCAAAAAGAGAGGGCAGCAAGGCGAGTCTAGGGTTGGATCAGTTACATCTCAACAGGCACAACCTCAACCACTTACAGTCTCAGCCAGGTCTTGGGACACTGCCCGCCATGGCCGTCGACATGATCAGCGTCATCGACGGCGAGATCCGGAACCGCAATGCCGAGCTCTCGTCCATCAACAAGCATATCCACGACAACCCCGAGCTAGCCTACGAAGAACACAAGGCCCACGAAGCTTTCGTGTCAATCCTTCGCACCCTCGGCTTCGAGGTGACTCCCCACGCTCATGGCCTTGACACCGCCTTCTCAGCCGACTTCGGCTCAGGCGGCCGCCTCATCGTCTTTAACGCCGAGTACGACGCCCTCCCGGGGATCGGGCACGCCTGTGGTCACAACCTCATCGCGTCAGCATCCTTCGCGGCCTTCCTCGGTGTCGCAGCCGCTCTCAAGGCGTCCGGCCAGCCCGGCCGCGTGCGCCTGCTGGGCACCCCCGCCGAAGAAGGAGGCGGCGGCAAGCTCAAGCTCATCCAAGCAGGCGCCTACACTGGCGCCGCAGCCAGCCTGATGGTGCACCCGGGCCCCGGCCACAAACTCCCCCCCGGCAACATCATCCGCGGCGTCTCCTTCGTCCGCATGCTCGCCAACGTCAAGATGCGCGTGCACTTCACGGGCCGCGAAGCCCACGCCGCCATCGCGCCCTGGGACGGCGTCAACGCGCTCGACGCCGTCTGCCTCTCCTACAACGCCGTCAGCATGCTGCGCCAGCAGATCCGGCCCTACGAGCGCATCCACGGCGTCTTCCGCGCGGCGGGCGACCGCCCGAACGTCACTCCCGCGGACTGCACGGTCGAGTACTACGTGCGCAGCGCGACGCGGGCGGGCGCCGAGGCGCTGTGGCAGCGCGTGCGGCGGTGCTTTGAGGGCGCCGCGCTCGCGACGGGCTGCGAGATGCGCGTTGAGCCGCTCAACTCGTATGCTGATGTACGGCCCAGCCACGCGCTGTGCGAGGCGTACGTCGAGGCCATGCCGGCGGGGTCGGTGGCGTTTGATGAGCCGGCGGATATCCTCGCGGGCAGCACCGACATGGGCGATGTGTGCCACGAGTGTCCCGGGTTCCACGGGGTGTTTGGGATTGGCACCAAGGAGGGCGAGGCGAATCACACGCATGGGTTTGCGGCGGCGGCGGGGACGGAGGAGTCGTTCGAGCGGGCGTTGGAGTGCGGTCGGAGCATGGCGGCGGTCGCGTGGAGGGTGTTGAGCGATGATGGGTTTGCCGCGCGGGTGCAGACCGAGTGGGAGGAGGACATGAAGCTGGCTGCCGAGGGCAAGTAACGAGTCGCTAGTTGCTAGGCGCTCGTCTCATGCTGCTGCTGCGGGAGATCCTGCCGCGGGAGATCATGCCGCGGGCTGGGAGATCATGGCCGAGCGTGAAACGCGGTCCATCAGATGGAAGCTGGGGAAAAGAGATGAACGATGCAACGAGCAAGATAAATTCAACCGGGGTTAGGGTTAAACGTCATTTTCTTCAGTCCCCTGGGTCGCGGGTGGGTCCGCCAAGATTGGACTCATCAGGATCCTGTCAGATTGAACCCCGCAGTCACGAGCAGCGAGCCAATCAGGGACGGCACCTTTGCATGATGCATGTGGCGGTACGTACCTTGGCTGCTGGCAGGGGGACTCCTGGCGCGCTGGCTGGTCAAGGGCGACAAAGCATCCTTCCTTCCTGGGCAGTTCAGTTCCGACGACGCCGGACTCGAGTTTCCCCGCGACTGCCGCTCCCTTTTTTTCCACCTTCACACTTTCCGTCGCCGTCGCCAGATCGCTCCTCGACCGCTGCTCGACCCCTCCCTCCCCTCGATCCCGCCCGCGGCAGGCATTCAATTGCCCTGCTGTCTCTGTATCGCCTGCGCGACGTCGAACCCTCGCGCGATCGACCCTGCGCGTCACCATCCCTCGCCTTGTTCGCCCATTCCGTCCTCCACGGTGCTTGTGTGCCCGACACCTTTCGCCATGAACCTCGACCCCGTTGGCCGCCACCATGGCGCGCCCTCTTCGTTCCCTCTCCGGCTCCGACTCTCGCATTCTGCTGCCGCAGTCGCCCTTGTCGCCGCCTCCTTACCCATGGCGCTGGGCCACGGAGGCCACGAAGCTGAAAATATCCCCGAGGGCGAGGCCATGACCGTCGACCCGATTGTACGTTTGTGGCTGGTTGGACTCGGGGGGTTCAAGGGTTGTCGGCGCTGACAGCAGCTTCGCAGGACACCACGCTATGGATCCACATCTTTGTCCAGATGCTCGCCTTTGGCATCCTCTTCCCCTTTGGGATGGTCCTCGGTGTGAGTATTACTCCCAGGAATTGAATTTTAGACGGCTATCACATGGGCCTAACACGACTCCGCGTCCAGATCATCAAAAGCCGGTGGCACGTCCCATTGCAGATCTTCGCCACCGCACTCGCCCTCCTTGGCTACGTCCTCGGCCACCTCCACCGCGGCCGCCAGTTCAACCCCAACAACGTCCACGCCAAGGCCGCGACGCCCTTGTTCTTCCTGATGGTCGCCCAGATTGTGCTGGGTGTGTACCTGAAGTTGCACCTCGAGAGGGGGATCCACGGCCGTATCCGCCCCGTCATCCGCATCCTCCACAGCATCAACGGCAAGGCGTTCCCCGTATACGCGTGGGTGCAGATGATCTTTGGCGGCATCACTGCCCTCGGCTTCTGCCAGGGCGACCATCTCGGCCAGTGCCTCGCCCACTTCATTATGGGCGGCGGCTTCATCGCCTACGGTATCCTCCTTACGATCCTCCTGCTCGTCGGCCAGATGTGGCTGCGCCGGACCGGCCGCAGCCAGGAGTTCTTCGACAGCGCCGTCATTGCCGCATGGGGCTGCGTCAACACCTTCACCGAGCACCGATGGGGCACCGCGTGGGTTAAGAACGACTGGCAACACACCACCATGGGCGTCATCTGGTGGAGCGCTGGCCTGGTTGGCGTGTGGCTCAGCAAGGACCGGGAAGGGAACCCCAAGCGCAACTTCATCCCCGGCTTCATCATCCTCATCACCGGCTGGGCCATGTCTGCCCACCCTCAGGAGCTCATGATCAGCGCCATGACCCACAAGATGTTCGGCTACACCCTCATGGGCGTCGGCTTCACCCGCATCATCGAGATTTCGTTTGTCCTGCGGGACAAGCCGGGCGTGTCTGAGGACGGCACCCAGACCAACAGCTTCCAGTACATCCCTGTCTTCGTGAGTTGACCTCTGACTATGAAGCTTCCCCTGACACCTGCTAACCCCCCACACAGCTCCTCTACGCCTCGGGCTTCCTCTTCATGGGCGCCACCGAAGAGCAGATGGAGCTCCTCGCTGGCTCGGGCATCGACCACGTCGCCTACATCCTCATCCTCTACAGCCTCGCCTCAGTCCTGTTCCTGCTCACCATGGCCCTCATCCACGTCTACGACCGCGCCAATCCCATTGTCAGGAAGCCGGTAGCCGACGGCCGGGGCAGTGACGAGGCCCAGCTCCGCGAAGCTAACGAGTTTGAGCTGGACGGCCTGGTCAGCGACGACGAGGATGAGGAGCGTGCTGCTAGGAGAAAGCTGCTGCGGGATGATGGGCTGGAGGAGGACGGGCCGGCCACGCCTAGCACGGTGGGGAGGAACAGCGATAGGGTTGCGTAAGGAGTGGGCGCAGCGAAGAAAGAGCAAGGGGAAAGCGGTTGGGAGGTTCCAGCATTGGTTTATTTTGCACATATGGGTTGGATTGGAGTTGGGGTTATTATGGGGTGGTGGCGATGTGGTCATGTCGTCGTCTGCTTTTTGGGACTTGGGCTTTTGTTAGAGCTAATAATATGCAGTCTATATTTCGTCTCGCTCAAGAGAGGGTTTCTTGAAACACTAGCATCCCCTTTTGGGCCAACTCGTACGCGTTTGGGAGCCGTCCCGCGCGGTCTGCCTCGTCCCCTCGCAGGCCGCCGAGCCCTCTTGTTGGCGCAGATGCAGGACGCAATTGGTTGGTTTGGATTGAGCCTCATGCAAGCTTGCCGGCATGCAATGGTGAGAGGGCCCTGCGCCCCTCGCTTCACAGCCACATATAACTCGCGGACCAGGTTCATTTCCACGACCCTCTCCTTTCCGATCTCTTACTCTGTTAGCTGCTTCCCTTTTCTCGCCAAACTGATTGAGCACTTGACCGAACGTCACTTCCAGACACACACCACTTCAACCTTCGACAAGCCGCCAGGCCTATCATGAGCCAACCATGGCATCAACCGTCTTGCAGGCGGCCAGACGTCACCGTTGCGGGAGGCACCCCCTTCTGCTCGGCGTGCGACACTTTGGCCGACTGCGCTGCCGTCGAATCAAACTCAGGTCTCGGTATCCCGCGTGTACCCGACCTCCCGCCCGGCGGAATACGCAATCTGTCATGGCCCTCTTCCGTCCCCTACCACCAGACCAGGATGAGGACGACCCAACCCCCATGGATCCCCTTCCGACATCCCTCTCGCAGTTGTCATTAACAAACTCTTCCACCACCTCCCACTCCTCCCAAGGCGCATACATCCCCCTCGAAACACCCACCCACATCCGCCTCCTCCGCCTCTCAAAGGGCGCCCTTTCCGACCCCCTCCACGGCACCCTCACCACCGCCTCCCTCGATGACGCCACCCTCAACTTCGAAGCCCTCTCCTACGCCTGGGCCGACGAGTCCGGCGACGCCTCCCGCCGCAAGGTTATCTTCCTCGGGCGGTTCTGGGACATGCTGGCGATCACGGCGAACTGCTTCGCCGCGCTGCGGCGGATGCGGAGGGCGGAGAGGGACGTGCTGGTGTGGGTTGATGCGATCTGTATTGATCAGGGGAATCATACCGAGAGGAATAGCCAGGTGGGGTTGATGGCGAGGATTTATTCGTCCGCGCGGGAGTTATTTGTGTATCTCGGTGAGGGGGACAGGGGGCTCGAGGCTGTGGTTGGGATGCTGGCCGCGCCGTTTCGGCAGGCGCAGATGGCGGACCCGGGGATGGTGCAGGCGCTGTTTCGGTGCCGGTATTTCTCGAGGATGTGGGTGATTCAGGAGGTCGCTAATGCGAAGACGGCGGTGATTCACTATGGCGCGAAGAGCGTGCGGTGGGCGGGGTTGGCGGAGAAGAGGTTGGGTTCGCTGTTTGGGCCGGGCATGCTCAACGCCATCCCGACGTGGATCACGACGATTTACAACCAGCCGCGATACGCTGCGGCGGATTTGCCGCGGCTGTTGCGCATGACGGCCGAGTCCGAGGCGGCGGATCCGAGGGACCGGGTCTTTGCGCTGTTTGGGTTGCTTGCGGATGCTGCGAGCCACGGGCTGGTTGCGGACTACAACCTTGCGCTGCCGGAGGTGTTGACGGGGTATGCGGCGTTTGTGATGCTGAAGCTGGACCGGCCGTGGATGCTTGAC
>FTEL01002143.1_pt1 | contig 12292 bp, 12 predicted proteins | sample 1658911 | NCBI WGS metagenome assembly FTEL01 (sample SAMEA3914869, study PRJEB12502) | metagenome | biome: forest; material: soil | place: USA | collected 2012-03-12 | depth 0.1 m
GGGAAGGGAGAGAAGGGAGAGAAGGGAAGATGGAACGGAAACATACCTGAGCGGGATTGTCTTGGCGACAGCAACACGGAGATGCTGCCGAGCCCCGGCACCACGTCAAGGTGCAATCCCATCGCCGGGGTACCTCTGGAGCCCTAAAGATGCACGCCTAGTATATGAAGTGATGGGTAGAGGCACCACCCATCATCCCCGCGGATGGACGGGTGGGGCTGCTGCGTTTCCGCCGTTTTCACACAAGCAGCCTAGACGGCGGCGCCGAAGCAACCTGCCCGTCTACATCAAGGTGCACAATGGCCCTTGGGAAACAGGCACAACAGCACGCTCTGACTGCGCGTTGCGTTGGCGCTGTTCTTCCTCGATCAGTCCCCTCAGACGCACAGTGGCCTCTGCCGATGCCGTCACAGTCGCCTCGCAGGCCTGGAAGCGAACCTCCAGACCGGCGATGCAACCCCTCAGGTCATCGAAAGCCGCCCTCTGGTCATCGCGAATGCCCTGCAGGGCATTGCGAATCTCCGTCAGGCGCTCAAGGGCGGGATCGGGGGCGGGATCGGGGGGCTGGCCAGACCGGATAAAGCGCCAGACCACAGGGCAGGCGACAATGGCGGCAGCGATGCTACCGACAGCGGTCCAAAACGACAGCCAAACGATAGCGAAGGCCATGATGTTTGCTTCGGTGTCAGGAACAAAGTTGAAGCAATCAATTTCCGGTCTGTTATGGGGAGAAGAGAAGAGAAGAGAAGAGAGAAGAGGGAACAAGACGCCCATTTTGACAAGTTGTCCAACGGCGGATAGCACCTGCTCGATTATTGAGTCTCGCAACAACTGACAGCGTCCAATCTGGGCGGGGATGATTATTCTGGCAAGCGCGAGGAGGACATTTGCGAGTTGTGTTGTCCCATTGCGAGCGCCTTCCCCCCGAGAGAAGGAAGTTGCGGGCAGTACGTGAGTCGCGAGCCACAACCGGCCAGGGAAGTCGTGCTATCCATGCCGCCTTTCACGCAGTGATGCCTAACCTGGAAAGGACCATACGCAGCAAGTTGTTGGAAGGGGCGACAACTGCCGCCGCACACTCAGTGTCGGGGACAGCTCAGGGCTCGGAGCGTCTTGCTGTTGAGTGGTTTCTCGCATGCGCTCAACTGGCCCGATTTGGATTTCCTTGTCTACCTAAACCATCTGGTTCGTTGTCTGAACGAGAGCGTTTAATGTCCATGTTGCGACTCGTGGGATTGCCACACGGCCTTGACGGCGCCCGGAGGATACGCCAACATGTCCCGCTTCATGAAGTAGGCAGGAGCGGTCATCAGCTTCCCAAAAGCCTCCCATTTTGGATCCATGGGCGAGCGGCCACTTCCCAGTCGCTGATATGAAGTGATGGTGATGAACCAAGATGCCGTTGGCTGCCCCCGGGCCTCCTCCCCACGCCCTTCTTTTACGTCGTCCAACCTCCGCTCCACCGTGGTCGTGTAGTCGGTCAGGCACCGGTCGCATGACTCGACAAGGTCACGACACGGCGCGAAGCACTCGAAGCCCGCGGACGCGGGAGAGGGACGGCGGAGGGCCTGGACGGAACAGCAGAAGGCTGGGCCCGATGTCCTGACGTGGCCGCAGATTTGGCGCCATTCGTGGTCCAACGCGGCTCTGAGCGATCCATCAGTCCAGCCGGCGCCACTCAGGGTCCGGGTAGCGGATAGAAACAGCTCGTCCTGGAGGATTCGGGCGGACCATTTTTCTTGCCAGGGCAGCCATTTTCCTTGCCAGGGGGTTAGCGTTGTCGAACTGGCTTCGACGTCGAAGTGTTCCAATGGCAAGCCGTTCGGTGGGCCGAGGAAATGACGGTTCATGGCAAGGCGGACGCTCTGGTAGTCGATACTGAAGCTGCTTCCTTCGAGCCAACGTCTGTTGTGATGAGGGAGGCGGGCGTCCCAGCCGGCCAGCCAAGAATAGCTATCGCGAACGCCGCCGGTCGGTCCTGGAGTGGAAATAGGATGCAGATGGGAGCAGCCGTGGCAGTACCACCAGCCGTGTCCCAGGTCCTTCTCGAGCAGCAGCTGCAAATCCTGGCGCTCCGATGCGTCCATGTCGCGGCCCAGGCTTGCCCGCTGAAAGACGAGGCCAAAGAGGGCCTTGCACGTCAGCGACAAGGCTGCGGCCGAAGCCGGCGGCAGGTGTTGCTGGCAGAGGTAGAGAATGATATCGGCAGGTAACAGCAAGAAGCTCGGCACCACCGGCAGCGGCAGTGGCGGGGAAGGGGACGGGGACGGCGGCCCTGGCTCTATTACGGCCTGAGTCCAGCAAACCCGGCGGTGTCGCTGTCCGCGCAGGCGCAGGCGCAGGCATGAAAACAGGTCATGGAAACTGATCAGGCCCATTCCGTTCACCGGTCGATGGGTTTCGGGTCGTTGGTGCTTCGGAGGACCCGGGCCATACACCAGACGACGAGAGGACACCTGAGACTTGAATCGCGAACACGGCCTCGATGCGACGTGGCCCCGTAGGGGGACTGGCTGACGGTGACATCATGGGGAGCCGTCATGGCCCGCGGGAGAAGAAGGTCTGTGTGTTTCTGCTCTTTTTTGATGCGCGCCACTGCGCTCAGTGCTGACTCGATTCCGGTTCCATGGACGGGACGGACTTGCCCGAGTCTTTCCACACGTGGTTGGACCAGAGGTGCAGGCAGGTGCAGGCAAATCGGCGCATAGGTGGTCCCTTTTTTGCTTTTGGGGGGCTCTGCCTGCCGCAGCCCTCCTCTCGCCTGCCGCGCTCGGCCCGCACTCGGCGTCGGTGTGTCTGAACTTTTGCGCCAAACTTTGCCACACCCCATGGCCATGGCTGCGTGGGAGGAACCGTCATCCGATTTTCTGCGGTAGGCCTGACGTCGTGCGCAGGGCATCTCATTTACTCCCGGATCCGGCTTCTCCAATTCCTCTTGATGGAAATAAACTTCAAGACTCCTATCATCTCAATTCAAGAAGCTTCTTCGTCTACTTCACCAACTCTTCTCATCCCGTCTAGAAACCTCTTGCCATCTTCGGACGTAGCATCGATGACTTCCCCTTCGATGCTCATACAACCAGACTATTTAGCATTCAGAAGACGAAGGGACAACCGGTTAGCGAAATCTTAGCCTCGGACATATGAACTGGGAAAGCTTACCTCGGTCAGAAGCGAAGCCAGACTCTCAGCTTGGGTAGCCTCCATTTTACCCAACACGTTGTTGACCTCATCTAGCGATCCAGTTTCCAGTGCGGCTCTCATCTCGGGCGTAAAGCTCTCGAAGATTGCCCTCGCCTTCCTCACTTTCTCATCCTCGCTCTGCGCCGGCGGGACCACGATCCGGACCGAACCCCTCCCGTCCGCAAGCGAGCATAGTTGGACCCGCTCAACCAGCTTTTCAGTTTCTGTACCGTCCCGTTGCTTCTTCGCATCACGTTGTGCCATACCCAGTAACCTTTGAAACATCTCGGCGAGATCCTTCTCAAACACCTCGCGGGCTTGGTGCCCAGGTGTGGCCATGCCCTTGAAGAACAGGGCTACCCCATCCCGGCCCAGAAGACGGCAATATTGCAACAGGAGCGCTTGATGTGTGCACTGCTGCGCACGCTCGCGCGCTTGATCGCCATGATTCAAGAGCATGGTATAGGCCTCGAAAAGCAGGCCGTCTGACTCCTCCGGCTCGTGGAGGAGCTCAGGGTGCGAGGCGAGGAATTCGTGGCTCGTGCGATAGTCGGATGTTGGGATCTGCGCGAATCTCTTAGCCACGGGCGATGCGCGGGTCGGCTCTTCTTCCTCCTTGTCCAAGTCGCTCCCGGTAGCACCATCGTTAGTCGCGAGCTTCCCCTTGCGTGAGTGGAGGTTTGGGTTTAGCAACTCTACTTTGGTATCCGACGTTGAAGACGACAATTTCTTCTCGGCCGGATCCGGCTTGCGCACATGAGATGTGTCAAATCCCATGTGGTAGCTATCGCTTGTGATCTTCCTGGAACTCTGCTGCTCCAACTCGCCGAGCTTCTGCGCCGGGTCCACTTGTGCATCCTGAATGTTTCGGATGTGCACTCTGAGTTTCTCGACGAAAGCTTCGAAACGGAGAGTTCGAGTCCGAGACACCGTCCGGTCGTGGCGGCGGGGTATCATCTTCGGGGTTGCGTAGCGCGAGTTCCATCATCGCCTTGAACGCGACATCGGATGGATTGACGTTAGCATCTTGGATGGAGGTCGTGTTCTGGGACTGCACGGCGGAAGCGAGCAGGGAAAGGCGCTGGGCTAAGGCCTCGTTGACAATGCGCCGGTGCTTGTACGCCTCGATTTGGAGCTTTCGCTGCTGGCGCTCCATGTGAATCTGGTGCTGCTTGGCTCTGATGAAGGATCGTTTGTCGACGTTGGGATGGACTTCAATATCGGAGTCATCGCTGAGTTCCAGCGCGTCCTGCCATACAAGTTGTTACTTAACACGACCTACGTACTGGCTGATTCAGATAGGGCCGGAAGGGATGCATACCCATTTGCTGTAGTCGACCATGTTTCTCGGAGACAGATTGCTTGGAGGGGAGTGAGACTGTGAGGCAGTAAGGAGGCGGCGTGGCAGGGACTGGATGGGAGTCGTGTTTTGGATAGCTGGGGAAAAGCGCGGATTGAGGGGTATTCGTTGATGAGGATGCTCGGTACTTGTGTCGCATGCCCATATCTGCAGGTTCGTGGCACAGGCCACTTCATTGGCCTTAGAAAAGGGTCAAATGTTCTTTTGTGTTTCCCCTCTCCTTCATTTTCCCGCACCATTTGGCACCCCTGGGAGATCATCGCAACTGTCAAGATGACACCAGACGTCAGATTGTGCTCCCGCTGCAGCACCATCGACTTCGAATCGCTTGCCTACGTTCCTCTGCCCGCCAAAAGATCCGACATCGAGGGGGAATGGCGCCCGTCTCAAGGGGCGACACAAACCACGAGGCCAATATGGTGGACGGACTACAAGAGCCAGCTCCTTGGGTCGGTGGCCGCTATTGCTGGGGGACGGCACTCTTGCGACCTCTGTGCCCTCGTTGTCGAATCAGCATTCCGTACTCTTCCCTATCTACTCCGGGAACTCGAGACACTCGATCACGAGAACAGCGGCGGCATCGACGGCGGAACTGGCAACAAGGGAACGAGTGAACCATCGGAGACGGCAGGTGGCACAAGTCGCGACCGAGAATGCGACGCCGAGGCCATAACCCTTGATTTCAACGGCAGGCCGTTCGAGCTTCCCCTGAGACGACGCGGTCGGCCTATCCTGTGCCATCTCCGCCCCGTCGAGTTCGGCAGGCTGAACCAGGTGTACTGGAAAGGGCAACGGCGCGAACAACTCTCCGTCTGTCGGTTTGTGCCAAGCTTCAGCGAGGGGCCTCGCACTGAATACAGGGAACGCGAACTCGACGGGCCGGAGAGCCTCCAAGTGTGCCTCGACGCTGGGGCTGGTCTGCCCACAAAGGGTACAGGGCGTGATGTGACCGACCTGGTCGACCTCGGCCGGGTGAAGAAGTGGATCGATACATGCCAGTCGCGGCACGGCGGCGTCTGTGACAAACCCCACTGGCTGGGTGCCCAGCAGACAGTACTCGGGCTCCGGGTGATCGACGTCCTAGCCAAAAGGGTCGTCTCCGCGCCGCCAGGCTGCCGATACTTGGCCCTCAGTTACGTATGGGGAGCCAGTTTTCTCCCAACAGCTGCGGCAGAGGTTCTCAAACCGCGGCTGGCTTCAATGGCCCTGAGTTGCAACATTGTGAGCCTTGGTGAAGAGGGCGGGCTCTCATGCCTGGCCCTCCCCCGCACAATCCAGGACGCCATCACACTGACCCACGGGCTGGGCGAGCGGTACCTCTGGGTGGACGCTCTGTGCATTGTGCAGGATGATGCCGAGGATATCCAGAGGCAGACGGCCGCCATGGATGCCGTTTTCTCAGGCGCGGTGCTCACCATCGCCGCCACCGCGGGCTCCGACGCAGACCATGGCTTGCCCGGCATCAGGCCAGGATCCCGCAACAACACCCGCCGCAAAGTCCCCCTTACCGATAAACTCTCTCTGGTCACCACAGTCGAGGACGAGCTTTTTGGGTCGGAGTGGATACACCGCGGCTGGACTTTCCAAGAACGCCTCTTGTCGCGGCGCATGCTCTTCTTCAAAAACTCGATGGTCACATGGAAGTGTGACCTTGACACATGGAACGAGGAGACGATTCTCGAACCGGAAACCCCCGAGGGAGATTTCACATTTACAAGACATCACGAACCCTTGTCACGAACACCGCACCGGTTTGCCCTGCTGGACTACGGTTCATACATCTGGGACTATACCGGGCGGAAGCTGTCGTACGGCTCCGACATCCTGCCGGCCTTTCAAGGTGTGATGCACCGCTATGAAGAGGCAACGGGTGAGCAGCTGCACTGGGGTCTGGCATATAAGGTCGTCGACATGGGAAATTCTCTCATGTGGATCACCCACTCTACGACGATGAACTTCTGCCAGCGGCAGGACTTGCGCAAGTTGCGGTTGGAGGACGGGACTACAGTCTTCATGCGATACCCGAGTTGGTCCTGGATGGGCTGGACACCCAACGTCCGCTACAGTCAGCATGTATACGACTCAGCTTGGGTAGATTGCATCCGCCCCGAGATTGACTTCTACAGGCTGATGAGCGATGGTCGCGTCGAGCGCCTCGAAGCCCAAAGGCCGCCTCTACCCGCTGGAATCCCAGACGACACGGGACGCAAGTTCACGATACCCCTGACCCGGCTGTGGAAAGGGCCCATGGCCATTGTCGAGCCCTTACCGACAAACCCCGGTGACCAGGGCTTAGTTCAACAAGTGATCCCCGCTCCCACGCCGAGCACAGAAAGCTTAGCGGGTCGAGACGGCTCTGCCTCTGCCCCCGTCTACGACACAGGCCGTCTTGTCTTCTGGACCAGCCACGCCAGGATCAAAACATGGTCGAAACATCACGCCCCGAGAGAGCATCCTCATCTCTACCTGCAGATGCCAGGCGGAGAAATAGTCCACGGCGAAACGAACACGCCCGTACTGCCTACCGGCGCCGGTGGCGTGTTTTTCATGGCAGCAAACACAAGCGAGCGGCTGTTTGGGCGTTTCCATGCCATCACCGGGCCCTGTGACGATCACGCCGGTCTGATGTTGAGCTACGTGGTGGTGGGCGAAAACTACCTCCATGAGCAGTGGCGACAAACTTCCGAGTTTGCGAAATCGGATAAACCACGGTCGCCTGTCCTTAATGCCCTGATCGTGGAGTGGATCGACGAGGAGAAGGGCGTCGCGCGCCGGGTCGGGGTTGCCCAGTTCTTTGAGAAGGAGTGGATGAAGCTGGACCGGGACTGGAGGCGGTTGATACTGGAATGATGGAAACTTGGGGAGGTGGAGGGTTGCGAGGCGATCGTGCTTGCGGAATGGCGTTGTTGCGCTTGAGGGGCGACGGCAGGGGCGGGCCACAAGGGTTCGCCTCGAGGGGGTCGGTCTCTTAGGTTCTCTTTCATTGGCAGTGTTGGAGAGTAGGATCATGACCATAACGACTAGTTTTCTTAACTCGCTGCTGTTGCTTTCCAAGTTGTGTGTGTGATTGGTGGTCCGCGTGTGACACTGCCTGCCCAACTCTGAAAGGGGGTCCATAGTGTTTACGATGTATTCTTTTGCCGTCAAGTTGGGTATGCCAAAAAGGTAGAAGACAAGTTTAGTTACCCTAATGAGTTTTGGAAACACTTCGTTTTCAAATGGGCAAAGGGATGAGAGATGGCCTCGCAAAACCAGGGAACAGGAGCACCAGGAGACTGCAGTTGATATACGGTAGACCCGATATTATATTATAATTTGAGCGTAATCGCGACCCAGAAGGAGATGGGAATTACTCTCCGAATAATGGGATTCACCTGGCCGATCTCCTGGAGTTCTCGATTCATCCTGCGACCCTTCCAGCTTGATGAATCTAGACCGTGACGTCGTCACTCCCAATAACAACCCTAACCCTGTTTTCGTCGTCTTCGACAGAACACAAGATATGTTGCCTTTGTTATCTGGAATATTAGCCCACAGCTTGCGAAACTGGCGTCAGCTTCCTCAACGGGGCGGCTGCCAATTGCTTCCTTCGTACTAACATTCGCTCAGTCTGACTGGAGCGAAGGATCGGGCTGGAGCGTGTCTCACCCTCGCCGTGTCAGACACCGGCGCATCCCTCGGAATACGAAAAGTGGAGAGAGCAGGAAAACCCAGCGGCCGAGAACCCCAAAGTCCCAAAAAAACACGACACTGACAAAACACGAAAATACGAAAACCCTTGGCTCGTGGTCGACAGCGATTTGCGAGGCCCCTTCATATATGCACCCCCATGCCCCACTCCCTCATCCCATGTCATTCGACGTCCCATCTTTCTCATCCTGTTGTAGACCATGCTGAGCAGGTTGCTGTCCAGCATCCTCCACCGAGGGCACACACACACAGCGTGCTCTCCAACGCCTTGAGGGTCTGCAAGGGCCCTGCATCTCCTGACTTCGTCTGCAAGATTGACGATCATTGCACGTCGTGGCTAGAGCGGCTGAGACTCTGGCACAGTGTAGACGTTCACAATGGGCCCTTGGAGTCACATCCCGCCGCGGCCGCAATCCCGAGGCCGCTGGGAGCGGAAAACTCGCGGATTAATTATCTCATATCAACTCCATCTTGATAGGGCTGATCAAGTGCTTGGCGTCTTCTTATACTCGTACCAGGGAGAAGCTAACTCGTCAAGTTCGAAGCTTGTTTTCGCACGCATCCTCGTCCATGATGGCGGTTTCGGTGGTCCAACACCCAGAGCCGGCCAATGAGGGTGCTGGACGAACATCAATTATTTCCCGATTGGGATATATTTCGACATCAACCACCACAACCGTCAACACTGCCAGCTCCCGGGCGATAACTTCGGGTCCTGCACCCGAACCACTCGGCAGAGAGATCTAGCAAGTATCTCGCGGTTCCAGCATGCTCACACCCATAACGAAGCTGCAAAATAGCCAGTAATTCCTCCTCACATGAATTCGACGGGACTTCGCTTCAGTCGTCTGCTCTCGTATTGTTTTTTTTCTCGCCTGGAAAGCCACCTTACCGCTGCGGCAAAACGGTGAGATCAGTTTCATCATCTGAGACATAAGTATGAGAAAGTTTGGTTCATCGTAGTAGGAAACCCCAAACCCCGCTTCGTCGTCGTCCCAAATCAAGCGATTCCGACGCTCTTGGAATTCAAAGTGTCTACATCGGACGGTCCATCCGAACTAGGAGTACGGGTAGAGCCCGCGCAACAAGTTCCCGTTCCCGGCGGAAATTCGGCGAAATACCCCCCAGGATCTATCCATAGAACGGAGAGAGTCTTGTTTTCCTGTTCTTCCCTTTTTCAACTTGGCACGCACGTGAGAAACAGGACTGGAGTCCAACTGGGATCCTTGGATTTCTTTCAGCTCCATACTGATCCAAGCTGAATGGAATTTGGGGCTGCTGCGGAGAGAACCAGCGACCATTGGAACATGTGAGAGGTGACGGCCCCTCTGGGGTCCATCCCGTTGTCTCGTGAGCGTTGTGTTGCCCGAGGCCCCACGGTAAGAGGGCTGCCCCGTGTCCACAGTCTGGTGGGGGCCCGCGCGCGGGGGGAGACAGCCGGTGGGACGGGCGTGGCCGTATCCGAGGCCGAACACCACTCGGGTTCTGATCGCCGATCATTTTGCCTCGATCTCGACCTTCAACGGTCCAACCGTCGTGGATTACTGATTCATGTAATCTTGCCGTGGGTCCCTGCCGCAGCCCATCTGCACCTCGCCCTGCTTGAACATGCACAGCTCGCTTGCGGCACACCTGGCGCCGAACGGGAAGACTGACGCAACTGCCGCAACTGACGCCGACCCAAGTTTCCACGGTGCTGCCTTGGTTCCGACCGGCCTGCTCACCACGGAGGCGCATGTCTCTGGTTGGCCCCACGGGTTGCTGCCGCTATCAAGAGCACCGGTTGCTTTGGCCGTAATGGGGGTGCTTACCAATTTCATCGTTGGGGGACACAGTCGGTTCTCGCTTGCACGTATGACGACAAAACTCGGTATCGTGGGTGGAATCGTCGCTCGTTGCGCAGGATGGTTACCTCATATCTGACTTGGGATGAAGCAATGGAGCCCGCGGCAGAACTTGAGATGAGACTCCCGCCCGGGAGACTTGAGATGAAGCTCCATAGCGACTGACTTAGGATGAGGGTCCTAACCCGCCGGTTCGGGCCTTGCTGCCAACATAGCCTCTCCCCAAGACCCCGCTCTCCTCTTGTACCAGTCTTGCAACCATTGCGGATTCTCTCTCGTGGCCACCACAGTTTATAACACAAGCGTACCAGAAGAGATCGTGAACCAAGCATCCGGCCCGTTGGGGCTCCATTCTACTGCCATCAGCGCCCCCATTCGGCCATGGCGGTTACTCTGGACTGCAGCTCACATCTTCCTCTCCATTTTTAGGTACCGGGGGCTTACATCGGTATCCTTGTTAACACAGCCGTAAGGGGAGGGTCCTATACGGCAGAGACTCCCCATCCAGCCCCCTCCAGGACTGGTACCAGTAAGCCAGTCTGCTCTTCAGGCACCCCCGCCGTTTAACACGAGCTCAACTGTTCATTGAGAGCAAAACCACCAGCTCTCGCTCCTCTGGCTGCTATTATCCCCTCCACCCGCTTCAAGAAAACTGGGTAACGGCTCCGGCAAGATTATGCCGGAAGTTACGTATGTACACACCACGGAGACTCCTCGGAGCGGCGGCTGAGCAATGCTAACGACCAGACCGCGCAGACTTCCCTTCTTCAGTCTTCTCTTGCAGTCAAAGTACGTACGTCCCCCACTTACATGCGCGACACGACCCCTCCGCCCACCTTCCCACCAGACGTTGACCACCCTTTTCTCCAGACGCGCACATGCCAGACCCCAGCTCCCTGATCTTCATCACACCTTAGGCACACCCTCTCCCACCAGTCTCCCATCTGGGCGATCTCTGCAGAGTCCAGCTTGCTCAAAACCCCTCCATACGCCCCCTTGTGCCCCGGCCTAGGTGCATGGGACCCCTGATCTAACGGGCGAGCGACGTCACGTCAGTCTCTCCAATGTTGAAAAAGGCATTGGCGTCTGGTAGTTTCCTGAACCCCCGTTCGGAAGAGTCTCGTTCTGCTCTCGGTCCCGCTCTCTTTTCCTCTCTCCAGACACTCGCTTTTGGCTGAGCCGTGCGCTGCTCACCGTCTTTCGCTTTATTGGACCGGACTTTACTCTCCCCATTCTTACTATCTTTCCTTTCCAACACACCTCTTTCTTGCTCGTCGTCCGTCACGCGTCGAGGTCGTGTCTAGCACAACGGAGTATTGCTGTCCAAAACAGCTTGCACGGACTTGGCTCCGACACTTGACCGAGGAGCCTCGCCCTGCTACTGTGTCTCAACCACAGCAGCCCAAGAGTTCTCGGGATTCCGCAGACAACAGCTCCCACAACAGGGAGCTCCTCTGACCTAGACTATCCAGTTGTGGAGATGGTGTACTGCGCGTACTGCGGGAAGGCCTTCACCCGAAAGGAGCATCTCGAGAGACATATACCGAGTCGTGAGCAACCAGTCCTCGCCCCAACCAACTCACCATGCTCGACCGCCCTCCGAGTCCTACTAACATTCTCCTCGTCACAGACACCAACGTGAAACCACACCGCTGCACCGCTTGCCAGCTCTCCTTTGCTCGACGGCAAGTAACCGCCTTCAAGCAGCAGAGCTCTCAAGACCAGCTAACTAACACTCACCCCCAAACAGAGACCTCCTCCAGCGACACTACACCACCTACCACGAGGCCCGAGACCCGATCGAGCCCCTCCACGGAGGAGGCGGGCCCTCCGTCGCCGGGCGGACACCCATAGCCTGCCAAAACTGTGCCAACGCCAAAACAGGATGCGATAAGGGAGCGCCCTGCGGACGGTGTACCGAAAAGAACCTCCCCTGCGAAGCCCGCTTCGCTCGACGATCGTACAAGGCCGCTCTCCGCGCTGCCCAGGCCAACGGGCCCGTGTTCCAACCCGCCCTCGCCCAGCCATCCCCACAGCCACAGGCCGCTGGGGGTATCATCGTCGCCAGCTTCGTCGACACCACCATCCAGCCCGGAGACGTAAAAGCGGAAGGCAACAAATCCCCCATGGCGAGCGAGATCTCCATCCCCGGCATCCACGTCGGCCCAACCGGCTCCCCGACAAAAGCCTTCCCGCACCACCCCCAGCTCACCCC
>FTEL01006236.1_pt1 | contig 12288 bp, 7 predicted proteins | sample 1658911 | NCBI WGS metagenome assembly FTEL01 (sample SAMEA3914869, study PRJEB12502) | metagenome | biome: forest; material: soil | place: USA | collected 2012-03-12 | depth 0.1 m
CCCCCGCCCCTCGACGCGTCGCCGCCGAGAGCTCCCTGCAGGCCACGATCGCCACCCGTCCGCCCAGAAGTGCCCGCGCGCGCGCCGGGGTGTTTGATTTTCCCGAGCGAGACATCAAGCCACATCGATGGATGCATGTCGTTTGCTGCGAGGTGCCGTGATCCAACGCTCCTCCGGGTCTAATCTTAGCGGCAAGATCCCCCAGATGTGTGAGTTGGGCGCCAAGTGTGAGATATGACAAATCCTCGAGGCTGGGGGTTTTTCTGGGGGCGGACTCTGTGGAAAATAGACTCGGGGGGTGGCAACAGTTCTGGCCTGGAGAGTGGCCGTTTTGGAAGTAGAGAAATGAGTTTTTCAATTTGTTCAAATCTAAATTTCTCAAATTTCATCGATCTGGTGCGTGGTGTGTTAGTCGTGGCTGCTGTTGTGATTCCGATGCCCCTTCGTGGTCCGTGCGCATTGTTTACTCACCCCTTTTTTTCTCCACCCAAGAGACATGGGTTGGCAACCGCCAGCCATCGCCACTGCTTGGGTTTTCGTGGCTGTACTACAGTGAATCTGACATGACGTAAAACCAATGCTATTTCAACAATGGAGTTGTGGTTTCCTTGATCACTAAATTCATGAAGTTTGTCTTCAGGCTTCCCCTCGCTCCCTGGAGCTGAGGGGATGGCATCACCAAAACCACTGCTGCTTTCTCTCCGCCTGCTTCTCTATTACTACAAATGTCATCGTATACCACTGTGGGGTCTAAACAACTCAGTATTTCGCATCCCCTCATCTCCAACTCCATGGAAATACACCGCGCGCGTCGCCCCAGAGCAACCCAAGCTTCGGCAACCCGGGCAGCAGGACCTCCGTCCCGCCTCCGCCGACGTTCTTAAGTGGACGGGATGCAAAAGTCAATCCACGTCCCCAGGTAGTCCAGGCGAGTCCCCCTGGCCTCGGCGGCTTTGTAAATCCGCTCAAACTCTTCGTAACTCAACTTGCCCCATCCTCCTCGGGCCTTGGCCTCCTCCTCGGCGAGGTCGAGACGCTTCCAGTAGATCAGGGAGTTGCGCGTGATCTGTTGGGTTGTTGTCAGGTGCTCCTTCTTTTCACCGACAGCGTTGGGGGGATGGTCGCTTGATTTGTGCTCGATGGCGGCTGAAGAGGGGGAGGCCTCAGCCTCTTCGCCCCCACTTTCTGAGGCCGCTGGGCTTGTTTGAGGATGACCGCTCCCGGGTTCCTGCTCTTGTCGTGCTGCCAGCGAGTTGGGGCGGAACTGAGGCATGGTAGGGTCACGGTAGACGGGGCCCTGTGCGGAACCCGATTCTTCTCCATGGGAATCGCCATCCGTTTGCACCGGAAGAGTAGCATCCTCTTCATCGCTGGTTTCGTCCTCCTCGTCCTCCTCTGCCTCGTCGCCTGCCTTGGTTTCGGGTTCCTGGGAGTCGGCGGGCTCTTCAATCGAATAACCGCTGGTGGCGAGAAGTTCCTGAAGGGTTCGGTCTTGGGGCGACTTGGGTTTCTGAGGGGCAGAGCCCGGGGTCTTGTCGGTTTCCAGCTCCTCATCGGGATTGATGGATTCAAACTGGGAACGGAACTGGTCGCGCAGCTCCTTTGACTCGGCGGCCTTCACGGCAAGGTCTTCCTTTGCCTTGAAGAGGGTGTCGACGACCTCGTTGAAGGCTTGCTGACCGACCTGGTAGAATATCTCCTTACCCAAGTCCCTCTCCGCATCGGGGATCTCGATGCCTCCCCATCTCTCAGGTATGCTCCTCGAAGAGGTCGAAGGGTTGGACCTGATGTCAAAATCGTCCGTGTCTTCGGCGAATCTCACCTTGGAGGAAGACCGAGAGCGAGTTGACAGTGGACGTTGGGTAGGCTTCGCATCGTCGACGAAGCCAGTGAGGCTGGCGAGGATGTCGTCGTCGTCGCTCCAATCATCCGGAGCGAGCATGCCCTCCTCTTGGTCCAGGTAAAACTGTCTCCTCTTCCAACGGTCAAATAACTTTCTTCGCGCATTGATTCGCAGCTGACGGCTCGACGACACGCGGTAGGAGGGTCGGTGTTGTTCCCGCTCACGCGGTCTGGCCTCCTCGCCATCCGACGACCTCTGTGTAGCAGCGTGGGCCTCGGCCCCGTTGTCTCCCGTTCCGGAGACGCCGTTGACGTTGACGGCCGGGCTCGGCGAGTTCTCGTCTCCGGCGCGGGCCTCATGTTCGTTGTTGCTGCCGGCGTCTTGGGTACCGCCACCATTTACCACGACCAAGAAGTCATCTCCGTCACGGGTCTCGCCCATGAGAAGGGCTGGGAGCTCGTTGATTCGGGTTGGCGGGTGCAGGAGACCATTCAAGTACTCCAAGCCGGGCGCCCTGTCTCCCGGGGGGGGTGGCGGGTGCATGGGTGGGAAGAGACTCTCGGCAATGTGGGCTTGCCTGCTAAAGACGCTGGTCAGAATGGACTGGCGGTCGGCGGTGTCGGGAGTGTCCTCGGTGACGGCCCCGACGGCGCCGTCAGTGATGTGAACCTCGCCGGTGTTGAGATTGATCGCCTTGCCCTCCATTGGGCGGTCGGCATCGGCATCCGAGAAGCCGCCCTCGCGACCGAACAAGCTGCTCAAGGGTTGCCTGCTGGTCACCAGCTGCTCGACCTCGGTGGAGCTCATGACCTGGTCGTCAAGGCCGTCGAGGATGTCTCGGTGCATGTGCTTGAAGACAACGTAGTAGGCGCGGAACAGGCGCAGGCAGTCGCGGCGGCTGATGTAGCCGTCGCCGTCGATGTCGTAGCCCTTGAAGACCCGGCGCAGGCGGTCCTTTCGTTTGCGATATGCGGTGCCACGGAGAAATTCGGAGAAGCCAATGAGGTCGTCGTTGTTGTCGTCGTAGAAGGCAAACATGCGGTCATGCAAGAGATTCGGGGCAATGTGCCGATAGCCGCCCGAAGGCACCAGATAGCGCTCGAAGGTCTTGCGATCCATAGCCAGGCCAAGTTCATCCGGGTCCTCGCGCCACTCGGTGTTTGCCATGAAGGTCCACTGTTCCCATAGGGCCTCGAGCTCGGGGCGCTCGAAGCCCGTCTCCTTGGACAGCCTAGCCATCAGCTGCTTGGGCAGCAGCCTCAGGCAGTTCTCCGGGTCGCCGGGGTACCACACGGGCTGGGGCGGGCGGGAGCCGAGGCGAGGGACGGGGACTCTGATCTTGGAGAAGATATGGGTCTTGGTGTGGAGGCCCTGCGACTCGCACGTCTCGCAGAGGTCGAAGTCGGTGCAGTTGGCGCAGCGGTAGCGGATGCCACGGATGGGGTTGATGCCGCAGCCGTTGCACTGACAGCCGCGGTGGACATACGAGTTGCGGCGGGCGTTGTCCTCGGACACGCGGAAGAGGAGGCTGACGATGTTCTGGCCGGCGCGTTGTTGCTGGGCGGCAAACTGGTTGCTGGCGTCATCATACCAGTTGTCCTCCATCACGTGCTCGTCGCCGGCGACGGTCTCGGCGTCGTTCAGGGGGCGCACCGTGTTGACTTCGACATCGACGTTCTCATCGGCATGGGACTCGACCGAGGTGGTCGAGGCCTCGGAGGGCTCGCGGGCGTGGTTGTGGACGACATCGGGGAGCGAGCGTCTGCGATGGCGGATCGCGTTGCTGCGGTGGAGGCGGCGGTCGGGCTCGGGCTCGGGAAGCGGCGGGTTGTAGATGCGGTAGCAGAAGTAGGCGAGGGTCGTGGATGCGGCGAGGCTGAAGACGGCCAGGCTGATGCGCTGGCGGGTCAGCGTCGAGGCGGCGACCGTGGTGTCCATGATGGCCGGGCGGGTGGCATCGTGGTTGAGGGGTTAGGCGGGGGTTACGCAGGCAGGTCGGGGCACGCGGTGCGCAGAAGAGCGCAGCCGCAAGGGTGTGGGAGGCTGCTTGGGGTGCGGATTGAGGTGCTGCTTGATGTTGCTGCTTGGTGTTGCTGATGTTGCTGCTGCTGAGCAGCTTGTGGGTGGTTGAATGTGGATGTGGCTTTGTCAGATCTGGGATCGGAACAAAATGTCAGCCAGACGCCAGGGAGCTTCCATTGCCTGCCGCGTGCGCGCTCCCCAGCGCTGTATGGCTGGTGCCGCCACGCGTTTGCAGTGGGTCGCGGCAGTAAGCAGCAACAGCCACTCAGCCCAAACATCATCCCCTGTCGCTTCCAGCTTCCCACTAACTCACTGTTAACTCCCAGCAACCACCAGAGCATCCAACCACAACGAATTGTCTTCCGGTTTGGGGCATTTCCCAGCGACGACCAGGACCAACCTCGAGGCACCATGAACATCGCCGCCGCAGAGGCCCTGTCGCTTGATTCAAGTCGGTGCCCGGCCCCTCAGCCCTCAACCCCCAAGCCCCCCTTTGTCGTCCATCTCCAACCCCCCCTCCTCCACCACCGCCATCCGCCATCGACACCCGCATGCTGACCCCATTTCCCCCGCAGTCGAGTACGACCCCATCGGCCACCTCAACCTCCTCTTCTCCCACCCTTCGACCGTGTCCTCCGTTGCCAGCGTCTCGTCCACCATCCAGCGCCACAAGGATGGCCTCTCGCAGTCGATCGCGTCCCTCGAGACCGCCCAGGCCTACGGGCCCGATTCCTCGCTGGAGCGCATGCAGTCGGCCCAGGCCGAGCTGGCCTCGCTCTTCCAGCGCATCGAGAGCGTGCGCAGCCGCGCCCTACAGACCGAGCGAGACATCACCACCATGACGGCCGACATCAAGCGCCTCGACGGCACCAAGCGCAACCTCACACTCAGCATGACCGCCCTGAAGCGCCTGCAGATGCTGACCACCGCCTACGAGCAGCTCCGCGGCCTCGCCCGGACCCGCCAGTACCGCGAGTGCGCCGGCCTCCTGCAGGCCGTGCTGCAGCTGATGCGCCACTTCAACAGCTACCGCAGCATCGAGCAGATCGCCGTGCTCAGCCGCAACGTCAGCGAGCTGCAACGCGAGCTGCTTGAGCAAGTCTGCGAGGACTTCGAGATGGCCTTCGCCAAGGGCGAGGTTCCCGCCCGCCGCGGCGTCCTGGTCGAGGCCTGCCTGGTCATGGACGCTCTCGGCGACCACGCCAAGACGCGCCTGGTGACGTGGTACGTCAACACGGAGCTGCGCGAGTACCGCCAGGTCTTCCGCGGCAACGACGAGGCGGGCAGCCTGGACAACATCGGACGCCGCTACGCTTGGTTCAAGCGCATGCTCAAGACCCACGAGGAGGAGCACGCCGCTCTCTTCCCCCCCCACTGGCGCGTCGGCGAGACCCTGGCCATGTCATTCTGCGACGGTACCCGGGAAGACTTCAAGGGCATACTGGAGAAGAGCATGCGCAGGATCGATGGCGCCAAGTTGGACGTCAACTTGCTGCTGAGTTGCCTGCAGGAGACCATGGACTTTGAGCAGAGCCTCGAGCGGCGCTTTGCAAGCGAGCCGCGCGCGAGCATCGACACCCTGAGCTCGGCGGACGACAGGATACAGAACTTTAACGGCTCCATATCCGTTGCCTTCGAGCCGTACCTGAGCTTGTGGGTTGACTCGCAGGACAAAGCGCTGGCCGCCATGATCCCAAGATACAAGACACAGCCGCTGATACCCGACGACGAGGAGTTCTCTCCCCAGGCGGTGATCCCGTCGGCAATCGAGCTGTTCCACTTCTACAAGCTGACGCTCTCGCAATGCGCCAGGCTCTCTACCGGGGAGCGGCTGCTTGACCTCAGCAAGACGCTCGCAAAGTACCTCGACGAGTACGCCCAGCAGGTTCTGGTCACCTTCTTGCAGCGCGGCGGCCCACAAGGACCCCCCATACAATCCATCGTCCTTGTCTTGAACACGGCAGACTTCTGGCACACCAACACCAACCAACTCGAAGAGAGCATCAAGAAGCGCATTGACCCCGACATGGCGTCAAAGGTGGACCTGTCATCACAGTCCGACACCTTCATGGGTGTTGCCAGCGCTTCCGTTATGGGGCTGGTCGCCAAGGTCGAGCTCGACTGTGAGGGCGCCTGGCGAGAGATGAAGAACACCAACTGGAGCCGCATGGAGAGCGTCAGCGACCACAGCTCCTACGTCGGCGAGCTTCTCAAGCACGTCAACGGCAAAGCCCAGGAGATCCTCCCGCTCGTCATCAAGCAGCAGTATGCCCGGGCCTTCTGCGACAACCTGGTCGAGCATCTCGCCACTGCCTACATCAACAACGTTGTCCAATGCCGCCCCGTCTGCGAGGTCGGCGCCGAGCAGATGCTCCTGGACAAATACGTCCTCACCAAGTCCCTCGAAAACCTGCTCTCGTACCATAACACGGCCGGCGCCGGCCCCGTCTCCTCACCCTCTGCCGCTGGACCCTCGCCCCAAAACCCTCCCCCGGCAGGGTTCGTTAAACGCGTCAACCAGTCCATGACGCGTATGGACCCGCTTCTCAAGACCCTCCAGGTCCGCCCCTCGCCGCCCGAGGGCCTCGTCCAGGCCTACCTGATCCACATCGGCGACCGCTCCGACACCAACTTCCGCAAGATCCTCGACCTCAAGGGCGTCCGCAAGCTGGACCAGCCCCACTTGATGGAGCTGTTTGCCATCCACCGCGAGGGCCCGTCCTCGGTGCAGCTGGTGCAGAACTCGCCGCTGCTGACCCCGCTCATGGCCGCGGCGTCCGCCGGGCTGGGTGGCGCGGGGATGGGCGCCAACAGCGCCGCCGCGGCGGTCGCGGCCAGCGCCGGGTTGCAGGGGAGGTTTGATGCGGCGTCGCTGGGGGAGAAGCTGCTGAATGCGGCCAGGGACGGGGTGGAGAGGATGGGCACGACGACGGCGCCTGGGGTGGGTGGCGTCGGGGCCGTTGGTGGGCAGGGGGAGAAGGCGACGATCAACGAGAATCTGAAGAATATTGGCAATTTCTTCAGGAGGGATATCGGCGGGCTCGGGGCGCGGTTTGGGAAGCGGGATATCACGCCGACTGGGGGTATAGACGGGTGATTATAAGAGGGTGTAGAGAAATGCACGTACTTGGATGACTTTTTTGGGTTGTGGATTAGGAAGTCTGCGAAGGTGCAGTTTGGGTTGTTTGGGCACACACCTTGGATGAAGAAAGGGGGGCAAGGAGTATGCGGCTTGACGGTTTTGGCTTTGAATAGCATACCCCTATGCGATGGGTTGACCGACCCCCCCGGCCCTATTGTTTGTGACGATGTACATACATATAGTTTTGATCTGTCTCCGTTTGGTAAATCCTGGAGGAGTCCAGGGGTAGGGAGTGGTGGCTCGTTGGCGACACCAAAGCGCCAATCCGGGTTAGGGTTGTCGGTGTGGATGATTTTGGATGGTCGCCCTGGAGCTCCAAGCCTCCAGCCAACCAGCTTCATCCTCTCATCTCACCCCTCCTCCCGAGCATCTGGCGTCGCCTTTGTACAATCCTGGCGCGCGTGCCCATTCTCTACAGCCCGTATGCGAAACCGCGACAATTTCTCATGCTCAGGCCGCATGGCACTGGCGTTTATTTAGTGTGTTGAATGGATCAAACAAGACTCGGGTCGATGAGTTGAGTTGGGTTTTGGTTCAGCAGTCCTCATCCACTTCCACCAAAGTCCATCGCTGCTGAGACGCCCAGCCACCTCCACGATGATCCAAGGTATATTCTACGCCCGCTTCTTCCCCAACGAAGGGACTCAGATTGTGGCTCAGAGCCCGCCGGGCTGCATCGTCCCCGTGCCTGGCGCCAGCACCACCAAGCCACCGCTGTTCGACTTCAGCGTGCTCCGCGAATATCTCATCCCTCGCCAGGCCTTTTGCAACCGCTACATTACCGTTGCCGACCCCGAGGGGAAATACATTGTCCTCGGTTTCCCCGTCTCCATTGCCAGCCAGCGCTACTACCGCAACGCCTTCATCTTCAACTTTGGCCTCGTCGTCGAGAATGACATCGACCAGGTCCCCTACGAGCGCGTCGTGCGCCGCCTGGCCGTGACCTTTGCCGAGATGGAGAAGCAGAGCGGCTATCTCAGCCAGGGCGTGGATGTTGGCGAGAACCAGGCCAGACGGCCGATCGAGTCGCTGCTTGAGATTATTAAAGAGGACCTCAACAACTATGGGGAGTGCATGATTCCCGTTGGTGAGTTTGCTCCCCCCAGCTTCCTCCCGCTCCCCTCGCTTCACCCCTATCTCCCCGGCCAGCCATCTGACAGAAACCCCCCTTCCAGACGACGCCAACACCATCAACATGAAGCTCTTCCCTTACCACCCCACGCCGCCCGAGGTCAAAGGCTGGCACGTGCCCGTGGCCAAGATGAAGTTCGCCGATATCGTCGACCCTACCTGGGACCTGACGCTGCAGCGCGTCGTCGCGCACATCGACGGCGTCTCGGACGTGCGCCGCATCGCCTTCCTCGCCGACGTCTCCCTCGAGCTGACCCAGCTGGCCCTGCGCCACCTGCTCTACTACGACACCATCCTCCTGCTCGACATGTTCTTCTTCGGCGCCTGCTACGCGCCGCGGCCGGGCATCCACGACTTTGTCGCCAACGTCGGCGGCATGGTGGATGAGTGCGCAAACTACGTCTGTGTGGGCGCCAGCAACGCCAGTTCTGGCCAGGGGCGCGGGGAGGGCGGTGCCGGGACAGGGGGAGGCGCCGCTGCAGCAGGAGAAGGAGGAGCAGGTAGTGGTGCTGGCGCAGGGGCCGGGCGCGGCGACGACGGCACCGAAGACGAGGGCGGAAAGAACAACGACGACCACCACCGCGACGGCGCCCCCGAGACCACCCACGGCCACCGCGTCTCCAACTACATGCTCATCAAGCTCATGACGACGTTCTGCGTCGGCAAGACGGTCATGGAGTGGCTCAAGGGCCACATGGACGCCGGGTTCGACGTGCTGCGCTTCGTCGACGTGCGGCGGCTCGTCCAGTTCGGCGTCATCAAGGGCTGCCTGTACCGCGTGCACAAGTACGTCGTGTCCAAGCAGTACCTGGCGGCGCTGGCGACGGGTCAGGCCCGGCCGACCGCCGCCGGCGACCCGCTGCAAAAGTACACCGACGGCTGCCACACGTTCGACCAGGTCATCACGGAGCAGAACCTGACCGACGCCGAGATCATGGACAAGCTGAAGAGCTTCCCTGCCCCGGCGGGCGACATGACGGTGCTGTATGCGTGATGAAATGGCGTGTGTTCCGTGCACGGATGTAGTGATACCGGCACAATATCCAGAGGTGGTTGACATTATCGTACATTACATACACACAACATACATACATACACACCCTCGCCCCAGTCTCGAGCGCCCGGGTGGGGGATGATGATACAGTAGAGTGCCGCGGCCGGCTCTATCTGGGTAATACAACAACACCCTGCCATGCTGCATCCCGCCCATCATCGTACAAAACGCGACATGCAAAGCTCTCCGTCACGCCTTCTCGGAGACTTGCCGCCGCCCACACCAAACTCTCAGAAACTGGATCCCTCCGTCTTCTCCTTGTCGCTCAACAGCTTCTCGAGTTCCTTTTCGAGCTTCACCTGTTGAGGGTTTTTGTGCTTGGGGAATTCGAGCTTGTTCTCCTCCTGCTCTTTTGCCGTGTCCCGCATCTCGGCCTCGAGGAGGGCCTTCCTCACGTCACCGGGGGTCGTCGACCCAGCACGTAGCGCCTTTATCGACTCGCGGAACAACCGGAGACGGCCTTGGTTCGGCTGGCCGGGGTACTTCTGGCCCGACTTTTCGTAGTCTTCGTCGCTCACGAGCTCAATGATTCGGACGTTGTGCTTCCCCTTGCGGAGGATGAGCAGTTTGTCGTCGATGATATAACGTCGCGTTTCCTGCGGGAACCAAATCTTGACTGGGGACCAGGTGAGTTGCGAAGGGTTCATGGAAGGGTCGCCCGTCTTTCGAAAGCCGGGCATGGCGGCGATATAAACGCCTTCTTGTGCCGCCAGGCGGTGGCCATCCTTGACGCTCGTGACGAGGCCTGTCGCGAACAGAATGCGAGCTATCGACTCGCCCATGATCAGAGACTTGGGGAGTATCATGTCAGCCCGGGGCGCATTGTTCGGCGTCGTCGGCCCGTCCTTGGCCAAGTATTCCTGGCCCGGCTCCTGTGGCTTGGTCGGAGGGACGGCCCCGCCGTGCATCATTCGGTGCTGAGCCTCGGCCTCCCGTGCCGCCTCTTCTCCGTGGACCAGCATCAAAACTTCGTAGGCAAGGCGGTGTTGGGCAACACGCTTCGACGGCTCTGCGGTCTGTGCCGCCATGATTTCCGCGATGGTCTCCATGGGGAAGAAAGTAAAGAGCCGGAGGAGCTTCTCGACGTCGGCATCGGGCCGCCTCATGAAGTAGCCGTACAGGTCATAGGGGGACGTCATGTGTTGATCCAGCCAAACAGCGTTCCCGGCGCTCTTCCCAAATTTGACGCCAGACGAGTCTGTCAGAAGCGGCACGGTGAAGCCGACAGGGTCCTCAGATGGGTGGTTGGACAGGCGCTTGGCGGGGTCGGGCTCGCTGGCTCGGGCAGCCTTGACGATGTCGATACCGGCGACAATGTTGCCGTATTGGTCCGAGCCGCCAATCTGCATCTGTACCTTGCGCTTCGTGAACAGCACCCACCAATCCCAGCCTTGCATGACGGGGTAGCAGAACTCGGCGAACGAGACGCCGTCCCCTTCTGTCATCTTCCTCTTCACTCTGGGGGAAGGATCAGCGTTGAGCCGGGCATGGAAAGGGGGGAGGGCCTCACGTGTCGCGGGACAGCATGGTCCCGATGCGCATCGACTTGCCAACCCGCCTCAGGACGTCGAGCATCGGGGTCTTGTTCCACCACACGTTGTTGTTTTCGATTGCGCGAGTCCAAGCCCACTCCTTTTGGTAGCCGTACCTTCTACCTTGCTCTTCCACGTTCGCCCACAGCTTCTTCAGCTGGAAATGCATCTTGGTGAGGTTCATGGCCAGGTCGGCGGGGGTGATGGGGTCCCGGTCTTTGAGTCGACCGGTGGGATCGCCAATCTTGACGGTGGACCCGCCGAGCAGGGTGAAGGCGCCGTATCCGTGTAAATACATCCAGAACAGCGGCATGAGGGGGAGGAGGTGGCCGACGTGCAGCGAGCTCGCAGTGGGATCGATGCCGGCATATGCGCTTACACGCTTCGTCCTCATCAGTTCGCGGACCGCCTCGCGTTGCCTAGAGCGATGCCCGTCAGAGAATGAATGGCATACGCCGCTGGGGGCCGGTGGCTAACCTACCCGGCAATGTCCTTGACGTAGCCCCGTTCCTCCAACATATCCCAGAAGTTGGGCCGCGTCCCGGCCTTGACCTCCTCCGCGCGCTTCGCCCAGTCCTCCTTCGCCTCCGCCGTCTTCCTCAACCACCCAGTCGAGATGCCGCGGCGCTGGGCAGGCAAGACAGCCCCGGGCCGCACGAGGAGGCAGCTCCTCGGGCGGAAGGGACCCCGGAGGCGGGGGAGAGCTTGCGACGGCGCCATCGCCCCTCCTGCGCCTCGCGACAAGGTCAATGGATGTTGGGCGGGACGTGCGGGGATGTTCTGGAGCAGCAAATGTCGGGTCGGCGGCGGCGTCGTCGTCGTAGGGCCGCAGGATCGAGTCCGCCGTGTAAGGGGGAGGAGCGTGGCGTGGCTCGTCAAGGCCGATGGATGGAGGGATGCTTGCCTCGACGCTATCTGCACCACCACGCCCAGCACCTTTTTTTTGGCGGCAGCGGTTGACAGGCACCAAAACTTTTGGACCAGGGCCAAGAGTGCCAAGCATTAGAGACCCACCACATGGACCCACCAGGCGCGTGGTGGGGCGTGGTTTCCGGGGAACAAAGAAGTTCCCGTTCCGACCCGGGAGCTTCTCGGTGGGGCGTCCTGGCTGACATCAACAGCAAGGCGATTGGCAGAGAGCGTCCCGATTGCCGAGGAACCAGCCCGCGCGCCGCTTCGGCAACCATTTTCGCTGGTGTCTCGTCCCGCTGTTCCGTTCCGTCGTGTGTCGTCGTTGCCGCTGTCCTGTCGCCGTTGTCGCCGTTGTTGTTGTCGCCGCCGTCGCCGTCGCACCCATTCCCAGGCCCGCAGGCTCGCAGCTGAACCCCCCCGACGCAATTGACACACGATGGCCTCGATTACCCGCTCGTCCCTGCTGCGGCAGGTTGCCTCGGCCCGCCCGACCCTCCAGCAAGGCCTCGTCGCCAATGCTGCCCGCGCCGCCGCCTTCCACACCACCGCCCGCAGGAACCTCCTGGCCCCTCTGCCCCGTGTGTTCTCCCCCGCTGCTGCTTGGCAGTAACATGCTTGCTGAGGGCCGCTTTGCTGACCCCTCCTCCAACAG
>FTEL01006323.1_pt1 | contig 12279 bp, 7 predicted proteins | sample 1658911 | NCBI WGS metagenome assembly FTEL01 (sample SAMEA3914869, study PRJEB12502) | metagenome | biome: forest; material: soil | place: USA | collected 2012-03-12 | depth 0.1 m
CCAAGTGACTGTGCAGGAGAGTCTCGATGAAGAAAAGACCATCTTCTGGTGTCTCGCACAATGTAGGTCTGAAAGACTGGTCGATCATTCGTGCTGCTGTAGGGGACATGGATCTTTACAGGCAGTGCATTGAACAGGGCATCCTGGCGTCAAGGAATCCAAACCGCGTGCTCGTAGATTGTCTCACCGTGACCCTCGAATGAGCACTTACACAGTGAAGAATTTTCGGCGAAGTGCCTCCGTTTCCTGCCCGCACGGCCTCTGGGAGAAGTGAAAGGTCCCCAGCAGCGCTTAACGAGGGTGGCCGCATGGACACATACACTTGCAGCGCACTGCACAAGTCAAGCCACACAAGCCATTCAAGCCAAGCCGGTACTCTGGTAAGTCACCTCAAGCTGCAAGCCAGATTTGACTTGAATGGCTTGAATGGCTTGAACCGCTTGCGAAGGCCTGGGCGTACGAACGCACCCACAAACGGCCGCGCAGTACAACCAGTACTACCAGTTAACCCTCCTGCCCTCCTACCGTGAAGCAGGGGCTTTTGTATGTGGCGGTGTTGGGTGGGGCAGGTGCCCTGCCCCCACCATATCTTCCAGCCAGCCAGCCCACCGCCTTTTCCTCCCACACACCACACCACACACCACACATCACGCAGTCAGCAATATCGCCACATTGATGCCCACAGGCGGTTCTGCTGGCTGCGTACGGTGGATGCGGGCGCGGATATGGCTGCGGATGCGGTTTTGGCGGCTTGCTCGTCGGAAAACTAGACGTTTCCGCCAGGGTTAGGGTTATATATGGTGACTTGTTTGCCTGCCTTGTAATCCGTAACCCATCCAAGCCAAACAAGCCCAGGCCTTGCCAAGCCAAGCCTCCAAGTCAAGCCACGCCCCTGATTTGGCTTACTTGGCTTGTGAGGAGCGCTGCACACTTGCGTTGAAAGGCTATTCCAGTATCTGTGCCAAATATCAGGAATATTGGTTTGTGCCTTCTCTCGCAAGTGGGGCGTGGAAGGGAACAAGCAGAACTCCGGAAACGCGGTTAGCACGATGGGGTTTTCTCAGCTGAGACCCCGTTCCCCTGCCGTTGCCCCACGGCGCCTTACCAACCCTGAACCGCTCGACCAAGTTGAGCCCCCTTCAGCTCTGATCCGCGCCGAGGTGCGCCACGAAAACACCGACCGCGGTCGAGGCCAGACCCGCTTGCCTCGTGGCTAGGCGAATCCAGACCGTCGGGTCCGGCTCGTTTGACCCAAACCATTGACCTTGGCAAGGCGAATAGCCTGCTCCGCAGTCCATCGGGAGATTGAGCGGAAGGCCCAAGGGGGGCGGGCCAATCATGACGGATCCATGGTGGACAGCGTCCGAAGGACTGGTATTCGTCTCAACGACCTTAAGAAAGAATGCCCTCCCTCAGCGGCGAGGTGGAGATGGCCTCAACATCGACTCCCTTCCCTCGTTTTCGCCCTATTCCAGGTTTCTGTCGCGGCCTGTGCCGACGCGACGTCCAGTGAGCGTTCGCTCCCGCAGCTCTTCCTCCTGCTGACGGGTGACGCCCCGTCTCAAAACTCGCCAATTCGTTCTGTTTTCGTTAAATCGGTGCTCGAAGCACCATCTTGTCCCCATGTTTGGAGAATCAAAAGCAGCCGCCCTCGTGGCGGCGGCCAGCCTCCTGTTCGTCGACCTTGCCTGCGCAGGCCCGGCTCCCGCCACTGTGGTCTCCCGACAAGTCGAGACTCCGCCTCTAGACTGCACGAATCTCGACACCAACGGGACCATCTACAAGGGCTCCATCGAGAGCTTTGAGATTTTCTGCGGCTACGACTTCCCTGGCGGTGACTACGCAGCTGTCCAGGCCGAGACGTTCGAGGACTGCATCAAGGCTTGCGAGGACGATGCGGCATGCGCCGATGTTGCCTACGGCTTTGGCACCCATGGTTGCTACCTCAAGGACTTGGTGACGACCGCCGCGGTCAACGGTGGTGTCTATGCCGCCCGGAAGATTCCCAGCGCCGATGCCCCCATCAGCTGCCAAACCCCGGGAACCAACAACACTGTCTACAGCAAAGACACCACAAGCTCGTTTCGGATTCTCTGCGACACCGACTACTCCGGTGAGGACTTGGCTGCCGTCCAGTCCGAGTCCTTTGCGGATTGCATTGCAGCGTGTGATGCCAACCAAAATTGCGTCGACGTCTCGTACGGATACCGGACCAAGAGCTGCTATCTCAAGGGCAAGGTCACCACGCCCAATGCGCTCGAGGGGTTTTGGACAGCCCTCAAGAAGACGGAGGAGCAAGAAGAGCCCAAGACGGTCGTCACCTGTGAAGAGAATGCGAGCAACAACACCATCTACAAGACCGCCGGCTCCTCTTTCTTGGTGCTTTGCGGCTTCGATTTCGGCGGTGGAGATATGGGCGGTTCGCCGCAGCCCACCTTCGCTGATTGCATGGACGCTTGCGCTGCGACGCAGGACTGCATCGACGTGTCATACGCCGGCGGCTTCTGCTACATGAAAAACACCCTCACCACCGCCACCCCGAGCCCGGCCGGATGGGTCTGGACGGGCAAGAAGGTGGTCGCCACGACGGACCCCGAACCGACCGGCCCCGAGCTGACCTGCGTTGAAGGCGCCATGGACGGCAAGACCTTCACCGCCAGCAGCGGGAACCAGTACGCCATCATCTGCGGCCGCGAGTATCCCGGCGGCGATCTCAAGGGCGTGGAAGCGGCAACCTTCGTGGACTGCGTCGAGGCCTGCGACACCACGCCGGATTGCATCGATGTGTCGTATGTGGCGCCGGCCTGCTATCTCAAGAGCTCGTTGACGACTCTGCAAGACGCTGGCTATGTGTCGACGGCACTTTACATTGGCCGTCCGGTTGACCCAGCCCCGGTCGTCCCCTTGTCGTGCGTGGACAGCAAGGACAACGGCACCACGTATGCGACGGCTGCCGGCAACAAGTATCTTGTTCTGTGCGGTGTTGACTACTTTGGCGGCGACATGGGCATGATCTACACCGACACATTCGAGAAGTGCATGGACGCCTGCGACTCCAACGACGGTTGCATCGACGTGGCCTACTCTGGTACGGCTTGCTACATGAAGAATGAAGTCACAACCCACTCGCCGGCTGCGTGGGCTTGGAATGCGCTCTACGTGGGCAAGGTTGCCTTGACCTCGTCGACGTCGTCAGTCACGGCGACCTCATCCACGCCGCCAACTGCGACTTCGTCCGAGGAGTCGACCGTCACCTCAACGACTTCTGCTGAGGAGTCCTCCATGGCAGCAACCTCGACTGCTACTGAGGAGGCCTCCTCCACCGCCACTAGTGTTCCCATTGAGGAGTCCTCCACAACGACTTCTGAGCCGTCCACCGTGGCATCCCAGACGCCCTGCTCGACCGAGCCCGCCGGCAAATTCCTCCCCTCCCAAGATATCGACATCGACAGATCTGCCCCAGAGCGCCTCACGCCCTCCCTGCATGTTGAGCTGAACTACGCAGAGCAGCCTGGTAACCGGATCCTGCAGATGGAGCTGGTGCTTTCGACACCGGCCGTCGTGATGGAGAACATTGCTTCCATCAGGTCGGTCAGCTGCAGCGAGGCCGGTGTTCTCTTAACCTTCTCAGACGTTTCGCATCTCACGACGCCGTCGCCGCTTGGGCCGACAGCACACCCCTCCTCATCACCTACTTCGAGGGATGCAACCTGGAGACGGCGCGGGGCTTTTGGGGCACCACGTCGCATACGGTCTCGACCACTCCCACACCGTCCATCCTCTTCAGCGCGACCCAGAGGAACTTGACTGATGTCGCTACCGAGGCGACTCTCAAGTACGGCACCGTCGATGCCGGAGTCGAATCCTACACGTCGACGGCCACCGGGGCCGCCACCGAGCCGACCGCCGCTGCGGCGGAGCAGACATGCGCTGCCTCGTCGACCACCGACTCGTCGATGACGGTCCCGGCGACCGAGACATCCCCGGCTTCAACGACAACTCCCGATGCGTCCTCAACCACTCCCGATGCGTCTTCAACCACTCCCGATGCATCTTCAACCTCTTCGGAAGCATCTGCAACGCCAACCGCATCCGATCGCCCGCTTCCAGAGACGTTGGAAGACCTCACCCCAGCTGCGCGAGAGCTTTACGACTTCCTCCTGGCCCATCTCCCCATTGACGCCGACGGCAATGTGAATTACAATGTGCCCGCGCAGAAGGTCACCACCCTCGAGGTCGCGCCATTCGACCCTGACAATGTCGGCAAGCAGCAAGAACTCGACGACATGTTTGCGGACTCGGGCCTCGACAGCCCGGCGGATCTTGTGGCGAAAGCTTCGTCGGGCGTGGCTGGCGTGTGCGAGGCCCCGGCCGCCGCGGTCCACCGACGCCTGCTTCAGCCGTCCCGCCGCGTCCAACGCGAAATCAGGGCGAGATCCCAGGAGCGAAACTACGCCCGCTGGGTGCACTCAAGACTCCAGGCTCGAGACAGCGACGGGTGGGACATTGCGTGTTCTGACATGGTCGGAGGCCTTCTTGGTCTCATCCACCTTGACGAGGCCATGGAAACGGTGTGCAATAGCAAGGACCGTAAGTTGAAACTCGACTTGTTCACGCCCTCTCTGTACCGGAAACTTGGCTTTTCTGGGCCACTTCTGATGAGACTGATTGCTAACGGTGTCTTCGTTTCTATACTCAAGTCTACGACAGTCGTGATGCCTTCAAGTGTCTCTTTGGAGGATGCAAGACCAAGACCATTGTCACGACGACCTCGACGTACGATTTCAACTACGCCTGGAAGATCGACTTCCCCTCTATCCAAGGCTGGCTCACCATGACTGGCCCCAAGAAGGTCTTGACGTGCGTCAACTGCGGCTTCTCGGTTTCCAACATCGCTTTCTCAGGCAAGATTGTTGTCGCCATCACCGAAGGCGTCGTCACCATCAAGTCGGCAGATGTCACGCCAGGCATCAGCGGGACGGCGAACATGATCGTCCGGCTGCAGTCGGATGGTGCTTACAGCGACACCTGGAACTACAATTTCAACTCGGTCAAACTCGGCGAGATCCAGATGGACAGTGCTTTCAAGATTTCCCCCACCGTTCTCTACGGCATTGGTGTTGACTTTTCTACCGACTCGGCACTCGACGTCACGGGCGGCGCCACATTCTCGTGGAGCGGCGCTGCGGCGCCCATCAACGTCCTTGGCCGATCTCTGGGGAACCAGCACAACTGGCAGCCCTCGGTATCCCTCACCACCCCGTCGTTCAAGACGGGCGCGTCGGTGAGCATCAAGCCGTACATGAGGTGGCTCGTCAATCTCAACGTCGACATCTACGGCATGGTCAAGATCTCGCCTTCCATCACTTCGCAGACGGTCGTCGGCATCGTTTCAACGTATTCCTACACCGCTGCGAATGGCTGCCCTGCCAACTCGCTCAAGGTCAACACCTACCTCAGCACCGCCAACGCCGTGTCCTTTGGCGATGGCACAGGCAGTCCGTTGTACACCGGCCAGACCGCCAGCGTGGATCAGTGCTTCAGCGTGCCGGGACTGCTGCCCTCCTCCGAGGACATCGCTTCCCTCAAAGCCGTCGGGGGTGAATACTGCACATCGTACCTCAAGTACACGCCTCCGCAGACGGTCCGATCCGTCACCACGACCGCTACAGTTCCCAGCACGACGACCGTATCCACCACGGAGACGGTCACGTATACCGAGACCCTTTTCTTCGAGTCTACCGAGACTGTCGACTTCTGGTACTCGACCACAACCGTGTCCGCCACCACCGTGACCGTGACAGCCGCCCCCGGCAGCAAACCCAACTTTGCGTTTCTGAACATGAAGCGCGACAACGAGGAGCCGCCGACTGCCGCGCCCACTGCCGCACCCGGCGGCCTGGACAAGCGGGCGGCCGTCGCCCAGCCGACCATGCTCGCCGGGTGGGACGCCACCAAGATCTCGTTCGCCTGCAAGCAAGTCGCGACCGGCACGTCGACCCTGGTTGCCACAGCGACAACGACGGTGACGTCGGGCCTCGTCACGTCCACAACCACCATCACCGCGAACAAGGCCGGCCCTCTCGAAACGGAGGCCTGGACGTACACCGCCAAGCGCTTCATGGGGCAGGTGACGGAGACGGCACCGGGGACAGCAACCCAGACGGTGTGCCCGACGCCGGTGGCGACGCCGTGCTTCAAGCTCAAGGTGCACGGCGCGTGGTGGGTCGAGGGCAAGTACCTGCGGTACTCGGACTACTGCGCGTTCCAGGCGGACCTGACCGACGCGGCGTACGACGTCTTTTACCAGACGGCCAATGGGCATGTGATGGGGTACACGGCGTCCGGGGACTCGTGCGTGCTGAGCGTGTACTACTGGTACCGCCCCGTGTACCTGCAGCCCATGCAGTGGACCAACAGCTTCTACCCGGCCACGTGCTGGAAGGACGCCGACCCGTGTTCCAAGGGGTTTCAGTGCAAGGTTACGGACGGCGCAGGCGTCGAACGTATCGGCATGGCGTTCCAGGAACCCTATTACGAGGTGTTCGCGCCATGGGAGGAAAGCAATGACTGGGCCCATGCGAGCTTCTGGCCGACTTGGGGTATCCCGACGGATGCGCAGCCGGGTGAGTCGTGGGTCCCGGTTACCTTGGAGTATGAGGACGCGCCGTGCCCGTGCTTCTGAGTTTGGATTTGTCCTTTGGCGGTGAACTAGTCGGATCCTAATCTGATGTGATGGACTTGGGCGATTTTCTGTTCAAGTTCTTGTTTTGATATGTGTCTGGGGCCGCTCGACGGGCGGTATCATTGTGCGTACTTAGTTGCGAAACCAAAACAAATCTCAACATATGGCATGATACCACAAACCACGCGGTTCGATGCCTTGACGATCTCGCGGAGGTCCGCAGAGTGTGTCAGTCACCTCCCCGTTTCCAGAGCGCCGAGGGATGGAAGAATTGCAGTTGCGAGTCATGCCCGGAGACGACGGCCCTGGGCCACTTCATAGGCTGTCTGCACTGCTCAAACCAGCACATACGACCATATCCACGAGAAAGTACGGGATCCCGTCCGCTCTCCCCTAGTCAAACTCGTGAGAGCCAAACTAGTACTCAGGTCGGTGACGACTGGGGAATCCTTGGTGTTGTATGTTTTTTTCTCTGCTTTGCTGGGTAACCCCGACCATCACTCAATACGCCCCACTCCTGACCACTCCAGACGACCACCAGCAGTATGAAACAAGGGATCACGTCCGCTCTCCCGTCCGCTCTCCCGTCCGCCCTCCCCTCATCAACTACTGACCGCCGAATTAGGAGAGCTGGGTTGCTGACGACCAGCGAATCCCCGGTGTTGTATGTTCGTCTGCTCTTCTTTTCCCTCCTTGCTTTTGACAAGACGTGGCATCGTTTGTCCAGGCCGTGTATCTTCTTTGCCACAGTAGGCCGCCATGCCTCCTCTCCGGCGTCACTCTAGACATGTTGGGGCTTTTTTCCCACCAACTTGAGTTGATCCTACGACAGTTTTGGGGAGCAGATGGGACTTGGGAAAGTTCCGGCTAACCGGAACCCTTGCTCATCTACATTGGTGATGCGCATGGCCCTCGGCCCTTGCATACAACCAGTCCGAAATCAGCCTCCCACCATGCCAGTAACTATTTAGTTAGGTACTAGCCATCTGCACAGCCCGGCAACGAATTCCGTCTTATTTCCCATACTCGGCCTCTTTATACCCTGCCACCTTGGCTCGCCAGACAAAAGAGCCTCGATCCCGCCGTTGGGTTCGAGGGCAACAATCCAAAAGTAACGACGCCTAATCATGCGATTTCTTCCCTGCCACCTTGCCGCCGCGGCCATCGCAGGAGCGGGAGCCGCCAGCGCCCAGCAGACAGCCGCCATCACCGCGACTCCCACGACCCCCTCCGCCTCCGTACTCCCCACCCCCGAACTCGTCGAAATCGACGTCGTCTTCCCCCGCTGGAACGAAACCTACGCCAAGACCAAGCTCTTCCCTATCGTGCTCTCCGTCCAGAACTTCCCCGCCTTACAGCGCCCAAACAGCAGTAGTACTACCTTCGGGCAATGGTACATTAGCGTCTGGTCCGAGGGCGCCTGGCCAAGCGGTCTGACCTATGATAGCGGCGTCTTCCACGTCGTCGCCCCCAACCCCGCCCCGGGGTCCGGGTCCTCCCCTACCACCCCTACCTTCCTCGTCGCCCTCACCAACCAATCGAGCTGGTACGACGCCGGGCGATGGGGCCATCCTCCCGCCAAGGACTGGGGCGATAAGTACGTCTTGGAGGTCTATACCGGCGGTGATCACGATTCGGAGACCGGCCCCTGCGAAGCGCCCGACGGAGGCGCGCGCTTGTTCACGTACCGCGCCGTCATGTTTGACATATCTGTGGGGGGTAGCGCCGTGCTGAAGGTCGGCCCCAACGAGCGGTACACCAAGTAGGGGGTGGTGCCGAATTTGATGGAGGCGACGGGGTGTCCGCAGGTTGCGGTGGTGGCGGAGGTTACGAGGGGGGTTGGGGGGTCGGCTGCTGCGATGACGGGAGAGGCGGGGACAGCGACGACGACGACGCGGGCGGCGGCGCCGTCGTGTGGTGTTGTGGCTTCGGATGTTGGGGTTGCGAGAGGGAATCCTTGTGCTGTTAGTATTGATCGGGCGATTATGAGCCGTGTGTCGAGCGCTGTGTACAGTCTGTCGGCGAGTATGGTGGAGGCTGTGGAGGCGGCCAAGGTGACGGCCGCGGTGACGGCCGCGGGGACGACCGCGGGGACGACCGCGGTGCCTACGACTACGACGAGTACGGGCGCAGCGGGGGGAGTCAGGCCGGTGCAGACGGCGTTGGCCGCGGCCTGCGTGCTTTGTGGGTTGGCAGTGGTGTAGATGGGGGATGCTCTGGGGCGAGGGGGGGGAGACAAAGCACGAGGGAATGGACAAGTTTGGGTTAGTGTCTTTATATCACGAACATACAACAGCGGCGTCAGATGTCGTTTCCTGCCTCTAAATCTCGCCGCTGGTCTTCTTGGGGTACGCCCAGGGTTGTGCCCTCCCCACCGCCCTTCACCCACCGCGACCGCAACAGGCGCGACTGGCACGGCAACAGGTCCCCGCATTAAAGCGCCAAAGCCCCAAGGAGACCGATGAACCCCCCAAGGGCTCCCCCGACCGACTTCCCGGTAGCAGCCGCGGCGGCGGCGTGGGTCGACGAAGGTGCCGCCGCCGCAGCTGCCGCCCCCGTCGTCACCGGTATGGTGCCTGCGGTCTTGGCTGTGCCTGCTGCTGTCGTAGTCAAGGCGGTATTCCCATTGCTGCCGCCGCCGGCGGCACGCGTCGGCTGGGCTTGCGGGCTGTACCTTGGTCCCGTCTGGGAGGATAAAGTCGCCGGTTTCGATGTTCCCGCGGGTGCCGTCGGCGCCGTGGAAGTCGCCGGTGGTGACGTCGAGGCAAAAGGGGTTGTTTTGGAGTGAGAAGCAGTCCTCGGAGGCGGAGCACTCGGGCGGTTCCGGACCTATAAGCGTGCGGGGCCAGTACGGCGGCAAGGTTCGCGACCCCGGCACTACGCTCCTTGAACCCGATGGTCATCACATGACGCTGGTGATTCATCCAGTTGCTATATAACATCGCGCTGACGTCATCGTAACCGCCGTCGCCGCCGCCGCTACCGTTAGAAAGATACGACTCGATCGGGGTCGCATTTTGCGATGTGCATGTTGTCGCCGTCTGTTACGGGTTCAGGGCCTGGCGATTAATGTGGTGACCGCGGATCTCTCCCGGGGGTAGCTTCTACGTACCGAAACGTGGGCCAAGAGACCTACCAGGCAGTCGAAATGGCGAGCTTGGAGTGCATTGTAGCGGTGCTGTGTCTGTGGGGAGGAGGAGGATGCACGATATTGTGAAGCAGAAGACGACGTGTCGACGCAGCGCTTATACTTCTTGCCTATCTGGGTGTCTGAACAGGGGGCAAGTCCCTGCTTCCCTCCGCAGAGCCTCAAGTTCAAACCTTTCGCAGACGCCGGCGGGGGCCGGGTAGCGAGTTGGTAGTGTGATGGTCTGGTGCCCCTTCTGCCCTTCGCTGCCTGTGCGTAGCTCAAGAAAACAGACCTTTTGGTTCTAGTCACGGGCGAGCTGAAAAGTTTCACGTCGGATATAAACCAACCGAGGCATCGGACGTCAAACCACTAGATGCTAATAGAGGAAGACTCAAATCGAAGCTCACGCCCGGAGCACACGGAACCGGCAACGCGTTATCTCCGACCAGAACCACTGCGTGTGCTAGCAAACCGGGGCAATATTTCGGCCCTTCAGGAACGGCAGGAAATGGAGGAGGCCCGGCCAGTCGTCCGGCCGCGTTCGCTATCAGCCTCACGCAAGAGCTGGCCGGTTCGTGCCAGCCCTCAGTGCAAGGCCCCAACCTGCTTCTGCTTCTGGTTCCAGTATTAGTTCAACTCAAAGCTAACCGAACGGGTGCCCGAGTTTCCGGCGACGGGTTTGATCGAAACCCCGGTTGGCGCCGCGCCCCCAATAGTCCAGGGAAGTGCCCACATGAACGCATCGTCGCTAGGCTAGCTTGCCGATGATGAGGGTCCGGACGCCAGCGGTTGGTGCCCGCGAACGAATCATGCGCGGAGCTGCCTCGAGGCTGAGCCGCTTGCCTCCCGGCTTCAGCTGCTATTTATGTACTTTGCTGGTGCGTGGCAGGCAGTGAGGCTCAACCAGCACATCAAGACACTCCCGCTCGCCCAGCTTAGGCACATCCCTCCCCCCGTCCCCGCCGCAATCGTCAGGCGAGAACGCAGTAGATACACTCTGGCGCAATAAGTTCACCTCACCTCGTAGAGGAAAGTTCACTGCCGCTGAAATGTTACTCTATCCATCAAGACACCCTTCCTTCCCTTCCCATCCAGATGGAGTAGGCATTCGGAATGCCAGATGGCTCGGGTGGGATGGATTTCACCGCGTTGTCACATCGCCCCAACCTTGACCCGACCCACGCCCCCTCACCAACTTGAACAATACCAACATCCATAGACACGCTCGCTCGGCGGCGGCGTCGATATTAGTACCTCATGGCATCACAATGTCAAGATGGATCGGGTTTCTTCAGTCAGGTATTGAGCCCAGGGGCTCTCCAAGTGCGATCAATTTAACCCCATTAGATACTAACAAATAATCCGATACAACCTCTTCCACCTCGGCCAACTCTGCCGCTCCTCCGCCTCCTGCGCCTTGATAATCCCCAACCTCCCAAAGTCCCTCCGCCCGGTATCAATATCCATCTCCTCCACCCTCACAAAGCTCGTCCGATACCACACCTTGTGCCCCAGCCAAAACACCAAGACCACGGGCAGCGCCAAACACTGCACAAAAAAGTTCTGCGCCCGATCCCCCGGCCCCATGGGCTCGTCTCCATCCTCGATCGGTGAGATCGCCACCCACAACTGCGCGGCCAGTATCAGCAAATTGCACAGCAGCCCCACCCAGCTGCCAACCACCCCAGCCTGCGCGCGGAACGCCATGTCCGCCACGGACCGGTGGCGATACGCCCACGCCTTGCGCAGCCGGATGTGCGCGAGGCAGGTGCTCGCCCAGGTGAAGATTGTGCTCAGCCCGCTGATGGCGAGCAGCCAGTCGAAGACGGGGCCGTAGGTATCCTCGAGGTTGGCGAGGTACGCCAGCAGGCCAAAGGCAGAGACAGCTAGGATGGCGACCAAGGGCCGTCCGCGGCGGTCGACATAGGCAAAGATCTGGGGTGCTTGGCCTTGCTCTGCGAGGGCGGCGAGGGTGCGCGAGGAGCCGAAGACGGAGGAGTTGCCGACGGAGATGACGGAGACGAGGATTACGCCGTTCATGATGGAGGGGAGGATGGTGGTGCCGGCGCTTTCGATGGCGATGACGAAGGGGCTGGCGGAGGCGTCGGCGATGTTGGATGCTTTGAGGAGGCGGGGCTCGTTGTAGGGGACGAGAAGGCCGACGAGGGCGAGGGAGACGATGTAGAAGATTGTGATGCGCCAGAAGACTTGTTTGATGGCGGTTGGGAGGGATTTGCGGGGGTTGGAGGTTTCGGCGGAGGCTAGGCCTACGAGTTCCGTGCCGGCGAAGGCGAACGCGGCTGTGACAAAGACGGTGCAGAGGCCCTTGAAGCCGTTGTTGAAGGCGCCTGGGTCTTGCCAGTATTTGCCACCGATGTAGCCGCTGGTGGGGGTCCCGCCGATGTTGATGACGATGCCGAGGAGGCTGGGGGGTGTTAGGGCTTGGTGGGTCAGGGGGTGGAGA
>FTEL01007977.1_pt1 | contig 12262 bp, 8 predicted proteins | sample 1658911 | NCBI WGS metagenome assembly FTEL01 (sample SAMEA3914869, study PRJEB12502) | metagenome | biome: forest; material: soil | place: USA | collected 2012-03-12 | depth 0.1 m
CCCCCCCCCCCCCCCCCCTCCCGCGCGCCCGGCGAACCCGAACAGCAAGATCAGATCAGATCAGATCGATTTCCCACGCCGTGACCCTTTCCTCCCTGACATGACGAGCCTGTCCACGCCGCCAACCTCGAGGTGTTGATATCCCCTGCGCCAGCGCCAATGGGGTCGCTCGAGTACGAGTACGCCGCGGCCGACGGCCTGCAGCAGGCGCAGAAGGTCCTGTTCGAGACGGGCTCCTTCTCGGGCTACCGCCCGGTTATTGCGCAGCTCGGCAGCGGTTATCTGACTGCGGCGACTGTCTTCAAGCAGCCGCTTTGTGGCAACGAGGAGGGCTGGGGCCCGCTGAGTCCGTTTCGCTATGACTTCACTCCCTGCTTTATCGACGTGTGGGTGGCGGTCGTGGCCGCGTTTGGTATCTTTGTCGGTGCCGTGGCGGTTTGGTGGTTGGTGAAGAGGAAGGAGCCCGCGCCCGTGTCGAAGGATTGGCATTTTTGGACTAAGCAGGTAGGTTGTGGTGTTGTCGTTTTGTGGATTGAGTTTGGGGTGGGAATGGTGGTTGGGTGGTTGCGAACCGCGCTCTGACGGTGCGTTTAGATTCTTCTTGGCCTCATCATCGCCGATGTCGCCGTCCAGCTCGCTTTCCAAATAGTGAGCTTCCCGGACATCTGGTACGGCGACTTCCGGGTCTACACCACCGTCGCCACTATCCTCTCGCTCTTCGTCATCTTCGCCATCCAGTGGCTCGAGCACTCGCGCCTGCGCAACGCGAACGGCGTCGTCCTCTTCTACTGGCTCTTCCTCCTGATCGCCTTCTCCGTCAAGCTCCGGTCGCTCATCTCCCAGCAGCTCTATGCCACCAGCCTGCCGTACTTCGTGGCATACTGCGTCGGCTTTGGCCTGTCCGTTGCCGAGTTCTTCTTCGAGTGGCTGTGGCCCAAGAAGAACAGCACATATGAAGCCTTGGTGGACGAGGAGGAGTGCCCGGCCGAGTATGCTACCGTCTTCTCGCTGCTCACCTTCTCCTGGATGACGCCCTTGATGAAGTATGGCTACTCGACCTTCCTGACCGAGGAGGACCTCTGGGGTCTGTCCAAGACCGACACGACCAAGTCGACCGGCGAGGCCTTTGACAAGGTGTGGCAATATGAGCTGGAGCACCGGAAACACCCGTCGCTCTGGCGTGCCCTCATCGGCGCCTATGGCGGCCCCTACATGCTCGCCGCCGTTTTCAAGGTCGGCAACGATGTCTCTCAGTTCACCCAGCCGCAGCTCCTGAGGCTCCTGATTGCCTTCATCGCCTCCCACCACGATGGGGACAACCCGCAGCCCATCATCAAGGGTGCCGCCATTGCGATGGCCATGTTCGCTGTCGCCGTTTTCCAGACCACCATGATCCACCAGTACTTCCAGCTGGCCTTCGTCACCGGCATGAGGATCAAGGGAGGCTTGACGTCCTCGATTTACAAGAAGGCCCTGAAGCTTTCGAACGAGGGCCGCTCGTCTAAGACCACGGGTGACATCGTCAACTACATGGCCGTCGATGCTCAGCGCCTGCAGGACCTCACCCAGTTCGCCCAGCAGATGTGGTCCGCCCCCTTCCAGATCGTCATCTGCATGGTATCGCTTTACCAGCTGGTCGGCTGGTCCATGCTGGCGGGCATCGCCGTCATGATCATCATGATCCCCGTCAACGGCATGATCGCCCGCATCATGAAGAACCTCCAGAAGCAGCAGATGAAGAACAAGGACGCGCGGAGCAGGCTGATTGCCGAGATCGTCAACAACATGAAGAGCATCAAGCTCTACGCCTGGGGCGCCGCCTTCATGAACAAGCTCAACTACATCAGGAACGACCAGGAGCTGAAGAACCTGCGCAAGATTGGCGCCGGCCAGGCTTTCGCCAACTTCACCTGGTCCAGCACCCCGTTCTTGGTCTCGTGCTCCACGTTCGCCGTGTTTGTGCTCACCACTGACCGCCCGCTCACGACTGAGATTGTCTTCCCTGCTCTTGGTATGATCCCTTCCTGTACAGATTGTGTGTTGTCTCCTCGCTGACCGTTGTCTCTAGCCCTGTTCAACCTCCTCACCTTCCCGCTCGCCGTCCTCCCCATGGTCATCACCTCCATCATCGAGGCTAGCGTTGCTGTCGGCCGTCTCACGTCGTACCTCACGGCCGAGGAGATTCAGCCTGAGGCTATCGTTGTCAAGCCGCCCGTCGACATCATGGGCGAGGAGTCGGTCCTCGTCCGCGACGGCTCCTTCTCCTGGAACCGCCACGAGGACAAGACCGTACTCAAGGACATCAACTTCAACGCCCACAAGGGCGATCTGTCCTGCATTGTCGGCCGCGTGGGCGCAGGCAAGAGTTCGTTCTTGCAGAGTCTTCTTGGAGATCTGTGGAAGCTCAAGGGCACCGTCGAAGTCCACGGAACCGTGGCCTACGTTGCCCAATCGCCTTGGATCATGAACGCCACCGTCCGCGAGAATATCGTCTTTGGTTATCGTTACGACTCGAATTTCTACGAAAAGACCGTCAAGGCCTGCGCTCTGCTCGACGACTTTACGCAACTTCCTGATGGTGATGAGACTGTCGTTGGAGAGCGCGGCATCTCCCTCAGCGGTGGCCAGAAGGCCCGTGTTGCGCTCGCGAGAGCAGTCTACGCGAGAGCGGACATCTACCTCCTCGACGACGTCCTCTCGGCTGTTGACTCGCACGTCGGACGCCACATCATCAACAACGTCCTCGGCCCCAAGGGCCTGCTTAGCTCCAAGACCAGGATCCTCGCGACCAACTCGATCCCCGTCCTGGTGGAATCCGACTACATTTGCATGATCAAGGAAGGCGAGATCACCGAGCGCGGTACCTACCGGCAGCTCGTGGCCATGAAGGGCGCCGTGTTCGACCTGATCAAGACTACGGGCAAGAGCGACTCGGACCAGGACTCCAGCAACGGATCGCCGAGCGGCAGCGGCAGCGATAGCGAGACTTCTACCGTCATCGAGCCGGCGAGCAGCCAGGACAAGGAGGAGATGGAGGAGGCCCAGGAGGGACTGGGCGCCCTCCAGGCCATCAAGCCGGGCCCTGTCAGCCAGAAGCCGCGGACCGGTAGCATGGCGACTCTGCGGCGGGCTAGTGCCGCCAGCTTCAGGGGCCCTCGTGGCAAGCTTCATGACGAGGAGAATCCCAGCAAGACGAGGCAGGCTAAGGAGCATACTGAGCAGGGCAAGGTCAAGTGGTCGGGTATGTTTCTTCCCCCCCAGGGGCTGTTGATGAGCTTGGGGGCTGTGCTGACTTGGGAACAGTCTACGCTGAATACGCCAAGACGAGCAACCTCGGTGCTGTCGCTGTTTACCTGGTCGCCCTGGTCGCTTCCCAGACGGCGGGAATTGGTGAGTACACCCCTCGAGCCTCCGTTTTGGTGGCAAATGCACGACATGATCCAAACCGTTTGGGCTTGCCGACACCCCCCTCCACCTTCCCACTCTTCACAGCCTCCTCGTCGTCGCCGACCTGACTTGCCTGTGACACTGCTAACCCCACGTAGCTGGCAGTGTTTGGCTCAAGAATTGGGCCGACAGAAACACCGCGGCCGGCCGGAATCCCGAAGTTGGCAAGTACATCGGCATCTACTTCGTGTTCGGCATCGGCGCCGCCGCCCTGACGGTCGTGCAGACCCTCATTCTCTGGATCTTCTGCTCCATCGAGGTATGTGGCGGTCAAGAAGGCGGACTAGGTCTCGCGCTCACATGTGGTTCGCACAGGCATCGCGCAAGTTACACGAACGGATGGCGACTGCAATTTTCAGATCACCCATGTCCTTTTTTGACGTGACACCGGCTGGCCGCATTCTAAACCGGTTCTCGAGGTGTGTATCGCTCGCCCCTCTCCTCTCCACTCCCTGTTTTCTCCACGAGGTTGAACGAGCCTACTGCTGTGCGAAGGGGGGTCATGGGCCGAGTGGCTCCAGCAGTGCGGGAACCACCGGGGCCAGCGACGCCGTGCTCCCATGCCCTGCAACCTGAGTCGCGTCCGAATCCAGCGTACTGCCGAGAGGCTTCAGTGTCATGCTGACCATCCCTCCTGCAGTGACATCTACCGCGTCGACGAGGTGCTGGCCCGCACGTTCAACATGCTGTTCACCAACCTGGCCAGGTCAGGCTTCACCCTCGTCGTCATCTCGGTCACGGCCCCGCCGTTTGTCGCCCTGATCATCCCCCTGGGCGCCATGTACGTCTGGATCCAGCGGTACTACCTTCGGTCCTCCCGCGAGCTCAAGCGGCTGGACAGTGTGAGCCGCAGCCCCATCTACGCGCACTTCCAGGAGTCGCTGGGCGGCATCTCCACCATCCGCGCGTACCGCCAGCAGGACAGGTTCGAGCTCGAGAACGAGTGGCGCGTGGACGCCAACCTGCGCGCATACTTCCCGTCCATCAGCGCGAACCGCTGGCTGGCGGTGCGCCTCGAGTTCATCGGCGCCATCGTGATCCTCGCGGCCGCGGGCTTCCCCGTCATCGCCGTCGCCGGCGGCTCCAAGCCCAGCGCCGGCATGGTCGGCCTCGCCCTGTCGTACGGCCTGCAGATCACCACGTCGCTCAACTGGATCGTGCGCCAGACGGTCGAGGTCGAGACCAACATCGTGTCGGTCGAGCGCGTGCTCGAGTACGCGGAGCTGCCGAGCGAGGCGCCCGAGATCATCCACCGCAGCCGGCCGCCCGTCAGCTGGCCGTCGCGCGGCGAGATCGAGTTCAACAACTACAGCACGCGCTACCGCGAGGGCTTGGACCTCGTGCTCAAGAACATCAACCTGGACATCAAGTCGCACGAGAAGATTGGCGTGGTGGGACGTACCGGGGCTGGCAAGTCGTCGCTGACGCTGTCGCTGTTCCGGATTATTGAACCGGATACCGGGAGTATTAGCTTGGACGGGCTGAATACATCGTCGATTGGTTTGTTGGACCTGCGGAGGAGGTTGGCGATCATCCCGCAGGATGCGGCGTTGTTTGAGGGGACGATTAGGGATAATTTGGACCCGGGCCACGTTCATGATGATACGGAGTTGTGGAGCGTTCTGGGTATGTTGCACCTGCTTGTTGTCAAGCCTCCCCCCCGCGGAAGTAGGAGGGTGTTCACATGACCTTACCTGGCCTGACTTGGCCTGGCTGGGCTGGCTGGGCTGTGTTGATTGGGGTGTTGCACAAGACTAACTCTGGTGTTGCAGAACACGCCCGGCTAAAGGACCATGTTGCGTCGATGGAGGGCGGGTTGGAGGCGAAGATTCATGAAGGGGGTAAGCAGTGTCTTTTTTTCTTCATTTCCCTCTCCCACCCCCATGGTGTTGGTTTTCCCGGTGGTGCGTGCGGGTTCTGTCGGCTTTGGAAGTTCCTGGCTGTCGTGTCTGTCTGTCCTGTCGTGGAATGTCCGGCCGTGCTGTGTTGTGCTGTGCTCGCATGCCCGGTCGGGGTGGTTGCCGGCGGAGGCTCGCTCTCGGCTGCACCGCGGTGATACACAACGGCTGGCTGCATCGCCATCGCTGCCTACCTTGGGCGTGGGGGTTGATACGCGAGACTCCTTCCCCCCGTCGCACACCGAGCCTGGGCAGGCTGGATGCTCCCTGCCCATGGGTGGGTGATGGTGCGAAAGGGGAAGGGGGCGTGTATTGACAACGCCCTCGCTGAACCCGAACCCGAACCGAGGCGCCGTTTCCCGTGTGACGCTCCTGCCTTGCCTTGTCATGTGTGCGTTACCCATCGCTCACCGCTGGCTTTGCTGGGAACGGCGGACGTAACCCGTACACGACGCGAGCGCTTGCAGGATCTCTGATGCTACGAGACGCGCGCCGTGTGTGTGTCCGGCGGAGGGGCGGGAGGCTGGGCTCGGGGGGTGTGTCTTGTCAGACCACTACTTAGACTGGGGCGGTGGTGTCTCATTCTCGAGGTGTTGGCCACCTACGGATGGATGGATGGGCAGCTGCAGAATCGCCGGACCCACAACACACAGACATCATGGGGGAGGGGGTTCACCGCGTGGGTCGGTGCTAGTGGCTCCGACGGACACGGGGATGGGGGGACCAGTCGGTCGGCCGCGTCACTTCTCAGAGCTTGCCAAGTCGCTCGATCAAGATGGACGGGTGGCTGTGATGCCACCACCCCCCCATGCCAAACCCAATTCATCCCAACCACCACCACCACCACCACCACCACAAGTCCACGAAACTAACCACCCTCGCACAGGCTCCAACCTCTCCCAAGGCCAACGCCAACTCGTCTCCCTCGCGCGCGCGATGCTAACCCCCTCCAACATCCTGGTCCTCGACGAGGCCACGGCCGCCGTCGACGTGCAGACGGACGCGCTGCTGCAGACGACGCTGCGCGGGCCCCTGTTTGCCAACCGCACGATTGTGACGGTCGCGCACCGGATTAACACCATCATGGATAGCGACAGGGTCGTGGTGCTCGAGAAGGGGGAGGTGGTCGAGTTTGATACGCCCGCGGAACTGGTGAAGAGGAAGGGGGTGTTTTGGGGGTTGGTGAAGGAGGCGGGGTTGTTGGAGGAGTAGGCCCAGGGGGTTAACCCATGGAGGGGGTGAAAAGGGGGGGTTGGATATGGATAAGGGGGGTTGACGGTGGGTGGTTGTATGTATTGAGAGACACGCGTTTGGCTGTTTGGGCCGGCGTGTGGGCGGGAAAATACATTGCGGCAGCGTTGGCTTTGTTACAGTTCAGGATTGCTTTACGGGGTAACGGATGTGAGCGTGTGTATTGACAACACCAGCACTGGCTGGGTATTGGGGACGGACTACGGGGCAGGAGGCAGGTGTGGTGGGCGTGCGTGGATTCCGGGTTGGCGGCGGGCGGCCCTCGCCTTCTTGGGGCGGACGGGTGGGCGGTGAACTGGTTGTCTGTCCATCCCTCTGGGTGTGGAAGGATGGACGAGATGGACGAGGGTCCAATCGTTCGTGCTGTGTCCTGCCGTTGTGTGTCACAGTCGATGTCGTGTCGTGTCCTGTCGTCTGGCTTGTGGCCTGTCCTGCCTTGCTTGGCGTCGTCACGCTTCGCCTTGCGGTGGATGGGGTTTTGTATTTCCCGCCTCGGCGGCGGTGGCAAGACAGAGAGGTTACGGGTGACGGCTTTACGTGGTTACGTGGTTACGGGGTGACGAGTTATTCACCGCTAGATCTGTGTTGCTTTACCTCGGGCTGTGTGGCAGGTTGGACTGAGAGGGTTGGACGGGGACGGGATTGGGCTGGGACTGGAATGTAATGTAATGCTGGATGTATGGGGGATGGGGATTGGATTTCATTGGGTTGGGTGTGGAGGGTTGCTGGTGCAGGTTGTGAGGCTCACTCACCGCTTGAGGGAGGAGGATGGGCGGAGGGTAGGCGTAGGATGAGCCGCTGGGAGAGGTGGCGGTGGGAGGTTGAGAGAGAGCGAGCTCAGGAGAAGGGGCATGATCATCGTCGCCCACAACGACGGCGGCGATGGAGAGAACATTTGAACACCAACAGCATTCTCTATCAGCTAGACACAACAACAGGTAAACGCGTATTATCACGAACTGAAGGATTTGGGATATTCCTCCGGTCTCCCTGGGGCAAGACGACCCGCCGCCGAGCAGTGCTCTGACCGGATACTTGGTGTTGTTTGTCTTTTCTTCCCTCTCTTTTTCTCCTAGCTTGCCTCCCTTACTCCAAGGTTTTCGGTTTTTAGTTCTTTTATTAGTCTCATCTGAGCGTGTGTAGAGACGCCAAACGATAGGTTACTCGCTCTGACCCCGCCTCCCCCGACCTCTCTCTCCGACGTCTGTCCGTGGGCGTGTCTACCATGGCGGTGAGGCCCTCTCTGCCTCCCTTCCTCCCTCTCCGCCTCCCTCCCGCCATCCCTCCCACCTCAACCCCCAAGCTCAGACACCAAGGTAGAAAAAGGGGGAAGCGCCCACCCATCCCGACCTCGGAGTGCGCGTGGGAGCGAGCGGTCCATGCCTCGCCCACGCCCATCCCCATCCCCATCTCCACCCCCATCACCATGTGCGCCCGCGTGTTTGCATGTACGTTCGCGTGATGGGGGCCACGAGCAAGCAGATCGTTAGTTAACCGACGAACTCGCCCGGCCGGCAACGGCTCGGAACACATCTGCCCCATCCGTCCATCATGGCTGGCTGGCTGGCTGACCAGGCACTGGGGGGAAGCTAAGCTGGGCTGATCGCGTCATGTCATGGATCGGGGAAGTCGGATGCGGAGGGATGAGTGGGGGGCTTCGTTTGAACGTCCATCCTCTGCCGGCAGGCTCAGTCCCGTCCATTGCCGCCCACTCCAAAGCACCAGACTGGCCTCCACTCCCCCGAACGGGGCGAAATGAGCGCAAATCACCGCAAACAAGAGACCAGAAACGCGGGAGATGAAAGGTCTGAGGTCTTGCGTGTGTGATGACGGTTGGGCATGGGGACATGGGGGCATGGGGGGAGGCAGGCAGGCATGTTTCAAGCAAGCATGGGGGAGATAGGGCTATGAACGGATGGACGGGCGGCCGGGGTTAAGCGAGGGGTTGAACCCGATTAGTTGATTAGTTTACACAGTAACTAGTTCGTGAGTTTGTTGTTCGACGGGGAGGCCGAGATGGCGGGGAGTGTGGGAGTGGGATCGGAGGGGATGGGATGATGGGGGGGATGGGATGGGCATGTGGTGGTCGTGTTGTGTTGCCGTCGTACACACAAGTATGTCCATATTGCTCTCGGTTTTACGGCATCATCCCCTTGGAGGAGGTTCTTCCCCCCATCTCACCACCACCACCTCAACCCCCTCCCCGCCCAAAAAAAAAAATCTCGATCTCTCACCCACAACATCCAAACCTCTCCCCGCCAGCCAGCCCACCAACAAACTAGCGCAACTTGCCGCGGGCGTCTGTCGGCAATCTGCCCTGCGCGCAGCCCAGCGCAGCTAGCCCCGTCCCCATTCAGAAACCCCCTTGCCTTGTGGTTGGTGATGGCGGCCTGGGTGGTCCAAACGGGAGGTGATTGCCCAACCCCGGCCCATAGCCGGGCGCTACGCTCGCGGGGTACGCGTGGACCTGCGGCTTATACACGGACGGGCAACAACGGTTAGGCGCTGGGCGCTTGCAAGATGGGCCTTTTCTGTTTTTGTGCCGGAAGCAGGGCTGTCTGTCGTGATGTTCCGGTATTCCGCTGTTCCGCGGTTCCGATCTCGTGCTGGGAGGGACTGACTAGCTCGGCTGACTGAGATGTTGATGTGATGGCGATGGTCTGTTCGCGAGTGGGACAGATGCCGGAGACCATGGTTGTGAAGATGCGGCGCTTATGCCGGTGCTACGATGTGTGCGCATTCCTGCTTACGAACGGGGGCATCTATCAATGCAATGGTCTCTGGCTGGCTGTCACGGCTCGGCTTGCTCCGTGTTTGCAGCAGCCTCCGAGCATGACGACGCCGCCTCGCTGAGTCTTGTCTGGCATGTTCCGTGTCTCACTCACCCTCTGCCCTCCCTCCAGGCCCAGACGAGTGCGCATCCCACTCTGGGTGTGGATGGCTGTTTCCGTGCGTGTATGAACGGCTATCAGCATTAGTTCGTGGTGCTCATCTTGCTCGCCGATATCTCTCTCCCCTGGCTGGTGCCTAACTGCCGTTGTAGATCCCGAGAATTCCCAGCGGGCGGATGTGATGTTAAAACGACGGCGTCGGCGGGACGGGAGCCCGACGGCCCCGGCGGTCGCCTGGCGCCCGAAATAATGGCAAGACCTGCGAGGGGGTAGGGCCGAGGCCATCCCCGTCTGGATGTGCCGAATGCCCACGTGCTGTTGCGTGCTGCTGGCCAGGGAGGGTGGGACAGGACGCGAGATCCGGAATCGAGGTTGGCAAAAACAAAGTCTGAGACCGAGATCCTGCAGGCTGCCCGGCAGCGCGAGTTACACGAAACCAGCCACTGCCGCGGCCGCGCGGGGGTTACGCAAGGGGCTTGGTGGCGGTGATAGAAGGTGTGAGTGTGTGATGAAGATTTTGGTCGGACGAGACACAACGACGGCGGTGGATGGTCGGTGGATGGGCATTCTGGCGAGCGCGAACCCCTGGAGCCTGGGTCGCGGTCTCATATATCACGAGACCCACGACGGCTGCGGCGGACGCTCAGGCCGCGGCAATCCCCGGACACCCCCGCGGTGGGGCTGGACGGTGGCGCGCGTCGGGGCCAGCCCAACACGTGCGAGGAGGGGAGGGGGACGACGACGCAGGGAACAGAGATCGCCAGCACGTCCCTGACATAAGGCACCTCTGGCGAACTCTCGCTACCATCGGCGCTGGGCTTAGTCTCTCCCCTTCTTGCCCGTGTCACAGCATCGCAAGATAAGGACGAGGAAAGGTGGCTGCGGCACGGTTGTTCGAAAGTGGGGAGAACTGGAAACCGATAACGTTGCCAATAAGACTGGCGCGTCCAATCCCGCAGGGAGGCGGCAGCCGTGAGAGGTAGGGCAGGGCCTGGGCCTTGAGGCTTGTTTGTCTCGGGGAGATCGGGGTGGTGGCTCTGCCGGCGGATGCATCCGCCTCTGCAAAGAGGGACGTCAGTGACGTCTTGTTGCGATGAGTGAATTGCCTGACATCGGTGGTGAGCAGAGAGTGAGTTCACAAACGGCATGGGCGAGACAAGGTGCCTGGCTGTTCCTGGGGGTCTGGCCTTGGCGGTGGTCGAGTGGCTCGACGTTGTTGGGCAACGCATGTCTTGGAGGGGATGCAAGGGAATCTCAGAGGGGTTAGGGTGGGGGAGGGGGGTTTGCTGCTGTATCACCCCAACCCAAACCCAGCCGTGGCTGAACCAGGGCTCTTGACATCTGCCGTTGCGGTTTGCCTTGGCGGAACTGGAGTCAGCGATGGGATTGCGTAGGATGACGACGGAGGAGTCGTCCAGTTCGGTGGTTACATACCTCTTGTTTAACCAGTCCATAGTGCATACCACATTCGTACGGAGGGCGTGCTGACAGCTCTAAGCTTCCTCCATCTGCGAATACCCATTGGTTGGGCAGATATCCCCCAGAGGGGATTGGCAGGGCATGCAGCGAAGGAGAGGGGTGGGCTGGGCAGGCAGTTTGATAGGCGGGGCGTCGTGCAACAACAAGACACGAGGTTGCAAAAGATCCCCAAGGGCCTTACTGGGGCACACTGGCCGATTCTGCGGTGCCGTGGTCGCTCAAGACGGACGTCGCTTGCCATGTCCACGTTTGTGATGGGGCAGCTGTGCGTCATGCCGCGCATATCCAAGGCGGTCATGGAACTGCGAGATTGGACTGAGGGGCGAGGCAGTAGCCAGCTCCGTCCTGGCGTCGACGTGCGAACACGCTTTGGGATACCGAATGGACGAATGGACCCGACAGTTCGGGTGTCATTTCTCTTGAGTTGTGATGAAGGATATGGTAGGCCCGGCGATTTGCCCAGGTGCATCCGGTTGGTCCCCCCCTGGAGGATGACCAGTTTGGCAAAGTCCCCTGAGCAGAAACGCAACGCAATCGCACAACGAAGAGGGTTGGGCGGAGCGGGGGAGGACGGGGTCGCTGACTTCCCGAGCAACTAATAATAGCGTCCTTTTTGGCGATCCAGGGGATCCAGGCCGTCAAGAGCGAAGTGCGTCGCGGGGTTTGTCTCTCTTTTCCCCTTCTCGAATGATCGTCGCTGTTCGGTTTCGGAGTGCCTGTTCCATCGTCGTCACTTCTCTCGCCACGAATCCCAAGTTTTAGCGCGCGAGGGGCCGCAGGCTAGCCAGGTCACTAGCAAAGGGCCGTTCCGGCAGCTAATAAAGCGGTGCTGCTGCAACAACTCAGGCCCTGCAAAGTGGGAAACGCCCAGGGTCGAGCCGTCCGATTGCAGGCCAAGCCTCTGCCGGCAGCCAGGTTGTGCATTCCGCGGTCAGCCAGGGTCGGCCCCCCTTGCTCGACCTGGCCTCGCAGAACCAGGGCCACACTCCCTCACGAGCTGGATGGCCACCAATCGCCGCGCAGTCCGATTGATTTCGGCTTCTTGCCCCCTCCAAGGACACACTTGAGAGTCCTTGAAACGTTGTGAGTCGGAAACGCGGTGACGAGCTGCAGAGCTATCCCTCCCCATTAATTGATGAGCGTGCTCAGCTGTGTCCCCGAGATTGCCTGGCTCAGTCCAGAGCAGAGGGGTCACCGATCTTGCGTGGGCCGCGCAGGCTGGTTGCGCCTGGTGGGCGTGGCGCTTCCGGGTACCGTACCTGAGGCCACGGGCGATCGAGGCCACGGCTTCCCCCC
>FTEL01007605.1_pt1 | contig 12245 bp, 9 predicted proteins | sample 1658911 | NCBI WGS metagenome assembly FTEL01 (sample SAMEA3914869, study PRJEB12502) | metagenome | biome: forest; material: soil | place: USA | collected 2012-03-12 | depth 0.1 m
GGATGGGGGGGAAGGGGGTGGGAAGAGGTGCAGGGAGAAAGAAGGAAAGGGTTCAAGGGGGAGAGTGGAAGAGGGAAAACAGGGTTGCTTACTTCTGACCAAGATACTGCTCGGCAACCTCCTTCATTTTGCCCAGCACCATCGCGCTGACCTCTTCGGGAGTAAACTTTCGCATCTGGCCGCCGACGTCCACCTCGACAACGGGGGTATCACCCGGCCCGGCAGTCACCTTGAAGGGCATGTGCTTGATGTCGGCTTGGACTCCTTTGTCTGAGAAACTTCGTCCTATTAAACGTCTGAGAGCGTGTCTGTGTCAGTGGTTATGCCCGCCGTATCGGGGAGGTGTTGGGAGGGCACTAACTTGATGTCGAATATTGTGTTTCGTGGGTTACTCGCGAATTGGTTCTTTGCCGCGTCCCCTGAAGAGCAGAGCATGTCAGTTAAGCCACCACATACCAGGCTCCAAGTACGAGAGAAAAGGGGGCATACCTATTAAACGTTCCCCATTCTCCGCAAACGCAACATAACTCGGTGTTATCCGATTCCCTATCATCCCGTCAGCCAACTCCTTGTGGACATCCTGAAAGAGCCCTACCTTGGTCATTGACCAATATCTCCACCTTATCCCCCTTCATGATGGCGACACAAGAATATGTTGTCCCAAGGTCGATGCCGATGACAGGCTCTCCGGGTTCGACGATTGAGTTGGGTATGGTCGTTGCTCCGGCGGCGCGGGCGACGGGGATCGCGGCAAGGGGACAGAGGAGGATGAGAAAGAAGATGAGGAGGCCGACCCCTAGGGGTAGCTGTCTGCTCGAGCGAGCCTTTCTCGCCATGGTGGTGGTGTTTCGGTGTTGATGTCACCTAGGTTGTTGTGCTGGGGTGTGATGCGATGTGGTGTGGTAGAATGTGGTCGCTGGATGGGTGGGAGATGCGTTTGGGGTATAAGTAAACAATGGACAAAGGGATGATGATAATGGCAAGACAGGTTCTACGGCAAAGACTAAACAGTATGCTATATACTGAAAAATCAGGCCGCTTCTGAGGCTGAGAACAAAGTGTCCTGACGGCGCCGGAAGGTCGCCGCTCCCCTGATGATCCTCAGGAAGGACCTGGATGGGAACAGAAAGGACACATTTCACCGGCCACATCGGCGACCCAGTGCACGCAGCGCAGCACACTGAAACTGGAGTTTGTCTGGCCTATCCCAAGACCGAGGGCTCGTATTCTTGCCTCGTTGGTCTGCTTGAACCTGGGGCCCCCTGAGTGACTCGACGCCGCATGCGGATTCCGGCCGGGGGCGAGGTACAGGGGCGCGGGACTGTGCAAGTCTGAGCCATCGCCAGGTCTGCATGTATCGCCTCTATCAGGTTGTCCTTCTGGACACCTTGATCTGTCTGGAATACACCGGGGGGGTCCCGGTGCCTCGCTCCTGATGCGGCGCCTACTCGTCCAGTGTACCTATCTACCATCACTCGCCGCCATGGCAGCACACAGAAGTTGTACCTGTACATACACCAAACCAAGCGCCCCCCCTACATCCCCGTAGCCCAAAGCAACCAACCACCCATCCCTCCCTCAACCCAGAAGCATCCAGCTACCCAGCCCCTAGCCAACACACTCTAGCAACTCCTCCCCTTCAGGGCTGAGCTATCGATCCCCATATTACCAATGACTCACCCACTGACTCGCTAGGTTTGTATTATCCTCCATCAATGACTGTGCCTCCTCCACCCCGCCCTATAGAACCATCCAGGACATCCCATTCAGCCCCCTCAAGGGCTACGGTGTCTTCTTCCCCCGAGCAACAACCACCCACACACCTTCCAATTGATCAATAGATCCGCAAACCAACAGCCCTCCCCCTTCCAGAAAAAAAATCCAAAACCACCCAAATCCCTGTGTCAGGTCATGTTGTGTTGTCCCATGTTGTGAGTCACTCACCTTTGTTGATCTCGCAACGTGTTCTTTCGCCCCGATCCTTCGATGGAGGAGGAATAGGGGGGCTTGGCTGAGCGGCAACGTGAAAGTGAGTAAGCCCAACCAAGCACAGAGCCGCAGCGCACTCGGTTTCCAACATCGGACGACGTAAAAAGGACAACTAGTCATGTACACTTGTACATAAATTCCGTCAACTCGGACTCGCACTCCGGTTTTGGAATCCGAGACTTTGGGGCGTTGGGTGTGGTACCCGTACCAAAGGCAGATGGATGGACTCAGGTGGGGGCGGAAATCCTTCAACACGACCACTGAGCCACACACGCAACCAACTGACAACACCTGCGGTCCGAACCTTATGCGAGAAAGAGTATATTAATATTAGATTTCTATGATTTCCTTCCATTCCGTTGGCCTGCCCAGCTCGCCAGTCATTTCTCGCCCCCAACAACCCATGCATCGCACTTGTATTGTGTCATCGTGCCCAGTCATTCCCTTCCCTTGGCCCCCCCCACCCCGCCGGTCATTTCTCGCCCCCAACATCCCATGCATCGCACATGTATTGTGTCATTGTGCCCAGTCATTCCCTTCCCTTCCCATCCCTTCCCTTTCCACCCCCTTATATACACCTCCAACGCCGCCGCCCAAAACACATTACCCCTCCTACTCCTGATCCCTCCTCTCCCAATAAATATTCGCCGGCTCCAGCGGGCGCGAGAACAGCGACGCATAGTCCGTGCCAATAACCTTGTTGCTGCCGTCCACGTTGCGGAAGCGGAACAGTCGCACCGTCATGGCAACAATCGTCTGCAGCTGCACGTTGGCGAACTGCTCGCCGATGCAGCGGTGGCGGCCGGCGCCGAACGGCAGGTACGGGGAGCCCGCGCCCTTGCTGACGAGGCCGTAGCCGTAGTCGATCTTCTCGTCCTCCTCCTCTTCCTGCTCGTTGCGCACGATGCTCGGCGCCAGCGGCGAGTCCTTGCTCCAGCGGTGGGGCTCCCACAGGTCGGGCTCGGGGAAGTACTGCTCGTCCGAGGCGGACACGCCGGGGGCGGCGAGCAGCACGTGCGAGGTGGGGATGACGAACTTGGTTCCCGGGACGGGCATGGGCTGCTTGACGGCGCGCATGATGGAGTGGATGGGGGCGTGCAGGCGGAGGGTCTCCTTGACGATGGCCTGGTTGAGGGACAGCTTGGCGAGGTCCTCGTAGGCGAGCGGGGGCAGGTCGGCGCCGAGGGCCTTGACCTGCTCCTGGTAGAGGTCCTCCATGATGTCCGGGCGCGAGGCGAGGCGGAGCATGATCCAGGCGCTGGTGGAGGACGACGAGTGCTGGCCGGCCATGAGGAGGGCGATCATCATGTGGGCGATCTCGTGGTCGGGCACGGGGGCGCCGGTCTTGTAGGTCGAGTTCATGAGGTGGTACATGATGTCCTGGGCGCCGGTCTCGCCGCGGGCACGGCGGGCCTTGATGGTGTCCATGTAGATCTTGGCGACGGTGCGCTGGGCGTGGTCGCGGCGGTTGTTCCACGGGAGCGGGGCCCAGTGCAGCATGAAGTTGATGGGCGAGAAGCCCATGTCGAGGTCGTGGTAGAGGTCGGCCAGCTTCTCGTCGAACTTGTCGCGGATCTCCTTGCCCTGGAGGGCGTGCGAGGCGGTGAAGATGGTGATCTGGGCGAGCTTGGGGCAGATGTTGACGATGCCCGACTTGCCCTTGAAGTCGGCGGTGCGCTTGAAGTAGCTCGTGACCTCGTCCGAGATGATGGGAACGTAGGAGCGGAACGCCTCGGTGGTGAGGGCGACCTTCATGAACTGTGGCACCAGGCGCGTCAGCCAACCCAACTGTCCAGACTCTCCGTCTCTCCCTTTCGTCGGGCCAAACCAACCTTCTTCTGCTCCATGAGCTTCGCGTTGGGGCAGTCGTAGACGACATCCTTGCCAAACACGGGGGTGGTGAGGACGGTGTAGATCTCCTCGGCGCACACGTCGCGGATCTTGCCGTTGAGGATGAAGTCGTTGCCCTTGGGGCCGACGTAGACGGTGGTCTTCTTGCCGAGGAGGATGAAGGTGAAGCAGTCGCCGTGCTATTGGTTGGAGGGAAGAGGTCAGCACCAGCCAATCGGTATAGGGGCACGTCGCAAAGATACAGTCTTGGGGTTTGGGGGCTGCTGCTCACCTTCTCCTTGTTCTCCTTAAAGAAGCGCGGGGGGTCCATGCCATAGGTGATGGTGCTGCCGACAAAGGGGAACCAGTGGAAGACGAGGGGGGGCTCGTTGGCGTTCTTGAAGAGCAGCTGGCTGAGCACGTTGAGGACGACGCTGACGAGCACGAAGCCCGCGACGGCGACGCCAATCTGCGATGCCAGGCCGAGGCCCGCAAACTGCTCGGCCAAGGGGCCCGCGAGTTCCTGCACGAGACCCATGGTGACGATGCGGCGAAAGGAAGTCGAAAGGGGGGGGGGGAACGAATCGCGAACAACGCGACAAGAAGAACAACCAAGCAACCTGCACTGCTTGCCTGCGCGCAGACACAGCAAACAAATATCAGGAATCGAGGGGATAGCTAGAAGAAACAGTCCGCCCCAAAACCAATGTCGCGGGAAGCGAAGAAAGGGAAAGGCCCGTCGTTTATCAACAAAACCAATTCCCCGACTTTTTTTCAGCAGCAACAAACCAACCCTCGATCGATCCAATCCAGGGGAAACGGGAACCAGCCCGTCCCCGTTGAGATGATGCGCTCCCCCCCGGCGCCCAGCCAATCACCTCCCCCCTTCGTATTCGCATTCAACCACGCAGGGTCTCGAGCCAGCCAAACCGACTCCACTCCCCTGCCCGGCGGAACTCTCCATTTGCTTGGATGGCAGCCCAGCAATTCGAATTCGCGAATTCCACGCCGCCAGAACAGAAACCGCAACCGCGCCATGGGACCACCGCACCCAGCGCGATCATGCCACGGCCGCGCCAACCACGCCATGGGCTCACCGCCGACTCCCGATTTCGACATTAAGCGAACTGCTGTTGGCCTTTCCATTCTCTGCGTTTTTTCCACAACAGATCCCAGATCCCAAACCGCTGGCGGCAGTGGAGGGATGAGCCGCACACACCTTTCAAATCCGAATACGATCATGCGCGTGTGTGTGTCCCTCCGCGCGCGGTGACGAACGCAATCCACTCGCTGCCACTGGCTCGTTGGCTGCCCGCTCCAGGCCAAGCTTGCAATGGAACGCGGGAAGTGGATCGATTTTTTCCCTTAGCCTCGAGCACATGCCATCTTCCCATCTTTGAGTACCCCTGCCAAGACTTGGAGAGTTGGCTTTCTTGACTGCGACCATAGGACCCTAACCCGGAAAGCTGTTAAAGATGGAGCGGAAGCTTTCGGGGTGAGGTTGTAATCGGGGCAACACAGTTGGCTTAAGGACAGGACTGGTTGAGTGAGGTTTGTACGTCCGGATGAGGGAGCCCATACACATTCGGGCCGCCATAGATATGCAACCACCAACATAAATTGCCGCCGGCTGTAGCCAACATGGTTCCAAGTCCCAACCTGCTTTTCGCCATGCCATGACCAAGTATCTTGCAACAGCGAGTGTGTGTTTGTATTATAATATGCAGCCGAAAGCGACAGCTAAGTTTTTAAAACCTCAAGGAAACGACGCGTTGAAATGCGTATGTGGTATCATGCTCCCCCAGACAAAAATCACACCTTCCCCTTCCCCTTCCCCTTCCCCTTTCCCCCGCCTCGCCGTCGCATGCTTCGCACCCAAACCGCCCTGGCGACAGGGCCCGGAAAACGCCTTTCTAAATGCCCAAAAAAACAACAAGGAAAAATGCTGGCTTCGCTTGACGACCGATCTCACCACCCCTCAATCCCCATCCACCCATACCCCCCATCGATATTCACCCAGTTCCCCTCCTCCACCGCGCTCTCCCACCCCATCATGACCGCCAGCAACCGGCACCCCGCCGCGCTGACCGTGCACACCACCACGTCACTCACCTCGGCCAGCACCGTCAGGTCCATCACGTAGGCGCGCCCCACCAGGCTCCTGAGCCGGAGGGTCTCTGTCGACGTCGAACCACTCCCGCCACCAGCGGGCCCGGACCCACCACCGCCGGACCCCGCGTGCGCCGTCGACCGCCCGAGGTTCCAAAACATGGCCGCAAAGAACCCGCCTTCCCACCCGAAAGTCTCGTCCACAAACTTGTGCAGCACCGACCGATCCGGGTTGATCTTCTGAATCGTCTGCTTGCTCGCAAGCTTGATGCGCTCCTGCGCGCGGCTGGCGCCCGCCAACTCAGCACTCTCATACACCGTCGGATCGTCCGACGCGAGCACGACAATGCTCTGCTCCTTCGCCGTCTTGTCCTCCCCGCCGAGCGGCCCGGCCTTGCGGAACCGCGACTCAATCACCTCGCGCACCGCGTCGCCGTACACGTTGAGCGGCACGTATGACCGGTGGTACTGGTACTCGAGCGGGTGCAGGTCGCCGCGGCGGATGTGCACGCCCACGGCGACGCCGTTGCGCTGGCCCTTGGACTTGGGCACGATCCGCTTGGCCATCAGCTCGCGGGCGCGCGCGTCGACATAGGGACTGTCCTCCTCGTTGACGCGTGCGAGGGCCTCGTACCCTTTCCGGGCGAGTGCGAACTGTGCTTTCCGCAGGGCTCGGTCGTGCGATTCGGCTGCCGGTTCGGTGGCGGGTTTGCTGATGCCTTCGAAGAGTTCCTCCGTTGCCGTCGCGGCGGAGGCGACCAGGTGTCGCGCGTGTCGGGGGCAAGGAACTCGCTCGTGGGAGGGAGGTGGCGAGCACTTTGGTTGGGGGGGTGGTTGGAAGATGGAGCTGTACTTGCCGTACGCCCACCTGGTGTCGTCGACAAAAAATGCCCGGCCCTCTTTCTCGGCGAGCCCGTATGCCATCCACAGCATCATCAACGTCTTTCCCAACCCGGCATCGGTCGACTCCAGGACAAAGGTTAGACTTGATTTGCACACCGGCTTGTCGGTATCGCTTCCCCTGGCCGGGCTCATGCTATCCTTGCCCAGGTAGCCCGCCATTTCCGCCTCCTGCACGTCGACAAAGTCATCTGCCGAGTCGGAGCCGAATCCCAGAGAGACTTGGGGCAAACCGTGCCCTTGAGCCTTCAAGTTCCGAGTCCGTTCCGCGACCTGTCGACACCGTACGCACATGTCCTTGTACTGGGCGACAGTCAGGGGAAACGCGGACCCTGACGGTATCGACACGGTCCATTTTGCCCTCCCTCGGTGATCCCTCACGACCATGGGCGTTGGGAAATCCGGCGGCCCGTCTTGCGAGACCATCTCAACCTCGACCGTCTCGACCTTCTCGACAACGGGTTTTGGGGGTTCGACCGGCTTGGGGACCGGGGCGTTGGCGTGCGGACTGGGTGTTGTGGGCGCCGGGGCGGGCTCGCCAAAGAGCCAGGTGAGGACACCCAGCGAGATATAAAAGACCACAACGACGCTGAGGAGCCGGATGGCGTACCGGACAACTCGGAGCGGGCGAATGGTGCCCAACACCCGCCTGCTCGGCTTCTTCACCGGAGGCGAGAGTGAAGGGAGACCTGGTGACGGGGGAGGGGAGAAGACCAGGTGGTTGAAATGGAAGCGGGAAGAGGTGGAAGAGAGCGGTCCCCGGTCATGGTTGTATGATGCCGCTCTTCGGAGGTTGATTCGAGGCGGGGAGAAGACTACCTTGGTGTGTGTCGCCCCGCTGAGGTCGAGGGTTGGAGGCATGTTGGACACACGGAAGTCTGCGGCATCCGAGTCCGTGAGAGACGGACGATGGCGAGGTGAGTGTGGCGAGGGAAAAGGGATGAGGAGGGCTCGACTCCTCGAGGGTGTTGCGAGCCACGGCGGGATCCGAGATCCAGTGTCGTCTCTGTCTCCTGCAAACGGGGAGGGGGTCGTGCAAGCGTCTCGGTGCTTTCAGGCCGTGTCGAGCGCATGTGGCGGGAGGTCCAAGGAAAAGAGGAGCTCGGTGACACTGGGGACACAGCAAGAATGCCAAGTCCAAGGTCCGCCCCCGGTCTCCGAACCCGAGACCAGTGACGTGATGAGGCCCGGGAGACGGCAAAGAGAAGGCAAGCTGACGGCGCACGCGACAGAAGCCCCCTCCAAAGTCGAGTCACACAATGGCACCGGGTCACCAGGCGGCCGCGGGCCTCTTATGGGCCAGCACGTCGATCGGGGGGGCGGTAAGGCCGAATGGGGAGGGCTCTGGTGGCCGAGTGAAGGAAGATCTGCGCGCAAAGGACCGGTTTTTCCAGGACGGGTTCGACCTCTGATGGGTCAGCGAGGGAGAGGAGCCTGCGGTGTGCGTGGTACGCTGGCCGGTTGTGGAGTCGCCGCCTTGTCAGCAAGCGGCCGGGATCGTGCAGGACAAACCGGCCAGGTTGATCGTTGATGTTCACTCAACACCGTTGCTGCGGTACGGGCCGGAGTACGGAGGCTACGGTAGTTATCTCGGACCAGGTGAGAAGCTGGGGTATCGTCGATCTCGTTTGGCGGGGAGGGCGTTGCACACCGCGGGGTGGCAGACGACGAAGGAGAAGGGACAAATCCAAGACGAGGCTGACGGCGGGAGGAGGGGGCGAGGGGGTCAGGTTAAGAAACGAGGGATGATAGGGCGAAAGTCTTGTCCCGTCAGATCTCGGGGAAAGATGTCTGTCTGCTCTGATGACGGACCCCATCGGGGGTGGGGGAGGAATGTTGAGCCAACACGCAGGGTGTGATGATCTTCGCCACCAAGCGAGCCGGTGCGGAATCGGAAGCGTGTCGCAATAATCAACTGTGCCCTCGGCTGAAGAAGCAGAGGACAGACGGTACGGGGGAGTGTACATGTGCCATCATCGTCTCGCGAAGGGAAGGAGAAGAGATCGCCCGAGGTTCACTGCGAGTTGTCGATCCAATGCGACTCTTCGCTCTCAGGGGCTGCTTGGATGGAGACTGCAGGGCCGGCACATGGCCCACCGCATGCCCCCCGTCCCATCCGACAACAGTCTGAGGGATAATAATAATGGGAGTCGACGGACGGACGGCCTGTTGACTCGGAGGTTGAGCTAACAGGGAGCGTACCCCGGAGCGAGGAGGGCACCCCAGACCTCATCCGTGGCAGACGGCATGGGCCATCTTTTTTAGCCCAAACACTTGTTCTGGCTTATCGATACCTCGATGTGACCACGATGGAGAGACAACGATGAAGACATGAACGAAGACGAGACGGCCCAAGCCTTTCCTCTGCTCCTCGCCACAGCCCACAAAAAATAAAAAGAATGAGATGGCCCCGGTTTCCCCTGTCGCTCACCGCTGGGCTACCCGGAAATCGAGAGAACCCCAGGCACGGGAAGGAAGGCAGATCAAAGTTCCCGCTCTCCTTCCCTCCCTCGCGCCCTCCTTCCTCTCAACTTTGACACCGACTCGCGGCAAAACCGGCGCAGGCAGGAGGCATGGGTCGTCGCATGGGGTCGTGGCTTCTGGGAGACCAAGGCGGACAAATGAGGCAAGTGGTGGGGCAACAGCCGATCGCATTTTCCACCCCTGTCGGTTCTGAAACGTCCCAAACCAAGGCAGCGGCCCAATCAGCGCGCGCCCAGCAGCAAGCCACATCCACAAGGCGTTGACATCCGGCATGACCTCATGGGCCGTCCCATTGGCTGCTCCCGCCCAACGCACCCAACCCAGGCCGACCCCACGTCGACCCCGAGGCAAATAGGCCACGATAGCCCCCCCCCCAAAGAAGCCGCCGCTTGGGGAGGTGCCCAGCCCGACAGCTCGTCTGGGGGAAAGCTTAACGTTAGCTCCGGACCACACCCACCGCGTGGCTCGCTGAAAACCCTCCGGCGAGAGGGACGAGTATTCCCCGACCTGCAGCAACGAGTGCAGCTGATGCAGAACTCCGACCATCGGGAGAGGGGGACACCGGAGGGAGAGCCAACCATCAGCATCCAACTCAGCAATGCCAGCGTCGCCAGAAGAAGCACACTGGATGGGACCACGTCGTTCGCTTGCAACACTCGCCCACATCGCTTGCTCGCGATGAAGACGATGGTGTGGTGTGGGACGGTTGGAGGGTCATGCTCCGCTCCAAGCCGCCAACTCGACACACTGGAGAGACAGGAGAGGTCGGAGGAGCATGCGCCCACCACGTTCTGGTTAGAGTTGCGACCACTTCGTCTCCGTCCACCCAGACTTCACAGCTGCTCCAAACTCTGCTCCCCGATGCTCTATAATTGGCAAGTAAGCGGGCACCGCACGAATCTCGCCCAGCCCATCCCGCTGCCGCCCAGCTCTGGCGATCTCCCTGGGCGGTCATATGCCCAGAATTGAGCCGATACCAGAGTCGCATTCCCCCTGTTCCGTATAGATTCCCTTAAACAGACACGGCACGTCAGCCTCGGTCTGCAGCGGGGCCGTGCCGGGTCCGGGGCCGTCGAGAGATCCAGTAGCAGTCGGTCCGGGTTGGCGGGTGCACGGCGGCTGAGCAACAACACGTCTAAGATTGACCTCATGCAAGATTCCGCCCTGCGATCGTGCCGGGTATCGACATGATATCGAGAAAATATGACCATGACGAAGTCATTGATCGGTCCTTTTCGCAAACAAAACAAACACCCGGGAGAATGAGCGAGTCCATGTCACTTTGTCTTCTCAGCAGCATGGAAGAAAGCGAGCTGAGGGTGTGTCTTCTGCATGCACTCACAGGAAAAGCAACCCCTCAGCACACCCTCCCCAATATCCCAGCCAATCCACATCCAAGACAGCCAAGTATCACTCTGAACAGAAACCCAGAATCCCATACTGTGTAGACCAACCCACACCAGAGGCAGCTCACAAATCCCCAGCATGAACTCCCCCAATCTAACCCCAAAAATGCCAATGTTATGCACCCACCCGACCCGGATCGTCTCCCGCGTGCCACCGAATTCACTGACTCGCTACCCAATGCCTGCCCACATCCCAAGGCTTCAGCTCGCCGTGGTCCCCCCCTGGCTCAGCTCTCCCCATTCCGCAGCCGACGCATAAACTCATAACTGTTAGAGCCCGCCGGCCAGCCAGCCGACTGGTGGTGGCCGGGTAGAAGAAACAAACGGAGAAAAAAAAACAAGTGAGGAGAGAAACACGACGATCAAATCCCCAAGCCGCGTCTACCATGTTCGACGGTTCCCATCCATGCCAACCGGGCAAGCGGCGCCGCCTGTCTTTCCCCCTTTTCATCGGCCCCGCCGTCCATTCCAATCGATCACTGGCAGAGACACAAACCGCTCCCGGAATCCAGCAGCACCCAGAAGCAACGGAGACGTGGTTGACAGAGAGATCATATTTTCCATTCCACGGCTCAGCCCAGCCGGGCCCAGCCCAGCTCAGGTTCTGTTGCCGTTCTCATACCTTACTTGAACATTTCCCTCCCCCCTTTTCCCGCTTCGTCGTTTTCTTACCCACACTTTCCTCCTGCCTCATCCCTCCCTCCCTTGCTACACTCACCTCCTCACCCCAAGCCCCCAATACACGACCAACCGCCACATCACAACACAACTCACTCAACCTCACAACCCAAAGCAAACACTTGATGGAACAGACGAGACAACAACACAAGACAAGATTCAGGACTCTATTCCTCTTCCCCTGCCTGATTCCTTTCCTCGCCCCCGTTGGCTTGCCTCTGACAATCCAACCCAACGCAAATCCAACAGCAACACAACAAAAACCACCCATCATCCATCCCCCCTTCCCTCGTCCACTTCATCATACCGAGGTAAATCAAAGTGTTGTCATCCAACATCCCCCCTCCTCCACTCCTCCCCTCTCCCCCACCACGTCCATCCCATCCGTCTTTTAACACATTACTGGTACAAATACACCGCCCGGGTCCCCAAAACCCAACCTAGACACAGAGGCAGAGACAGGACGTCAAGTCGGGGCGAACAACGAGAAAAAAAAAGACAAAGAAGACACCGCCACGCCCCCCATGAACATCAAAAACAACAAGACCCCAACAAAGCTTTCCCGCACGAAACGAAAGGAGGTAATTCAACAAGCACCAGCAGAGAACGAGAAAGTAAGCAGAAGCAGAAGAAAAAAAGGACGTCGGGTATATAAAAACACGGTTACACTCGGCCAGAACCAGAAAAAAGAGAACAGAAATCCAGGCAGGGAAAACCAAACCAAACAGTCAGGGCAGGTAAGCACCCACCCCCTCCCGCCAACTCACAAAACTCCATATCCATCACAAAAACCAATTCCTTCCCAACCCCAAACTCAACTCAGGGCCATCCCCAACCAATCCCCACCCC
>FTEL01009503.1_pt1 | contig 12231 bp, 7 predicted proteins | sample 1658911 | NCBI WGS metagenome assembly FTEL01 (sample SAMEA3914869, study PRJEB12502) | metagenome | biome: forest; material: soil | place: USA | collected 2012-03-12 | depth 0.1 m
GGGGAAGGACGGGGATCGCGGGGGCGAGGGTGTCCTGGAGAGGATGCTCACGGGCGAGGACCCGCGTGACCCGGGGGTTGTCACCCGAACGTAACCTGTCGAGATTTCATCATCGAGGAAGAGGTCTGTCGCAGGACGAGAGTGGTGGCTCGGCGTAGAGACGGGTGGGGCGGCATGGCTCGGAGCAGGTGTAAAAGTCGTCGCCTTGTAGGTTTGTGGTTTTGATTGGACTGATGAAGGGGGCTGGCCCAACACCTGCGATGCCTCTCCCTGGAAGGCGAGGCGGTATGGGGAGCTCTGTTCGGGCGACGAGCTCGGAACGTCCCAGATATCGTCGCTGTGCGCAGCCTTGGTCTGCTTTGTGTACACGGGTTCCTCTTCCGCCACGGGCAACGCCTCGTCAACATCGACTGGGGGTAGCTGCTCTGGCTGGTGGTCGTCGTCTTTGTGGTTGTCGTGGGCATCGTCATGGAGTTCGTCGTCATCGAAAAAGTCGTCATCGTCGTCGTCCGAGGCCGGGACCTCTCCCAACTCCCTCCAGTTCTTCATGGTGGTGCCCCGTTCGCATGTCGGGAATGTCATGAAAGCATTGTGTTGTCCTGTTGCGGGACTGGGGCAGGCACGGGCATGAGATGCAGCAGAGAGCAACCTCTTGGCCTAGGGTTGTGGGGAGTTGTGGAGGCAAGCAGTCCTCAAGGTTGCTTGAACACCAACAATTAATGCGTGAGCCACTCAAACGCGTGGGACAGCCCTGGGGGACGCGACGGGGAGCTGTAGTGGGGCATTTCCTTCTTTTGGCGTTCGCGTTGCGCGCTGCTGGCCAATTGGCACTGTCGGGTCATCCCGGGCCAGAACGCTCAAGTCTCCGTTTCACTGCCATTTCCTGTTACGGTAACTCAGGTACCGTATCTTGGAAGGCAAGAATCTGTCACAATTGCAACTCTCAACAAAGTCTCGACAGCTCAGAGTCAACAAGACAGCGAAACACAGCTGAGCGGCACCAACTCCCCCGCACATCCCCGACTCAGGTCATTTGGAGCACGGCGGAGAATCGAACCAGAAATGGGCTCCGGACAAAAAGTATTCGTGCTTGGTGCAGTCATAGCATTTGGCGTCGCCAATGGTAGGAAAGCGACAGGTTTTCGCCTGACGGTAAACTGAATTGGAGTTTTGTTGACACTGCTCGCAGCTTATTACACTTTCGACCCGAGTCTGAAGGATCTGAAAGACCAACGCGAGGGCACAGCGTGAGTCCCGCTCGACAAGGCGGTTGTGGGAACTTGGATGCTCACTGCAAAACAGGAAGCCGAGTGAGCCTCAAGCAAGCTCGCCACAGAAGGATCAAGAAAAGGAGAAGAAGGTCGACAAGAAGGCCGACGAGCCAAAAAAGTAATGAGTCGTTGTCTCTGTTGTCTGGTGGGGTTGGCTGAGGATTAGAGCGGGAAACTCGAGGCCGAGAAGATGCAACCCGGGAGACCGGCTGTCCATATTTGTGCTCTGTATATTTGGGGGCGAGCTCTTCTTGTAGTATCAGTATTGGATACCCATACGGCGCATTGGGACGTCAGGTTGCTTAGAACTCGGAAGGGGCGGCACCATCCAGCTCAGAGAGCAACGAAATATGATGCGGCCAGCTCACAACCACGGAGTTGGAACAAGAAGGGAGGAATGAGCTGCCCCTAACATGGGACCCAGGTGCATTCAAACTCTGGCATAATGTATGTGCCAGATTGGATCATGTCGAGTTTGTTTCTTTCATATTCTCTCGGACTCGGCGGATGGAGCCATTGACCACTCGCACTCGTGGTTGTTGATGTTTCGGTATCGCTGCTTCCTGGAGCAAGCTCTCCCAAACGGAGGTCTCGCCTTAGCAAATTCCGGCACGGATGGTGGCAGGGCACAGTGCGCTGTTACATCATTCGATGGTGCGGGGTGGCCCGCCCGTCTTGCATTGCAATTAGGCGAGGGGAGGCGCAAGAGTGGGTGAGAGCCACCGAGGAGGAGCGACGCCAGGCAGGGATTCCCCCCTCCCAATCAGGCCACCTCGAATTCCGAAGCTGAGGCCATCTGCCCGAAAAAAAGCTCGTCCGTGCATGACTTCACAACCTCGCACACAAAACCAACGTCGAACCGACCGAGGGAGCTAGCCAGGCCGCCAGCCCGCCAGCCAGCGCCGCTATCTCAATTGCACCCCCATCTCCGCTCTTCAACACCACCGCCCGCGCCGAGTCCGAGACCCGACCAGCAAACACCTCAATCACCCCCCCAGCCATGGCTCCCGTCCTCCGCAACGCCCTGGTGCGAGCTGCCCGCCAGCCCGCTACCGCCGCCCTCGGCTATCGCGCCGCCTCGACCCACGCCATCTCGAACCCGACGCTGGCCAACATCGAGAAGAGATGGGAGGGCATGCCGGTCCAGGAGCAGGCCGATCTGTGGATGGCCCTGCGCGACCGCATGAAGGGCAACTGGGCTGAGCTCACTGCCCAGGAGAAGAAGGCCGGTAAGTCGATGCTGCTGTCGCCCTTGTCGTCGTCGTCGCTGCCGCCAAGACATGCCCAATCCCCCTCTCCCGAGCACCCGAACCGACGACGATGGGCCAGGATGGCCAACACCGGGCGCCCACTCCCGCAACATGGCACGGCGGAGCTTGGGCGAAGCTTCGCGCCTGCAATTCGGGATGATTGGCGGCGATCTGGGTGGTCGTCAATTGATGGATGGGGAGCTCGGGGAGCTTGAGGAGCTTCGGGGGAGCTGTGGTGGGAGTGTACCTACGTCACTCCCACCTCTGTCCCCGCCCGTTCAACCTCCTTCGGTCGTGTACCCAGTCGTGGTCATATACACCTACATGTCCTACATACCGACACGCCGGTCTACACACACACACACACACACACACACACACACACATACACATATCATACATGCAGACACTAACATGTCGACCCTCCCCCCACAGCCTACTGGATCGCCTTTGGCCCCCACGGTCCCCGCTCGCTCCCTCCCCCGGGTGAGACTAAGAAGGTCTTCCTCTACACGGCGATCGGTGTCGGCATCAGCGCCATCATCTTCGGAACCATGCGCATGTTCGCCAAGCCGCCGCCGAGCACCATGACCCAGGAGTACCAGGAGGCCACAAACGAGTTCCTCAGGGTGAGTGCTGCCGCCGGCTGCCAACCGACCCCCCCTCGGCAGCCACGCCGTTTGCTGTTATCATGGTCGATGTCGTCGTCGTCGACCGGGGACGCTAACCCAACCATCTCGACAGAACCAAAAAGCCGAGCCCCTCACGGGTCTCTCGTCAGAAGGCTACTCGGGCAAGGGCCACGTGCAGTCGGCCCCGGCGAAGGCATAGACGCCGTCCGCTTTCATTTTTTGTCGATAGAGGCGGCCTGTTGCACCAGGAACAACTGCTCGTGTGACCTGGCGACGATGGGCGGCGGCGGTGATGGCGACGGCGGAGCATTGGGGCTTATTATGGGGGGTGATATTGGATGGTGTAAATACTGTACAACGCTGACAATGCGACATCGTTTCTTTGGTGACTCGGATGGATATCTGGGATGCCAGTTTCTCTTTGTGGTGACCGCTCTCCAAGATAAGGGCAACCAACCTACCTTCGAGCCCGTATGTGTGTGTGTGTGTGTGCAACGACCTGGCTCGGATCCGATTACGCATGGATGGCCCGGCTGGCTGGCTGCCCTAAAGCCCAGACTGACACCGCCTCTACGGACTGAGATAAATGACTGGGCGGCGGTGGGCATGCATATTGTCCCCCCTCGCATTCGATAGTGGGGAAGTTTCTGATTTTCTTGATACCATCTTCACATGCTCGAGACGGCACACAACTGCGGCGGCTGGCGGCTTACCACCCGGGAGTTGCCGGGTGACAGCAGAGGGGCGCCTACAGGACAGGTGAGTTGTTGCTTTGGGTGGTCAGCCCGCCAACTCTGGACTCTGAGGTTGGTTGCTGGTGGTTGCTGGTGTTTGCTCGATCAGATTCAGCGGCTAGGAGTCTTTCGAACAGGAAGTGGCTCTCTGATAAGCTCGTCCTCGTGCGGTTGGCAGCGGCTATCACTGTTCGATGGTGTGTCGCTCACTCCAATTTGACATGTCCATGTCCGCGCGGCGAGCGAGGTGTATCCTTGCTTGCTGGTCTGGCTAGCCAAGTCCCAGTCCCGCCGTTGCGGTTTCAGAGGGATGGGGGCGGCTAGTTGGATGGGGATGGGCTGGGCCCAGCCCGTTGCTGGTGGGCGGGAGAATTCTGTGTTGGGACTTGGAGGGGAGGGAGGATGTGCTCTTCTTGTTGAAGAGGGGTGGGATAGGTCAGGGCGGATGCTACAGCTATATGCTTTTGTGTGGTGTGATTCTGTGACCTGTCATGGCGCCGATGATAAAACGTAACAGCCACACCTACCACCCACCACCCATCCGGGATTCGTGCGCCCGGCTGATTTAACCCGCCCGACCGGGCCGACACCTGGATGGGTGGTGCAGGTGATGATGGATGGTGATAACCCCTCTCCCCCTCTCGCCCGCCGCAGTTGGAGAGCATCCATGGAAGCTGCTGCTGCCCCTCCAATTCCCCAAGCCCGCCCATTGGCGGAAAATCACAGCAGGTCCCGCGGCCGCCCAGCGGGGCAAACGTGCCCCAATTTTGCCGGCGTGTTGGCTGCCCTAGCGCGTTTTCTTCAGCGCGGCGGCTGGCCGGCAAACTGGGCGCTGGCTGCAGGTGCTGCTGGAGGCGGGCTGTGGGCGCTGTAAGCGGGGTCGTGGTCGATTGTGCCGCGTGGGGGAATTTCCCCAATGGCACTCGAGCATGGAACTCAAAAGGGTGTCTCGGCTTTCACGACCTGCCAACCCGTGCCCGGGGTTCCGATCAGAGGAGAGAGAGAAAAAAAAAAAGGAAAACTCATCATGACTCCCTTCATCATCGGCGGCCGGTGTCGTCTCCGTTTCTCTTCTTCTTCTTCTTCTTCTCCCCGACCACGAAGCAAGGGCGGTGCTTGTCGTCTCTGTGTTTCAGGCTAGGACCAAGAGGAACGCAGCCAGTCTTGCTTGCTCTTGTGACTTGTGATTCAAGCATCGACCGCGAAGACGGACCCGCGCGTGGAGTTGCCCCTGGACGCGCCCCGCTGATCTGCCATCGCTGCGGCCATTCGCATTGTACGAGTGTCCTCGCTGCACTTGACTTGGGTTGTTATTATATTATCGTTCCCCGGCCGAGTGCGACGGTGTGCTGCTGGTCCGAGGCGCAAAAAGGTGAGTGACCATCATCCAGTCCTGCGCCCCCAATGGCTGGTGGCGGGTGGGCTCCTCCCACTTCTTCCTGATCACAGGCTGACTTTGACTTGGAGGGCGCCCAGATCCTTCCCAGATCCCATCTTCCCAATCTTCCCATCTCGTGTCGGCAACACGCAGCTGCAGCCGCAGGCTCGACGGTTGCGTCATTGGTGGAGCTGCCCGCTGCCGCAAGCAAGCACCCCCTCGCGTCCGCATCGACGACCCCGACCCTGATCCCGACCCCGACGACTTATATAAGTAGAAGCAGCCCCTTGCTGCCCGCCCACGCCGCCGTCGCCGCCCAGGGTGCAAGCCCCTCACCGGCCAGCCCGACCACAACTCGGCCATGTCGAGGTTCTTCAGGCCCAGGCGGCTCATCCCGCCCCTCGCCCTCGTCGGCGCGGCTGCCGGCGCCACCTACTATGTCTACCGCCCGCGTAACATCCCGGGCTACGAGGGGCCCGTCGTGCCCCCTCCCATCTTCGGCGCTGACGGCACCTTCAAGCTCCCGCGCTTCCCCCGCGTCAAGTCGCGCGCCGAGCAGATCGCCGACCTCAAGAAGAGCACCGCCGGGAACCCCGACGACGAGTACGACATGCTGATCATCGGCGCCGGCGCGACCGGCTCTGGCGTCGCCCTTGACGCCGCCACCCGCGGCCTCAAGGTCGCCATCGTCGAGCGAGGCGACTTTAGCTGCGGTACAAGCAGCAAGAGCACCAAGCTCGTACACGGCGGCGTGCGCTACCTCGAGAAGGCCGTCTGGAACCTCGACTACGCCCAGTACGAGCTGGTCAAGGAGGCCCTGAAGGAGCGCAAGTACTTTCTGCAGACGGCGCCGCACCTCAGCTCGTGGCTCCCCATCATGCTGCCCCTCGACACGTGGTGGAAGATTCCCTACTACTGGGCCGGCACCAAGTTCTACGACATCCTCGCCGGGAGCGAGGGCATCGAGAGCTCGTACTTCTTGACCCGGAGCAAGGCCATCGACGCCTTCCCCATGCTGAAGCAGACCGACCTCGTCGGCGCCCTCGTCTACTACGACGGCGCCCACAATGACTCGCGCATGAACGTCTCGCTCGCCATGACCGCCGCCCTGTACGGCGCCACCGTCGTGAACCACGCCGAAGTCACCGGCCTCGTGAAGGACGCCAACGGCAAGATCTGCGGCGCCACCGTCAAGGACAAGATCCCCGAGCGCAACGGCAAGAAGACCGAGGCCTTCGGCATCAAGGCCAAGTGCGTCGTCAACTGCACCGGGCCCTTCACCGACGGCATCCGTAAGATGGACGACCCCAAGTGCGCCGACATTGTCTCGCCCGCCTCGGGCGTCCACATCGTCCTGCCCGGCTACTACAGTCCCGGCCGCATGGGCCTGATCGACCCCTCCACCTCGGATGGCCGCGTCATCTTCTTCCTCCCCTGGCAGGGCAACACCATCGCCGGCACCACCGACAACCCCGCCACGCTCTCCAACAACCCGCTGCCGGACGAGAAGTCGATCCAATGGATCCTCAACGAAATCAGCCACTATCTGTCGCCCGATATCAACGTCCGCCGCGGCGACGTCCTGGCCGCCTGGTCCGGCCTCCGCCCCCTCGTCAAAGACCCCAAAGCCAAAAACACCGAGTCCCTCGTCCGCAGCCACCTCGTCCACGTCTCCGACTCGGGCCTCCTCACCTGCGCCGGCGGCAAGTGGACCACCTACCGCCAGATGGCGGAAGAGTGCGTCGACGCGGCCGTCGACGTCTTTGGTCTCCGCACCAAACCCGTCACCAACGCCCCGCGCGTGAGCGGCACCAACAAGGTCGACGACGGCGCCGACCTCGACGGCTCCTGCCAGACCCACCGCGTTAGGCTCATCGGCGCGCACGGCTTCAGCCGCACGCTGTTCATCCACATCATCCAGCACTTTGGCGTCGAGACCGAGGTCGCGAAACACCTGACCGAGAGCTACGGGGACCGCGCGTGGGCGGTCGCCGCGCTGTGTCGCCCGACGGATAAGAGGTTCCCCGCGAGGGGCGAGAGGGTGTCGTTGTTGTATCCGTTTGTGGATGGGGAGGTGAGGTATGCGGTGAGGTGTGAGTACGCGCAGACGGCCGTGGATGTGTTGGCGCGCAGGACGAGGTTGGCTTTCTTGAATGCGCAGGCGGCGTTGGAGGCGCTGCCAAAGGTGATTGATATTATGTCGGAGGAGCTGGGGTGGGATCGGAAGAGGCAGGATGTGGAGTGGAGGGAGAGTGAGTACCCTGTTTCCTTTCCCCTTGGTCAATTATGATTGAGTTGGGAGCTGACATGGTGGTTTAGCGGTTGCTTTCCTCGAATCGATGGGCCTGCCCCAGCCCATGCTGTCGGTCACGCGCAAGCAGATCGAGCAGGGCAAGATCGACTTCAAGTCGTCGCTTGAGTATCGCATGTACTCAAGGCATGATAAGCCGGTTGAGGACGAGGCGTGAGAGGGGGTGAAGGGGTGAGAGGGGTGAGAGGGGTGATGGCGGTGATGGCGGTGATGGGGTTGGGAGGGTGAAGGGGTTAAGGGGGGGATGATGGGGGGAAACACACAGCAGCATTATTACAAAAACATGAGGGTTTGACTGGCATGGGGTCATGGCGTTTTTGAGTTTCTTTTTTTTTTCAGTATTAGATGGGTGTGGATTCCTGCTTTTATTGGAAGGTATTGTTTGTTGTTGTAGCATTGGAGAGCAGTCTACTGCGTACTTTTTGCGTGAGATGGCGGGTGGGAAATTGAGTAATTGGAATCCTTTTTTGACTCTGGGTTGGGGGTTTCATTTCTTCCCATTGTTGAGGAGTGAGTCACCAGGTGGGAAACTGAGGTGAGAAATTGAATAATGGGCATCCATTTGTTGTATCCGAGTTGGGTGTTTCTTTTCTCACTACTGTCGAGGCGTAAGTAGTAAGTAGGTTCTTTTGCAGGCTGGTGATGTTCGTCCATCTCACCATGAGAATCAGACTGATTCTCATGGGAAAAGGGGGGTGGAGGAAGAATCGTCGTTAACTCGCCGTCAAACTCGACAACAACACCCACCATCCATCCATCTCCTGGCAAAAAGGGAGTGAAGAAACAATTGTTAACTCGCTATCAGGCTTGAAACAACACCTACCATCCATCAATCTACCCCCTCGCCGGATGGCATGCCACTTGCTGACGTGTTTGTTGTCACCGAAAAATGTTTAGGGATGTATCATCACTTTCATCATTCCCATCAGGCACCAAGAGGCACATCTCTCATGAGTCACAGCAACCAACGACAAACACATCTCTCATGTGTCACAACTACGCGTCAGCCTCGCCAATCCCTCCACACCACCAAGAGAAACAGGATCAGGCTGCGGCGAGGTCGCCCACCTCCCCTCACCCGGCTCTGTGTATTACCAACGTGTCCGTTGTCGCCAGGTAAATCGTCTTGAAGATTCGTCACCACCACCATCAGGCAGCCCACGAGGGGTTATGAGTTTGAGTTGCGATTACACGTCAGCCTTGTCATTCCCACACACCTTCATGGCGAGTCCACCCACCCCCCGCCGGCCAGCTGTGTATTGTTGGCAAGACGTCTGTCGTCAGTGGATAAAAGTTGAATGTCCATCACCAGACCAGGCAACCAACAAAGGATCCATTTCATGTGTGTGTGTGTGAAACGCGCCAGCCTTGCCAATTCCTTTCCCACCATCCACCATCACCGATGAGATGAGGCTGCGGCGAGGCAACCCACCCACTACAGTCATCCATCGCTAGGCAACAGGGCGGTGGGAGCGGCCGATCGAGTCATATCTCGCCATCATCATTTTACAATTGCTTTCTGAGTCAATGAGGATTCCTTTCTGCCTTGTTCCGTTTTTGTTTCCGTTTTGAAGGGCGTTGTGATATTTTGAGTCATTCGGAAGGGGGAAGGGGGATTTTGGAGGAGAACACGGAGGGTTCTGTATTGCTCCTGTTCGACTTGTCACCGCTCACTTGTTGCTCCTCGACTCGCTACTGCTCGACTTGTCACTGCTCACTTGTTGCTGCTCCCCTTACTACTGCGCCCCTTGCCACTACTCAATTTGTTGTTGCCTCCCCTTGCCGCTGCTCTCCTTGCTGCTGCTCACTGTTCTCCTTGTGACTTCTCACTGCTCTTCTTGCTACTGCCCACTGCCCCCCTTTCTGTAAAAATGGGTGACGAGATACGAGTGAAGGGGGCCAAGGGGTCGATGAGCGACCTGAAAGGGGTCAGGGGTCAGAGTGGAAATGGTCAAGGGCCAACCGGACCCTGGAGACCTCCCCTGATGAGGAGATGGTCGGAACTTGGGGATACCTCTTCTGTCTACAGAGAGCTATGAGCAACGGCAGTAAAACACAGCATCTCGGGGTATGCTGATGTGTTTTTTTTGTCACAATTCATGGCGAAGGACCTTTGCATTGATGAGTCTCGATTGTGGTTACTTTCAGCATTCAGGGCGAGACCATTTGCCGCCAGGAGTCCAGTCAGGGGGGATGTCCCATTACTCCCCGGATCTCACGCAGTCAACCATGCCAGAATCTCACCCCTGAAGCCCATTGCAACGACAAAGTAGCTGCTATCGGTCTCGCTTCGGAGCTGGTAATTCAGGAAGAACGCTCATGGGATTCTCATGGCGCCATTCCCGTCGGATATCGCACTGTCCCTCGGGCCCGGCTGCCCCTGACTGCTTCCATTGTGTGAGAACTAGTGGAAATCCTGAACCAAACCTCAACCACGACTTGGCCCAGAGACCCATCTGGTGGCATACTCCCCCACCGAGTGTCCCGACAAGCGTGAGCCAATACCCACAGGGGCAAGGCAGCTTTGGGGTGGGGGTGGGATGAGATTTGGGGGTCCCCCTACGCAAGAAGCTTCCCCAAGAAACACTCGGGCCTCTGAGATTGAAGGCAACTTGGAATATCCATCTCGATGCCACAATGATCGGCAGGACTCCGTTCGACTGGTCACCAGGCACGATCGAAGGACGCCGTGGAGCCCCTGAGGAGGATCCAAGGACCCCGGGAGATCATAAGCCCGTGGAGTCACAGCCGGCAGAGCTCGGGTCTCCTGCGATGGAAACGGTGAGCGGCCACTCGCTGCTGCCCCTGTTGTAGAGTTACCTTGGGCGCCTGACCGCCCCTTCTCGCTGGAGCTTTGTTTGAACCCCGGCGCGACGGACACGAGGCTCGCCTGTTGGATATCACATACCAGCCTTCGCCTCGTACCGAGCTGGGCACAGCTGGGCGCAGAGGACCAGCTGAAGTCGGAGCTTCCGTCGACCTGCAGGTCCCATATCTCGCCCTGTGGGTCTGGATGACGGTGGCAAGCGCACCAAAGAGAGCTCATGCAGCTCGTGGCGCTTCTGCGTCGCGGTTGACAGCAGCACGGGGCAAGGCTGGCGGGCCAGCCTCCGTTTCGACTCCGTACCGTCCGCGGTTCCAACGACGCGGGTCTGGCTGGCTCCATCAATCAACAATAGCGCGGAGCCAGGCGAGGCGAGGTGATGGGGCCATGAGGAGGAGGACATGTGAGCCAGTTCACCGTGCTTCCCTGATCAAGTCAACATTGGCATGGTCGTCCACTTGCTCCTATCTCTCACCCACCGCGAGGTTTACCTCGGCCCCTGCCCCCCTCTCGCCATCATACCACCCTGGAGGGAAAAGGGGAAATGAAAACAGCTGGATGGGAAAGGGGGGCAACGAATGGAAGCCTTGTCGAAGAACACACGGGCCATCGTCAGCCCTGGCTGCCACTAATCGACAACGGAAGCCATCACACCCCCCCTTTCTCACCCCCCCTGACCCAAGTGACAGGCAGGGTAGCATCATCCGACGTAAACGGGACATGACACCAAGCCACCAGCCGTTGACCAGGAAGCTTCCCCACGTCTCATATCGCAATCTCATCACGCTGGCAAACATGGGGCGACTCCCCCCCCGGTACGAGGGAGGCGAGAGTCCGTTGCGCGCAACATCATCGCGAAGGGTGCCACCTCTGGGTGGCAGGCCTGGTCGATCTCATTCCATCCACCATCCACCAGCAGCCGCCGCGTCACCGCCGGAACAAGACAGCAGGCATGGCACGGGGTGGGTGGGTGCGTTCTGGGGCGCACCGTTGGTACGGTACCTCATCTCGGAAGCAAACACACGGCGACCATGGAACCAGGTCAGGATGGTCCCCGAGAGCCCACGAGGCGGCGAGCTCACGGACGGACCCAACAGGTCGGTCCCAGTGCGTTAGTGAGCGACGCCGGTCTCTCTGAAGAGAATCGAGAACACGGCACTTGATGATGCCTCCACCCACGCGCATATCACTAGGACCACTGTGTACGATTGTGCAAACGTGATGGGCCGTCGTCGAAGTCTTGACCACCTCCACCAGTTCTCGTCTCGCTCGCGCCAGGTCCTTTCTTGGACTCACGATCCGACCCAAGCCATGCCACGACATGCCACGACTTGCCACGACATACCAAGCAGCTACCTCGGCTCTCATTCTCCGGCAGACCGACCTCGTCCGTCCCGTATCTACCGAGCCAGCTCCCCGTTCTCAGCCCCGAAGGAAGCAGCTCCATCGCCCAAGCTCCAGGCTCAGCACTAGCAACCGAGACCAAGACCATCCATCCTCCACCCGCAACCAAACAAAACAAGAAAGTCAACTGATTTCGGCCGCGGGCCCCATCCTCGCTCGGAGCAAGCCGAAGGCGAAAACCACCCAAGACCGCTGAAACGGTGGCACTCGGCCAATTCATTGCGGGCAGCACAGCATTGCATGCATGACCCCCCCCCCCCCCGCCTCCTTCTCCCCTCCCATGGCATGGCACCGTACCATCGCCTGCTGGCCAGTGCTTGCCACTGCCATGGATAGGCATGCCACGATCCCCCCTCCCTCCCACTCCCCTTCCCGAAAAGCCTCCAGCTCCCCCGGACACACACATAGCTGCCCCCCACGTAAGACC
>FTEL01007286.1_pt1 | contig 12215 bp, 9 predicted proteins | sample 1658911 | NCBI WGS metagenome assembly FTEL01 (sample SAMEA3914869, study PRJEB12502) | metagenome | biome: forest; material: soil | place: USA | collected 2012-03-12 | depth 0.1 m
ATGGACGAGCGCCGATCCATGACGGCGGATACTCCACATGCCTTCCGACGCTTCACGACTATGGAAGGCTGGCGAGAGCTTGGAGACGGCATCTATTCTCTTCGGAGAGCCAGCGTTCGGATGATCACCATCGAGCCGCAATTCGATTTGGAGCACTGGCACAATCACAACACGTCGACGCGGCCAGCTGTGCCGGACGTCGAGAACCACAGAAGGCTGAGGGGCAAAACCGGCAGTCGGACGAGCGCAGAGCTTGCAAATGCTCAAGATCCCTTTGATGATGCCTTTGCGTTGGACGAATCGGACAAGGACGAAGAGAAGTGGGATGGAGTTCATTCCTCGCCTGCTGCGCAATTGGAAAATGGGCAAAGCCAAAAACCTGGAGGAGAGAAGTTATACCACGTCTTTTCGCAGAGGCAAAAGTGGTTTCTCATTATCATCATTGGCGTCGCCGGCATGTTCTCTGGCTTGTCGTCAAACATCTACTTCCCCTCGCTCAACATTATCGCAAGAGCAAGTCACTTCATGGTACACAACTGATCTTTAAAAGGGGTATACCGGCTGACGACCAACATGACAGGACCTTCAAGTCAGCCTCAATGACGTCTCCTTGACCATCACGTCGTACCTCATTATCCAAGGCGTTGCACCGGTAATATGGGGCTCGCTGTCCGACGCACTTGGTCGGAGGCCTATTTATCTCGCCTCCTTTACGGTTTACATCATCGCCAATATTGCTCTGAGCTTCTCGCCCAATTTCGCGGCATTGCTGGTTTTTAGGGGCCTGCAGGCCGCCGGTAGCGCCTCGACTGTCAGCATCGGCAAGTTGCACTCTAAAATCCGGCATAGACACCCCTTCAAGGTCATTTACTGATGTCGTCCAAAGGCAATGGTGTGATACAAGACGTCTCACCACCTGCGGAAAGGGGTGCTTTCATCAGCTTCTACCAAGCCAGTAAGCCTTTCGTCTTACCATCCTCCTATGCGTAGCGTCTTCTGAGTCATGTCCTAATAACGCGATCTTCCTGGTAGTTCGGAACTTCAGCATCGCCATAGGTCCCGTTATAGGCGGGCTCCTTGCAGATTTCCTGGGCTTCAGGTCCATCTTCGTGTTTCTGTTGCTTCTGTCGTCTCTCACCATTCTCATAATCTTCGTATTCCTGCCTGAGACATTGCGAAGTATTGCAGGTGACGGCTCCCTGCGGCTCGGCGGGATATACAAGCCCCTTGTGTACAGCATCAGGGCGCCCAAACACGCGCAGAATCCAGGCGGGCCTCCGTGCAGCAAACGGGTGACTCTTGGGACGTTTGTGGAACCCCTGCGACTCTTGGTCGAGAAAGATATTCTCTTCAACCTGGTGTTCGGGGGCGTTGTCTACAGCATATGGAGCATGGTCACATCCAGCACTCCCGGTTTGTTCAACGCAAGCTTCGCTCTTAGCGAGCTCCTTCTTGGCCTCGCCTTTCTGCCCAACGGTACGCGCCTCCCAATAAAGCCCTTCCGTCGGAACGGAGAAGTTAACTCATCGATTGCGCGCAGGTCTCGGCACCATCGTCGGATCCACCATTGCCGGCAAGCTCATGACGCGCGACTTCGCCGCTGCCGAGTCGGCGTACAAGGCGGCACACAATCTCCCGCCGGACTACGTGCTGCCGGCAAAGGACCTGCCCCCAGAATTCCCGATTGAGCTCGCGCGCCTGCGCAACCTCCCGTGGATCGCTGCGCTCTTTGTGGTGGCGACCGCCGCGTACGGCTTCTCCCTTGCGTCTCCGACCGTCACTGCGCTGCGCGGCTGGATTGCGGTGCCACTGACATTGCAATTTCTCATTGCAGCGACGAGTAACGCCATCTTTGCTCTCAACCAGACCCTCGTCTCGGACTTGTGCCCGGGGCGCGGCGCCAGCAGCACGGCCATCAACAACCTGGTGCGATGCGGCTTTGGCGCCGTGGGTGTCGCGTTTATCGAGAGCATCATTGCTGCTGTGGGTCCTGGGCCGGCCTTTTTGGCGTTGGCGTTGGTGGTGCTGATATGTGTGCCGCTGGTGGTTGCGACCTGGTTCTGGGGGATGAAATGGAGAGCGAGGAGAATGGACGGCATAGCCGGGTTGGCGGGCAAGAACTAGCAAATAAACAGTCTCTCCTGGCCCGCCCAATGCCAACAAGAATGCCTTGTTCTCCTCTGGGTCGTGCTCAGCGACTATGATTTCTTTTCCTTTCCCTCCGTCGCTGGTTCTTGTGCTGGGCATAAATGAAATTCGCTACCACAGGCACCAGCCCATTCTCTGCCGCCCAGTCCCTGACACCGTGTCGCTCGCTGCCCATGCGAAGAGTCGACTGATAGCAACAAACCTGAGTTCGACTGTGTGAAAGGGATTGTACCACTCAAACACAACGTGTGCTTTGGCAAGTGGAAGGATCGACGGTGTCCACCTCGCAGACTCTCCGGGCTACACGACGTCAAACGAGCAGAGACCAACGACAGAGGTCCCGAGGTGCAGTCGTCCTGGACCGTGGCGTCGGAGCAGAGCTGCTACATCAAGATACCAAGCCTTTTCACCGTGTTCCTCTTAAGCGGGAAGACTACGGCATGCTTATGGACCTGTTGCAAGGTAAGAGACAACAGGCCGGGACAACCAGCACCTGCTAACCAGCTGATCTGCATCATAGAAGCCTTGAAAAACAAGAGGGCATGCAGAGGCTGAGAAACGCCACAGATCACCGGCAGAAACAGCGCATTCCAGTCAATTGGCGTCGTCCTCGTCATGGTCTTGTAAGGAAGGCTGATATTCGTTTTCCAATTTTACGTCCAAGGTCTCCCCTCTCACAACGCGCCGCCAGCCCAAGCATTGAACCACCTGACCGCCTGGTAGAAAGCAGCTTCCTTGCCGAACTTTTGCTCCGGGTCCGAAACGTTGGCCCGCACACCGAACCCGTGCGAGGTGCCGCCGTACAAGTTGACTTGATACGGCTGACCGGTGTTACCCAACATAGCCTCAATCAGGGAGCGTCTCGAGGGTAATAGCATGGCGTCGGTTTCTACATCGGACCGGGTTAGTCAAGAAACGTCCCGACAGAAGCAACTGGAAAGGCTCTCCGGGGGGGGGGCGGTGGCAAAAATGTAATAAGAAATAAATGACTGAGGCTCAATGAATAAATCATGAATAAATCATGAACAAATCAAAACTTACCAGCAGCAGCAACACTCATCGGATGTGTGATAGCCATAATTTCAGAGTCCTCCAGGAGACTGGGATGGGCCGCAAATCCGGCGTCGACGCCTTTGCCGGCGGCAAGCATGCGGAATGCGTAGCGGCCACCATAGCAGTAGCCCGTCGTAGCGATCTTCTCGACACCCGTCGTCTGCAGGTAAGCCACCGCCGTGGCGAGGATGGGATCCGTCGCATTAGGTCCGTGAGCGAGCGTAAACTCTGTCGCGTTGAAACCAGGCGTGGTGAAGTCCATGGGGGCTGGTTTGCCGTCAAACATGTCTGGGGCGACGACTAAGAAACCCGCTCGTGCGAACGAGTCCGCTAGCCTGTGACGAGATCGTTCATCAGTCGCTCTGTCTTTTTTATTTATCCCACCAGGTGGTGTTTTTTCGCGTTTCTCATCAACACTTACAGCTTGTTCTGTGCGAGCTGAATGCCAAACACATCTGTGAGATACAAAACGCCCACCTTGGGCTTCTTACAGTCTGGCTGGGAGATGTACAGGTTCACTGTGAAAAACAAGAGTCCGTGTTAGTGAGCTGCCTTTGTGGTTCGCTGCTCGGTAAAGGTCAATGCAACAGGGCATTAACGTTATCTGACCTCCATTGTACGTCTTTTCCTTTCCCACCGGCTCGCCAGTATGAGCGATGATTTGTGGCATATCCACGTACGAGCACTGCTTGGCACAGGCAACCGAGGCGAGCGAGCCTGCGCTCCAGAGTAGCAGAGGAGCCAGGAATGTCCGCATGTTGATTGTGAGTTGAGCAGAGTCCCAGTGGAAGGATGGAGTATTCGCCCGTGGACTTGTGAAGAAAACTGGCTCTCCAAAAAAGTGGAAGTCGTTCACCGCCGTGCGGGAACCAATTTATCCCACGCTTTCTTCAACATACTGTCCTGGCCCCCCCCAGTACCTACTGTGCCTAGCCCCCCAGCCGAAGGAAGTGGGGGCTACGCGCGGGTAGAACATTCCACTCCCGAAACTGAGAGCCGTCGTTGGCATAGACATATCCCCCGTCTCGTCCCGTTTCTTGGTGTCGCCAATCAGCAAGTGCTTGGCTGTGACCCCGGCGGACGTGCACAGCGAGCTAACACCTCTCCTCTAGGATATCCGCACGTCGTATCCTTGCTTTTCGACAGCGGTGTGCCCGTTTTCCGTCCGCACGGCTGAGGAACGGCCCGAACATCCCTCACGCCCTACAAGGTTTCTGCAAGATTTCAATGGCGACCTACCAGATACGTTGCAATGGGCTCGGACCTTTGGGCTGGGCGATCAAAGTTCCTGGAGGGTCAACAGGGGTTCGCGTGACCAACGCGCTTGGCTCAAGGAGAACAACCAATTCAATCAACCTGTATGCTGTTGCCCAGCTGTTGCAGCCCACGCAACCTCTGTAAGCGCTCCAATCAGAGTGATTTATGTTTTCAACCGTTCCCGTCCCCGGCAGGCCTTGGAGCCTTCCTCTCTTAGGTAACCTAAACCTTCTAATCAGAGACTCACTCCAGCCCCTTCGATCCACTAGCTCTCCCATCACGCATCTCCTTGAAAATCAGTCCTAAATCGAAAAGCAATACCTCGGCCAAAGTGATTATGACGTCCCCCGCCCCTCTGGTAGACCAGGGTCACCAAGCCGGCGAGGGGAACGACGCGTCCGCGCTCGGCCCGGTTGGCACATTTCTCGGGATCGCGTGCATCACAACGGGACTGCGCATCTACTGGCGGCTATGGCCAGTCCGGCGTATCGGTGCTGACGACTACACCCTCCTCTCTGCCTTAGTAAGGTCCACACCCCTTCTGGGAGCTCAGCCCTTCTTCGACAAGTCTCGGCAACCGATAACGAATGCGACTGACTGCCTTGGCAGGTTCTTACCATTGCCTGGTATGGAGTCAACGTGGCAATGTACCGTTATGGCCGGGGGATCCAGGGTTTCGCCCCGGATCCTTGGATCATGGGCCCGCTGGTCGTCGCAGACGGAGTGCTCTGGGTCTGGGCGCTCAACGTAACCCGCATCTCGGTTGCCTTGCTGCTTCTGCGCCTCAAGGACTCACTGCCGTGGAGGGTGACGTTGTGGGCTATCATCGGCGTCCAGGGGTGTATGCTTGTGGTTGGCACCACTATGCACCTCGTCATGTGCAGGCCCATCTCGGCCCGGTGGGCATCTACGGCTACCGCAACATGCATCGCTGTGCCGTACTTTATGACCTACGGCTACATCTATAGCGGTAAGCTGGCTCCCTGGTGAACGAGTATTGGTGGCCGTTTCTGGTTACGTTGAGTATCATCTCTGCCGGGCACTCGTCGCTAATAACACCGTCTCGAATCCCAAACAAAGGCTTCACCATAGCGTCCGACTTCATCCTCTCGCTGCTCCCCGTTACCTTTATCCGTACCCTCCGCCGTCCTTTGTATGAAAAGGTCCTTATCGCCTGCCTCATGGGTGCCGGAATGGCCGCCACAGGTATCGCCATCGCGCGCTTGTTCCTGATCATGGGCTTCTTGGGCAAAGGGCCCACGGCCATGATAAACGTCGAACAGGACATCTTGTGGGGCATGGAACTGACCATTGGTGTGTTGACGGCCTCGATCCCACCCCTCAAAGCGCCTGTGCAGCGCCTGTTGTTGTCGTGGGGCGTGCTCCACTCCGACCCCGGCAGCGACGTGTCGTCCAAGAGTTTCGTCGACCCCCGTCCCAACGAATCGCACATTACACGCCAGATGAGGCAGTGGAACTCAATGGTGCGCGAGCTAGCTCCTGAAGGTCAAGAAGGGCTAAGAAATGGCGAAGCAGCAAAGCTGGGTGCGGCTGCGCCGACTGGATTTCGCAGACATGTCTCATAACCCCTGGGGGTGCTTGCGTGGCGGCCGGACAATATCATCATCCCTGCCGAATACTAGTTAATCATGTATCAGCTTCCTCCTATAGCATCTCTCTGTTGCTCGCTGTTCTCAGTGCTCATGCCGGTCTCGTAATCTGCTTCGTCCCAGCAATACGTAGTTGCTGATAGTTGCCCTTTCGGGTTAAGCCCGCCGGGCGGAATAATGTGTGTGTGTGTGTGTGACGATTGCGCCTTCGCGCGGCTTCGGTTCTGCTCTTTAAGAAACTCGGGGGGTGGGAATATGCATTCATGGACCTTCTTAGAAGTAGATGCCGGGCAGAGCACGTCTTGGAACCCAGTCATCGGCAACAGGCACGGCGGACCAGAGGAGCACAAGAAATGGTGTGTGCTCAGTTCCCGCCTGAAAAGTAAATCTATCCGTTCCTCCAGCTCAACCTGGGGATCCAGCCCAAGATAAATCCTCCGACAACCCTCGCAACCCCCTCCATCCCTTAACCCAGAGCGTTCAGGCCCTTGGCCGGGCTGGGGTCCCTAACAACCGGATCCGGCACCGACACCTTGGTAACCCGCCTCTTGGCGGCGACGCTAAGCGGCCCGCCCGCACGTCCAAACGTGCCATTCGGGAGAAGGACGAACGAGTGCATCATCATGTCGTCGACCTGCCCCGCCGGCGGCGCTGGATCCGCCATCGCCAGCGGAGTGAAGTACATCCAGTACTGCGCCGCGGCCTTCCCGCTGAGGGCCTTCTGGATCGCCTTCATGATGGGCACGAAGACCGAGTCGTGGAAACGGTCGAGGCCTATGGCCGCGGTGCCGTTGGCCACGATCACGATGGTGTACTTGTCGATGTCGGCCGCCAGCTCTTGCGCCCAGCCCGCGCTGAACTGGCCGCCCGGGAGGTGCGTCAGGCTGCGGAACTGCGTCTTCATGTTGTAAGTCGCCACGGCCACGCAGTCGGACAGGCCTGTGGTCCAGATGGCGGTCTTCTTGTCCTTCACCCAGGTCGGGCGAATGTTGTCCGTCCGCGACATTTTGACCGGGTCGACGTTCGGAGGAACCGCCATGGCCGTGACGACGTGGTTGGGGAGGCCTTGCTGAGCCATCGTGGTGGGAGTCGAAAGGTGAGAGTTTGAGAAGATGATGGAATCTGAGTTGGAATGTTGTTCGATGCGGATGATGTGTGTTGAGAGTCAAGGTGTTGGGTCAGAAGAGTGTCCTTTTATAACTAAATACCAGGTACCTTACCTTCCCGTCTACAATTCGGCTCGGTGACCAACTACCGACCTACCTTCAGTAACTCAGCAATCACCGTGGAGCTATAATTAGCCATTGGTTTGGGCCTGTCACGGTTGCAATCATATGTGTAAAAACCATCTCGACGGCTGGCCCGTGTTGTTTCTGTCAGCGTTTGTCGACATGGCGCAAGCAACCCGCCCAGTCCCACCTTTGGCAATCACTACAGTCACCGAGCCACGTAGCTGAAGTCAGTGTGCGGCGCCTTGCCGTTTGCCTCTCAAAATTTCTTCTCGCTAGACAGCGAGCCAGTTTCACATGCGTCTTACCAACCAAGGCGCTCTTTACGTAGATGAAGTGGGTATGGGATGGCAGGCAGGTTTCAGCTCCTGTCCCTTGCCGCGTCTAATGCATGGCGCTGGCCCAAACCGGCGCAGCAAGTGGCCATTCCTCAAAGCTTGCGAAAGCGGCGGTCTGCTTCGAGATTGTTATTGCATTTGTCCATCAACATCACGCCGAAAGTCGATCCGGCCTTCGCTGTAGGGCGGCTGCCGGGCAGTCCAGCATCGGCCAGCTCGGGCTCGTCACCCTCACTACCTAGTCATTAATCTAATTTAGCTTGACCCCTGAAATAGAGAGAAAATACAACATAACAGCCCTCTGCTACGGAGCGGAGTAACACCTTAAACTCCTAACGGCAACTTTTTACATGGAGGTCTGGTCAAACTGGCTTTGAGTCGTGATCAAGTTCATGTACTGCCAATACTAGTAATGGGACCAAACTGCATCAGGATTAATCAGAAGTGGAACTACTCACTGTACTGCCCGCTGCTGACCTCACATTGATGTGTTTCAAACTGCGGTGAGCTCAGCTGATAATTACCGGCGGATGTGTATTGGAATGCCCGAGTATTTCAACCATCATTGCGGCCAAGAAGGGTCCTAGGGAGGAAGCTACCGTACGGCTATCATTGGCCACGGAACATCTCTCTCTCTCTCAATGCCACCAAAATCTCTAGCACGCTACATTTTATACGCTTTTCCAGCCTGGGAAGTTGTTTCGACCTTGTAACCTTGTCCGGCGGCGCAGATGTGCTCAAAACAGTTACCGATTCTCCGACGGGAATGGTCACAGCAGGAGACACCAAGACCGTCCTGTTCAACGCACGACGGCTCCAGATCAGATACACTGAGAGTACCAGTCATTCGAGTAAGTACAAGCCGTCCCCGACACACAGCAAGCCGGCCCCGTCCACCCCTGACCGGCGCACTGTCCCCACCGAGCAGCGCAACTGCCTCCCGACGTCGTAGTCGCCACAGGTGCGGAGCTCGTCCTAGTCGTCGTGCTCGCCGACGGGCTCGTAGTGGCCGGTGGAGGCGCAGCAGACGTGTGGGTATAAGGCGGCGTGATGCTGCCAGGGAACTCCATCGAGAAACTCTTCAGCGTGACCTGGCCTCCGAGACTCTTGGTGGCGAAATTGAAGGCGGCATACCGGTATCCTGTGAAGTACTGCCACGTGTTGTTCAGCAGGTATGCCGGCCCGAGCTGGGTGAATGACGCGCCGTCGGTGCTGTAGCTGAAGGTTGCCTGGCGGACGGGGTTTTGGCCGAATGCGGGCGTGATGTCTGCGGCTACCCGCAGCCACAGGCTCGACGAGGTCGCGGCGGGACCCGTGGCCTGCACGGAGCCCTTGTTGATGGTGGCCCAGTTGGTGCCGAGCGCAAGCCCGTTGACCATGACGAGCTGCGCTGTCGACTCGGACTTGTGGATGCCGATGTATGCCGACGTGTCGCGGAAGAGGGCTGCGCCGGCACGGTCGCCGTCCTGCATCTTGCTGATGTCCAAGGCAAAGGTCGCGACCGACTTGGGCCCGATGATGCGGTGGGTGAGAGTGTTGCGCGCCGTGAAGAGATCGTCCGTCACCGTCGCCGCCTGCATGACCACGCCGCCCGCCCCGCCGGCCATGCGCCACTTGCTCGTGTCCGGGTTGTGGTTCCACTCCCACTGGTCGCTCAGCGCCGAGCCCACGAAGTTGTCGGTCCCCGTAGGCGGCGCCACCGTCTTGCTCGTCTGTACCGGCACCGAGTACGAGCTGCCCCAGCGGCCGCTGCTATCCTTGGTGAGCTGCGGCCACCCGTCCGACGACCAGGTCAGCGGTGCCAGCACCGGTATTCGGCCGCTGGGATACGAGTCCATGAAGGCCATGTACCACCAGGCGCCGCTCGTGGTCTGGACCATGCCGCCCTGGTGGGCGTATCCCGCATTGGAAAGGGGCCCCGCGAGGCCGTCGAAGAGCACGCGCTGTTCATAGGGGCCCCAGGGGCTCGACGAGCGCAGAACCCACTCGCCGCTGGCGACCTTCGTCGGGACGATCCAGTAGTAGCCGTTGATCTTGTACATGTGACTGCCCTCGATGTAGGTGCTGCCGCCGGTGTAAACCTGCTGGGACTTGACCTCGCTGAGACCGTCCTTGGAGAGCTGCGCCACGTAGATATTGGTGTTGCCGTAAGCCACGTACATGGTGTCCGCATCGTCAATCAGCAGGCCGCAGTCATAGTAGCACTTGTTCAGGACGGCGTTCTGCTTCCAGTTCCAGGAGGAGGCCTCGCCGCCGTTGCTGCCGGCCCCGCTGCCAGCTGAGGTGTAGATGTACGTGGAACCATCGACGCAGCCGATCCAGTAGAACATGTCATTGGACTGACGGTAGCGAAGAGTGCTGGCCCAAATGCCCTTGACGTAGGCGCGGTCGGTGGCGCTGTTGAGGTTGTACTTGGAGCCGAATGCCAGTGTCGGCACACTGTGCGAGACGAACTCCCAGTTGACCAGGTCGTACGACTTCAGCACCGGGGCACCTGGTGAGTAGGCGAACGTCGAGGACGAGTAGTAAAAGACATTTCCAACGCGGAAGACGTCGGCATCTGGAAGATCCTCCCAGAGAACGGGGTTCGTGAAGGTGGTTGCCTGCTCCTGGACTGCAGCTGGCGATGCAGCAGTCAAGCTGGCTGCAAAGCCAGCGGTGATGAGGATATCTGTGAGACGCATCGAAGAGCCTTTGATGAGAACGGAACCGGACTGGAAGAACAGGACCTGAGTGAGTCGAGTTGTCCAAAGAAGTTTTATCTCGAGGGATAGTAATAGTATCTCTATATCCGGCCGTGCGGAGACAGCATCGGGTTAGGAGCACAGCATCGGCCAGCTGATGCTACTGGTGGACATCTTGTTATTCTCCGGATTTGCAGTGCTACACCGCGCTGATCCCAAAGGCCTCTCTTTCGTGCGGCAACAGCGCGGCATTTCACTTGGTGGGAACTTTCGGCGCCATCATCACCGCATACCCCAACCGGGAAATGTCACGATGTGTCCAAGCACCCTGATTGGCGCGGCAGTAGGCTCGCGCTGGCAGTGTAGGTACGCATTCGGTCCGCCTACGGCCCTCCACTACTCGCTTGTGAGAAAGGGGCCGATGAAACGAAAGGTTCGTGAGGCTCCTTTGGCAGGAACCAGGTACCTTAAACAGATGGATACAACGTTACTGAATATATAATACGAGGACCAGTCAGATAGTAACGCAACGTCCCACATCTTCCACGGGCAGCCTTGCACGTGCTCAACACCGGGATTAGTAGCGTCACTTCACTTTGATCAGACAGGATGCACTTCAAGTCGATCTTGGCCGGCACGGCCATCGGTCATCTCGTCCCTCTGGCCTCAGCCCTCAACAACGGCCTGGGTCGGACTCCCGTTCTGGGATGGAATAGCTGGGTAATGTGTAACACCGAGCCCTTAATGATAGCATTCACAGGCTGAGCTTCAGCTAGAATGTCGCCCAGTGCAGTGCGGCGTCGGCCAGCTACGCCCTGTCGACGGCCAACGCCTTCGTCTCGCTGGGCCTCAAGGATCTCGGCTACACCTACATCAACATCGACGACTGCTGGAGCACTATTTCAAGGAATTCCTCGGGATACCTGGTCCCAGACCCCTCCAAATGGCCCAACGGTATCAAACCCGTCGCAGACCAGATCCACGGGATGGGCCTCAAGTTCGGTCTGTACGGCTGCGCCGGCATCAAAACCTGCGGGGGCTACCCCGGCTCACAGGGCTACGAGGTCAAGGACGCGCAGACGCTGGCGGCCTGGGGCGTCGACTACTGGAAGTACGACAATTGCTACACGCCTTGCAATGGGGGCGCGGTGCAGACGTGCGGCTCGCCTGCCGGGAGCACGCAGACGTGGTACGGCACCATGCGCGACGCCCTCCAGTCTGTCGGCCGGCCCATCCTCTTCTCCATGTGCCAGTGGGGACGGGATAATGTCTGGACCTGGGGCGCCAACTACGGAAATTCGTGGAGAATGTCGACCGACAACTGGAACGACTGGGCCTCGGTCGTCCGGATCGCCTCCGCTGCCGCGGGCATGGCTCAATATGCGGCTCCCGGGGGCTTCAATGACCTCGACATGATGGTAGATCCTTTGTCGTGCCTCTCCAAGCCGGTCGGGAAGCTAACTCGGGCGACAGGAAGTCGGCAACGGAAAGCTGACTGCCGCGGAAGAACGCACTCACTTCGGACTCTGGGCTATGGCCAAGTCGCCGATCATCCTCGGCACCGACCTCAGTAAGATTTCGAGCGCGACCTTGGCCATCGTCAAGAACAAGGTAACGAGGTCTAGCCATAACGTCCAGTGAGAGCCCAGACATTGACAGCTCTGTGCCCAGGGAATCATCGCCATCAACCAAGACCCATTGGGCAAGGCGGCCACCTATTTCCAGCCCAAAGGAGCCGCCGCCCCCATCCCGGGCCAGATTTATCCCTACTGGGCCGGGCCGCTGACCGACGGCGTGGCAGTCGGCCTAGTGGCGGCCTCTGGCGCGCAGACGCTCTCGGTCAACTTCGCAGACGTGCCGGGCCTGGGCTCTGGCACCATGAACTGGGTCGAGTAC
>FTEL01006729.1_pt1 | contig 12213 bp, 17 predicted proteins | sample 1658911 | NCBI WGS metagenome assembly FTEL01 (sample SAMEA3914869, study PRJEB12502) | metagenome | biome: forest; material: soil | place: USA | collected 2012-03-12 | depth 0.1 m
CAGTTGGACCGATGTCCGGCTCATCCTGAATCCAAGATTCTGTGTCAAATGACAGACAGGAATGGAGTGCTTGTCGCCTGAAACGCCTCGTGGTGTGTGAGGTGAGCGAAGCAGGCCAACGGAACCAATAGATCCAAGAGAGCAGACGATTTCTGCGACCAACCACAAGAAGAACCAAAAAACGCCGCTCGGCTCCGTGCTTGGTTGTCCGGCTGAGCGCCCCAACTCTCCAACTCTCCAACTCCCCAACTCCCCAACTCCAACTCCGGGTCTCTCTTGTCCTCACCCCCTCTCCCCCAACGCATCGCCCAACGCACACAACGTCAGCTGTTGCCCACCCTGTCTCGCTGCGTTTCGAAAATGGTCACATTTCTCCCAAGCGCTCGCTTGGCTGCAAGAAAGGTCCCGCTGGATCCCTTCCTGGCAGCTGCAGCCAGGCTGCGCCCCGATCCCAACCGGTGGTCGCCGCCGTTTGAGCCAGATAAACCCCCAGTGCCATACAGAACAGGCTTTCGCTTTTCCGCTCGCCGCGTCGACCCGCCGCCGCCTTTCCTTGGCCAATACCACCGCGTTCCGACTGCTGCTTTCAACGACTTTATCGAAAACACCCGCTCCCCCAGCAGGGCAGAGCTCCGCGAGATGAAGCTAGTGGACTACTGCTCGTCCGTCGCCTTGCACCCGCTCCCCTGCCAAGACCGAGGCGAAACGGCAGCGCTCCAAGTGACCGGCGAGCTCACTGTTGGCGACGGTTGCAAGCGCGGTCACGGACCCCAGGTCGTTACCTGCTCTCGCGAAGGTCATGCCGAACCGCTCGTGGCCAAGATCTACGACCCCTTGTACTATCCCTTCGCCGACCATGACTTCCCTTACGTCCCCAATAACGTTGTCGTCAGGGCCGAGCAGGGTTTTGCCCTCGAGTCGGCGGCCTACTCGCACCTGGACGACACGTTCGGCGGGAACCTCATCCCCAAGTTCCACGGCTCATGGATCGTCAACGTACCGCTCAAGGACCTGGAACGGCCCGTCGGCCTCGTCTTGATGGAGCACATCGACGGCGTGCCACTGAGCGAGCTCGATCCGAGGTTGTCCACCAAAGAAGAGCGCCTCCGCGTCATGGCTCGCGCCTTGGAGGCCATGGTCAAGTTCAAGTTTGCCGGCGTCCTGCACGACGACCTCGCGCCGCCCAACATGATCTGCTCAGACACCAACCTCTCGGCCGACGACCTCCGAGTGAGGATCGTCGACTTCGACTTCGTCTCCATCCTGCCCATCCTCGGCATCGACCCGCCTTGCAAGTCGCAGGCGCTGCCCGTGTCACCCCTCAAGCGCTTCTGGCAGGACCGGCCCTACGAGATGCAGAACTGGGTCCCCGACGGATGGCGGATACGGGACTGGAACCAGTGGCTGAGGGATACGTGGGCTGGCTCGAGCGAGTTCATGCCTGTGCGGGAGGACGAGCTGAAGGATTACGATTGGGAGGGCTTGCCATGACGGCGTCGGCCCCGCGCCTGAGGCCGTGTTGGCTGCCTTGCGCGGCCAGGGTGGCATGCCAACCACTGTACCGAACCCACAGCGCAGTCAGAGTGATCCTAAATGATGTCGAATGCTTTCTTGACCATGACACCAGCGTGAATGCCTGGCTAATACTCAATCCCCACCCTCGCCGTCATCATCACCGAGTTCACCAAGGGCGGCAACCAGTGCCGGCACATGACACGGACACCCACAGGATCTCGCTCCCATCTCCGAGGATCAAAACGCTCAATTCAACATGGCGCGACTGTGAGTGTCTCCGCCAGGGCATGCCTCAATTCTGCGACCCACGGTGGCCAACAAGCAGAGAATGGATGTCAATCGCCAGTCAAGAGTCGTCCACCTGTATCTTGTGTCTCGAGTCTCCCTTTGGTCCCAACCCTGCCGCGCTTCTCGTGCTTCTTGTGTGTCTGATTCTCTTCGTGTCCTTGGTGTCCCGGTGTCGTGGCACAACGTGGTGGGTGATCATCCGCTCTCGACGTGCGATGCTGGGCAGAAAGATGGCTGAAAGTCTGTCTGTGCTAAAATAAGAACAAACTTCCAAGGGTTAGCTAGTCCTTGGTCAACATCCATCCGTGTTCACCTTCGGTTTCCTCAATCAAGAGCGTCGCGCGGTTCGGGGTCTCTTCATTCCTCCTGACGGGTTACACCAAGGACGGGTGATCTGGTGAGCGTCAGGTGCCGCTCGCACAGTCATTTCCTCGGGTGCCGAGTCTTTCTGCTGTTCCAGGCGGTCTCGACAAGCAGATTGTGTCGCCGTTTTGGCCGACCACTTGGGGGAGGTTGGCCACGCCGTTCTCTTCGCCTGCCCTGCTCCAATGACCCTCGCCCTCGCCCTCTGGTACTCTCTCGGTCTCCAGGGTAACCAGCCTCTGCTCCCCACCACCGCCCTTCCTTCCTCCAACTCTCTCCCTCCTTCTCGCTCCCAACAAGGCTAGGGCTGGGGCGACCGCATGGCCCTCTTTTCTTCTCCACATCCTCGCTCCACGATTTCTATTCTTCACTTCGACCTACCAGCTATTCTCGCATCTTTATTCTCTTCAGCCCGCCCCCACAATCATACTCTTCTTCCTAGGCCTCCTCCACCCGTCGGATATTCATCTTCTATCTGCATTGTTGCCCGTATATTGCATTCTCCCACCTCGATCTGTTCCGAGCCTCGACTTCGTTGCCGGGGCGGGGCGACCTTTCTATAAATTGGTCACTCTCTGGACCTGCACACTCTTTCCCATACCCTTGCTCTCCCGCAAGCTCTTCCCCTCCCTCTTCCTCTTCCACACCCTTCCTCTTCCACACTCTTCCTCTTCCACCTTCTTCCTTCGTTCACCCTCTTCCTTTCCTCGCCTACTTCCGTTTTTTGCCCACTTCTTCTTCTCCCTGCAAGGCTTTTCCGCCTTCTTTCTCCATCATTTTTCCTTCCTGCTCGTCTTCCTTGCGCAAACCTTCCCCATATTATCCTGCGGTTTTGGTTATCCTCTTCGTCATCTTGTTTTTCCTTCGCATTTTTCACCATTTTCTTATTCTTGTTTGCCTCCAATCCTGAAGCATGATCAGTGTCTTTATCTCTCGTACTCCTGCACCGAATTCCCATTTCCAGCTGTCCACCAACCATCTCAAGCTCAGCAAGTCTCGTCCTCCCCTCAATGCTCTTCGCTCTTTCCTCGCCCAATTCATCCCTCTGGCACGTCGCGTTCGCGTCCGGAAAATTTTTCTAACATGCTCTTTCCATTTTCTGCCAGGAAACCTCTCCGCCCTTTGTCGGTCGGTCGGTCGGTCGGCCGGTCACTAGTCGATCACCACCATCAACAAAAACTCGCCTTCTACCGCCACTCTTTCGAGACGCGTCGTCGTTACAACCCTCGTCATCAGCGTCGTCAATTTAAGGTTCGTCTCCGGCTTTCTTGTTCTTCACCGGACTTGCCCCCGTTGCCCGGACATCAGACTATTCGGCCTGCCGAGCCAGTCGCGTTCGACGTCACCTCACCTCACCTCCCGGCTCTGGTTCCAATGACGATCAAAGACACACTGAAACATGGGCGCAAGCGCTCGTGTGTGTGCGATAATGGCTCAAGGTAGCCCTCTGACGAACTGGACTTGTGGAATTGCCCCCCTCCCCTTTCCCCTGCGCTCCCTTCACCTCCCCTTGCAAGCATTGCGAGTATTGCGAACGTTCCAAGCGTTGATTTCTTTGCTTGGTCTGCTTTTCTGCAATCCTATATGCATTGATGTATTGCGTTGCTTTCGTTGCTTTCTTTGCTTTCTGCGCTGCTTTCTGCGTTGGCTTCTCTGCTTTCTTTGCTTCCTGCGCTGCTTTCTGCGTTGGCTTCGCTGCTTTCTTTGCTTCCTGCGCTGCTTTCTCTGGCTTCCGCGTGCTTTTCTGCCTTTTCTGCTTTCAGCGCACTCCTGTACCGCTCTTCTGTTGTTTGCTCTTTCTCCCTTCACCTTGCAAGCTTCCCATGATGATGAGCCAGAGTCGAAGTAACGAGGGAGTTGGTCAGCCCCTCGTGAAGACTCGCTGTCCCCAGAGGCACCAGGTGCTGCCGATGAGGGCTGACAGCTCCACGAGCCCAGGGCTTCGGAGTCTGCCAGTAAACCTATTTTCTGAGGAACAACAGACCACACTGGTCCGAATCCTTTGCCCTTTTCCTTTCCTTGTCCACCAGCACGACATCTCAAATTTTGCTTGGTCGAAGCAGCCCGGTTTGGGCACGCCCGCGCGATGCTTGGTTCTGCTTTACTGACACCTACCTTTTCACTCTAGATTTACTCACTCCCAGCGCTGTTTTTCGCCCTGTGTTATTGCTCTGCGCCGCCTCGCCTGCTTCTCTCGCTCCCCCACCAACCCAACCCCAATGATGAACAAGTCCTCATGTGTTTGGCCAGAGGGCCTGGCCAACCCTCTGCCAGCACATGGCGGCTCCTTGCGGCACCCAGTGGTGCTGATGGGGGCTGCTGATCTTTCTGGATCCTCGGGATACAGAAGCTGGGAAACACTGAGGAGCCCATCACCAAGTCTTGGTGATGGTGGAACTGTCTCGCAGCCCAATTTGGTTTGGAATTGACTTGCTTTTGCTTAATCCTTTTCGACTTCATCAGATTCCTAAAATTCATGTCCATTCCCTTCTGTTACCAAACCGCTCCAATGATGATACAGCGCGCTCCTGTGCGGCTAGTGGGGGGCTGGTTACTCCCCACACGGCCCACAGGAGCTTCTCTCCCTGAGTGGCTTTGTCCACGATGATGAGAAATCCGCCTCGGCCAGCTCGGCAGGGCTGGTCACCCTTGCCAGAGCTCGAGGCTGCTGTTAGCTGAGGAAGCCCAGCAGTGAGTTTTGCCCCCTTGGTGCGGAAGACACACATCCGTCCGTTGTCTCCAGTTTGGATCCGATGATGAAAACCGGCCCTGTGCTTGCTGGAAACGGTAGCGAGGCCCCTGGGACCCTCCAAGTCAGGTCAAGCTTGGTATGGTGTCCCAGGTATCTGAGGAACCAGCTCTGCAAGTCGTGGGACTGTCTGCTATCTTGTTTTACACCGAATTCCGTTGCCTCTTTTTATTCACCAGCCAGCCTGGCTGAGTCCACAGCGAGTTTTGTTTTAGTTTATTCTGTTCTCCCTGGATACTTGCTGGTTGTTTTATCCTCTATTTCCTTTTTTGCCTTGGTCTATTTACAATCGTTGTGCCTTTCCCGCTCCGTTGTTTTCTGCTGAGCACTTGACTTGGACCCTCGCTCCCATTGTTATGCCCGTATTTCCCTTCACAGTTTTCTTTCTTGCGAAGCCCCAACCACCCCTTCCTCGCTCCTTTTGTGTCTGTTCGTGTTTTTTCTCCTTCGGCATTTCCTCTCACATTTGCGTTTCTCAAAGTTCAATGATGAGATAAGTCTTCTTGTGTCCATCCAGACCGGAGGTCAGCAGGCACCTGGATCGGCTCACGGAAGCAAAGTCTGAGAACAACCCTTGTACCAACCCATCCCCGGTTTTTTAATGGCTTGAGTAACCTCGGTTTGTTTGTCTGGTTACGCCACTTTCTACATGTTGAATCCCCCCCCCCAAAAGATTGTTTTGTCTTGTTAGCGTGGTCTCCTAACACTTCTTCAAGTTGCCCACAAATCCCTGCTGTCTCACTGGTTTGGTCAGTTTTGTTCGAACGTATGTTTTTGCCTTCTTTTGTATTTGGAATCTTTTGCTCATTCCCTTTTTAGACAGTCCTGAATGATGTTATTCTCCGCTGTCTTCCATTGTCCTTTTGATGCCCCTTCCCCTTTTCCATCTTGTCCTCGGTTCTCGCTCCAATGATGACAGTTGTAAGTTTCTGAGCCCGGGTTACAGGGCATGAAGTACTCCAGGGATATCTGAGGAGCGAGAATTATCTCTCATACTTGATTCCCCCCAGCATAGCGCTGCTTTCGTGCTGGAAGAAGGCTTAATACCCAGCTAATGCCGTTTTACAGCCCACCAGGTGAGTTAAACATTCCTATCAAGCACTCAGATCCACTGAAAAGAGTTTACAGGAGGGGTCACGCGGCAAGGTTCCTCCTTTTTTGTTTGTTGGGAACAGCAGCGCTGGCATCGGCAAAGTGAGAGGCAAGGGTTTATGATGACAAATAGTCCTTGCTTGAAGAGAAGGATCGTGGCAGTTGCAACAACAACGGCCCGACCTCATGACCACAACTCTGTTCTGAGACCTTCTCTGCCTCTCACGATTGTCTACACGCCATGGCCTGTGACCTGGCTGGATGTGGTCGCCAGCTCCAACCCTGTTCCTTCTTCGATTCTAAGTGGATCCGCACTTCCTGGCTGCCCTCCCCTTCCTCCCCCTCAACCATTCAGATCATGAGAAAGAGGACCAGGAGGGGTCACGTGGCAAAGTCGACACCAGTATTGAGAGACTGCGAGGTAAGGGGTCGGCGATAATCATGATATCTTTCGAGAGAAGGTATACGGTAGTTGCAATATCAACATCTCCTACTCATCACACATCACTCGCTCTGTCTGAGGCCTCAACTACCTCTCAGTAGCTGCCTACCGTGCTAGGGTTGGGGAATGTCAAGGTCCCCACTTAGATAGAAACCAAGTATCTTCATCTAGACCCTGCTGTGGCTGCTGTAGAACCTCGGGACAAGTCATGAAGACCCGCGAATGCATCTACCTACTTTTAAACTTTGCATGTGTGTGGACAGGTATTTTGCCCACACAAACAGGGCGTAGAACTACGGTTAGATCACCGCCCCCTTCCCTCCCCTCCTCCAAGAAGGTCCACGGGCAAGACCCGATGTCTCCGCAGGCAACGCAATCCTCGCTAGGCACCACGCAACTCGCGGCCACCGCCAGGCTCCCACTTTCTCATCCACCAATACCAGCCGGACTGCACAACCCCTCAGCGCATGCGGCGTAACAGCAGCGGCCCAACAAGGCTCCGTTCCGACGCCAAAGTCCTAGAATTGTATCAGCAGACGGCTGCCTGGGCGCTGAGAGGTGGGTAATGTGCAGAATCGCGTGCTGCCCCGCTCAAGCCTTGCTCTCTGATGCAATATCCCGCGCGCCAGGCTGCGAGGGCCGCGCCCGCTGAGTATGACAGGATTCAAGAAGGAGGGGAGAGAACAGAGGGGAACTCGGTGCGGAGGAATGGAGAGATGGGGAAGTCAGAGAGGGGAGGTCGACAGGCCACGAGGCCACGAAGTGGAAGGGATTAGATACGACCCCTGACATCCGGTCAGCAAAATAATCCGTCCTCACTAACGAAAAGGGGCGAAAGGGGTTTCAACCGTGAGCATGGACATGTGACAAAGACGATGACTCGACATCGGAAATTCCAGGTCCAACTCCGACTCCAAACGCCGACACGGACGTATCAAACCAACATCCTCTCCCCACCAAGGCTGAATCCCACACAAAACTCGCCACCGAGCGGCAAAAAAAAGGCGTCTCCCCTCGTCTGACGCATCCCATTACCCCGACCCAGCCCTGCGGTACCCCTATCCATCGGTCTATCACCATCCATCCCCGCCCCCCCTAAACGGGGACATTTCCCAAAGACCACCCCGCATCCTATCACAAGCTTAATCCGACCTCCCTCCACCCCACCAAACAAAACGACGTGAGGCTCGCCCGGGTCCCGTGACAGGTTGCCTCAGCCGTTGGTGAAACCACGCGTCGACCTATCACAGCATCGAGGCAAACACAGCCTTCGAGAAAGGTCGACAGAGCCTCACAGTGCACTTGCACGGTGCCGGACGAGCAACCACTCATCTTCAACGTCGAGAATTGAGTGCCATGTGTGGAATCAGGACCTTCCAGAAGGGCGTGTCGATATCGCAAGCCGGGATGGCTCAGTCTGGCAGCGATGGCATAGCCCTGCTGGGCAAGCATTTATTTGCAGACCAGCAGCGCCTCGGCAGCAAGCAAGCCACGCGACGGCGTGACTGGTCCCGCGGCCGAATGATGACTGACATCCAGTCCAAAAAGTGAGGCAACTGACTTGGAGCTTGACTGGACGACGCCGCCGGAGATAACATCTGGGAAGCACAGCATGTGGTGCAATAACGACGCAACATGACGGAGAGACAACAAACAACCCGCCCGCAGGAAGGAAGGCATGACAACGAAAGATCGGGAGCAGGTCCTTGGCCTCCCTCCCCCGATCCGGGCCGCATTCCGCCCAGGCGGCTGCCAGATCACTCCAGCCCTTACCCTATCTCTCAGGCTGCACCACACCGACATTTTGCGGGCCATGCAGATCGGAGCGGAAAGGGACCCCGATGGTTGTTGATAAGCTTTCTGCAGGAACAAGCCGACTCCGGCCATCGTTGGGTTGCAAGGCGTCGGACCGGCCCAGCGCTGGCCTGCATGGGGGTGGATGTGACGAGGGAGAGGACACGATCAGACTCACTCAGATAACGACAGGCCGGCCTACGAGGAGAAGAGGACGGTGCCGGCCGCCAGCCCAACCACCATCACCACCACCAGCATGACCGCGGGGGTTTGATGACGAGGTCGCGGGCTCGGCTCAACACCGGCGCAGCCATCCCATCGCGACGTCCCCTCCCCCATCATCCCCCCGTCCTCCAACGATTCCCTCACGTAACAAACTCACCAACAACCCAAACCCAAACCCCAGCACCGCCCTCCCTTTCCCCCCGACGCAAGACACCACGGCGCACACCCCCCCCGTAAGCGGCAACGAAGGCTCGACGACCCGCCAGACCCATCGAATGGCAACGGGCGGATAGCTGGGCCAGGCAGGTGAACAACACACCGCCTCCCTCCTCCCTCCGCGGGTCGGTCGGTACCCAGCAAGGCAACCCAGCAAGGGACCGCCGAGCCCAGCCAGGTATCACCCACCATCCAGCCCAGCCCAGCCAAGCCCCGGATGCCCAGCCCGAGCCCGGCCAGACGGATGCCAGCGAAGAGGTTGACCCGTGGGGCTGGGATCGAAGTCGTCGCTCGCTGCTGGGTTCTTCTGGCGAAGCCGCACGAGGGAGGCAGGGAAGCGACGTGTGTGAGTCACTGCCGTGCTGGGATGCTGACTCGTGGGGGTCAGCTCTGTTCGAACGAGTGGGACGGTTGGACAATGTTGTTCGGAGTGGGCTTCAAAAATAAAAAAGTTCAAAAAAAAGTTGTGAGGTGCTGATCGCCTCGAAGCGCCGGCGGTGTTCCAGACGGAGTGGGTGTTGTCGCAGTCCGGCAGATCAGCAACAGCGATCTGGCTTACACGCGCAGACCCCGTGACCGCCCCTGCGCCGAACACAGATCAGAGACGGTGAGTCAATGCTGCCCGTGACAAGTACCGAGGGAGGGGTGAGGAAAAACGGGAAGGGAAATGGAAAAGGGAACGACTGAGCCTCCGCCACACCCAGGGCAACAACCTAACAAGGCATTGTGTTGCGGCCTAAGGTCTGCGCTGTGGTCCGGAGACCCCGCCATTTGCTGTCTGGTTGTCGCGCTGTCAACCCATGCGACGGGCGTGTCGTTAAAACCCCAAAGGCAGCCCGCAAAGAATTAATCCATGACACAGAAAAAAAAGAGTGACTGTCTCACGGGGCTTCCTCTCCGCGGTGAAAAATTTTCCCTCCATGCGTCGCTAGAACTCGCCGACTGAGAGGGGGGAGGATATCGTATATGCCGACGGTGAGGTTGGGCAACAAAAACCACCACCGCCCAAAACCAGAAAAAAAAAATGGAGCCTGACCCTTGGTCCCCATGGTTGCCCACCCACCAAACAAATCAGACGACCTGGCCCGTGCAGGCCCCCCTCCGGCCCGAATCGCCCAGCCCTCCCCCTCCAAATCACGCGGCCCATCACCCCCCCAAAATGGGGGGTCCACATGCCGAAACGCGGCAGGACCCTTCATTTGTCCCCTCCCCTCTCTGCGTGTGACATGGCCCATGCGCGGTCTCCACCTGCCGCCGGCTGAGCCACCATGTGGCTCTTCGTTTTTTTTTGCGGGACCCAGACCCTCGGGATCGGGGCTTGACCGGTTCGAGCCTGAGGCTTGCAGGCAAGTTCCCTCGAAAATAATTCCCCGAGAACAGAAACCACGGCCGGCTCCACTTTCTCTCTCGCGCGCGCTGGCTGGTCAACCCAACCAACACCCTGGTTCGGTTTCTAGCCTGTTCTTTCCACTGATCTCCCTCCTTCCCAAGCAGAGGCCCCGCCAGGTGGTTGAAGTTAGCGCCTGGGAGGAAAGCCCCCGGCTGCCTGCAGCGCCTTGCTTGCGCCTGTGCGCCTGTGCGCTGCGAAGCCTGGCCTGTGCATTAAGGCCGCCTCACCACGCTGCTGCGTGCGATGCGCTTTTGCGCTGCGTGGCATCGCGAGCGGCCTCTGCGCTAGTGCGCGGATGGGAATAGTGAGGGGCGAAAAAAAGGTGAAGTGCATTGCATTCGGAGTCGGAGGTAAGGAACAGTGGCTTGGCTGTGATGTTTGGGGCGATGGATGGGCGGCCGCGCACGCTCAGCTGCGACGATCGCGGCCGGGTTTGAGGGTTGAGTTCAGCAGGAGTGGGATGCGTCGTACACAGTTCTCGGCGGGAGGAAGTCGATGGCCTGGATGCGCTTTCGGATAGGAGACGGCAGAGATCCACTGGCGACTCTTCTGGTTGCGATTGGCGTCTTATTGGCTGCGCGCCAATGTGAGGGCCTCCGATGGGGGCTTTCGCAGGTATGGCATTGGATGGCGATACCGAGTCCATGGCCGAGTGGGAGCTCTCCTTTTTTTTCCCAGTTCAATTTCTTGCTTTCGTGGGAGGCCACAGCACAGGGGGGTGAGGTGAGGGAACCGTTTGGTTACGCAGAGCAGCTGGGATTCCTCCAGGTCGTTGGACGGGTGTAACTGACATCTGGGGGTCGTACCTGATGCGGCCACCCGCGATCAGCTATCGCGGGGTGTGTTTGTTTTGGATGACTTGCCCCTCCTTCCCTTCTCCCCTCCGCTCAGTGATACGAGGGGGCCGGCCCAATGTGGCGGCCCGTGTCGTGCATCTCGACGCCCGCCGTCGACGAGCCAGCCAGGGGGGATTGAGACGAGGAACCTCGCCGGGCGGACGGACCCCCTCATCGTCGGCTCGTACGAAGCCAGTCCTCGTCGTCCTCGAATTGCCCTGTCCTTCGTCCCGCCTCCGGCGGTCGCTCGCCGGGATGACAATTCCTCGCTCTTCTGCCATCTTCTGCAATCGCCCCTCCCTCGTCCCCCCGACATCGCGTATTGGACAGAGATATCGTCAAATTTCGCATTTTGTCCAAAATTTTGTGCGCAATGCGCTACGTCAGAGACCCTGTCCAGGGTCGGAAGACTCCCCAGCGTATGAGACGCTGCCGCGCGCCCCCTTTTTCCCACACGCCCCCCTGGGTCGTCCCCCCAGTGTGCGTGTGTGTCCCAGCATGAACATCTGCAGCGGTCCATGCACATCCGCCTGCCTTGCCTTGAGGCTGAGGAGTGTCGGTGAAGGCCAACCCGGGAGCGAGGTCGGTTGGCAGCGTCCCATATCCGCTTTGGTAGGGAAAGGAAAAAAAGACGTTGCCGACTATTTCTGGGATGCGAGGAAAGGGGCGGGGCTCTGCGGAGCGGGCGGAGAGCAGCAGCATGCCATGCCACTCACCTTAAGCCAGTGGATCCGCAGCTGGCAGATCGAGTGGCTGCAACGCTTCTGGTGTGTCCCGTCCAGCAGACGGCGCGGTCGCCCCAGCTTCCAATCGGGGGTCGAGAACTCTGCATCCTGAGCCTGCCGGCCTCCGCCCATTGGCTCACACGGCGGTCAAGACCCAAACAGCCCGCCATATTGGACATCAACGCAGCAGACCATGACACAAGGCAAGCCAGTAGGGCACCAAAACATACGCCATACATGACACGCCCCTCCTCTCCCCCGACGTGAGTCACGGTTGCCAGAGGGAAGGCAGGAGGAGGCAGGCAGACGGACGGGGAGTGAGGTGAGGACAGCGGATAGTCGCAAGCAAGCAAGTCGAATCTCTCGTCTCCGTCGTCCTCCGGTCATGGGCTGGGGGCATGGGGCTCTGTCCCCCCTGGCCACAAGAAGGAAAATCGCATTGGCAAGGTGAAAATTTTTCGTTACGGTGAGCCAAAAAGGGAGAAATGATCAAAGCGGAAAGGTGGCCGGGAGCAAGGGGGGATGTGGAAGGATGGAAGGGCAAGGGGAGGGGGGGGGGTCAAACCAAAAGCCTAAAC
>FTEL01010103.1_pt1 | contig 12208 bp, 8 predicted proteins | sample 1658911 | NCBI WGS metagenome assembly FTEL01 (sample SAMEA3914869, study PRJEB12502) | metagenome | biome: forest; material: soil | place: USA | collected 2012-03-12 | depth 0.1 m
CGCAGTGTTGGCCGCGTCGAACTCGGAGCTAATGACTGCGTACGTCGCCGCCGTGATCGTCCCGTCGAAGCCGTACAGAAATACGTTGGACATGATGGCTACCTGGATCCAAAGGAAGCCCCTGGGCGGTTTCCAAGCCTCCTCCTCGGGTGCCCGGAGGAGCGGTTGGTCCTCCCGCGCGTGGTGAACGCCATTCTCGGTGTCAGAAGAAAGCGGCATGGTCTGTGGTTCTGGCTGGCCCCTCTCGGATTCTGAATGACTCGAGAGAAATAGGATCGTCGTCTTCGGCCACAGCAGCAATGCGTAGATGAAAACAGCAGCCAAAGTTGGTGTTTCTTCCCTCGCCAAAACGGCCAGAAATTTTGTGGATTTCGAATTGGTGGGTGCCGATCGGCCAGGGGCAAAACAGGCTCCGTCCGCATACTACTCCCGATACAGCCAAAACCTCTCTCCTGAGTCACGCCGAGCCCCCACCCCCGACATTGCGGAGCACTCAACGGGTGCTAACGTCGGCTTCGCGGGCCAATGCGGGTCCTTTGCCATCTCCCGTGGCTCCGGTCCCGGAATCAACCCCGCAAGCCGTCTCTCCGTGTCCCAATCGCAGGGACACAACCAGATTTCCCCAGCATAAGGATGCATGAGACTGGTGGAGCGGCCAACTAGACAGCGACACGATCTACTTGTCGCCATCAAGAGATTGAATGGTGAATTGATGATGAATTGCTCCCTTCTCTCCTCAGTCTCACGAATGGACCAATCGAGGAAGAAACAGATCATCAACCGGATGGTGATATCTCTACGTGTCACGTCGGGGTGCGATCTCCAGGAGATGGAAGCCGTTCACAACGGCACCGGGACAAGGGCCAGTTGAGTCAGGCCGGCTCAGCATGCCCACTTTGCCCATTCCGTGCCAGGACTTGGCCGAATGGTTGCATTGAATCGGGTCCGTGCCCCACGCCGTGACGTCTTCTCCATGCGCCATTGGACCAGCTTCAAGAACACAACGATTGTAAGCTCAAGATTGGAACATGAGGTCCATGGATGGCGTGATTCTCGCTCTTTTCCGTTCTTCATCCAGTGATCGAGCTCAAAAGGACGTGGTAATCGCTCGAGGTTGAGCAACCCTCTCCTCCTCTCAGTCATCTTTTCTTGGACAGAGTAGACCACACACAAGTTTGCCTACTCACGCTAACCGAGAAAAACGTGGAGGAACTATAAGCTTTAGCTCGAGTGTAGACTGCCCAAAGGTGAATGTACCTATCGTTGAACAGGATGGACTTGACGGTAGCTGACGCACCTAGCTCGATTCCTCGCGTGGTACCACCATGACCATGAGGACCGTCGCCTCTGTGCTGGCAGGATACCTGCTGCTCGGACCGGCCGCTGCCGACTGGCAGTTTCGCTCCCGGACCGACCTTGCGCCGCCCCGGCTGAACATCACCATCCCGGCGACCAAGGATGTCGAAAAGGGGTACCTCTTTGTGGCTCCCTTTGCCGGGTACCCCGACACCCCCACCGAGCAGCACGGCCCTCGCCAAGCCGGCCCCTACATCTTCCGTGACAACGGCGACTTGGTCTGGTCTGGCTACGGCATCTACAGCATCTGGTCGACCAACTTCCAGGCTGCTCGCTGGAAGGGCAAGGACGTCCTGTTCAGCTTTGAAGGTGACCACAATGCCGGCTACGGCCACGGCCATGGCCACATCACTATCATGGACCAGCACTACGAGACCATCCGCGAACTGCGCGCTGGGAACCACAAGCTGGTCGACAAGCATGAGTTTCACGTCGTCAACGAAGAAACTGGCCTCATCCAGATCTATCAGCCCGTTCCCCGCGACCTGACCGCTTGGGGAGGCAGCCCGGAGCAGCAGTGGATTGTCGACGCCATCATCCAGGGTAAGCCTCTTTCCAAACCCTTCACTGCTTCTTCCCACCCCCCTAACCAACCCCCTTTTCAGAACTCGACATCGCGACAGGCGCCCTCCTCTTCGAGTGGCACAGCCTCGACCACGTCACCCCTGCGGAAGCCGTCCTCCCCCTCAACCCCGGCCAAGCCGGCTCAGGCTACAACTCGTCCGACGCATGGGACTACTTCCACATCAACAGCGTCGACAAAGACTCGGCCGGCAACTACCTCATCTCGGCACGCGACGCCTGCTCCGTGCACAAGATCAACGGAACCTCGGGCGAGATCATCTGGCGGCTCAACGGCAAGAAATCCTCCTTCGTCATGGGAGAAAACTCCGAGTTCTGCTTCCAGCACCACGCGCGCTGGCTGCAGGAGGACGCCGGCGACGGCATCGAGGTGCTCAGCCTGTACGACAACTCGGCGCACGGCACTGAGCACGGCTCCGGCCGCGAGGTGCATACCGCCGAGGAGAGCAGCGGCAAGATCCTGCGGGTGGACACCAACAAGTGGACCGCCGAGCTCGTGCACGGTTACTACCCGCCCAAGGGCCACAAGCTGCTGTCCAAGAGCCAGGGATCGACGCAGGTGATTCCTAGATCTGGGAACGTGGTGGTCAACTGGGGATCGGAAGGTGCCGTGACCGAGTACACGCAGGACGGCGAGGTCGTATTCCACGCGTACATGGATAGTGGCGACCTGGGCGTCGGCGTGGAGAACTATCGGGCCTTTCGGTTCAACTGGACCGGCCTGCCGAATGAGGAGCCCGCGGTGGCGGCGCTGGAGGGCGAGGACGGCACGGCGATCTACGTCAGCTGGAACGGCGACACGGAGACGGCTGTGTGGCGCTTCTTTGAGGTGACTGATGGGAGCGGCTCCCGCAAGTTCCTCGGGGAGGTGGAGCGGACGAGCTTCGAGACCAAGTTCGCCGTTCCGGGCAAGAAGAGCGTTGGACGGGTCTCTGCCGAGGCGGTTGACAAGCGTGGACGCGTCCTCCGGGTGACGCAGGAGGTTAGCGTTGAGCCCGAGGTGCTGCCGCCCAAGGCGAAGAAGACCAAGTCGCATGGCTCTGAGCAGTCTGGTGTCGAGGGACAGAGGGTCTTGGGAGATGAGGCTTCTACCACCAGTCGGTGGGAGGAGTACGCCATCCTCAAGGTCTTTCGCATTGCGAAGGATCTCTGACTGGACACGAACTTGTCGATTTGACAGCGAGGGCTCAAGCCTCGGCTACTAGACTGCTCCCGAGTTCTCGGAGCATGGTGTGGCCGTCAGTCCCTCGAAATCTGGAGTCTTGGAGCTCTATGTGATAGGTACCTCATCAAGTAGATCTTAACGTAGGCTGCCCACGAGTCAATTCAACTCTGTCAAATGGGCTCACGGACTTGACTCATGCATTGTTTTCAAACTGGAGCTTTACGGCCGACCAAAGGAACAACAGAAACACGCCTTGAGGAGCCGTTTCTTAGGGGCGAGGAGGAGCATCGGACTATCGACGCCGTTTTTCGTATTGTGCGACGATTGACATGGTCGCGTTGAGGGACGCAAGCAAGAGGACCAAGCTCATCATTCTGTGAAAGAGACTTTCCATTTTCAGACTACTTCCCGTCCTTAACTGAATCTCACAAACTTGGTTTTGTATCGCAAGACCGCCAGCACGCCCTTCACCTTCCTCGCCACAAACTGACCCGTTCCGACAACCATTCGCCTCTCTCAACCCCGTGCATGAACAGTCCCACATCCTCTGGTCGACTTCGGCGGTCACACAGTAGGGGCGGAGATGGGGCAGGGGCTGACGTCGCACTTGGAGCAGCGGTAGGCGACCTCGATGAAGTTTTTGCTGTAGTTCAACGCCGTGCAATCGCGGTTCGAGCGCGCCGCGCATGGGTACTGCTGCTTGAAAGTGATGTAGTCGCCACCATTGACGGACTGAATCTTGCCCGAGAACTCCAGGTAGAAAATCAGGGCCTCCTTGTCTCCATTGGGGCACATCTTGCCGAGCAGGACGCACTGTTTGTTCTCGGCATAAGGGAAAATGGTGCTGAAGGGAACGCTGCAGACCGTAACCCCGGCTGCGTTTGGGTAGCAGGTCGCCGAGTACGTCGGGGGCGCGGGGGGCGCGAGGGCCCAGCTGCTCGGGGGGCCATCCACATTGCCCTTCACCTTCCAGGTGACGGTCGCCCACTTGATGTTGTAGCCTGGGAAGGATGCAAAGGTGAAATCCATCGAAGTTCCGGGGAAGGAGATGCAGGCCCTGGAGGTAACCGTCGAGGTGCCGATGGTGGCGACGGTGGGCGGGCACTGCTCCGAGAGGTAGTTCTCGAGCGGAAGCTGGATCGTGTCCTGATCAGGCAAGGGAATGCCGGCAAGCAGACAGTTGCTGTGGCAGTAGGTTTGGTCGTGTCGCTTGTCCAGAAGGGTGGCAGGGGGGACGGCGGCGGCTGCCAGACCACATCCCACAAGGAGCGTGACGGTATGGGCGATGAGCTGCATGGTCGAAACGTTAAGTTGGAGTTGTTTCTTGGTGTTTCGCTGGATGTTTGTGTTGATAGAGGGGATGTCGAGCTTGAGTAGGAGGGCTGAGTGTGATTGAGAAAAAGAAGAGGGTCATGGTAGGGGGGCCTAGGAAGTCTTATACGTCTGTGGCCTCTCTGCCATCCCCTCCTCGGACGTGTCAGAAGTTGGGATGTTGAGTCTGGTTGGCTTCCGGCGTCTGCCCGTGGGTTTGCATGTCACTCTGGTCCAAGTGCTGAAGCACTTCGTGTTTGGTAATGTGTGTGAGTTGTTGTGTTTAGCTTAGTTCCTGGCGGCGTCGGGGTTCGCAAAACAGATACGGTCATGGGGCTGGCCCGACACTAGTCCGGGTGCCATATTGCTTCCTGTTTGGTAGCTGTGCAGAATCCGCCGACCGCCATACATGGTAACTATTGAAGAAGGTTCACGTGAACAGCGGCGTGTTCTCGTGTTTAAGGTTTATTCGCTTGCCAGAAGGGCTCGGACATTTATATGCACTTATTCATTGACAAGCTACGGTGTACCGTAGCCGGCGGCCGAACCTCACCTAGATCTCAGCCGGAAAGATCTCCGATTCTCTCAAGGGTTGCTCTGCACAATGGCTCAGACCCGAGATCCGGTAACCAACACTAGCGCAATGCATACGAGAAGGAAATGCAGAACTACATGATATCCGTCAACTTTACCATTGCCATTACTCTCACATTCGTATTCTGTCTCTCTGCGATTTCCTTCTCCGCGGCGAGCGGAACGGCCGCGCAGTTTGGTCTCGCTTTTGTCGGCTTATATATGCAATATTGGTAGATAGGTATTCCTCACTCTTCCCAATGAGAGCGAGCAAGCCCGCCCAAGACCCGGGCAACACTACCTACACAACCCATCGATGAACTCACGCTCTATCATTCATGAGATAACCGATCCTTTTCTCAAGTTTGAGCTAGTTTCGGTAGCTATTTGCTCATCTCCATCGAGAGTCCAAAGAAATGTTATGTTATGTTTATGGAAGAGCGAACAGGATTCCAATCTCATCAACATGAGGAGCTGAAGAACTGGAGGACGTTGACGTTCCAGTGTGCGACATGTTGATTGGAGTAGTCCCCAGGTACCACAAAGCTGAAATAGAAACCCGTTTCTAACTCTTCACTTCTGATGACCCTTGCTCGCTTGATGTAACCGACATGACCCAGCCAATACAGTATATCTAAGTACAAAATGAGAGAAAAAGCGGCGTCTGTGGTGGGAGAAATGGCCTGTCTTGTCTCAGTCGTTCGAATACCTCAATCACCACTCCCCTCTCATGAGGAGTCCTCAGAAACCTACAGCATCAAGATAAGTTCAGCTATCGGGACCGGTACACTGACATTGAGCAAGACATGGCTTGATTTGAATGAAAACTTGAGCCCGAGTTCAAACCATAGTAGCCAAAGTCATGATCTTGACACCGTGGACAGAGCCGAGTACCCGGCGCGTGGGGTTGGTGATGTCTATCATTGGCGCGTTCCCGATGACTAATAACTAAGCCAAGGATTTTGTTCCCTTTCTGGATTTCCTGCCCCATTCCGGCCCCCAAATCTTCCCAGTTCCCAGGTTGTGTCGCACCCCCGCATCATCCAAAGGTTATCCTGTGGCCGCATCAAACCTTCAGCACAAGGCGTCCTGCAATTTTTATGCCATTCTACAATGCCCAGAGACAGAGAGTACCACATCGATAACGAGACCCGCACGGCCTTGGAGACCCAGGTTGCTGGTGGCTTGCGGTTTCTTCTCCGCGCCAAACTGAAGGCCGAGTCTCGTTACTCTTCGGATGTCATTCCTTGGGCACAAGACCTCTCAGAGAAGGTTACCAGGGCTGTGGCGGAAACAGCCGGACACCAACTCGGCCATTTCGCCATACAGTTGAATGTGATCCAGCTGCTCTGCCACCGGCCGTACGCGCTCATCTGCTACGATCTCTTTCTCCATGAATGCGACCAGGATTCACGAAACCAGTTCTCGCAGAACACCTATCAACCCATCCACGAGATCATCAAGCGGGCGAATACCTACCATGTCATCAGGAGCAAGCGACTGGACGACAGGGTGGCGGACGAGTACAAGCACCTGCAGGAGAGCGATGACGGACCGCCGCCGTGCTTTATAGATACCCGCTATCCGCCTCTGTATTGCGATGGGAGACGGGTGAAGCCGCCGTCTAAGGACGGAACCCGTGATCCAGACGAACCGGAAGGATGGGACTGGGAGCAGGGTGCGTTTTCCAGGTTTGAAGACGCTGAGGTGAGGGTGAAAGGTGGCGGGGACGAGGGGGGGAAGTGACCTCGGGGAAGGTTGGAGGGAGAAGGGCAGGGCTTTTTATCCTTCAAGCACATGTAAAAGACTGTGATCTTGGCTTTCTCGGGACGAAGTCTTGAATGGTTTGACAAAGTCATGTACCTCCTTAACCTCAGCCTGCAAAGGCTCCTAGGTCGCCACGGCCGGCAAATTGCCTGCCGTAACGGCCATCGAGTCGCGTTGGCCGAAGACAGGCAGCACTTTCGCCGCCACGGGACCGATCAGGCCCGTGAAGGCCGGCATCCTGGTCCGGTTTGGCACACTCGTGGCGCAAAAGCAGCTGTCGGCCTGCGGGCTCATGCTGCAAAGTGGGGTTCTCCAGGGCAAAGATGGCGCTGTTGGTGACAGGATGTTCATGCTGCAGGAGGCTTGTGTTCGCTTGGACAATGCAGGGATGAGAAGGCCCATCATGTCGGCCAGCGGCGTGGACCAAGGCGGGCTGCCACTCCCGCTCCCACCCGTCCATCTTCAGTATCATCCCGACATCTCACCACGCCGTGCGGCCGTTGCCATGGCCTCAATCGCGACGGGTCCGACTCTTCCTCTCGCTATCGCTGCCGGTGGCCTCACTGTTGGCTATTTCGCAACCCGCAAAATGTTTCATGTTGGACATGATCCCCGCGAGCCACCGCTCGCTCCCACTTCGATCCCTGTCATTGGCCACCTGGTTGGGCTCTCTCGTAGCAAGTTCAATTACTATGGCGAACTCAACGAGCAAACCGGCGCTCCAATCTTCACAATGGTCCTCCCCGGGCAGAAGATGTACGTCGTGACAAACCCCGACCTCGTCCAAAGTATCCAAAAACAGCACAAAATCCTCGCCTTCCCACCCATCGAGGCAAAGTTTGCCTCGACCATCTGCGGCGCCAGCAAGGAGGCGCAGGCGATCCTGGCGAAGAATGTCAACGGCGACGACGGCCAGCACGGTCTCTCGATGGAATCATACGCCGCCATGCGCGAAGCGCTCAAGCCGGGCCCCCAACTGGATGACATGAACCGCCATATGATCCAGGAGATTGCCCATGCCCTCGATGCTCTGCAGCCCGCCGCGGAAGAGACCAAAACCATCGGCATCTACGCCTGGCTCCGCGACGTAATCACAACGGCCACCACTCGCTCCGTCTACGGCCCCATGAACCCCTACGACGACAAAACCATCGCCGACGCCTTCTGGGAATTTGAGAGCGGCCTCATGTCCATCCTGGTTGGCATCCTCCCGTCCATCACGGCCCGTAAGCCCATCGCAGCACGCGCCAAGGTCGTCAAGGCATTCGAAGCCTACTACCGCGGCGGCGGGGTAGAGAAGGCCTCTGCCCTAGCCAAGCTTCGCTACCAGGCCGAGTTCAACAACGGGGTCTCCATCGAGGACATCGCACGGTATGAAGTCGGCGGCTCCATTGCCATCATGGTGAACACGGCGCCGGCAGCCTTCTGGACCCTCTTTCTCCTCTTCTCCCATCCCGGACTGGTGGAGGAGATCCGCGATGAAATCGACGCGTGTGTTGAAACGGACGGAAATGTCAAAGTCGTCGATATTACGACCCTCAAGTCCTCCTGCCCGTTGCTCCTGTCTGCGTACCAAGAAGTGCTGCGCCACCGATCAATGGGGACGTCGGTCAGGGAGGTGATGGAAGATACGTACCTCGACCAGTGGCTGCTGAAAAAGGGGGCCATGATCCAGATGCCGAGCCGGGTTATCCATCAGGACACTGCGCTCTGGGGATACGATGCGGCGGATTTCAACCCCCGGCGCTTCCTGGCCGAGAACAGACAGCACCGAGCAAAGGACGTGTGTTTTCGGGCTTTTGGTGGTGGCAAAACACTTTGCCCAGGCAGACACTTCTCCACAAACGAGATTTTGGCTGTGGTGGCGGTCTTCATCGCCCGGTTGGATATGAAGGTTGCTGGTGACGGAATGTGGGAGATGCCCACAAGCAATAACACCAATGTTGCTGCGGTTGTTATGGAGCCCGACACCGATATCGAGGTGGAAATTACGGGGAGGAAGGGGATGGAGGGCGTCGAGTGGCAGGTCAGACTCGATGGCAAGGGTGACAAGGTCTTTGCTATGGTTACTGAGGATCAGGAGGTGGAGTGACCCACCGCTGGCTCCTCCGCCCCTTTTTTGGCCTCTTGAGATCAGACACAAAGGGCCAACTTGTAGTTTTTTGGTTGCTATTTGGTTCCTTTTGATACACCCCCAAGTTCTTTCCATGCCCGTCAACCCCTTAAGCACTATCCTGGCAAGTCCAGCAACCGATGTCATCGGCGAACACGTCCTTATGGTCCCGACCAGCCCCAAACTGAGCAACGTTTCCAACAGAAAGCCACACAGAAACATCATAGATGCGGCACAGACCCGTAGCCTTGTTCCAAATTGAGCTCTGACAGCCCGTAGCAGCAGAGCAGGCGGCAGCACACTTAGCGGCTGAATCTACTGTCGGTGTGGCGGGCCTGGCGCCAGCTGGAGGAGCGAAACCACGGATACTGCACGCGAGGGTGTCGATGTCGGGGTTTGCGGCCCGTTGGCATACCTTGCCTGGCTGGCCGCGTCGTATGTACAGGTTCAGCCGGTCCGGCCCACCGCAGATCTGACCGCCGTTGCCGGTGCACTGGCGATTGCAAGTGCTAGGGTCCGAGGCGAGCGTTTGAAGAGGGTTGAGGGTATTTCCTATCCAGCATTCACGGCCTGAGAGAGTCAGTTAAGGGTGCAACGTATTGAGGCTTTATGACGCCTCGAGACGGGGTCCTGTACCGAACTCAACGCCAAAGTATTTGAAGTTTCCGGTAGCAGCGGTACTGGCACACAGCTGCAGCGTCATGGTGTCGCTGCTAGTGACCTGCTGGAGAGCACGGTCATTGATTCCGCCGTCGGTGTAACTGCGCTCCTGTTCGTCAGCGTCTGCATATACCGCGATGACCAGGAAAAGATAGAGAGCGAGGCCGACTAACCATCCCACGTAATCATAGTCGCCCACGGGCGCATCAGGCACCGTCGCATCGTCACGCTCATACAGCGTCAGATAATTCCGGCCACCGCAGATGGAGCTCGTGTCGCCGGCGCACGTCATCGGGCAAAGGCGGTTGAACGTCTTGTAGTTGTACGTGAGGGAGGGTCCACACCAGCACTCCCGGCCGTACTCCACGCCGATGAAGTTGCTCTGCGGGCATAGCGACGCGCATCTGGCCGGCGTCATGTCGTCGGACGACTGGACGTTGTGTTGCAGGTTGCGGTCAGGCACGTTGTCGGCATAGCAGCCCATCCAGTGGAAGCCTTGAACGGCAGCGATGCCCGGCTTCTGGGGCGTGGGAGGATCTGTCCGCTCGTAGAAGGCCGCGCGCATCGAACCACCGCACGTTACTCCCGGCTCAGTGGTGCATCTTCGCCAACAATCTCCTTCGGTTGCCTCCCAAGAGTCAAGGGACTCGATGTAGTGCCGCGTCTCGTCAATGACTAGGTTGCCGCAGCTATTTGAGGAGTGATTGTGTTAGCAAGGATAGAGGAACATGAGTAGGCACGTAACAACCGAAACCAACCAACAACATACATGCAGTCCTGATCCCAGAGAATGAAGTGCGACGTCTGGCAAGCAGCAGAGCACTTAGCGATGCCGTTGTCGGCTCCTTGGTATCCAATAGACAGGCCGACCGAGGCTGGGTCTGTCCGCCATACGTCCCACGAGCCGAAACTGTAAACCAGTCAGTCCTTAGTCCCAACGTGGCCTTGATCTGGACCATACCAGCCTGAGTAGCGAATAAAGTTACCGGTCGCTTGGCGGGAGGTCAGGACAGAGCCAGGCCCATCATCCACCAGGCCCGCGGCGGCCGGGAGGAGGTGGGCCAACAAGGCCAGGCCGGTAACGGCAAGTAGGTGGCTCATGACGGCCTTGAACAACGAACAAGCGGCCGAGGTCTTGATGAGCTAATAAGCCGTGACAGCTGGAGCAGTGTTGAAACGACTTGATGCGATGATGGACAGTGGCACAGGAGCAGAGGAAGGTTCGTGGTTCATTTTGTATCAACTTCTGTAGCATCTTGGCACTCGAGGACCGGCATGGCTTGTCTCTGGCTGGACCCCTACACTAAATCCAGAGGACCACAGGAAACCCCGTTGGAGATCAGCCGCACGGTTGGCATTCTCGTATCCGCAATACAAGGACGCATCCAGAGTTGTGGCGTTAACACACGCAGAAACTATCGGTGCCTGAGCTGGGCGCCAAGGTCAAATTTCCACAAATCCAGCAAGCTGGTTGCTCAGCCAAGATCAACTGCGCGTTGGTGAATGAGGGGTGAACTGGGCGGGCGAGCCCAAGGCGACATGGGCGAGCCGGGGTGGGAAGGTTGGTTTCGAGGGAGAAAAAAAGTCTTGGGCTTGTGTAAATTGGGAATCCTTTGCGGAGCGGCGCTATCTTGCCGCCCTCGCTTTCGTTTGACAGTCTTGGAATGTCCAGAAGTTGTGCAGCCTGAGTTCTCTGATGACGAAACAACAAGCACAGCTGAGCTCCGAACATAAAACACAAGACCGGGAAATCGCGGATGTGTGGTGTTGGTCCTGACCCGAATGGGTACCTTATGTAGGTACAATGAAAAGGGGTAACAGGTGGAGTCCGTTGGCCAGGAGATCCTCAGGGGCTGCCCAGGCCGTCACAACAGACGAATGCATGTCCCGAAAGTTGCCCTCAGCGATTTCGGTTGCTATGCATAGTCCTGAGCTGCCGCTGCTTTAACCTGAGCAAAGGTGAGCCTGGTATAGGGCTAACCTGAGCAAAAGGTAGGCCAGGTAAGCCAGGTGGGGCACAGCATAATCAGCCCAGCTAAACTTGCCCAGAAACCAAACACTAACTGACAAGGATACTTCTTAAACCCCACTTTCAAAAGGTACCTAACTAAAGGGCCTTCTACAATCCTATTAATAGGTGTGACGAAGCTAGCGGTCTAGGCTTCTTCTGAAAGGGGTCCGGAGGTAATCACACAATTGCTAGGTTGCAAAGCTTTAGTGAAGCTAAAAGGTTCACAACAAACAATGTCTTAATTAGTAGATACTCAAGAGCTTGCAATATACACTGACTTGTATTAACAACTAGTGAACTCCTTAAGCTCACTAAAACTAGCTAGTATATATACATAATGATTCCTTATACTTTTGATCACTTATAGTAGCTAGCTGCTCTGAGCTACCATAATCGCCTGCAGTAGCCAGCTACCTTGAGCTACCACACCTTGTCTTAGGTAGCTAGTTCCCACTGCGCTTTGTCCTAAGTAGCTAGTTCCTCTAGGCTACCTATCTATGCTGCGTATGTGGCTGCAGCTATAGTCCTTGTTAATTAGCTGTATTTGCCTTATACATGCTTTACTAAGCCTCTTTTATAGTTGGCCTATAATATTATTATTATTATTATTTCCTACACCGATATGCCCGCAAGCGCGCCGGTCCCTCTACCTACTAAATACAAAGGAAAC
>FTEL01003525.1_pt1 | contig 12199 bp, 12 predicted proteins | sample 1658911 | NCBI WGS metagenome assembly FTEL01 (sample SAMEA3914869, study PRJEB12502) | metagenome | biome: forest; material: soil | place: USA | collected 2012-03-12 | depth 0.1 m
GAGGAGAGGAAGGGGGTGGCGGGCGGGGGTGGGTGGGGGACTCAAAAGGCTGAACAGGGCGAAGAGGACACAGATGCATTTGTCTCGCATTAGACTGACGTTGCGCACCTTAGGGCGGGCGAGAAACGAGTTGGGTATTTGCGTAGCAAAAGCATACTCCGCCATCAACAATGCGGTGACGACTTCTCCCGACCCTTGCACAAGTCCAGTTTGACCCAACCAGCTTGACCCAACCAGTGTCGGACTGCCGATTTACTTCCCAGGTACATGCCGAGTCTCTCACCCGTGACTAGGATTTCCGTAGAAGATGCGTCTCTGTCGTTGAAATCTGATCGGAAATGGGTCTAGACCGTGGATCGTCCGACTTGAACCCCAACGAGGTGGACACCACGAGCGGCTGTCCCCGTGTTCCAGATCCCTGCAGGGTATCACAATGCGTCGTCTCACGCTTTTGTCTCACAACCAGGATCAACTATTTGTCACGAATACTGGTGTTTCACCTGGGGCGGAGTTTGACTCCCCAGGGATCCAGAGATCAAGCCAGCCGACGATCCCGTGGCTCCGACGTTGGGACAGAAACAAGACCGAAGGAAACAGATATCATTGTCTATCTCGGCCCGGGGGTATTAACACGCTTGCTAAAATGCAGATCTTCTCCACATCTAATGCCGATCACTTGTACTTGTTAACCAAGTCGAGCAAGGCGGTCGCAACCTCGGCGGGGTTGGTCGCGTTCAGGTAGTGGTTGCCCCCCTCGATCATGGTGAGGGTCGCGTCCTTGGACGAGGTGAACAGCTTGATCTGCTCGACCGGGACTTGGGTGCCGTACGGAGCATCGTCGGTGCCCTGATAAACTGAATTAGCCGCAAGATTCCACGTGGTTGAGAGAGAAAGTGATACTCGTACCTGAAGCCAGCGCACCGGGCAGGTGATGTCCCGCACGCGGCGCAGCAGCCCATCCCGATCCAGCAGACAGGCCAGCGCCATCTTGAGCTTCTTCCTGCCCTCGTCGCCGCTGTAGACGCCCTTGACGGTCTGCGTCCAGAACGAGACGAGCTCAGTCGTGCCGGCAGCGCCGAAGCCGAGCGTGGCCACCATGCCGCACCAGACGTCGTCGACGACAAAGTCAGGCGTCGGGGTCGTGCTGCACCAGTTGTCGTAGAAGGGCGATAGCAGCGTCTTGGGGTCCCAGCAGCCCTTGCTCCTCGAGTCGGCCGACTCGTAGTCCATCGAGGTGCCGAGCAGCAGCAGGCCCTGGATGCGCTCCGGGGCGAGCAGCGCCATGCGGGCGACCATCCAGCCGCCCTGGCTGGTGCCGAGGGCGTAGGCCTTGTCGATGCCCAGCTTGTCGAGCACCTGGAGGGCCATGATGGCCGTGTCCCAGTAGGTGAAGTGCTCAGTCGGGCATGACGTGGCGCCGTGGCCAAGGGGCTCGATGGCCAGGAGGTTGACGGCGTCGGTCAGCTCCTTGTTCTCGAACTGTGTCTTGTACAGCGACACGGTCGTGCACATGGAGTTGATGAGCACGCATGTGGGCTTGGAGGCGTCGTACTCGCCCGAGAGGGCATAGCCGGCTGTGATGCCGCCCAGGTGCGGGACGGTGACGGTGGTGGTGGCAGCCATGGTGTGTGGCGGCGGGCGTTTTGCAAGTTGCACGGTTACACCGGAAGTAACGCTGGGATGATGCGAGAGTGAGTTGCTTTCCTTCTGGGCTTGGCTTGACGAGGTGGCGGGCGGCGAGAAGGGCGGTGCGGTGAAGGATGATGGCGGGGAGGAAAGCCGAGACTCTGAAACGAGACACCCTCAAGCAGGGGAAGGGGTTGTGGATGCGGGCGTCGCCCATCTCGACTGCGCGGCCCCTTGGGCAGCGGCCAGAGAGGGGTTCCGGCGGCTGGGACATCTCGTGTCGGCGCTAGGCACAACTCCGGCACAAGCGAGGTCTGGGCAGACCCATGCCCCGCCCACTAGCCACGGGCTGGATTCCGGGAGGGTGCCGACGTTACGTGGGCTAGTCCAGGTCCGGCCGAGCTAGCCATGGTGGAGATTTAGACATTTCCACCTTTGCTTTTGGTCTTGTCGGTGCATCAGCACATGTGATTTTTTCTACTTCTTCTGCATTCCCCGCCCCTCGACATCTGGTCTCTCCAACGGGTCTCTTTGCCACGTTGGGAGTCCAGCTGGATGAGCTGAGCATGTTCGTGTTGCCCCGTCCCAACTAGTGGCTGCCACAGAAGGCAAAAAAGCAAGCTCCAGTGAACGAACGGGTGGCCAAGACGTCCCGCGGCAAACTACTCGGAAGCAGTTAGCTCTCCGCTGTCACGCCGTCTGGCAAGTGCCGCAATGGGCCCCCAAGAGTGGTGGAACCCCTGAGCGGAGTCGCCCCTTTTTCCCTCAACGCTCTTTGGATTGCCAAGCTGGCCCGCCGATCGTCGACAGACCAGGAAGTGGTTTCCTGTCCAGCCAGTGGCCCGATGAACCCTGCTCTCTCATGCGATGGAGGAGGGGGTAACCCGACAAGAACTCCGCCCCCCACCAGCTGTAGGATCCCCCGGGCCGGGCCACTAAGCCGGATGGAGTGGTGACGAAATGCGCGTGAAGAACAGAAAAACACAGAGAGCAAGATACGAAACTCGAGGGAGTGCGTGGGAGTCATGAGAGCAGAGGGTGATGGCCGTGATGATGGGTGGGAGCAAGCAAACACAGAACATGTTCTTCTCACAACCAGCCACTGGCGGCTGGTTCTCAGGGATTGCAGAACGCACGTGGCTTGGCCTCGTGTGGTGCAAGGGACCTCGAGGTTCTCAACCAGTTGCATGGACACAATGTTGCATTCTCGAATGCCGTCCACGATCGAGCTCGCCACCCACCGGTGGCCAGGGGGGCCACCCACTAACCTGTTTTGCACACGATTGACAGGACCTCGACTCTCGTAATGGCAACGCCGCGCATGATCTCCCCTCCCCTGCAGGCCGACCCATGCCTCTGGGACGACGGCCGAAACTCAAAATCCTGCGCCGGCCCAGGGTCCCAGCTGCCTCGAACTCCCACCTTCGCTTCATCCGGCATATCCAACACCAACATCGCCATGTCGGCCTCGGTGCTCCCAGGAATTCCGGGGTACAACTCGGACAACCTCCAACCATGGACCGTCGAGGTCGTGGCCTCGGTGACCGTGCTGGCTACCGTGGCCGTGATCCTGCGGCTGTTGAGTCGCCATATCAAGGCCCAAAAGCTCTGGTGGGATGATTACATGATCATCTTTTCTCTGGTATGTCTAGCCCAGTCTTTTGCTCCTGTCTGAACACCTTGCTGACCGGCTTAGGCCTGGAACTTCATTGTCGTCGGCCTGATTTTCGGCATGTACTCGGCCGGCATGGGCATCCACGCCGACAAGGTCCCTCTTGACGAGATCGTCCGTATGGCCAAGCTCCTCGTCGCAGCCGAAATCTTCTACGCCTTCAACCTCGTCTGGACGAAGCTGAGCGTCTTGTTGATGTATTACCGCGTGTTCCGCTTCCCGTTCTTCAAGCACATGGCCTACGGCATCGGGGCCTTCGTCATCGCCTGGGTCATCACCATCACGTTTTTGTTCATTTTCATTTGCGTCCCTGTTGAGAAGCTGTGGTATCCGGACCTGCCGGGGCACTGCATCGATCAGGTCGGCACCTGGATCGCCAACGCCGCGTCGACGATCCTCTCCGACATTGCCATCCTGATCCTGCCCATTCCCCAGGTGTGGAAGTTGCAACTGCGCAAGCCCGAGAAGATCGGTGTGACGTTTGCGTTCTGCTTGGGTTTCTTGTATGTGACCTTTTCCTCTCGTTGGCCTTTCTCTTGCCCGTCATCGTCCACCCACTAACCAACGACCGCCCCCTCAGCGTCGTCTTTGCCTCGGCCTACCGCTTCAGCGTTCTCTTCTCCTACAGCAACAGCGACCCGACCTACACCCTCGCGCCCACCGTCGGGTGGACGGCTATCGAGATGTCCGCGGGCATCGTCTCGGCCTGCCTCCCCACCCTCGGGCCCGTCTTTGCCGTCTGCGCCACCAAGCTCGGCATCAAGCGCACACTACTGACGACGCGCGGCGAGCGCACCAACAACACGGGCTCGTCCAAGAACTTCACCAACCAGTCGGGCACAGGGTCGATGCGCGACGGCGCCGACCTGGAGTTACAGAAGGCCAGGAAGGCCAGTGGGGGGGCGGGCTTTTACCGCCTGCCGGATAGCCAGATGTCGAGCGACACGGCAAGGCCACCGGACGCTGAGCTGCGGCCGAAGCATGGCTATGGGTACACGGTGACGAGCCAGCCGGGCAAGGGTGACGGGGAGAGCTTGAGTGGCGATGAGGTGCCGCTGCATGGGATTCGCGTGCACACCGACTTTAAGCAGTCGACGGGATAAGGGAAGGGTCATGGAAAAAGGGAAAAGGGTTTGGGATTTTGGGTTATGGTGTAATACTACTGAGTTACCTTCAACTGGCCGGATTTCTGCCACTGGCATAGACATGGGACCAGGCAGTCAACAATGTACTGATTTTGCGTGTTGCATCTCTGGCACAGTCCCCTTTGCAGACCCGATATGATGCCTCTCACCCAAAACAGCAGGCAGGGTAGGATTGCTCCATGTCCTAAGCCCCTTGAAGGAGGGACGACGTGTAACCTTCCAAGCCCCATTCGACTCAAGCCAACCTCGCAAGCCAGGAGAGCCCCTGGGGCCTGGGTTCAAGCTACCGAGGCTCTCTGTGGCTGCAGGGCATGGCAAGCTCTCGCGCACATGTGTATGGTAGTCAGGTCCTCCGTTCTTGTCATGTCGTCGAGCTTTAACTCCCCCCTCCACCTGTTCCATGACATCATGCACTCATTGTCCCCTGCATCCTGAGTCATGCCAGCCACTCTCCGACCTAGGGAATGCCGAGCTGTGGAAGGCTCTGCAAGCTCAAGGGTTGAAGGATTAGGAGCATGATTACTGATACGACATTGGGGCTCAGGTAACTGGCAGTTTCGTAAGAGGCCCACGGTAGCGATGAGGACACATCGTGAAAAGAGAAAAGGCTGGAGATTGGGAGAGGAGTAACACCCGGGAAGTGAGGGAGCGTGACGGGATCCTACCTTCTCGCAGTATCACTACTGCCGACTTTCTTACTAACTCGCCCTGCAGCACAACCATCCAGCGTGTCAGGCTTGTGTAATAAACAGCACCTCGGGGCCGATTAATTGCAGATACGACCGAGCCGTCTGCCTTCCCATGGTCCTCCCAATCCTCCCCGGATTTGTGCTTCGAGGCTCTGCATTTAGGAATTGACTGGGTGCAACCCCGCGACGACAACCAGGTTCGCCACTCGCGCCGAAAGGAGCGAGCGGGTTGCACGTAGAGGGCGTCGTATATGAGTGCGCCACGCTAGCAACGGAACATACTGTCCTCTGCCTGTTTCGTCTCGGGGCTTTATTGCGGCAGCAGGGGGCAACATGGCCCTCAGCGTCGCCTCGGCCCTGGGTGCTGGGCCCGGTACCGCAAGAATGGTAGCATTTTACCCGGCCGCATTATAACAGGTGCCAGGCCGAGGCCCTCCGTAGCACTGGGCGTAGTATACTGTAATAAACTCGCATCCCTGCCAAGATGGTCCAGTGTAGGTACGAAAATAGACACAGCGGCCCGTCGCCTCCCTTGGTCTGGGTCGCCACCGTGGTCTGGCCAGTATGTAAGTCGCCGATCGCATCTCACGATGGCCTCGTTTTCTCGGTCAGACGCCTGCCCATCCAACTTCTCTCGTTTCAGGAACCCCTTGGCTGGCGGCGGTGGACGTCAAGATGCACATCCGGAGCGCGTTGTTGGGCCTCGCAACCCTGGGCGGCCTTGTGCTGCCAGCCTCAGGGGGTCGAGTCCACAGCAGAGACAGGTTGTCACCACGACGCGTGCCGCCGTCACACACGGTCCACGAACGACATTCGGACGGTCATTTGGAGGGCTGGGTCAAGCGCGACCTCGTGCATGCCGAGTCCACCCTCCCAGTGCGGATCGGACTGAGGCAGTCCAATGTCGATGCTGGCCATGAGCGGCTCATGGACATGTAAGTTACTTGTCCTCGACTTGACAAGTAAAGCCCCCATTTGACACCAGTCCAGATCAAACCCTCGTTCACCGAACTACGGGAAGCATCTTTCACGAAGTGAAGTCATCGAGCTGTTTGCGCCGCATGACCACTCTGTCGAGAACGTCAAGCGCTGGCTGGTGTCAGCCGGCATCGATGAAAAGCGGCTATCACGGTCTGCAAACAAACAGGTAATTCCCGGCCCTGGAGACTTGCCGGGGCAGAACATGATGGATCCCGGGCGGCTAACACGGGACCATGATTGCTGTTGAGACAGTGGATCCAATTTGATGCCCCAACCCACGAAGTCGAGGACCTGCTCCTCACCAAGTTCCACGTCTTTGAGAACCTCAAGACTGGTGTGAAGAACATTGCTTGCTCAGAGTCAGTATTGTTCTCTCACCTTCGCCGAGGAACCGCTAACTGACCCCAACCAGATACCACGTCCCGCACAACGTGTCGGGCCACATTGACTACATCACCCCTGGCATCAAGCTCATATCGGGGGGCAATGAGGAGAAAATCACAAAGAGGATGCTTGAAAGTCGGCACTTGACGGGGGACTTGGGCGGCAAGGCCAGGAACGGGGGTAAGGGGAGGAAGGGCGGCAAAGGGAAGGGGAAGGGTGGCAGCAAGCCCACAAAGGGACCTGCGCCTTCGAAAGCGAGTTGCACACGGCGGCCGACAGTGACGCCGACAGCGACGCCAATAGTGACTCCGACAGCGACGCCAACAGAGACTCCGACGGCAACGATCGTTGATCCGGTGCAGAGTCCGAGCCCCAGTGTAGACAACAGCATCTTCAAGGTGACCGGTCCCTGCAGCGACGAGATCACGCCACAGTGCATCAGGGGTAAGTCTTCAGCTTCCGGTTTTCTTTCAGCTTACCCTTGCTGACCGTTTGATGTCAGCCCAATATCAAATCCCAAACGGCACCAAGTCGGCCAAGGGTAACGAGCTGGGCATCTTTCAGGGGCTGAACCAGCATTACAGCCAGGAGGATCTCGACACCTACTTCAAATACATTGCCCCGTATGCTTGCCTCCCTTTCCTTCCGCCGGGAGCCCCCAGACTAAGAGAGTCACAGCTGGGTCCCCCAGGGTACACACCCCGAGCTCCGCTCCATCAACGGCGCCACCGGTCCAACTAACGACACGACCACGGCGGGCGACGAGGCGGATCTGGACTTTGAGGTGGCCATCCCTCTAATCTGGCCGCAAAAGACGGTTCTCTTCCAGACGGATGACGAGTGGTACCAAAAGGACCAGCTCAGAGCGGGCAGCAAGTACCCGGGCTTCTTCAACAGTACGATCCCCTCATTATCGCTCTCCTTTCCTCCACCACTCCACTAACACTCCCACCCCAGCCTTCTTCGACGCCCTCGACGAATCCTACTGCCACCTCTCGGCCTTCAACGAAACCGGCAACTGCGCCAGCGATGCCTGCCGCGACCCCGAGTACCCCAACCCCAACGCAGCCTCCACCCAGGGCGGCTACCACGGCGCGCTCATGTGCGGCCGCTACCCGCCGACTAACGTCATCTCCATCAGCTACTCGGGCACCGAGCACTCGTGGCCGGCGAGCTACATGCGCCGGCAGTGTCTCGAGATCATGAAGCTCGCCCTGCAGGGCGTCACCGTCGTCGAGTCGAGCGGCGACTACGGCGTTGGCGGCCGCTTGCTGAACCCCACCGCTGGTTGCCTCGGGGATGCGCAGAATGTCTTCTCGCCGCGCGTCATGGGCAACTGCCCGTACGTTCTGAGTGTGGGTGCCACTGCGCTCGTGGAGCCCGAGTATGTCAGCCCTTCCGAGGTGGGCAAGCTGGTTGAGGTGGCGGCTGAGTCGTTCGCGTCCGGCGGCGGGTTCTCGAATGTGTTCGAGCGGCCCAAGTGGCAGGACAAGCACGTCCAAAGTTATCTGGACAAGACGAATGCGTCGGTCGAGGGGTATGTGAATGTTGGTGGGTTGGGCTTTGCGAGCCTGCGCCCGCCGCCGGCCCCGGGGAAGCTATTCAACATTGCCGGGAGGGCGTACCCGGATGTTGCGGCCATGGGGGAGAACTTTCGCGTCGTGCTCAGGGCGTACCCCAACCGTATGCACGGGACGTCGGTTTCGACGCCGATTTGGGCGTCTATTTTGACTCTGCTCAACGAGGAGCGGCTCGCCGTTGGCAAGAGCTCGATTGGGTTTGTCCACCAAGTATTTGTAAGTCCTCAGAGCCCTCCTGTCCATCTGTGGAGGCCTCTCGTGGTGCTAATGCTCCTGGCTTAGTACGAACATCCCGAGGTGTTTACAGACATCACCGAGGGATCGAATCCTGGCTGTGGAGCAGACGGGTTTCAAGCCACCGAGGGATGGGACCCTGTCACCGGCCTTGGGTAAGTCTGCACTCATACGACCCCGAGACCGCGATGCGAAGTCGCTAACGATATCAGAACCCCCAACTTCCCGAAGCTGCGCGACTTGTTCCTAAGGTTGCCGTGAGGGTAATCCTCAAGGGTTAAGAAGAGGAGGTGGACAATAAAAACAGAATTCCTTTGATGTTGAGCAGACTCTGAGTGCAAAGATTGAAATGAGGAAAAAAAGAACATCTACTCGGATACCGGGAGTCGAACCCGGGGCTGTTGAGAAAGCAGTCACTCCTGAGAAGTGAGAGTCAACGATGTTACCGCTACACCATACCCGATTAATCGTTATGGCTTCCGATTTGTTGGGAGTGCCAGGCTGTTCCCTGCCCTAAGATAGCGGTGCTCCACCATTGATGCCCCTCTCCCGCCGCACCCCTTTGCAGTTTAACATTGCGGGCCGAATGCAAAGGAGGAATTCGAAAAAATACTCGCTTAGGCAGGGACAAGCATTAAGAAGGAGTTGAGTCCGTGTCGGTGTTAGGTTCCATGCAAGCCACCATCCTTTGGCGCCTCGACGCTGCCAATGGCCCCCTGCCAGTGACGGAGAGCCGTACCATCGATTCCGACATGTGAAAGCACAGGCAACCTTTCGTTAGGTAACAACTGCAAGAGCATTTCGGGAAGGTAGTAGTAATGGCGCTGTTCACCAGAGAGCTTCCTTTTAGTTGCTAGTCTCTTGCTACGTTATGTGCTTATCTCCAACATCATTGAGCAAGGGCGTACTGGGACTCAAGGGCAAAAACCTACTCCAGTCGTTCCAAGGAACTTGTACACCCTCGCAGAAATGACTTGCCGATGTACCCAGTCTGAAGAATGGGACAGTGAATGCTGAACCCAGGCCAGGAATCTACCTACCTAATCAGCGAATTGACCTCACTCAAGCCAGCAGCTGTCCCTGCGGTTATCGCCGCATGGCCCCTTTATTGGAGGCGGCACAACGGGCCAGGGCGTATTATCCCTCGAAGTTCAATGCTTCCTCGAGGATCCGAAGCGACTGTCAGAACCACCAAGTGGCGAGGAGAAACATCTCCCGCACTCCTCACTCCCACGAGCCAGCGAGCGCCGTTGCATTTATCCGCCTTCGCGCCCCACGCCAATATCCTCGAGTTTATTGCTCCTCTAGCCCCGGATCGGGTAAAAGCAACCCCAGATACCGCCTCGATCACGGCGCTCAAAACGCCATTGCCGTGGCGGCGGGAAGTGATTGGTGCGCGAGCCCTTGTTGGGCCATCACTCCCCGTCCACTGCTCGAAAGGCTCGGCCGCTCAAGGCATCAAATGGCCCGCTTATAGGCGAGAAGATCTTGTCCTCGTCGGGCCAATGGCCCGGGCTAGGCACGGCGGGAAACGTGCAGCTGGTTTATATCCTCCGAGCGCCTCAACCGCGCCGGTCCTCATTTTCCGACTCCTTTCGCCGGCACCAAACTTTGCGTGGTTGATGTGGTGTGGTGCTCGTCTCTGTTGGTTCGACATGCAGACATGAGCCAACGCGTGTCTTGGTTCTGGCTTTGGACATAACCGCTCATCACCCTCACAGGCCGGCGTGGTCACTGAGGCTTGATATCCTCAGAGTTGAACGTTGGAGGCCGAACGTGGGCTTGCGTGATACTTGCCGTGATCTTCTGATCTCACCAAGCTCCCCTTACCACATCGCTTGACGATCGCTATTGCTCCCAGCTGCTGTCTCATCAGAGCTCAGTAGCATCCACTCGGTGGTTTACAATGGTTCACCACGCTCTCCTATGGATCCTGCCTCTCCTTGCACCATGTCACGGTGCCGCCCTCGCGAATTCGGCACAACCCGCCGGTACCGATGCGGCAACATCAGAGGCTGGCGCTGCGGCCGGCCCGGAACGCCTGCAGAACTCGGGGTATGTGCGGATGCCGCTTTCAAAACACAGACTCAACGGAACGGAGGCAAGGAAGAGGGCCTGCCATAGGCCGCCAGGGACTCAGAAATCCCGACCGCTTCCGCCGTGGTGTGTCTCAACCGACATAACGAAAACGGAATCAACGCACACCAACTCCGGGTCCGCCACCTCACCTGATCTGGTCCCCAGACAGACATCGACCAACCGATGGGGATGGTCCCACCTGGCTGATCTAAGTGGAGGCATTGCCTATTCCATGCCACGTAGGTGTCCACTACTTTTCGGCCGAGCCGCCGGGCATGGTCACTGACGGTTGCGCGTAGTGGACATCGGGACGCCGCCCCAGACGGTGAAGGTGCTTCTCGACACGGGCTCCTACGAGCTCTGGGTCAACCCTAACTGCCAGGCATCGAGCTCGCAAGCCATATGTCAGAGCAACGGGTTTTACTACCCAAACAAATCCAGAACCGCTACGCACCTGCCTGGGAACTTCCAGCTGATCTACGGCACGGCAGGTGTTAGGGGCAGTTACTGGACAGACACGTTGAATGTCGCATGTAAGCTCTTTGCTGTTGGGGACAGCATTGATATAGAGCAAGGTGGCTGACAAGATTAGCGCTCAAACTCCCACAGGTTCAGTTCGCCGTGGCCAACGACAGCTACTACGCGTTCTCTGGCATCATGGGCCTGGGATATGGCTACCCCTACACCATGAACTATCCCAATGTGTTAAGTCTCATGGTCTCGCAAAACAAGATCAACGCCCCGATATTCAGCCTGGGTCTGGGAGGGGAAGGCGATAACGTTTGTCGGTCACTGAGGAGACCTTTTCTGATGTGTGTCCTTTGACTGACCACCGCCCAGCCGAGATCATCTTCGGGGGAGTGAACCGGGGGAAGTTTAGCGGCCTCCTCGAGCCCGTCAAGATTTGGCCTCCCATCAAGGAGCAAGATCCCAACTGGATTCAGTGAGAGATCATTGCATTGCCACGGTGCCACAGACCAGCTAATCACTACCACACAGATACCATCTCAACGTTTCCGCCGTGGGCTTGCAAAGGCCTAACTATAACTCGGTCCGCATCACACCTGATGACTTCGTCATGTCGGTGCTGCTGGACACGGGGTCGACACTTTCCTATGTCGACCCCCAAATGGTCGACATCATTGCGCAGCCGCTCCTGGCCACGATCGACCCCGCTGGCAACTATGTCGTCAACTGCGCGTGGCATAACGCACCCGGCACCATCGACATTACTTTCAACGACCGCATGACCATCCGCGTGCCCTTCAAGGACTTTATTTGGCAGACCGACCAGAAAGGGTATTGCCTGCTGGGCGTGCAACCGGCAGAGCCGGAGGCGGTGGATTATGTGTTTGGGAACAGCATTCTCCGGGGCGCTTACTGTGAGCTGGCCTTTGCTTCTTTCTATCTCAGGATGGTGCTATGGGGATCACAACGCTAACAACTGCGGGGCCAGTGGTTTTTGACCAACAGTCAGACGTTGTCTGGGTGGGCCAGTATAACAATTGCGGCGACGGCGTGCGAGCGGTGGGGCAGACGAAGATGGATGTGGGAAATCTCGTCGGAGCATGTTAGAGGGGGTTCAGGGGTGATGTTCCTTTGACGTGCACATCTTGGGCTGCCCGTTGAAAACTACCTCGGCTTGGGGCTGTGGATCAGGGGTTCAGGGGTTCAGGGGCAGAGTTCTGTTCCGAGCAGGCAAACAAGATAAACAAAACGACTAAGTTGTTAGACCCCTACATTCAGTACTTCATCAAATTAGATTCCATTCACACAGTCACACCTGCCAGCCGTCACCGCCCCCCAGCC
>FTEL01006981.1_pt1 | contig 12199 bp, 8 predicted proteins | sample 1658911 | NCBI WGS metagenome assembly FTEL01 (sample SAMEA3914869, study PRJEB12502) | metagenome | biome: forest; material: soil | place: USA | collected 2012-03-12 | depth 0.1 m
CCCCATATCCTTGCTATCCTTGCTAGCCTCTTGCACCACACCACGCCAGATCCGTTCCCTTCTCCGCTCTCTTCTCCTCCCCTTCCCGCTCGCAACGGCGCCTCGCTTCCCGGGCCTGTCCTCTCCTCTCCCCTTTCCATCCATCCCATCCCGGCGCTGCAGCGACACCTCGCTCCATCGCCCGCTCCATCGCTGCACCACTCCGCCCATCGCCGACCGACTCGAGGCCACCGACGACGACAACACCACCGACACGCGTGCTCGTCAATGGTACGGGCCCGCTGCGCACCTTGAGCGCCCCCATCTCACGAATACGGAACACGCCAGCCTGCAGGGGTCTGGGGATTTCGACTGCCACCCGCAGCGTTTTCGTCTCGCCGCCAGCTCGCATGGGTCCGCCGTCCCAATAACACCCAGCTCCTCGACACCTCTCAACCAACCTCTCACCCCCAATCGACTCGATTTGTCCGTCGGGTCACACTGCCGCATCCGAGGCAGAGCTTATATAGCATCGAGGACACCACCCGTTTCACAGCTCCGACGACTTAACCGCCGATCAGCCACCACGCCGCAACCATGAGCTCGCCAGCCCAGGAAGGGGCTTCGGTCCCCAAGAAGGAGGAGAAGGAGAAGAAGGGATTTGGAAAGGTCCTGCTGCGGATGAAGACGGTCCTGAAGAAGGCCGCCGATCCCTCTCGCCGCCTGTCTACCCTAGGATCGAAGTCCGCGACGACCCCGGCCGCTGCTGCGTCATCCAGGTATGCGCAATTGTCCACCGTGCCTGTTCCTCGACCTTGGCCGAGATATCAGGTCCCCTCCGTGCTCGTGTATCTAACCCCGTACCGCAGCCAACCCGCGCAGCCCGCTGATGCTGCCACCACTGCCGTTGTCGCCCCGGCCGCCACCACCGAGGTCCCGGCGGCCGTCGAGGCGACCAAGATCCCGAGGTCGCAGCTCTTCGCTGAGCGTGCGAAGAAGCTCGGCGAGATGTACGGCCTGGAGCTGAAGCCCAGTGAGTGGCACTCGACCGAGGGCCACGCCCTCCGCGTGGAGAAGCCGATCCGGATGCGCGTGCACCGCAAGTGCCACCTCTGCAACACCTCGTTCGGCCTGGGCAAGGAGTGCCCCAAGTGCAAGCACCCGCGCTGCAAGCAGTGCCCGCGCGTGCCCCCGAAGCGCACCGAGGCCGAGAAGGAGGAGAGCCGCAAGAAGCGGGCGGCCATCATCAAGGAGCGCGCCGAGAAGGCCCCCATCATCCCCGACTGGGACCCGACGCCCAAGACCATCGTGCTCAAGCGGCCCGCCAAGGCCGGCGGCCAGGACCTCTACTACCGCAAGCCCAGGCAGCGCATCCGCAGGAACTGCTGCCAGTGCAAGGTCCTCTTCACCGGCTCCAAGACGTGCGAGGGCTGCCAGCACATCCGCTGCACCGACTGTCCGCGAGACCCGTATGTCTTAACCCGTCCTTTTGTTATCCCGGAACAGGCAGTGACTGACCCCCCATGCAGACCCAAGAAGGACAAATATCCGTACGGCTATCCTGGAGATGCTCCAGGCGAGAAGGTGGCGCACTACCAATGCGCCAGCTGCAAGCACATCTTCTCAGCGCCGCCCACGAACGAACCGATCTGCGTCAAATGCTCGCACGACAAATGCGACCGGCTGGCTCCCAGAAAGGTGGAGCCAGAGCCTGATCCCGAGATCCTGAAGAGCATACAGGCCAAACTTGAGAGCATGAAACTCAAGTGACGGTAGTCGAGGTGCTCTGCATTCGCGTTTGAGTCCCTTGATTGAGGGCCTGACGCAATTCAAGAGGAAGTTGAAAATGGTTTCTGGAGAGCGAGCGGCGTCTTTTTCATTGTTGTTTCATTTTGGCATTATTCCCCTGGATGCAGCATTCACCATCTCTCCTCATCAAAGCATGAGCCTCATTAGCTACGAACCGTTTTTGCCCCATTTTCATACCTTTTTACATTCGCAAGCATTTCGTGGAGACCTGGAGGGTCTCATGGTCGACTCCCGTTTCCGCCCCCCAACCCGATCGCGCATATCACTGCTTCCCGCCGACGGAGCGCACCACACGAACACCAGAACGATTTTACGAAGGAGTTTCTTTTGGCTGCCGCCCAGCCTCGGGCCACCACCAGGCGGAACCCGACTCTGCACAAATTTAACCAACCCGGATACACGCGACCACGACCCGATTGCATCTAGACGGCTACACTTTTGCATCTATCCCCCTCGCCCTTTGATCTCCAGCTGGACGGAGCGTGGGCAGGGGGGGGTTACAAATACCTGATCTGGGACGAAAGTAGTAGAGGTGGGGGAAGCACGGGAAAGATCGCTTGCGATGCGCGCTGGGACGCGTGGAGGGGAGGAGGGACAAGTCTGGATGCGCTGCCATGCAGCCGGAGGAGGCGGACTTGGAGGTCCAATTTCGTGGGCATTCAACGAGGTTGCTTCGGCTGGAAAGGGGGAGGGGGGAAGTGGCAGAGCAGGACGGAGCAAGAGCAGCAGCTGAAGAAAGGGGGTGAAAAGCAGAGGCAGTTTTGGGGGGGACCCTTTTTTTCCTTGCCCATTTCCCACATCCCCTCATCGCAGCTTTGGCTGTGGCGAGTCCCCTTGATGAATTGAGTACACATTTCACCCGTCCAAGTCAAGTATCCCAAGTCAAGTTTGAGAACCCATACATCGTGATTGTCATGTCTCAAAACCATAGCCTCCAATAACCCAACTATACCCCTTGACCAACAACTCGCAAAACAAAAACAGCATTTTGATACCCCCTCCCCCCCCTCCAAAAAAGCACACAAACTCAATCCCCCCAACCCGCCCGATCGATCGCAGCCTGCAAGTCTGCCCGACAACGCCCCAGCCAATCAACCCCGTTCCCAACCTCAAGAAGTATGCCCCAGCGGAGAGGGAAGGGAGGGCAAACAAATTCCTTCCCTTCCGTCCTGTCTGTCCCACTGCCCCGGGACCAATCCCGGCTGGTCCCCTGTCACCATCAGTTTTTCCTTGGCCCAACTGCTTGCCAGCCGCACTGGGCGGAATGCGGGAGGGAGAGGGGGATGGTTGGTTGGATCCAATTGGGACTGGATTGGGGTGGGGTGGGATGGGATGGTGGTTTACATGGAGGGGATTCGTGGCGGGCTGTGGGAGGAGGAGGGTGGTGTTTCGGGCGTTTGCTAGCTCCGCGGGCTTTGGGCGCAGCTAGCTACCTTAGGTGGGCTGGTGGTTTGGCAGCACGGCGCGAAGAGCGGCAGACGCGTGTTCACGGTCTGATGGTGGAGGTCCACTGTACCAGGCTGCTGGGTGGCTTTGGCCGTAGGGGGGAATCCATCGGGGAGGTCGGACGAGGGTCAGACGAGGGTGGGCATTTCGCTAGGTGGTTGTTTGGTATGGTCATTTTATTTTATTCACCGGCCGGCAATTTTTTAATTTTTTTGTGGTTCAATTCATGCCGGCAGTGGGATGTTGTCGTTTGTTGGTGTTGAATGCTGCGGATTTCCCGACCAGGGGGGGTAGCGTGGTGGTGTTTCCTTGGGTCGCTTGTTCGGTGCATTTTTGCTTTTACCGCCAACCACTCCGTCGGGAAACCCGGCGGCCTGGGCCTGGGATGCTGCTCATGCAGATGCTGATCATTTCATGGGAGCAAGGGGATGGGTCAATTCCTTTTTTTTCTTTCGAGATGGCTCCCCTGCCTCCATGCCTGCCTGCCTGCCTGCCCGCCGCCGGACAACAGAAAGAAGGGGTGCCTTTGCCGGGCGATCACTCGACTCGGTTTCCCATGTCATCCATGGCGGTGTTACCGGCGACGTGGTCTCGGAACCAAGCCCTTCCTTCGACCCCCATGCTGCAACTCTTTCCGCCATTGGAACAGCGGGAACGAGCCAATCAGTCGTCAACCGACGATACCCCCCAAGCCAAGCTCTCAGGCAAAAGAACGCATCGAAATTGGACAGGCCTGGGGCATGGGGGACACATGCCGTGCCGTGGGACAACAGCAATCGGGCCGTCCATTCAGGCGGGACTCATCTGAGATGGAGGGGATGTGAGAGGTGAGTTTTGCGCATGAGACGGGGCACGGAACCGGTCCCTTGGGACGCCGGACCTGCACGTCGAGTTGCAGCCTTCCGTTTTGCCACTCGTCAACACCAATGCCTCCTCTATCAAGCAACCTGCCCGGGCTCGTTGCGAAACACCTTCCAAACCAAGCACCGAACCCCACGCGGCGGCGGCGAGGCAAGGGGCCCAAGTCCTTCGCCCAGACTTCCAGACTGGCTGACAGTTCTATCCATATCTCGCAAAACCCCCGCGATGTCATTTGCCTTCGTTCCCTCATAGGGAGCAAGAGGCGGCGGTAATTTCCATCGCGCGGTGGCGTGCTCTCTCCCCGGTCTCCTCCCCCCCACGATCGGATCGGCGCTCAGCTGGAAACTAACTCAACCGAAGCGCAGATCTTGTCTGCCGGAGACTCATTGCCGGACTGCCGCGGTGGCCTGCCGGTTCTACTGTATCTGAATGTGAGCAGATTACTGTGTAGATGGGATGCGCTTTTGAGATCCTCGATCGGGACAACGTGTCCGTCCTGGTCCAGATGCCCGATGTTAAGACACTGTCCCGGAGCACACTATCCCGGAGGTCAACCACAACTCAACCCAGAGCCCCGGTTCCACAACGTCCAACCTGCATCTCGTAATGCACATCCGTAAACCCAGTCTAGTCCACCAAAACGGAACCACCCACCCAGACTCACCGCCTCCCTTCCTCTCCTTCCCCACGGGTCCAAGCCCAAGTCCAAGCCCCCAAAAGCTGCCTTCCCAATAACTGACCGACCCGGTGGACTGGGCGACCGGTGGATCCCAAACCATACCCACCCCCCTTCCTCCCACCCGGGGCCGTGTGTCAGGATGAACGCTGCAACCCGCGCTCAGCCGCATGTTTCGAGGTCGGGTCCAATGACCGAGGCCAAGGAGTGCGCTGGGCGAGGGTCGACCCTGTTTGTGATTGGGAGAGAGGGATGGAGAAAACGGAGGAAGGTGTTTTTGTTTCGTTTTGTGCTGACGTTTGGAGGATAGTTTACGTGACGGGTAAAACGGATCCTAAGTTGTTATGAGTGTTGTGTAAGATAACTATCGCTTTGCGCTGACAGCGCCGATGTCCTGCTGTATCGGTGTGATAACCAAGATCCGTCCATCTCCTTGGAGACAACTCCACCGAGCGTGGCCCCTGGAAGAGGCTTGCCCAGCCGGAAACCGCACGGAGAAGCTCGAGATGGGAGTAATGTGCAAATTGCTCCTTGACAACCGCTGGACTTTGACCACGCATCTGTCCCCAACCACAACCTGAACCAATTCAGCTCTACAGCTGTTTTCGAGGTCAAATCAGGGGGCGCATGAGAGCACCTCTCCATGGTCAAGCAGAGCCCAAACATTGATCCCACAACACCAGGACGGAAGGCCCCGTATACCTGCTCCCTGATTTTCATAAACATACTCCTAGCAAAACAAGTAACAAAATATAAACAATCCCCTAAACGCCCGTCTTGACGCTCGTCTTGCGACCCTCACGTCCCCATCCCTAGACTTGTCTCTTCTCGCCTTCCAACCTTCGTGGTTCACCTCCTCCGCCTTCTCACGGCACTCCTTCCCTTCACCTCTTCCATCTTCCCTTCCCCCGCCTACCCAGCCTTCACACCCCCCCCCTCTTCTCCTATTCTCCCCTCCTCACCTCCCCCAACCCCTAATTCTCAACCAACCCCTGCGGCACCCTAAACTCCGCCCAAACCGCCTCCCCCATCATCGCCCTCCTCCCTGGCTTCCTGCCCGCATACTGCCCGCCGCCACTATGCCCCCTATTATTCAAATACGCCGGCGCCTCATCCAGCATCCCCCGCGCCACCCACGCCTGGTACCGCGCCGGGTCAATCACCCCCATCAGCCGGTCGGTGACATAAAACCGGCCCTGCACGTCATTCTCGCCCACGCGGGCGGGGGCCCGCGATGGCGCGGAGGCGAGCGCCCAGGCCCAGTGCATGGAGGGGTCTTTTTCGATGGCGTCGCGGGTCGCGACCTCCTCCGCGAAGGCGGGGATGAGGGACTCGCGGGGGATGGTGCCGGGGGGTGGGGGTTGCGTGGTGGGGATGCGGATGGTGCGGTAGAGGAGGCCTTGGAAGTGGAGGGTTGCCGGGGCGTTGGCGGGGGAGGTGGGGGTGAGGACTTGGATCTCGTTGATGAGCATGACGGGGTTGGAGTCGGCGGCTGCTGGGGGGGCGGCGGCGGTGCCGCTGTCCGGTTGGGGGGGAAGGGTTACGCGGATGGGGTCGCCGACGCGGATCATCTCGGCGCCGAGGTAGACGCCGGCGTAGTGCTGGACGCGGACGGCACCGTCGGGGGTGGTGCCGTGGGCGATGAGGTCGAAGGTGGAGAAGGCGTCGTTGATGGCGCGCGCGCCCATCTTGGAGGCCTCGAGGCCGAGGAATTGGCGGCTGTTTTCGCGCTGGGCTGGGTCGGGGTCTTGGGAGAAGCGCGCTGCCATGGCGGGCCAGTTGATGGAGTCGAAGGTCTTGTCTTTGAGTTCCTCCATTGTTGTGTTGGGAACGCTGAAGGTGAGGAACGGTCGCATCGACTGGCAGTCTTTGACGAGGGTGGCCTGCTCCAGCAGCGTGTGGCCGAGCGGGCCGAGCGTGAAGTGGTAGCTCGAGTCGGGGGCGCCTGGGGGAACGGCGATGCCCGGCTTGGGGGTGATGGTCAGGATCACGCCGAGCCGCCAGGCCGTGTGCTTGTACCAGACGAGCTCGCCCACGCGGAAGACATTGGTCCAGCTGGTTGTTCCTGGCGGGGCAAGCTGCTGCTGCTGATATTGCTGCTGCTGCTGCTGTTGTTGCTGCTGCTGTTGCTGAGGAACGTGCTGGGGCTTTTGCTGCAGAACTTGCTGCTGAGGGGCTTGCAGAGGCTGTGGCAGAGGTTGCTGCTGCAAGGGCTGTTGTTGTTGCTGAAATTGCTGAGCCTGGACTGGTTTCGGCATGGGGACGGGAGCCTGGTATACCGCGGCCGGTTTGGGGACTGCAGCCGCAGCGGCCGCTGCTTCCAACCTCACGCGCTCGAGGTACTTGGGACACAGGTCACAGGGGCATTGGCTGTTGTCGGTCGAGTCGCTGAGCAGCCAGAGGGCGTGCAGGGCGAACTCCCCCGGAGTCCGGTAGTTTGCCTTGACTCCAGCCGGGTGGCCGTAGAGGTAGTAGTCGCGGCCACCATCTTTTCTCACGGCGCAGCGCAGCTCGTAGCCCCTGGGGAAGCCGGCGAGCTTGTATTGTCTCTCTGGAGGGGGCGGTGTCAGCGTTTTCCGGACGGCATGACAGTACAACAGCCAGCCTGCTGTCGGGGATGGACTGCCAGGTTGATGGGCTCCTCAATTACTCACTGTCATCGCGGGGCCCGAGCTGGTTGTGTAGGTGGCCGGCGACGATGACCTCCCATCGCTCGAGCTGGGTGACATCCTGATCCTCGGTGCTGCTGATGGGCCCGTGATCGAGGCCCGTCCACCCCTGGCCGTCGCTGCGCGCAATGTGTATCGGCCAGTAGTCCGTGCTGGCATCATTAGACGGCGTCGTGCTGGCCATATCCTCGGCGGGAATGGCCGTCGTTGTCGACGACTGCGGACAGCAAGGTCGTGATGGTCACGTGAAAGTCGCGTGACTTGGGTTGAGGACTTGGAGTTTGGTTGGTTTTCCATCCCGGCGAGGGCGCTTTATTTCTGTCCTCCAGCCCCACAAAACACGAGCTGGATAGTGAGACTGACACGGTGCTTGCAGGTGCCTGGACTAACCGGCAGGACCTGGGTAGCCATATGAAGCCGTATGAGCGAGACGCCTATGTATACAACTCTCACTGAACGCTTCCTGTTCGCTGGAAACCATACCTGGCTTTGCCAGTTCGCGGTGGTGCTTGAAGTCTCATCGCAAACCATCCAAGTCCTGTATAAGGTTATTCCTTTATCAAGCCAGAACTGCCTAGGTTCCCACCCTTTGCCCTATCAGGAAGCAGAACTGGCTCGCAGCTCACACTTGCAACTCTCACGCCCTGCCGTGACTGACCAGCTCTTTTCCGATTCTGGTTGACTCAACTCGACTGCTGGAGATATTTTTTACAGAGTTCTGCACACAGACAGGCTGGTACCTCAACAGCTCTTCCAATCAGCTCTCTCTCCCTCCCCCACAGAATGCGAGGCTGCAGCCCCATCTCCACTTGGGCGGCACGCAACGCTGTCCCACAGCCGGTTCCACAGAAAAACTCTGCGTCCGACTCAAACCTCCACAACAAGCATCAGGCAAGGTGGCCGAGCGGTCCAAGGCGCCACGTTAAGGTGTTCAACCCTTAATCACAATCCGTGGTCTCGAAAGGGGCGCGAGTTCGAATCTCGCCCTTGTCAGCTTCTTTTTCGTTGTTGTTCCTCTGCGGACTCGCTGTCGTGGCAGCAGGATCATCGATCTTTTTGCGTGCCGGACTGGAGTTGGTTGTGGACCATCAACGGGTGCTGACTGACAGACAACCACCTGACGGACTGACCTGACTGGCTTGACCTCACCTACATCAAGGCCCTGACCTAGTTTGAAACACAAGCACGCGAGGGTATGAGTCGTGAAACCGCTCGCGCGCACATGCACAGGCGCACGCAATAGCAGCCTCCTCCCGGACCCCGAGACCTGTCTCAAGCACCTGCTTCACCATCCCATTTTGCTTGGTATGTGCTCTGCTCGACCGTTGCCCGTCTCACAAGACTCGACGCGGGGTGGGCGGGGAGGCGGGTGTGCGCGGGGCCGCTGGAGTTAGGTATCCCCTCTGTTCCAACCCCCAATAACGACCCCCTCCAAGCTCAAGCTCCCTCTACCCGGAACCTCATATCCGTGCTTATGCGGTAAAAAACCTGTTGGCGGATCTCAACTGCTCCGGGCCGGGACAAGCAAGAAAGGAAAAACCAGGCCGCCTCGCCAAGAGACGCGGGAAGGAGGCAGGAATGAGGTCAGCCACGGATGAGGGTTGACACGGCCCCAGATGACAGCGGCAAGCAGGTTTGCGGCAGGGGCCCATATTAACCGGTAGGCCGTCCAACACAACAAATGTCGTGTGTCTCGTTGGTGATGGTGGAATGGGCGGAATGCGTGAGGGGGAGGCGAGGGCGAGCCGAGGGTTGCGTATTAACTGCTCATACACTGTGTGCTAGGCAGCAGGCGCAACAGGTTCTCCTCGCCACCTAACAAGCACGCTTCGAGGCGGGCGGGCGGACTGGCCGAGTCACCCAGATGGGTTCGAGGGAGCTTCCTCGTGACAATGCATTCGTCTCGTCCAGCCAGGTCGGGGCAAAAAACGCGTGCCACATGCCACACAGGCATAGGGAGAGACTAAAAAAAAAAACAACGCGAGCTGGAGGGGACAAGCCCAACCCTGCTTGACGTGGTCAAGCCACACATGAGCTGTCTCTCAGCCATTCGCCGCACTGGCACTGCTCTCATGACGAGCGGCGCGGTTATTGAATCCCACGGGGAAATTGGCGACTGGAGAATGCCGTGTGTTGCTTATCCATGCAGCGCTGCAACGTGGATCTCTGGGGGAACAAACAAGCAGCAAACTCTGTTCGCTGGGGCAGCAGCAGCTCGAATTGCCCGAACCGGGGAGAGAGCAGCAGCAAGGGAGGAAAGAAAGAGACGCACCACACCCGTGGGCGGGCCGAGACCAGACGCTTGGGCGGAGAGGCTCATTTCGCCAACGGTCAGCACTGCAACCGCCATTGGGCCAGAGCCAGCGTGCCCCTGCCGATGCGTGTCCACTGCCGAGATGACACGCCAGGAACCGTCGCGCCACGGGGGCTCTGATTGGGCGCCGCCGGGAGGCTATCGAGATGGGCCCTGACTGGGGGGGTGAAGGGGGGGGTGGTGCGTCCCATGGAGGGTGCGCCAGGCAGGGACAGGCACAGGACGCGGCCAGAGGCGATGGGGGCGGGTGCCATCACGCAAGATGCTGCTGTTGGTCCGCGCCGTCGCCCCCAGTCACGCCCCAGAAAAACTATGGAGTGATGACCCTGGGGGTCCCCTGGAGATGTGGGCTTCTCTTGTCCTTCCCCTGTTTGCTCCATCTCGTCCTTCGTTTTTCCCTCCCCCCCTGGCTCATCTGCTTTTGCTGCTGGTTCTGGCTCTGGGCTCAGAATATCCTCTCTTTCTTGAACATCGTCGCTCGTTTCCGCGATTCGCGTGCTCGATCCTTCCCCGGCTCCCCCCCTTTCCCCCTGCGGTTCCGCGGTTGACGACACTGGTCTGGTCTCTCTCCACAAGGCGAAATTGCTCACTCAGGCTCAACGCTCTCTCAACAACCCGGCCGACGACAACGACGACGCGTTCGATCACCACCGCAGGCTCTTCACTGGAGTCGCGCAACCAAGCGACAGGGAAATCCGGAGCGGGTTTTGGTCAGGGGTCCGTCCGTCTGGGGATCGGATCCGTTCTCTCGTTGTGATCCTCAAGTGATCCTCCATCAACACATCCATCACGATGAAGTTCACCACATTACAGGCCGCCATCGGGTCGGCCTCGCTCCTCTTCTCAGCCGCGCCCGTGGCCGCGAACCTCGGCCACCGCCATGCGCACCAGCAGTACGCCAAGAGGTTTGCCCACAAGCACGATCACCCGGCCGCCGTCGAGTCGCCCAAGGTCGAGGCGCGCAAGGCACGCTGCGAGCTGCCCGACGACCCGGACCTGGTGCGCGTGCCTGGCGCCGACAACAATGGCTTCGCCATGAGCCCCGACGAGCCCTGCGTGGATGGGACCTGGTGCCCGCTGGCCTGCGTGTCGGGCAAGCTGATGGCGCAGTGGAAGCCGAACACGGCGTACACGTACCCGGAGTCGATGGTGGGTCGAGATGCCGTTTCCTTGTCTGGTTGAGGAGAGCGCGTGATGTTGACGAGTTGATCTTGCAGTACGGCGGCTTGTATTGCAACGGCGGCAAGGCCGAGAAGCCCTTTGACAACAGCCCGTACTGCGTCGAGGGCACCGGCGCGGTCAAGGCCGTCAACAAGGCCGGCAGCATTGTCTCCTTCTGCCAGACCGTCCTCCCCGGCAACGAGGCCATGATCATCCCGACCGACGTCACCGACACAGCAACCCTCGCCGTCCCGGGACCGGACTACTGGGCCGGCACTGCTGCGCAGTAAGCAAACCTTCCTGTCAACCTATGAATAGAACAAACATACCTAACCGATCTCCAGCTACTACGTCAACGCGCCCGGGATACCCGCCTCGCGCGGCTGCGTGTGGGGCAAGATCAGCGAGCCGATCGGCAACTGGAGCCCGTACGTGGCGGGCGCCAACACCGTCTCCAACGGCGACACCTACGTCAAGATCGCCTGGAACCCCGAGTTCACCAACACGCCCTCCCTCGCGGGGACCACGCCCTCCTACGGCCTGCGCATCGAGTGCCCCGGCGGCGGCTGCAACGGCCTCCCGTGCGCCATCGACCCCTCCAAGGGCGGCGTCGGCGGCCTCGACAGCCCCGTCGGCACCTCGGGCGTCGGCGGCGCCGCCTTCTGCGTCGTGACCGTCCCCAAGGGCGGCTCCGCCAACATCGTCGTCTTCAACACCGACGGCTCCGTCGGCGGCGGCGACGACAAGGACAAGGGCAAAGACAAGCCCGCCCCCTCCTCCAAGGCCCCGGAACCCCCCAAGTCCACCGCCGCGGAAAAGCCCACCACGAGCAGCACCCCCTCCTCAACCTCCACCCCGCCCGCCACGACCGCTGCCCCGTCATCCTCCACGCGCGCGCCCTCAAGCTCCTCCGCCTCGCAGCCGTTCTATGGTGGTGTCTTCCAGGAACAGGAGGCGCACGGCGACACGACGTTCCACTTCTCGGCTCCGGCGACGACGGCCAAGCCGTCTTCGACGGAGAAGCAGGAGTCGGCTGCGCCGGTGGAGACCGCGTCAAAGAATGAGGGGGGTGCGGCGGCTGAGGGCGGGTCGGCGATTGCGGGGTTGGTGGTGGCGTTGATTGCTGCTGCTGCGCTTTTTTAAGGTGCGGTGGTGGTGGTTGACGTGTTGAGCTTCGTTCGGGTTGGGCTGAGGGGAGTTGAGGTTGATACCACCAGCTTTGACACCTGCAACCTGCCCGCCCCCATATTCTCCTCCTCCTCCCCCCCACGATCCTCTTCCTCC
>FTEL01008310.1_pt1 | contig 12194 bp, 9 predicted proteins | sample 1658911 | NCBI WGS metagenome assembly FTEL01 (sample SAMEA3914869, study PRJEB12502) | metagenome | biome: forest; material: soil | place: USA | collected 2012-03-12 | depth 0.1 m
GGGTGGGGGGGGGGGGAAGGTGGAGGATGGGGAGGTGAGAAAGAAAGTAGGAAAGATGGAGTTGGTGAAGGGAAAAGGAGAAATAGAGGTCGAAGAGGAAGAGGAAAAGAAGGAAGAAACCCAGGAATTGGAGCAGGACTACTTTGTCGTGCCCGGCCAAAAGACGGTGTATGGCGTGGCGAGCGGGAACGACACCGTGCGCCAGTTTGTCGCGATGCAACCCGGGTTTGGGTACACGGTTGAGGAACAGCTGACCGGCACCGGGGCAGTGGGCGGCATCCAGTTGGAGATCTGGCAGGAGAAGTACGAACCTCACCTCCGCAGCATGTACTCGCCGTACCAGTGGCGGAAGTCAGGCACCAAGGAGAAAATCCATCCGACAAACGATGAGCGGGCCGAGTTAGAAAAGGCCGGCGTGGATACGCCCCGGAAACTTGGGATGGAGGTGGGAGACCAGTTCAGCCTGCAGGGTCCTCCTCTGGATGTCGTCCAGGAGAACTACATGCCATATACGAGCCGGCTAGCCATCGACGACGACTGCTACTACCCGGACCCGAGCAAGCAGCGGGCGTCCTTGGTACACGACTTGTTTGACGGGAAAATAGTCGAATATGGCGCCAAGCTGGAAGTCTGCGCCGTGACGGACCCCGTGATCGCAAGCGTCGAGCACGCGTCGGAACGAGGGCGGCACATGCGCGCCATGCGGCGTAGCCGGCTCTATCGGTCTGGACAGAGCCCCCGGCATTCCTGGGAAACTCCCAAACGCGACCAGAAGAACTGCCGCACCTACAAATGCTCTCCTTTCCTTCTAGGCTGGGAGCTGCACGACCTTGTCCGCCACGACCCCTTTTTCAAGATGACCAACCGCCAGCCTCACCACGTGTACCTCGGCTTTGGCGAGACTCGTGTCTGGAATGAGCGCAGCTGGGCTGACCGGCATCGAACGCTCTTTGACTACGGCATCCGCGGCGCGGACCCGGTCGAGCTGTACTGCTTTTTCGAACCCCCGATAGGAGCTGAGGCAGTCCTAAACCTCAAGCGCGAGAAACGAACGCCGACGTGGGAATTGGGCATCGCCGGCGGCGGGAGGCTACGGCAGGAGGTCTTCCCCGACCCGATCCAGCCCCCCTTTTCACGCTGGGACATCGAAAACGCACGGTTTCTCAACATCCAGATCCTGAACTCGGTCGCGTTCAGCACAGTAACAGGCCTGCCCGCTCCACCAACACCCGTCACACAACAGGTATACGCGGGATACGGAATGCCCTACCAGAAAAACTACGACGACGTGGACATAGACGTAGCCGAAACAAGCAGCCAGCTCGACGGCTCAACCATCACGGGCAACAGCACCACCGCCAACTCCGACACCCCCACCCTCAACCCACCACCCAACAAGACCAACCCCCTCCTCACCATCCAATCCATCTCCCGCCGCGACCGCCTCCTCCTCGCCGCCAAGCGCATCCTCCCACACCGCCACGTCGACCCCTCCGCGCCAGCCACAGCGTGTGTAGCATGCGAGGAACGCGGGCGCGCGCCAGCCCGCGGGCAGGGGCTGTGCGACCAGATCCTGCGGCCGTGCGGGCACGCCGTGTGCGCCGACTGCCGCGACGAGCTGGTCGTTGAGATGATGCATCTTGGTTTGTCGGCTGAGGTGTCCGGGGGTGCTATCTTTATCTGTCCGCTTTGTGCTGAGGCTGTGGTGGGGACGGTGCCGTTTGCTGCGCCGATGAAGGTTTCTGAGGAGGAGGGGCGGCGCACGGAAACGGGGTTTGTGATGCATGGGATTCGGGTTTGGGGTCGTCGGTGATCATGGATGGGTCGGAGGTGGGGGGTCGTGATGGAGAATCGTGTCGTACTACTTGATGGGATGCAGGAAATGGGTGCGAAACTGGTGATGTGTTCTGTCTGGTGGATGGTGATGGGTGATGGGAAAATACCTAACTTAAGGAAAGCGTTGCGGCAGGCCAGTCGCGAGAAAGACGCCGTGGTGGGACCGGTGGCTGCATACCTAGGTACCTACATGTAAGACCACCTTAGATAGGTGGTAGGTACCGTGGACCAGCACCTTACTGATGTGATCTATTGGCATGCGGGACATTGGAAAATATGGCTAAAATATCGAATATGCGGAAGACAGTGTTCTATCTCGGTCTCGTCGAGAGCGCAACGTGATGGCGTTGGCCGCTGACCCCGTGCTCCCGTCGCACTTACAAGCCTTCGGCTCGCCTGCTACGCAGGGAAAGATGCTATGGAACGTCGCCGTTCTGGAGCCGCCAACTCCCAGCACTTACGACCGCCAAGGATCCGCCCACCTCCTTCACGCCAACTTTAAGCCCTGCCACCGCGTCCTTCCTCATCCGGGTCTTGACATCGTCGTCGCTCATGAGCGTTGCCTGGTCCACATACGTGGCCCAGTCGCCCGCGAGGCCCTGGGACAGCACACAACGGGGTAAAGACACGCGCAAGGCTACCGCAGCTGACAGCGAAGATAATGGGCCCCCTGACCAACTTCTCCGTTCCCCAGCCGATGATTTTCCGGATCAGGATGCTCAATATGATGCAGAGGTAGGTACATACGGGTGGAAACCCGAACTGAAAGTCGTGGTAATGGAATGCGTGAAAGAGGAAAACAAGAGATTCTATCTTCCGGCTGGCCACCGTCGCTCGATCATATCATCCGGCCTGCGAGTAGAGCCGCTCGAATAGTGGCAGCACTCCACGACCCATCAGTCGGTACAAGAGCCTTAGCCGCGGTGGTGCCCGCCCTGCCAGACTTCTTCTTCAATTTCTTCAACGTGGAGATGGTTGACTGCGTGTTGATCTGAACCTGCAAGTTGTACTTGGGTAGTGTGGTGGAGGTTTTCTAGAATAAGGGTTAGCAAAGCACTCGTCAGCGTGCGTTACAAGCATGAGAGAGAGAGTGAGAGACGGAGATGTTGGCGATATTCTGATATGGAGGTAGTGTTGATTTTGACTACGACATGAAGCTCTACTAACGTTCTGGAGATCCAGGCGGTAGTGTGTATTGCTGTAAATCGTGTACGTCGGGTTCGGATCCGTGAATCCGGTCAGCTTGGAATCGGGAATCGACTCGATGAAGGCCGTGAGGGCCGCCGTAGCCTTACCCATGTTGTCGATGAAGGGGTGATAGCCGCGGCGGAGAAACTCAGTGTCAGAGATATCGATGGCGCAGCGGCATGTATACTGGACAAGAAGTACTGCTGATTTCTAGACGAGCGATGCCCAGCCCGATCGTCGAGCAGGCTGGGCAAGCACCCGACTTATGACCCATTCATTCTGCTGGGTTCCCTCCAGTTCTGCCCCAAGCCGCCTGTGGCCAGAGAAATGGGAAGGTAGGCTTGCTGGTGGCACATTCAGGGGTCCGAATCAGAATGGATGTTGGTGACCAACGCTGCAAGTCAACCAGGCGCTCCGGCTTGAAACTTGCCGCGGGGGCGGCCGTGTTTGGCGTCCGCCGTGTGATGATGTGAAGGGACGTCGGTGCCGCGGCTGAAAGGTCGAAGGTGCTCGAAGACGGCCAGGGTATTGTGTGAATGGGCAGGGCACGGAAGCTGTTGGTTCGACAAAATCTCTCAATAATGCACTTACAGCTGGAGCTGCTGCGCGAGGGCGGCGGTTGCGTTGCGTTGGGCACCTAATGAAACGAATTTGGAATAGCCAGCCAATAATAGAGCCTGCCTTAAAATACCTCCGCATGCAACAGATGTTGTGGCCTTCCCCGCCAACAAGCACACGTGTTCCGGAACACGACTCTTTTCCAACCCCAGCTGCTTAACACCCGATCGCCGTTACTGAGGTGCTGCGACTTGATCGTGTGGCTACGCATGTCAACTCACACCCAGGCATCTCCTCCAGTTATTGACCTCACTTCGCCATGTCGGCGGACAAACTTGGAGCCAAGCCGGGATCCGACTTCGATGGCCTAGAATGGGTGCAAAATGGAATCTTGGGCTCAGAGCCTCGCTGGACGGCCGAACCCGACGAAGACGCCATCAAGAAAATTGTTGCGTCTTCGTTGAACCTGGCCACCACCCCCTGCGAGATCGAATTTCTTGCCCAGGGCGCTTTCAACAAGGTCTACGTCGTCACGTTTCCCGAGAAGGAAAAGGAGGTCATCGCCCGCGTCACTCTGCCAGCCGATCCCAAATGGAAGACGCTCAGCGAGGTGGCCACTCTGCAATGGGTCCGCCACAACACCAGCCTGCCGGTCCCCGAAGTCATTTCATACCAGTCGGACAGGGCCAGCGCCATCGGGTTCGAGTGGATCGTCATGTCCAAGATGCCTGGCAGATCGCTGGGCGACCGATGGAGGGACGTTACTTTCTCGGCCAAGGAAGACATTATCCGCCGGCTCGCGGTGTTCTGCTCCGACACTTTTCGTACCCAGTTTCTGGGCATCGGCAGCCTCTTTTTGAATGGCACTGAACCGGTCTCTGGGAGATCAGCCCAAGACCACGACGCCTTTTGCGTCCAGCGAATCGTCTCGAGCGAATTCATTTGGGACAGCCGCATTCACGCACAAGTCTCCCGTGGGCCTTTCCAACTCAGCAGGGACTGGCTTCTGGCCCGTCTGTCAGTGGCCGAGACCACCTGTCGCGAGCGTCTGAGTTGCCTCCAGCGAGCGACCCTGGAGGATGGGGAGGAGAAAAATGATCCGGAGGACGACAACGAGAACAACAAAAAGGGGAGCGAGGAAGAAGACTACGACGATGAGGAAGTGGACGAGGACGAGCTTGAAGATCTCAAACACACCATGGACATCATCTCACGGCTCAGACGGCAACTGGACAACTTTTTCCCTCCGCCCGGCCCTGACTTGGAGACTGAGCGGACCATGATCTTGCACGATGACCTCTCGCGCCAAAACATTTTGGTGGACGATGTTGGCAACTTGACGGCCGTGGTAGACTGGGAATGCATTTCGGCTGTTCCACTCTGGTTCGCCTGCCAATCTCCCCCCCTCTTGGAAAGCAATCGCCGCGACGAAGAGCCAATTAAGGCCCAATACCAGCATGACGAGGACGGGAATGTGACCGAGCTCTTTTGGGAACATCTTGACGACTACGAGTTGACGCAGCTCCGTCGTATCTTTCTCGCGGAGATGAAGAGACTACAGCCAGAGTGGGTCGAGATCTTCGAGTCGAGCCAACGCCAGAGAGATTTCGACCTCGCCGTCACCGGCTGCAGCGACCCTCTCATGATCCTCAGGATACGAACTTGGCTTGATGACGTGGAAAAGGGGGTTGAGGGCTTGGTGGGTCTGGAGGAGAGGATAGATAATGCGACGCTTTAAGGCGATTGGGGAGGAACCGGACTTCAGCGACGCTGGCGCTACAAATCCCCCTCGAAGTCAATCTCCCTTATATCTCCCTTATTTGGGTAAGGTACCTAGCTACCTACATAGATACAATTTTTACAGGCAGCTGCAGCCATCGCAATCCCTCATACTTACAGGATGTCGCGTCAACACCATCAACGCCCTGAAAGCAACAGCCAAGCACACCGCGCCCGCGCCAGCCAGCTGCTGGTCTGCGTTAGCTGTTGATGACTCTGACGAGTAGTTGCCTGAGCCCCCGCACAACTTCAAGTCATCAGAGACGTTCGCAGCAATGGCGGCATCGAACTTGACGCTGCAAAACTCCCGGGTCGGCAACAGGGCAGCCTGGGGCGGCACCACCACACACGTCTGCATCCCGTGCTTTGACGGGTCAGCAACCTGCAAGATGGCGTCGCCGATATTGTCGATTGCATACGCGGGTAGCTTGTGGCAAGGGTAGTCGTTGGCTGCGAGGAGATCCACCGGCCGCTCGTCGTTCTTGGTGGTGACAGAGATGAAGGTGGTTGATGACCGGTTGGTGGTGGGCTCGCCGTGAAACAGTCCGTCATGCCCCTGCTCATAGCCGATCCAGTTAATACCCTACCATATGGCCCAATTTCTCTTCTGGAAATGTCGTTGGCGAAGGTGTAATTAGACAAAGTAAGGCTCGTTTGCTACTCAGGTTCGCGTCCGACCAGTTCAGTTACCGGCTGAGGTTATAGGTTGTACCGGGGCCGTCGCTTGGGTCAGCCAAGCTCTGGATCCGGAACGCGATGTAAGGGTAGACATGCTGCGCCAGCCTGGTGTTCTGGAGGCTGTCCCGTAGTTCCAGGATTTAGGTACAGTCCCCTAGCCAACATGAGATTGATAAAAATATTTATCCGAGACCGCTATTACCCCGGCGGTCGTTCCTCCTCGCTGCATACAGAACCTCAAGATAAATTGGCCTCAGCGTATGGTCAGAGAGATCCAGCATGAGTTTATTAGAGTACAAACAGGGGCAGACACAGACGGTATATCGTCCCGTCACTCTGGCTGACTTGAACGCAGTGGCAAAACTGCCGAATTCCAGATCCCAGACTTGCCTGGCGATAACACCCCATTCGGATCCACCGTGTCCTTCAGCAAGCTTGTAAAGCGCCTAAACGCAGACTGATTGAAATCCAGCTTGGAAGCGACATGGTCCATGTAGCTCACATGCGTCCGATACTCCATGTACCCCTGGTCCGAAGCATCATGCAGCAGGTTGGTGTAAAGGTTCTTGATAGCATCCTCCTCGTCGAGCGTGTAAATCACCAGCTCGATCGCAATGACATACCGCGGGTAGACGTGAAAGTCCGCGAAAAAGTCAAACTTCGCGTCAACCGTCCGCTGCTTGGCAGTCAAGTACCAGTCGTAGAGCTCGCGGCCTGAGGGGGGAAGAACGGGCGAAAAGCAGATGTGACCGCCGCCCTTTTGCTGCCGAGAATCCACAATTCCCAGCGGTGCCAGGGTCGGAATGCCGCTGTGCGGGATCTCCTCCTCCTTGATCTCGGCGGCGGTGATGAAGCTGCCGGGATTGCCAGTGAACTCGCGCCACTCAACCTGGGATCCTGGGATGGCGGAGAAAGCACGCTCAATGGTCTTCTGTAGTGCGGGAAGCATCTCTACCGACCCGTATAGGCTGAAGTAAGCTCTCCAGTATCCCCAACCTTGTTGCGCGCGGATCTCTTCTAGGACATCGACAGGCACGTTGGAGCCGGGTTTCATGTACTCGGCCAGTTTGGCATGAACTTCGGGAATTTTGGAGGTCAATGCAATGCGGAAGATGTTGGCGATGGAGGGCGAGTTGAGGATGATGGAGCGGCGCATCAGATCGGACAGGGTGCCGATCAATGGCACAAGATCTTCTTCTCGGGGCACGCTGACTTCGACGGTGGCATAGGCCTCTGGGGCGGGAGTAATGTGGATGCCAAGTTTCGTGACAACACCTGTTTCACAGTTAGTGACCGATACGCGCAATGAGGTGCAGCCGAGGATGGAGTTCTCACCAAAGTTGGATTGGAAGAAGAGCCCATCAAGACTCGGCCCAAAGCCCCTGTTGAATCCTGTTAGCAAGATGTGTTGCAGACCCAAAAAGGTGCGCAAGCCGGTGACATACCCTTTGTACAACGGGAAAGACTTGTTGTCCTTCATCGCTCCAGAGCCCGTACGAAGCAGGTCGCCGTTGGGCAGCACAACCTCCATACCGCACTGCGACTGGGAGTGTTCCCCGTTCGGCGTGTAGCCCAAGCCGCGGTCCACAGTATTGCCCAAGACAGAACCCCATCCGATGGCCGGAACAGACGGCCAAAGGTTCATCCCCTGCCGTTGGATTTCTTCGAACAAATCGAAGAATGAGACCCCAGGCTCTACAATGGCGTATCCGTATTCCTCGTTCACTTCAATGATCTTGTTCATTCGTTGTAAGTCGAGAACAACAGTTCCTTCGACGACGGGGCTGGATCCGCCGTAACCCAGGTTCTTCCCGCGGGAAACTGTCCACAAAGCAACTTTGTAAACGTTGGCGATCTTGACGATGTCCTGGACCTCTTCCACGATGCTGGGCCGAACTGCGCCCCCGGGCTGGTGGTTTGCCGTCGTCGAAAACGGATCGCCATAGGATTCCTCGCCTTGTCGCCCTTTCAGCGCTCCATGCTGGTGGTCCCGGGAGACATTGGCCTCGCCGAGTATTCGGGCGGCATGATCAAAAAAGTGCTGCACAGCGCGGGCGTCGGGCGCTGAGTGTGCTTGCATCTTGGTGTCAGACGGAGAATGTGTGAAAGAAATCCAGTGACTGCAGAGCAACAGTGGGTTCGGACTGCACCTGTACATGGACTCAGTTATGTGGTCTTCCCATATTCTTATCCAACCCAGCGAACGTCCTTGCATCCAGCCCAGGGTGTTGTCGCGGGTCAGGAGGTTGTCCGGGGAATGCCGGGGAAGGATTACGCGCGGAACATGGGGGGTGACCCACCCCTTGCTCTCGGATCCTCGAAAGAGAAGAACTTGGGAAGTGGAGCGGAGAATCGCGGGGCAACCGGGGAAGGACAAAGGTGCATCACGGAGACCAAGAGGCTGGGCCGCAGCCGCGGGATGTGGAAGATGCGTGGAAGCTCCCAGGCACTGGATTGATGAGAGGTGACTTGGCATTATCTCATGGGCCGTTATAGGCATTTTGTGACCCCGAATGCAACTAAGGTTGTCAGAGCGGCAGGAAGCTGTAGTTCACAATCGAGGTTGTCCAGGAGTTTCGATTGGCTTGGAGCATTTCAGCAAGAAAGATTGCTCACGACGACGGTGATAGTAAGTCCTGGGACTGCCACAGTCGTCACAGATAAGAGCAGAGTGCAAAAGCTCCAAAGGCATACGAACTACGGCCATTTACCCAGGTGTAGGAGTACCTGAGGTACTCATCCTGAACTCGAAGGCCAGCAATAGAAGCCAGGGCACAAGACCGCCAATGTCCTGAACGAGGAAGCCAATATTTAAAAAGCTAAATGTCGTTTAAATAATGCCTATTCTCTCATCCATACGACGATCGAGATTCTCGAGGGGTAAACCTAGAGGAAACGTTCCAGTTTGGAAGACATGGCTCGGAGCTTGCTACCATAGAAATAGAAAGGAATAGCCAGGAGCATGCTCAGGCTGACAAGCATAAAGATAATCATGTAAACTTCGAGCCAGCCCCGAGCCGCCACCCAGTCCACCGCAGTATACAAGAACAAGAAAGAGAGCAAATTCTTGAAAACATTGATCGACACCAGGGCTTCGCTGGCCTGCTTCGGACGGCTCTCGACCACATATGTGATGGCAATGTTGGGAGCATAGACAGTACCGAAGGAGGCTGATCAATTGCACCAGATTTCGTTAATGCTTGGTAGGGATTCGCCTTGAGCAGGTTTGTGGGAGGAGGTTGGTGTTTGCTTACCCATTCCAAAGCCAAACGCGATGGCAACCCAGGAGAGCTGGCGAGAACAAGCGAAGGCAATGAGGATGCAACCGACCGGCGCAATGACAAACCCAGGTATTAGGGACACCAGCCGTTGCTCTGGAAAGACGCGCCCCTGGCGGATGATTACCCGCGCCGTGATTGCATCCGCGACGTAACCGCCGGCAAAGCATGCGAAGACGAAGCCGATGATTGCTGCAATCTGCATCAACCCGACCTGAACCGGAGTAAAGAGGTATGGAGGAGCAAACAGCAACTGCGGGAAGGCGAAGCTAAAATGGTGCAGATGAGGTCAGTTATCAGCAGGCTGGTACTGGCACAGGTCAACCCCAGAAAATAGACTTACATGAGAATGAGCTGCGACGCAAGCGCTACGCCGTAGAGTAACGTTGCAAACAAAACGTCGGGACACAGGAGAAGGACGAGCGGGCGCAAACAGACCCTGAAGAAGCTAACCGAGCGGTCGACGGTGATGAAGGATGCCCAAACGCTGACCAGACTCTTGTTCACAACATAGTTTGTCTTGCTGTTCGTATCCTGCAACCCCGAAGGGCTTTCGTTGGGGTTCTCACAGTCCATCGCCGCGGGCTTTGATTCGGAACTTGTAGAGCGCGGCAAGGGGGGAGGTGTCTGGAGATCATCGGCGCGGTGGAAGTTGGACTCTGGGTAGAAGAAGAAAAGAAGCGCAAGGTTGACGCCCGACAAGGCCGCAGAGAGCCAAATGTAGTCGACATAGCCGCCGGGGCTGTATTGAACCATGATGGAGGCGAGGAGAGGGCCGACTGCAGTGGCACCAGAAGCCAGGATTGTGTATCTGGGCGAGAGGAACGCGTTAACAACATGGAGATGCAGCAGGGGCGGAGTGTCGTGTATTACCCGGCCATCATTGCCGCTCGTTCATGGAGGAAGAAGATATCCGAGACGATCCCAGGGACGATACTCTGTAGCAACAAATGATAAGTTATTTGCAAAGCGTAGAAGGGTCCGGCAAAAAAAAGTGTCAGAAAATACGTACCTCTCCAGCTCCTCCGGCCAGACCAGACAGACATCTTGCTGCGAGCAGACTGGCAAAGCTGTCGGCTTTTGCGGTCCAGATGAGAACGGCAAAGTGCATTGCCATCGACGTGATGAGTGCCAAACGCTTGCCAAACTTGACACCCAATGGCACCCAAACAAGGTTGCCGACGCCGAGAAAGAGCAAGTTGAACTATTCTCTGGTCAATATCTGCTCCGCCTGAAGGCAAACAGCCCACCACCTACACTCAGCAAAGCGTTGACATCATTCGGAGACTTGCGGTACTGCATAGCCAGGATCTGCGCCGCGACGGAAAGACCAGTGCCGGCAAAGTTGGCCGTGAAATTTGCAATGGCCGTCGAGATCAAGGCGGCAATCTTGAGCCATTGTGGCCACCTCAACGGATCCTGCGGGTCGTCGGATGGCGTTGGGAGCAACTGGAGGTTGTGGTGATGGTGGCCGGAAGGTGGTAGGGCATGGTTGTCCTCGGTCTTGGTGAGGCCGTCATGGGCTACAGCCACCTCGATGTGTACAGGTGGTTCCGAGGGAATGCTCATGGTTGCGGGATTGGAAATTGACAAATTCTGTCAATCGGCGCAGCTTCTCTTGGAGGCATGCAGACTCAAGGACAGTTTTGAAGCAAATGGACAGACATTCCTTTTCGAGACATGACTACCTTAAGGTACCAATGCCCGCTTCCGACTTTCAGCCCATTCTGTCTCTCGGGTGTCCCGGGGAACCACCGGTATACAGTGCGATCAGATCCACGCCGACTCAGCTGTTTCCTCGCCCAGGCGCTATTGCTCAGCTGGGAACTCTTTGGGGTCCCGGAGTCTGGGGAAATGCTGGGGTAGCAGGGATCCAAACCGGCTAGAGACCACAAAAAGTCTGGGGAACATGACGGGATGGCGGGGAACCTGTCACAAACCTGGGGAACCTGGAGGGCACTCCACCTTCTTGGGATTCGGCAGCGGTGAACAGCAGCGCCATCTCTGTCGTCTTTGTTCAAGTCGTCGTGGCCGTGCAAGCGGCTCCCAATTCTGAGCCAACTTATAAGGTGCATGCTTGTCCCGGATCTGGGTGTAGCGCAAAACTCTGCGCCTGGCTCTCCCAAGTGACCATGGGTTGGGTCAGTTTCCAGGTCGTCAGTGCGGTCTCGGTCATAATGCCACTGAGGATGTCCAGAAGGGCACTAAGAACAATATATCGCACAGAGGACAGTCGTATCCGGGGAGGTAAGAAGTCGAAGCCTTCATCGGCACGGAGTTCGGTCTCGGCACGACTCGCAGGGCTGCGAGTGGGACTCCCTGACCGTCCCTGTGGGGTGGCGGAACACCGGAAACATTCTCACCCCCGACCGGGCCGGCCCCCGGGACGCGGAACGTTGCGCTTAGTATTGCCTCTCATAGATGGAGAGAGAATGTCGGCAACCGACTAGGGCATTCCAAAGCGTAGGATGCGGCAAAGTCGCGGATAGCGGGGAGTTGATGAGGGCTGATTTTAACAGAACGTGGTGCAGTTGCTGGATAAAAAACATCAAGCTCAGATGTAAGGTGAGTTAATTAGTTGGCACGTCGTTTTCCTTCAGTCAACTCACCCCAAGTCACATTCATCATGCAACTTCTCGCGTATGTGGCCCTTGGCTTGGTCCTCTGTTTTGCTGGACATTGCGTTTACAATGTCTTTTTCCACCCTCTGCGAAACATCCCAGGCCCCTTTCTCGCTAAGATCTCACGATGGTGGCTCTTTACTCTGGAAATGAGAGGGAATCCTCACCCTGAAATTCTCGAATTGCACCAAAAGTATGGTACGCGAGACTAAAATAACCGCGGCGAGGAGGACGGTCTATTCACTCTCAGCAGGAC
>FTEL01005484.1_pt1 | contig 12178 bp, 8 predicted proteins | sample 1658911 | NCBI WGS metagenome assembly FTEL01 (sample SAMEA3914869, study PRJEB12502) | metagenome | biome: forest; material: soil | place: USA | collected 2012-03-12 | depth 0.1 m
GCTCCACGAGAACTACTCTGTTGACCGCGTCCATGACTTGACCAAGATCGACAAGTGGTTCTTGCACAAGCTGCAGAACATCGTGGACTGCACCAGGGAACTCCAGCAGATTGGCAGCCTCGCCGGCCTCAGGAAGGAGAATGTCCTCAAGGCCAAGAAGATGGGCTTCTCCGACAAGCAGATCGCGCACGCTGTCGGCAGCACTGAAGACCAGGTCCGTGCTCGCAGGTTGGAGTTCGGCATCCGCCCGTGGGTCAAGAAGATCGACACCCTCGCCGCTGAGTTTCCCGCCGACACCAACTACCTCTACACCACGTACAACGCCTCGACCCACGACGTGACCTTTGACGACAAGGGCACCATCGTTCTCGGCAGCGGTGTTTACCGCATCGGCAGCTCTGTCGAGTTTGACTGGTGTGCCGTCAGCGCCACTCGCGCTCTGAGGAACATGGGTGAGAAGACGGTCATGATTAACGTAAGTACAACCTCTATATTTTCGTCTTGTTTGTTTTCTCTTATTTCCTTTCTCTTGCTTTCTTTTACTTCTTTTCTCATGTTTTCTCCTACCTTTTTTTTCTTGCCTTCTACTTCCTTTCTCTTGTTTTCTCCTACTTCCTTACTCTTATTTTCTCCTACCTCTTTTCTTTTGTTTTCTCTTTCCTTCTTTCTCTCGTTGTCTCCTGATTTATTTCTCACTCTTTTTCCTACTTCTCTTCTTTTATTTTCTCCTACTTCTTTGCTCTTTCTTTTTCCCACTTTTTTTCTCTTGCTTTCTCCCATTTCTTCTCTCTTTTTTTTTCTTACTTCATTTCTTTTCCTTTTTCCTACTTCTTTTCTCTCGTTTTTTCCTACTTCTTTTCTCTTCATTTTTCCTACTTCTTTCTCTTTTCCTCTTTCTCTTGCTTTCTTTTACCTCTTTTCTCATATTTTGGCTCTTGCTTTCTCTCACCTCTTTTCTCTTGTTTTCCCCTACCTCTTTTCTTTTGCTTTCTCCTGCGTTTTTTTCTTTTGTTTTCTCATATCATTTTTCTTTCGTCTTCTCCTTCTTTTTTTCCGTGACTTGTCGGTGTTCACCCGTTTTGTTGATGTTGATTTTTTTTTCCTGTTTTTCCTGTTTTTTCTTTCTTTCTTCCTTTCTTTCTTCTTCTTTTCATTTCATATTCAACGAGACAACCAGATGCTGACTTTTCTAGTGTATGTCACATCCGAGCTGTTCATATCCTTGTCATCTGTCTCGGGAGCTATGCCGGTCTCTCGAGATCAAGCCGTTTCTCCCGAACTAACCCAAACCCAACCCCAACCCTGGCACCTCCGAACAGAAATACCTAGCTAACCCTAACCCTTAGACAACCCGGAAACTTTGTCTACTGATTATGATGAAGCCGATAGGCTTTACTTTGAGGAGTTGAGCTATGAGCGCGTGATGGATATTTACGAGCTCGAGAACGCCGGCGGTGTTGTGGTGTCTGTGGGCGGGCAGCTGCCCCAGAATATTGCGCTTCGGCTGCAGGAGGCAGGTGGGGCCAAGGTTCTCGGGACCGACCCCCGCGACATCGACAAGGCCGAGGACAGGCAAAAGTTCTCGGAGATTCTCGACAGCATTGGGGTTGATCAGCCGGCGTGGAAGGAGCTCACATCGGTCGAGGCCGCTGGCGAGTTTGCCGAGCAAGTCGGCTATCCCGTCCTTGTCCGCCCCAGCTACGTCCTTTCCGGCGCTGCCATGACGGTGATCCGCAGCAAGGAGGACCTCCGGGAGAAGCTGGAGGCCGCTGCCGACGTCTCTCCCGACCACCCGGTTGTTATCAGCAAGTTTATCGAGGGCGCGCAGGAGATTGACGTCGACGGTGTCGCATCCGAAGGCAACCTAATCATCCATGCCGTCAGCGAGCACGTCGAGCAGGCTGGTGTCCACTCTGGTGACGCTACCCTGGTTCTCCCTCCCGTGGGCCTGGACGAGACCACGATGAAGCGCGTCAAGGAGATCGCGCAGAAGATTGCCCAGGCGCTGAAGATTGCCGGCCCCTTCAACATGCAGATCATCAAGGCCGACGACCCTGAAGGCGGGCTTCCGGCGCTCAAAGTCATTGAGTGCAACCTGCGTGCCTCGCGGTCGTTCCCCTTCGTCAGCAAAGTCCTCGGCACCAACTTCATCGACGTCGCCACCAAGGCCCTTGTCGGGAAGCAGGTTCCCGAGCCGACCGACCCGATGGCGGTCAAGCGCGACTACCTGGCCACCAAGGTGCCACAGTTCTCGTGGACCCGTTTGGCCGGTGCTGATCCCTTCCTTGGCGTCGAGATGGCGTCAACGGGCGAGATGGCCTGCTTCGGCAAGGACCTGGTCGACGCTTACTGGTCGTCGATGCAGTCGGCCATGAACTTCCGTGTTCCCGAGCCTGGTGAGGGTATCCTCTTTGGCGGTGAGCTGAGCAAGAACTGGCTCACCACCGTCGCCGACTACCTTGCCCCTCTCGGCTACAAGTTGTACGCCGCCGACGCGGAGGTCAAGCAGCACCTCGAGTCGAACAGCAAGCACAAGCTCAACGTCGAGGTCATCGAGTTCCCCAAGGAGGACAAACGCGCCCTGCGCGAGGTGTTCAAGAAGTATGACATCCGTGGCTGCTTCAACCTGGCCCAGGCCCGCGGCAAGACCATTATGGACGTCGACTATGTCATGCGCCGCAATGCTGTCGACTTTGGCGTGCCCCTGTTTATGGAGCCCCAGGTTAGTTTCCTCTTTTCTTTTCCTCGACCGTGAGATAGCGCAACACAAGAGGAAGCTAACACGGTGACCTCTACAGACGGCCATGCTCTTTGCGCAGTGCATGAGCGAGAAGCTGCCTAGGCCGGAGGGCATCCCCTCCGAGGTGCGCAGGTGGTCCGAGTTCATTGGCGGCAAGCCCTTGTAAATATCACGATACCTATCTCAGACCCATTTGGCCTTGGAGTTGCTCGAACACAAAAAGTCAAGTTAGGGGCGTTTTGGGGGGGGTTGGATTTCAGCGGGACGGGGATCTTGTTTTGCTTTTTATCATGTTCTTCTAGTTTGGCGAGCCAGCAACAGTTTACCCATCTTCAGTTCACTGAATAGTAGAGCAGTGGAAGAAAGGCAAGGCATTGATTGGTACTATCGAGGCGACGCGTTGGTGACTATCGGGGTGAAAAAAACCAATGCGTCCATGACTATCAAACGTGAAAAAAAAAACCAATGCAGTAAACCAGGCTGCAGAACTGCCTCGAGCTCCACGTGGAGTTCTCTATGCCGTGACGGGACCGATGTGCCGTTTCCTCGTCTGGCAAATAGACCTGACCAGGCGCATATCCCTGGGAAGGATGGTACCCCGCTGCGCATGAATGCAAGCCAGGTTGGCAGCTAACATATATAATTAGGGGTGATTACATGGGCGAATACAGTAGCGGAGTACTTACCGCCAAAGTAGTCGACGAGGAAGGTTTCAGCGACCTCTTGAAGAGCCAAGAAAGCTACCTCCTCAAACCGGATAGTCAAGTTGAGATCGACCGCGATCTCTCGCACTACCTGTCGGAACGGCGTTGACGCCTTAGCTAGAGTTGAGAATTAGTAACTGATGTTTGATATTGAATAATAAGTGATTAACTTACTGCCTGACCAAGCCCGCCGTCTATTCACATTTCGAACAGCATTGGTGTTAGGCCCAGCTTGACCGCTCATCCGAATCACTCTCTTTTTAGAGCCTTTAGCTCCATTCTTCTTCCTGTATGCGGCGATGACCTTGGTCGGGTCGTCGTACGCAGCAGGCGGATTCTCCTCAGATTTAGCCATAATGAGAGAGACCTTAAGAAAAGAGTTAGAAACAATTGATTTAGTGTTCATAGAGACATTGAAATAAAATGTATTACATACCTGTTTACTGGCTGGCAAGCTTGAGGAAGGTTGGTAGGTTGAGAAGAAGAAAGAAATCGAGTTTGGAGGTTTGAGGCTGGAAATGCAACAACTGACCCCAGCAAACTCTAAATTCATGGTGTTGCTAGATTTGGGGAAGGCACGCTAGGCCAGTTTTGACGCTAGCGCTAAAAGAGTGGGGCCGTCTGATATTCATTGGTTTCTGCGCCTTCCACCCACGTGTCACCCCACTAAATTCTGCTCTTTCCACCCCACCAAAATTCCACTCCTTCCACCCCACCAAAATTCCACTCTTTCCAAACCTCTACCAAAGAACCCGCCCAACTTCACAACTCTATCCGTACCAAAACCTTAACTTTTCTCATTTCAACATCTAATTTTCTATACTGCGCAACAATCACAGGTGTACTCGCCAAATGGCGATTATACCTCAATAACCGCCAAAATGCCCGTTCAGAAGCGGAAACGTGAGGAAGACCTCAGCACAAATGTCAACACGGTCAAAACTCGTCGTCGAGTCAACAAGATGAGCGAGACCCAGCTACTGGTCAACAAGGCCAGGGTGCAATTCAATACCGCCAATTGCCGCTTGAAGAAAAAGGCCAGGACAACAGACGAGTATGCTGCAGCAAACGATTTGGAGAAAGAAATCATTCTTAAAAGGGTAGAGACAAGGCTGGTGGAGGAAGAGTAGGTGATCTTGTGTATTCGCCTGAGAAATCACCCGAGAAATGCTAATTTATTGCTGGTACAGGATTCAGAAAGGCACTTACTGGAAGCATCTTGCTTTCCATCATGGTCTTGCAGATCAAGATACTCCACTGTCTGACGAGGAGCTGGTCTGGGAAGATACCGAGCTTGGGAGTGGAGATTCCGAGCTCGAGGAGGAGATTGAGCTTTTGGATACCCAACGTACCCGGGACTAGGTGTCTCGGTGCATTGGTGACCTCGTCAAGGTTGCTTGGCGGTTGAAGCGAGCTTCTCCAGACTATGTCTGGAAGTTTGAGATTCGGAAGGTGAGTTTGCTTTGAAGCTATGTGATGATCTGAGTATTAACCTGTTTTTAGGTCTTCAAGAAGTATCTGAAAAAGATTGGGGTTATTCCGGACAATCTCGACTATTATATCCAGATTGGCAAGATTGGCCAACGTATGCTTGCGAGAGCATACCGCACTCAGAAACGCCGACAAGCTATTGCCCCTAATCACCAGATCTTGAAGTTCAAGGTATTTCCCCGCTGGTTATGCTGGTGATTACAGAGATGATTGCACATACTAACTGAGTGGATCATGAAGCTTGCTCAGTTCATTCAGTGGAGAACTGTCTGGCAACAGCACATCACCGACTTGTTCACCAAGGTCTACTTCCAGCGATACCACAAATCCCAAGTCGACTTGCTTCTGCATGCTCATATCAACCACCAATCGACCACGTTTCTATTCGAGAACCGCCCTCCGTATCCATTGGTCTCAGCAACCCCTGCGTAAGTAGATTGCGTTTTTTGTATTCTTCTCATACTAACATCATTGGTCTAGGTTCCCCAGAAAGCTTGCATTCGTTAAGGTCATGCTGCTCTCGCGTTCCGCGGAGGATACACGCCGGTACTTCCGTACACATGTGCCTGGGTGGACAACAAAGATGGGCAACGATCTGGAACTGAGCCCATTGTTCCCGGCTTACGATGCTGTATGCCCGCCTTTGGTCTCTTTTCTTCGTCCAGAGGAGTACGGCGTTCTCCGCTGTCTTGCTCAAGCCTCCCCGGCTATTACAAGTTTCCAGCGGAAAACAAGCAGGTAAGAGCTACTGTTCCCTTGATTCTGTGAACACCCTTTGTAATCATCCCTGTAACCACCGGCTCTAATCCTCTTATAGCCCACAACAAGTCAAGAAACGTCTTGCTCGCCGCTCTGCAATGCGTACTACTGGACGCGGTAGGCTGCAAAAGCACCGTCAGAGTCTCTGGGTTACACCATTCACACGCAAGCTCTCTCTCTTCGCAATGATCAGAGAGATCATTGGCTGGGGTACTCGGACAGAGCTCGAGGACGATGATTGGATCTGCCTCCCAGGAACGGCTGACTTCTGGGAAGCAGTGTCCCCAGGTGAGCTTGAGGCAGCAACGAGCACTCAATTCTCGCGTGCTCAGCACCAAAAGGCACTCGATCTTGTGCTTGCTCGGGGAAAGGGCCAGAAGGTTCCTAAGGCTTGGACTAAGAGTTCTGTTGACATGGAAGGAGACTGCGATCTTGCAGTCTAGTGGCTTCGAGTTGAATGCCTGCGCTGAGCTTTGTGCTCGTTTTCCTGCTTATTTATGGCTTCGAGTTGAATGCCTGCGCTGAGCTTTGTGCTCGTTATCCATCCTGCTTATTTAATTCCAGACCTAGGTAGGTTGACGTTAGGTCAACGACTTCAGCAGGAGAGCAGGTAGTTTCTCTCTGACAAAAGTTCTCGTCTGCCACGTTCTCCACTCATTTACCCTAACCCTCTTGAATACGCGGCCCTGCAGGGGTCAATCAATGCCAAGGCGTCAGCGATGGGTTGACATGCAGACGTCGGCAGCTGCCGCATCGCATGCAGGCACCACACCACGCACGCACGCACCCAACTCCCTGACAAGCGCCTGGCCTCAACCTCGTCGTTCGGTTTGGCGCAAACGACGGCCAACTATGTGATGTTTCCACCGCCCCGACCGACTTTCTAACTCACCCAATCGCGGCGAGCGATGAACGATGACCCGGGCCCGACCTCCGCGGCCCGGCAGCAGCTCCTGCCACGGTCCGAGTCCGACGAGTCTGATGGCGAGTACGACGCCGCCGAGCCCCGTGATCGGGTGCCTGTACTGCCTGTGCACGCCGAATCGGCCAGTGGTGACGACCAACCCACTGGCAGCGAACCATCGGGTTTGAGCCCCGCCGCGCGGTCACAGTCACGGTCACGGCCACGGCAGAACGAGAAGCGCCGCGAGGGCTTGGTCAAGAAGCTCGAGCTCGTCAGCCACCTGCAGAAATCCCTCGACATGATCGTCTTCGCGTACATATGCACCTTGTATTATATGGAGTAAGTCTTGTCCCTCTACCACCCCCACCACCTGGCTCCCCCTTCTGACAAACCCCGTCCCTTGCTTCAGATGCTCATTCATCCGCTTCCTCCTCCGTCTCCTACCGCACTATTCGTTCCTGACACCGAAAGATGGTCTGCTCCTTCCCGCGGAGCAGCCGCACATCTACACCATCTTCGTGCCGAGCGTCCTCTGCATCCTCGCGCATGCCGTGCTCGGTCTGCCCGAGGCTGGCGAGGCCACGCGCGGCTACATGCACGGCGGCGTCGTCATCGACTTTATCGGGCAGAAACCGCCCACGAGTCGGTTTGCCTTTCTGCTGTTTGACCTGGTCATCCTGGGTGCGCAGTGTTTGATGCTGGCGGTGCATCAGGAGCGGGAGAGGCTCAAGAAGGCCCTGTCACCGGCGTTGCAGACGGCCAGCCCTAGTGGTGGTGATCGCACTCAGGAGGGGGCGGCGGAGGCAACAACGCAGGACCACGACGCTGAGGAGCGCGGGGTGCTGAGAGAGGAGACGTACCTCGCGGACGGAGGAGGGCTGGAAATGCAACCGCTGTCCGGGAGAGGCGGCGGCAGCGGCAGTGGCAGACGGGAAGATGGTAACCCGGCCGGCGACGACGACGACGACGACGACGACGAAGAGACGGGGGACACGTATTCGTCGGCTGCTGCGAGCGCCGACATGTTGGATATTATCAGGTCTGGAAACGCGGTTCTGGCCAACTTTCACGTCATCCACGCGGTCCGGACGGTGGGGAACGGCGCGCCGAGCGCGGCCGCCTACTCGCTCCGGACTTTTGGCTATAATGCTACGCTGGCCGCTCTTGCCGCAGAACGGAGGAGCAGGCTTGCCGGTGGGCAGAGGGTATAGCTGAGGGCGGTGAAACATGTTTTCTTTGGGCAGCCGACGATTCACTGTCTGGATCTTATGTGTGCGTGATTCTGCAGCAGGAGCCCATGGCCCCTCCTGGAGAAGAAATGTTGGATTCGTCATGCTACTTTCCTGCCGATATTGCCCACCCCTGTCCCCTTGACGGATATTACCAACTCGCCGGCCTTTTCGTCGTCGTCGTCACCTGCATCCCGTATCCCCCAGCTACTCGCCCCAAACTGCTTCAGATCCCTCGCCAGCCCTATTATCTCCTCCCGGGCCATCACTTCCCTCCCCAGCCGTAGCCTGCCCACGTCCTCGGATCCCATGGCCATCAGCGTGAGCACGGTCGGGGCGGCGGCGCCCGTTACGCACCCGCCCTGCGCGATGACCTCGAGCAGTTGGTAGGCGCACCGTGTGCCGATGTCCTCGGGCACCACGCCGCCCTCGGGCGGCGCGACCTCGTCAGCGGCGTAGATGACGCCGTCGGCGCTCGACTCGGCCACCAGGCTCAGGCCGAACCCGATGCCCGTCTTCTTCTTCTGCGCGCTCCCCTTGTCGGCGACCAGCGGGGCCGGGTCGTACTGGGCGGCGACGTGCACGTCCGAGACCAGCTGGTTCAGCACGGCGCGCGCGGCGGTGATCATGCGGCTGTTGTGGCTCGCTGACACGCCCGTGCAGTATGCAACGCCGCGGATCCGGCGTATCCTGCCCGGACGGCGGTGCAGGTGCAGGGTTTTGGGCAGGCGCACTTGGCTGGCAAAGCGCATCTCGACGAGACCGCCGCCTCCGCGACCGCCGGGCCCCGGGCAGGAGCGCGACAACACGCGCAGCTCGACGCGGGCCGGCGGGATGCCGAACAGGCCGTACAGCGGCAGCACGGCGGTACGGAAGGTGTCGATGGACAGGTCGCCCGTGGCGTGGGTGGCCGAGGTGATGACGCCCGGGCCCGAGAAGCGCACGTTCATGTGGGCCTTGGAGAAGGGTGCCAGCAGGGCGAGCGGAAGGAGGAAGTAGGTGACGGCGCGGGTGCAGGCCGCCGGGAGGACGTGCTCGATGGCGTCGCTGGCGAGCGAGGCGCCCACGCCGGGCACGGTGCCCGTGATGAGGCCCGGCTGGTAGGTGATGGTGGTGCCGCTGTACGAGACATCGATGACGCTGCCGTTGGTGACAGACTCGAGTAGGCGCAGGAACGACACCTCGTGCGGCGCCAGGCCGGGGTGTGTCGGCGACGAGGACCGAATCTTGGAGATGTGAATGGGACGGCCCGTGAGCGTCGAGAGCACGAGGCGCTGGGTGAAGGCCCGGTGGCCTGTGAAGCGCAGGAATTCCGGTTTGGAGCCGGACATGGTGGGCGGTGGTGGTGGGTGTGGATGCGATTGGATCGCTGGGGAAGGATGAGGGTGTTCCCAACTTTAGTAGTGGGTTGCTTCAGGAGGCGTGGGTGGTGGGTGGTGGCAGTGGGTGTAGTTGCGACTCAAATCGCTGAGAGGATGAGTTGGGGTTCCCAACTTTCAACCCAGAACTTCTGTTCCAAATTCCAATTGAGATCCACGTCGGGATCCGTCTCAGACGGCGAGAGAGGCTTCCCAAAATTTTAGAGGGTCCCGCCGGTTCTGCCGGGCGGTCAGCATCCCGCAGCTGCTGATTTGCACGTCTGGCGCGCTGATAAGGGGCTTATCAGTGGGAAGCCCCACATAAAAAGACATGCAGTGCTCGACCCTCAGGCTTCCAGGGCCGCCGAGGGTGAACTGAACCCTCGACAACCCGTCGCTCACATCTCTTCTCCCGTTTTTTCCGCCCAACCCCCAACAACCTGATGCATACACGATAGTCACGCCATTTTTATTTCTTTACAATGTCTCCGAGGGTATTTTCCCTTGACCTCGGCCGGCGCAGCAGCTTCGTCTGCAAGTCGTGCCTCGACAGCCTTCGGTCTTCGGCTTCCGCTTCGGCTTCCGCTTCGGCTTCCTCTTCAGCTTCGAATGCCCGCCCATGGCTCGCCCGGGCTTCTTCGAGCGCTGCTCGGAGAGTCCGACCCCCTCCTCCTTCCCGAACGGCTCCCGCCCTGCCAGACCCCGCCGAGCTCCAGAGAATGCTAGTCGAAGACCTGGAACGCCCTGCCTCCGACTCTGCCTCCGCAGGGGGGCTAGACGTCAAATACTTCACCCAGGAAGCCCCGGGGAAGTTCCGGCGCTTGCGAAACAGGGATGAGTTTGATGCCGTCAGCGGCGGTCTGGACGCCGAGATCGAGACGGCCATCGAGACGCTGGAGAAACAGATGGTCGAGACCGAGAGGATGCTGCAGCGCATGGAAAGGTCTGGCGGCCAGGACAAGGCCGACACATTGCGGAGGCAGTTCAAAAAGTCGCTCCGGCTGCAGTACAAGGGCAAGACGGGCCCGGAGGCCGAGGCATACGGGTTGCTGCGCATCACCGGCTTCAGCGGGCCGCGCCAGAGGACCGTGGCGGGCCTAAACACCTTCCTGGCGCGGGACAGCGTGGTCAAGGGCGGCATTCCGAGGGCCAGGGATTTGTCAGACTGCTGGAAGTATTACTCGGCCGCAAGGAAGACGCTGTCGGCCGCTTGGCAGAACGTGCCCCAGGAAGTGTGGAACTTTTTGTGGATGATTTTGTCCTGGCAAGGCGAGGGTGTTGAGAACCCGAACCGTATGCAGCACCTCTACGTTCTCGCCAAGGATATGCAGGCCGCCGGCGTGCCTCTCCGGGACTCGCAGCAGCTCATCGCCATCGAGGCCATGTTTATCGAGGGATGGCAGCAAGAGGCCATCGAGGCCTGGAAGAAGGCCGTCGTTACGCTCGGGTCGAAACCCGAGACTTTCACCGACTATTGGGAGCTCGGTGTCCGCATGTGCTGTCTGCACGGTGACACGGACCGGGCACAACGAGCCGCCGACACGCTCCTCAGATCCTCCCAGCCGCCAAACGCACGCATTCTGCTGCCCATCATCCGAGCCCTGTCCGCCAAGGACCAAACAGTCACTCAGGCGTGGGAGGCTTACCGCGACATGCGGACTCTCCTCGGAGAGAGCATGACGATTGAAGACTACGACGAAGTCATTGCCGTCTTCCTCGCCTCAGACTGCACCGAGTATGCTCTGCAGGCCTTTGTTGACATGATGTTCTCGGGCGCCATCGACATCCGGGGCAAGACGAGGTTGCCCCTGAGGGTGGGCAACCACTTCTTCATTGGAAAGTGGCTGAAACGCCTGATCGGTGCCGGCGACCTGGAGGGCGCTTACAAGGTGGTGGTGTACGCCCAAAACAAGGGAATCACGGCGTCTGCCGTCCAACTCAACGGCCTCATCGGAGCTTGGATGAGGTCAGGGTCGGCCGAGAATCTCGAAAAGGCTGAAGGCCTGGCTTGGAGCATGATCCAAGCTCGTCTAGATTATATTCAACTACGGCAACGACGGGATGTAGCCCAGTTGGTCGATACTCTCAACGTTCCTGCGGTTGATGGGAGCGACGGTGAGCCCGGGTTTGTCTGCCGGGCGAGGGCCTCCGCTGAGACCTTCTCCCTGCTGGCAGAGAATTACTGCTCCCGCAGGTTTCACAACCGCTTGCAGGAGTTGTTCGAGGTGCTCAAGCAAGCCGAAATCGGCACGACCAGCTTCCTCATGAACCAGCTGATCCGCTCGTACTCTCAGAACGGCGAGGCCGAAGCTGCCTTCAACCTCTACCAAACCATGACCAAGGAGCAGGACATCCGTCCAGACGGGCACACGTTCCTCACCATGTTCAACAGCCTCTCGGTCAACCGCCTGATCCAGCGGGACCCCGATCTCACGAAACGGGACATCGCCTTGGCCAGGCAGTTCTTCCGCGACATGATCCAGGCCGATTGGACGTTTGACTCGCCCGCCATCTTCGCCCAGCTTCCCCGAACCATCCTGTTCAGCATGCTCAAGGCGCAGGACTACCGCGGTACCATCGTCGCGGCCCGCGCCATGAAGGAGCTGTGCGCATTCTACCCGCCCGAGACCCTGCTCATCGAGGTGGCCACCGGCGCCGGGTCCATGGAGATCAAGACCAAGCGGAACACGGAGCGGCTGGTCGCTGGTAGGAAGACGATTGAGATGCTGATGAAGAAGCACCGGACGGAACTCATCAAAGGAGGCCACCCGGGAGTGGAGATGACTGAGGAGGAAAGGATCACCGAGCTTCACGACATTTTGGAGAAGCTCGTCCTGCTCAAGGCGGGCGCGCAGAATGTGGCCCAAAAGGACGTCGAGCCGCTGCTCGAGGGAGCTGCGCGGGATATGGGCGTGTATGATATTGTCGTGGCGAGAGATGCCGACCAGATTGTGAAGCACAGGAAACTGGGCAAGCACATGGCTGGGCTTGTA
>FTEL01004246.1_pt1 | contig 12176 bp, 9 predicted proteins | sample 1658911 | NCBI WGS metagenome assembly FTEL01 (sample SAMEA3914869, study PRJEB12502) | metagenome | biome: forest; material: soil | place: USA | collected 2012-03-12 | depth 0.1 m
ATATCTACCTACATATGAAGCGGCTCCTTCGGAATCCTTAATGCTGCCACAAGCTAGGGTGCCACAGGCACAATTGTCCCGCTGCGATCCTTGCGTACCACACGATGTCCGTTCAATCATGCTGACGCCGCAGGCGGTGTCCTGGCTAAAGTGACGAGGACCGGTAAAAGGCCCGACAAATGTAAGCCGACCTGGATCTGCGCTGTAGCTCCTAGATCCGGCCAGCCAACCACGATCTCTTCTGCCGCCCGAGGTTGCAACGTACCGCCTTGGGAAGGTCGGACTAGGCGTTCTGGCACCCAGTGGTTACGCGGCTTGTTATTAGGTCGCGTCCGGGACCGTCGGCACCTGGGGCTCGGGCCTACGCAATCCTCACCCAAGGCGTACCGCAGCTCGGTGGTAGAAGGCTGTGCAGAAACATTCAGGCGGCGGAGCAACCTAGGACTCCAACGGAGCAGTTTCGTCGCCCGGCGGAGGGGTAGACCGAACCAAGACTGTGCGAGAGTATATAATGCGCGGGGAGGACATCAAGACTCCGTCTTTTGCGTTCAGAGTTGGAGCAGCGTACCTGCAACATCGGATTCTGCACTCGCCGTGTAGGCCGCCAACCCAATATTCTGCTGCCTTGTACGGCCAACGAGCCAACATGAAAGCCTTCATTCTTGCTTCTGTAGCGTTCAGCCCGGCGCTTGCCGGATTTGACACCTGGTCGCCCCCGGGACCTTATGACGGTACTGTTGAACAGCTGATACATGGTAGCAATGTTGATGAGAAGTTGCTAACCCGAGACGACCACACCCAGTGCGAGCGCCATGCCCTATGCTCAACACGCTTGCCAACCACGGGTTTCTGCCTCACCATGGCAAGGACATCACCAGACAGGTGACCGAAGATGCCCTGTTCGACGCCCTCAACATCAACAAGACCCTGGGAAGCTTTCTCTTCGACTTTGCGATCACCACCAACCCGACGGCGAACGCGACCACCTTCTCCCTCAACGACCTCGGCAACCACAACATTCTGGAACATGACGCAAGTCTCAGGTACGGTCTCTGGCGGCCGCGTTCCCAAACTCTGTCTCAAACCTAATCTGCGTACGTAGCCGATCTGACGCCTACTTTGGAAATGCGCTTGTTTTCAACCAGAGCGTCTTCGACGAGACCAAGAAGTATTGGACGGATGATTGGGTCACCATCAAGATGGCTGCCAAAGCAAGACTGGCTCGCATCAAGACCTCCAACGCCACCAACCCGACATACAAGATGTCGCCGCTCGGAGACGCTTTCACCTACGGCGAGTCGGCAGCTTACGTCGTCGTGTTTGGTGACAAGACCAAGGGCAGGGTAAAGAGGTCTTGGGTTAAATGGCTATTCGGTAAGTCCATTTCTCGATTTTCTGTCCTTGGCTTCTCTTGAACCCCTTCCTACATGGCCTCTTGCGTAGATATGGTTGTGGCGCAAGAGCTAATCACGTTTTCACACCACTCGAATAGAACACGAAGAGTTTCCCCGGCATCTTGGTTGGCGCAGACCGACGGAGCTGTTTCAGGCTGTGGACCTGGACCGATACATGGAGGAAATCAAGAATTACACTACGGCGCTCGAAGGACCGGCGCCAGGGGGTCATAGGCAGAAGCGGCGCGACTCCCACTTCGGCTGGTGATGTCTTGTTGTAATATTAATGCTTGAGATACGCATCCCCTCTCGATCTTACTTGAGCATAATAGGGGTCTCAAAATTCATGTTCCGTGATCCTGGCCCCTGACCAAGCCCCGAAGGGTTATCCGAGTTCACCTGACGGCAACACAGATTGAGTTCGCTTCGTGGTCGAAACTAACTGACACCTTACATCGCAGTAGGTAGTGAAGATGAGGCGTAATCTCGGCTACACGTCGAGTCGAATGTTAGAGCCCCAAATGCGGGGCCCCTCGATTTGTATGGCTTGAAATCCTAATCATGAAGTTGGCCTAGGCTGGAAAGGACAAAGGAGAGAATGGTTGCACCATTTCGATCATTAGCCCTTACCGAAGGCCCCTACCTCTACCAAGTCAGCTGCTGATATCACCTCAACTCACGTCGCCCACCACGACGTGACCGTAACAGCCGTCGAATCCTGCCAGATCTCAGACACCACGGCAGCCAGCTGCGTCGTGACGTTTGCCGTGGCCCTGGACGGCACCTCGACGTCGAGAGCGCCGTCGACGGCTCTTATGGGCACGCATTTTCACCGGTACCAGGACGCTATTACTGCAGGGGCGGAGAAGACTGCTGCTGCTACGGATGTGAGTAAGGCGTGTGGTGATGCTAAGGGGGACGGTGCTGTGGGAAGGGGGATGTGGGTGTAAGCTATGGCTCTGTGAGAACGACTTCAACGGGATTTGGAACTGCTTGAATGTCGTGGGATTAGACGTGAGGACACATATCAAGGGCCATCAAGTATAGAAGGGGGGCTGAATATCTCTCGACACCCGTACCCGCCCGGGTATGAGAACGCTGGACTGTTCAATATGCATCCCGCTCCTCGATAATGCTTGGCAGTCTGAGTATTGACGAGAGCCAACAAACGGACTTGATACTTGACAACGATTATTAGTAATTACATTGATGAGTCTTGTCGCTCCATCCCGCCGTCTTTTCTTCGACCTCACCCTGCCTTTTGTAATTCTCTACATCTTGGTCACCTCAACCCCAGCAACCCCCCTCCCCCTAAACGCGGTCGGCGAAGCAGAACCTCAAATCTCTACTGCCCCGGCAGAGTGTACGTCCCGCCAATGTCGAGCAGGTACGCGATGCTGTTGAACTCGACGTCGATGGTCTTGATCTGCCAGTAGCCTTTGTCCGTCGTGGCACCGAGGATGGTGACGCCGCGAACCGACTTCTGGGCGGCGCCAAAGGTGGCCTTCCAGATGAGCGCAATCTCGTCGCACGAGTAGGGTGACTTGTGTGTGACTTGCAGCGGGAGGTTGTCGGGCTGTTGAGTATTCCATGTCAGTTTAGCGCGATGACGGTACGGAGGGAGCAGCCGCTTGGCCTCTAAGGTTAGGACGTACCTGTTTGTGCTGGTGGTCGATGAAGGCCTGCTTGGTCGGAAAGGTCGGGCTGCCGAGCGGGATACCGGCCAGGATGTTGATGCTGTCAGACGTGTCGCGGAACGAGTCGGCGAGGTACTTGGCATCGGTATCGTTCCACTTGGAGAGAATGCGCACGTAGGCGTCAACGAGCACGTCGACGTCGTCGGTGTGGAGGCAGGGGGTGTGTCTGGCGTCGTTGCACTTCCCCTTCCCCTTGCCCTCAGACTTGCCCTTGCCCTTGGCTTTGCCTTTTCCCTTGCTCTTGCCGTCGGATTTAGATTTGGGCTTGCCTTGGGCTTCGGTCGGCTCCTCACGGACATCGAGCGCGGCCGGCTTCTCGATGACCCCGGGAGCAGGCTCGGGGGCTCGGAGAAGCACTCCGCTGCCGCTGCCGCTACCTTCGTCGTCGTCTGCGCGACGGACACCCTGCTTCTTCTCATCACGCAGGCCAAGACCGCCCAAGACGTTGAGGCTGTTGGTCAAACCCCCCAGGCCACTCAAGGGGTCGGCCCTGGGAACGGCGACATCATTCCGCGCGTTGACGGGGGTGGCAAGGCCTAGGCCTACCAGGGTGAACAACGAGAGAGAGCTGGTAAGAAGCATCTTGTTGATATTTTGCGGGCGAAATGGACTGGGAAGAATGGATGGCGGACTACCGTTCACAAGGACCAGACTGTCCTTCTTTAATATCTCAACGTTCCGCAGGCAAACATGCAGTCTAACTGTTTATGAGAACCGGTCGGGTTACTCGCCAGGAACTGGCCGAGTCCGGGACTTCCCCAATGGTGGCTTCCGGGTGGCCGCATGGAGGCTGGCATAAGATTGACGGCGGTGTCTTGTCTCCGATGCAGCATCTCAATAAAGCTGCCGTGCGCTGCTGATCGCAGTGTCGGGTCCGCTGCCGTCCTGCCAGGTCCCGAGCCATACAGGCCAAAGCAAGCTGCATTTCTGCATTTTCTGGCCAGTGTTGGAGCTGTTTGCGAGTAGCGGCCGGTTGGCTGCGGGCGCCACGCACGGAAGTCGGAAGCAAACGATGTCTCAGGGCCCGGGCCAGCAGGCATCTGGCCGGAAACAAGATTGCTGGCCGATCGAGAGGCTTGCTCCACGGGATCCATCGAAGCCGGCATGCAGAGAAGCAATCCAAGATCAAACACTCGAGGTTACCGGCTGGCGCTGCTTGGGTTCTGGTGCCCGTGGCAGCGAGGCTATCATTCCTTCGCGTCCTGTTCGGTGGTCCACGGTCCCGAAGAGCAGTCAAGAGGCCGAGGTCATCCAGGGGCAAAGAGCCCAAGGGGAGAGACTCCAAAACCACCAGTCAGCTGTCATTCGTTCCTCGCCATTTGACTGCATGTTGGGGCAAATCACCGGCTATCCCGCCCGACGGACAGCGTGGATATCCCTGGGTGCATAAGTTGTTAGATGCTGTGTGACACTCGTGGGTCGGGTGCGTTTTCCTTGTTCCGTTGTTGGTCGGACTCGATGCTCTGCACCCTCGGGGCGCCAGCGACTCAAATTTCACCGAAGTGGCGCAGCAACACTGCAGTGGTTGGCATCGGAAACGAGAGGCACACAGTCCAGTTGGCAGGCGGCCCATCTCAGCCCACTTCCGGTTTCGCACCTCGGGCGTCAGTTCAGATCTCGGAGCACTTGGCCGCCCAGAGACACTTCCCGCCAACCCTGGTAAGTATCGGCGTTGTTGGGGATCATATCGCTCCTGCGCAGCTTGAGAATTCCCGTCGCAATTTTAGGCTTTTTCCTGGAGACAACTGCCGCCTTTCAGTTTGTCGTTTTGGCCGACGCGAGACTTCAACGTTATTCGTTTCGGGGCGATTCGCGCAAAGTGCGTCCACAACTCGCATCTCCCCTAGTGTTTCAGTCCAGGCTAAGAACAACCGTCAAGTTCAGTGCCTAGCTGTACAGAATAGGTACTCTGGCTTGCCCTGCGACCAGCGGCGATGTGGTTGTTGACGGTTGGGAACTGAGACAAATTCATTGGCGGGGGGGTCATGGATCGCCCAAGATACAAAAAAAATGGTGACAAGACTCGTGCAAACAAACCAGCTCGACATGCAATACCACTTAAAGGCTGCCGCAGTCGAGGTACCTTAAATCAGTCCTCCATGCTATCCCCGTTCCCATCCCTATCCGCCGAGACAAACTTCACACTGACGCGCGCAGAGACAGTGATGGTTTTTGGCTCCAGCATCAGGGCCTCGGAGGCGGCCGTGGACATAACCGAGCCCTGCGTCGCCTGTTGCGCCATTTGCTGCTGACGCTGTAAAGCTTGGGCCTGAGCCTGTGCCTGCGCCATCTGCATCTGCTGCTGCATCATGCCCTGCTGAGCCATGGGCTGCCTGTAAAACAGGCCCGGCCCGGACGCTTGGTGCTGGTCTTTGATCTCGACGGCGACGACCCGCCTCCCCACCACGCCGGCATAGTCCTGAGCCTTCTGCACCGCGTCCGCGATGGCCTTCCTCCGGGCCTCGCGCTCGAGCTCGGCCCGCGTGGCGTCGGTCAGGCGCCATTCCGTCTCGGACGACACATAAGGCATCTGCGCGAATTCGTCGGATACGTCAGCGAGCCGGGCCATGTTGCGGAAGATGATCTCGGCCGAGGCCGAGACGGTATATTCCTTGGGGCGGTCCGGGAGTTGTCGGTAGTGCTCGTCCCTCTGGAACTGAGACACGGTGCTCAGTGGGGCCACGGTAAAGGCGGTCACGGCTGCCTCGGGATGAGGGCTTCCATCGAGGTTCTTGGTGGCGAGCGCCCGGACGGTGCTGGTAAGCTTCGCTACGGCGCCCTGGACCTCCTGGACAGCCTGCGACTGATTTGTGCGCGTAGATGAGATATTGAGCCGCAGGTAACCACGCTCAGCGGTCCGGAAGCTGGACCCCTGACCGTCGACGTAGATTTCAAGTTGAGGCGCCATTCTCGGAGAAGGGCGGCTGGAGATCGTCAGCACAACTGGAACATGACGAGATCAAGGGAAAGGTGTATGAACGCACATTCGTTGGTGGTGTGGGTATCGGAGCGCAGGCGGTCGAGGTACAAGAGTGACCGAGTGGCACAGTTGAGTTGACAGTGTGCGAAACATAAGAGAAGCAAGAAGGACTTGGAGAGTTGTGACTCTCAGAATTTATGCTGCGGGTGCTCCAGGCTGCAGCGCCACACTGCCCAGACACACAGCCTCGAGAGAGCCTGAGGCGGCGCTATAACCGGCCATTCCCGTATGAGTGTCCCAGTTTATCTCACAGCAGATATGCCCATCATGGTCAACAACGTCAGGGGCTTGCAGGGGACTACATGGAGTCATGGAGTCATGGACAAGAAGACGGGAAACGGATACCGGATTCTCGGCTACGACGATGCCGTCAGAGATGTATACTCCACGTCCACGTTTCCAACTCTAACCACAACTTCGGGGCAACTCTCACCAACCTTAGACAGCAAGCGTCGAGAAACGCCTTTCGTCAAAAGGGAGGCGACAAATAGTGCATCTGTAGCTGGTTATGCGCTGGCAGAGTGGCTTTCATTGACGAGGAGATGTCAGGTAGGAGCTCGCTCTTGTTTGAGTTGATATCTCCAAGCAATCGGCTGGCCCAAACCCTTCAGCGGCAGTGTCACTAATAATGCTGCAAGGAGTTTTCACAGCAGTCATGGAGTTCAGTTGTAGACAATTTGGGGGTTGTATTATGAGAGTGTGCACCCTCCTGACAAGTCTCGAATGACTGGAAGCAGTGATTCATCTCCCTCCTGAACTCAAACAGCGACCCTGACGGGCCCCTGGTGCCTTTTCTTGGCGTGATGCATGGCCCTGGCAAGATTGAAAACAGGGAGAAATACCCCAATGCTGACGAATAGGTTGGCAGTGAGTTTCTAGTCTGAAAGTCGGGATGGGAGGAGAAGACGACAGGACACGTACGAGAACGATGCATCCACGGCGAAGCATCCCCACACCGGGCCCTCAATGGCCCCATTTTGAATGCCTCCGACCCAATCATATCTCTTCTTATACTGGTGACCCTCTGAGTTGCTTGGCCAGTCCAAAAACAAGGAGACGATGGCTGTGCCCCAGAGCGCGGCCACAAACAACAGGGTTGTGTACGTCCAACCCGCCTTGGTGACGGTCGGACAGCCCGCATCGGGGGCAAACCTGCCGACCCGGGCGAGCAGCGTGATCATCGTGGCGGCAGTGAGGATTGACTATAGAGTATCCATCAGCGAGCGGACGACAAAATGTGCCTGAGGACAGACACCAGGTCTCTTACCAGACACAAGTGCCATATCATGGCAGCGTTGCGGGGAACTTTTGAAATGACAAAGGCCGAGAGACCAAGCACAACAAGAGACGCAAGTAATCCTCCTGCGAGACAAGTCTGGTACTCGCCGAACCGCTGCGCCGCCTTCTGTGCTCTTGTGGCCTTCTTCCGCCCGCAGCAGCCCATTACGTGAGATAGGGTTGGGTAGCTACTACGCGGCGGCTTTGTCTAACAACGGAAGAAGTCGAGATCTGTTGTTTAATGAAATGGAGGGGGTACAGAGAAGCAGAAGAGGGAGGTGCTCCCCTGTGTTCCCCTCTCGGTGCGTCACAAGTCCGCACAGCCCCAGCAAGTATCAGAGTGGCGTCCAATCGAGACAAAACCGAGAACACCTAGCGCCTCAGCCGCCTCTCGTTTTGGACAGAGATCTCCCAGAGACGCCACGACTGTAACTATAGCATCTGAAAGGGTGTAGCGTGTCTCTGTCCAACAACACAGCCAAAGAACACGACTGGAGCCGGAACGATCTGCAAATCTTCGACCAAGATACCTAAAAGAAGACCAAATGCTGGCAATATGAAAATGATTAAGGTGCTTTGGGTGGCATCCTGACGAGCCTCGCCAGGTGCATATGATCGACATATGTTTTCAAATACCTGCCAAACGGTGGCCAATTTCTGATCGGAGACCCCCAAAAGTGTTTGCTACGGCCAGCGGCCTTGCCAGACCGGAATCGCTCCCCGCCACTCATCCAGACTCCCGATACCTGTGGTCGTCGTCGACCTCCACCCCCATCCTCGCCGAGCCCCCTGGCTCACACTCTGCCACCGGCCCATACACGTACCGCCGGTCCTGTGCCACCACCACAGCATCGCGCAGAACCCGGTCCCGCAAAGCCACTTTGCGCCCGCGCAAGTCGCTCCGCAGCCGCCGCGAGCCGACGACGTAGTAAATGGCTCCCGCGAGTGTACGCGGGTCAACGGGGAGATGTGGCCAGCGCACAAACACCAGGGACGCCACCAGCACGGCTAACATGGCCCCCAACAAAACCAGTGCCGCGATGGTGCTGCCCACGTGGCCAGCGTATGTCTGCGTCAGTGCAAATGGCACGTTCGCAAGCAGCGCCGGCAGCAGCAGCTCGGCGGCACCAGCCATGATCGACACAGCCAGCAAGTGGAAATCTCGCTGACGCACCCCCGCTGCTGCACCTGACACGACGTTGGTGGCCGGTGACAGCAAGACAGATCGCGTGGCGGGCCGTGAAGACCTCGCCATGCGTGAGAAGGGTGCCACGGCAGCCACGCCCTCGAAGAAAGCGTGCCAGAAGACGGCGACGATGGTGCCCAGCAGCGCGAACAAAAACTTGACGCCGAAGCCCTGGCTGTCCATGAACAGTTCAAACGCGCTGTCGTCCAGTTCCTGGAAGTAGTACGCCAGCAGAGCGATCAAGCCCACCAGAACCAGGGAGAAGCTGACGCGCGGCCCGCGCCTCAATGCCAGGAAGGGCATGTTGCGTTGGTCATGGTGACTCGAGCGCCGGTCCCCAGCTTGAACCACCGTTGTCGTGGTGGCTTCGTACCCGTCACCAGCGGGCGGGAGAACCTCAACGGGAACAATACCATACTCATAGCACAGCCCTCCCCTCTCATACCGCTCGTCATCCTCCGCCGCCGCCTCAAACACAGCAAGCCGAAACCGCCGTTCCCTCAGTCTCTCCTCCAGCTCCGCGTCTGTCAACTCACCCCCCTCAAACAACCTTCTCAGCTCCGCACTCATCGACAACGACGCCACCCCGGCCAGCGGCCAGGGATCAGCATGCACCCCCGTCTCCCACCGCCCAAGCAGCAGCAACAACACCGCCATCAAACCCAACAACACCCCCAACAGCGCCACCAGCGCATTCGCAGGGCCAGGCGACACCCCCGGCGAGATGCCACACCCCTTGATATCCAAATGACTGCACGTCCCATGCACCTTGAACCCCACCGCCTCCGCCGCCAGCGGCGCCAGCAGCGCAGACAGCCACGCGCCGAGGCAAGCGACCAAGGGCACGGGCTCGCCGCGGCCAAAGGCCTGTACAAAGGGCGCGGTGAAGGCGTGGTGCAGGCGGAAGCCGAGTGTGAGTGTGTCGCGGCCGGGGCTGCCGTTGGGGTTCTTGGCCAGCGCGCGGAAGGGGAGCATCTGCTTGGCGCTGGTGGCGATGATGGTGAAGGGGATGGAGAGGGTGGTGGCGAGGAGGGTGGGGAGGAAGGTTATTGCTAGGTATTGGGCTTGGGTGAAGCCTGGGAGTGCGCGCTGTCGGGTGTTATCGGGGTTTCCGTTGGTGGAGGGCGGTGGGGTGTTGGTTGGTGGGGGGGTGGGGGTGATGGTTATGATGGTCTCCATGGTAGTGGGGGTGCCGTTGACGGTTGTGGCTACGCGCGTGGTAACCACGCGCCCTGGTGTTGTGGTGACGACCATGGAAGTGGTGGTGCCACCGATGATGGTCACGTAAGGAGCCGGGTGGCTTGTGATGGTTGTGATGGGTGCGGCTTCATCACTGCTAAGAACCCTGACAAACGTCTTGAGTGTAGGTGTCACCGTCACCACTGTGCCGTCAGTCGTGGTCACGTAGGGGGTTGGGAGGTCCACGACGGCCTTGATGGTTGTGGGTACGCCGCTGCTGAGAAGCCTGACGAACGTTTCTGGCTGTGGTGTGACCGTCACCGTTGTGCCGCCGACGACAGACACGAGGGTTTGGGTTGTGGGCTGGCCCGGCGTGGAGACAACCAACAGCGTGACTGATGATCCGCTCAAAAAAACTGTCATGGTCATAGTCTGCGCCGTCAGGCCGTCGTCGGGTCGGACTGTTTGGACAGTGTGCCCGCCAATCACCCCTGTGACAGTCTGTAAGGTCTGGACTGGCAGTGGCGAGACGACAGTGGCCCTTCCGGCGGCATCGGTTGTCGTGTGCGGAGAGGGCGTTACCGTTGCCGTTATCGCAATAGCCGTCGTCGTTCCTCCAGTAATGATCACGTCCGTCTTCATCGGCGGCGTAGCTGCGATGGTCGTCGTGGTCCCGCCGGCGATGACCACATCCGTCTTCGAAGTGGAATCCGGCCCACCGCTCTCATCTGGCGACGGAACTGCCTCCACAACGAGGGTTGCGCCGCCGTCGGCAAATGCGGCACTTGAACGACCAATAAACTCAGATATCGTTGTGACAAACCCGGAGATCGTCGTAATCTGGGGGGCGGACCCTGTTGCTGTGATGCTTTGGGTCGTGTAGGTTGTGGTTTCTTCAGGAGGTGAGGGCGCAGCACCCGCTCCATTCGGAAAGGAAGCTGAATTCTTGGTCGGTTTTGGAAGGCTTTTGCGGCTCGTGGTTGTTATAGACGTAGTCGTAATGGGCGTGTTTCCGCCACTGACTGTTGCAAGCACGGTGGAGGGCGCCGGAGTGAGCGATGTAGTCTCCGCCGCGGAGTCGTTTGTCTGCCGTTTGAGAGGAGCAAAGCTTCGGGGTCGAAGGTCGTAAGGAATCCAGGAACCGCGGACAGGACCTTGGCCGGCGAGAGGGATGATCACGCTCCTTGCTAGGGGGCGACCATCGACGATAGCCGAGTTGTCGCTGTCTGGCATGGCGCGTTGCAGAACCACCAAGACACCGAGGACCGCTGCCAGCAAGGCCATCTGGGTCACCAGAAACGGCCATCGCAGCGGTGTTGGCTTATAGTATCCCCGCGTCGCCGGCAGAGTCCGCTCACGAAGTCTCGACCGTCTCTTCCCCATCGCCCGCGGCCGCTACGCTCGAGAAAACGGTTGCATCGTCAAGTATAGAGCTGCCGTGATGACCGTGGCCGGCGCGGCGCCACTTGATGATAATAAGAGAACGGTTCGTCGTCAACCACGCCAAGGACTGGCCAAGACCGCGATGCGTTGCATCCCGCCTCTGACCCCTGAGCTGAGGATGGGAGGACGCCGTTGAGTGCGTCACCCGTCTACTCGACCAATTACCGCAGCGGACTGGCCATTGTCTGGGAGATGGACAAACGGGCAGGATGGAGGTGTTCCGGGTCCTGGCCAATTGTTTCCTGTTTGCCGGTCCAGAGAATGGATGAGGCATTGATGGCTGTTGGAGAGGGGGGCGCCACAACACTTCCTCGTGGATAAGGAACTCAGCCGAGAACTTGACGATGACGTGAAACGACCTTGCCCAGAACGCCAGGGAAGTTCCCGTTCATCACTTTGGCCAATACCATCATGAATTCTCCCCTGGTTGCCTGTGTCCTCCCGCACTCAGCCCCCAAGTCATCGGACCACCCTCCAATCACACCGGGCATGGGTGCAGCCAACGACGCCGACATTGCGGCTGAGCTGTCGGCCAAACCACACCAGAGAATGCATGTGCATGTGGCTCGCGCAGCAGCGCGCGAGGTACACATTCGCGGACAACGACAAGGCTCTCCGCGTCATAACCCCTGATGTTGTCGGCCATATCGCACCTCGGCATCACATAATTAGACCCAGGGTCACCTGCAGATGTTCACTTGAAGTCATCAATCATCTCAGCAACCCCCTTTTACCAGTCCATTCTTCCTTGAGTGAACCTTTCTCCGTCCAAGAATGGACCCCCCCGCCCCGCCCCCAGAGGGGGCACCCCGACCCGGAGATGGGGACCGACGCGCCAAAGGCAACCCCGGATTCTCCTCTCCCACGCTCGCCGCCGTGATTGTAGCGGCTGCCGTGGCCATCATCGCAGTGTTGCTGAGCTTGCGGAGCAGCGAGCCCCCGCAACCTCCCGCCGCCGCCAACGCACGCAACACCACCCTCGTCCGCATCGACTACGACAGGCTGATGCACCTCGTCGG
>FTEL01008668.1_pt1 | contig 12154 bp, 5 predicted proteins | sample 1658911 | NCBI WGS metagenome assembly FTEL01 (sample SAMEA3914869, study PRJEB12502) | metagenome | biome: forest; material: soil | place: USA | collected 2012-03-12 | depth 0.1 m
CCTTCCCAACCCCCTCCTTCCCATCCGCCCCACTAGCACCCCCCTTCCACCCCACCGGCGGCCCCGTCACATGCACCCCGCTCCTCGACAACGGCTTGCTCGCCGAATGGTCGATCCCCGGCGTACGCGGGATCGACGGGCTCTCGGCGTGCAGGTTGAACGCCTGCCCCGGCTTGGGCATTGCGAGGCTGCCCTCGCCGAGCTGGCCGACCGACTGGTTGGCGGGGATGCCCTGAAAGGCACGCGCTGAGAAGAAGGCGACGGGTTCGTTGCCTTGGGGTGCCGCGGGTGGCGGGCCGGTGGGGTTGTGGTTGGTCGCGGGGTTCAGTTGGGGAGGTGCAGCTGGGCCGCGGGTCTGGCCGCCGGCGCCGGGGAAGTTGTTAGTGCTCGTGATTGGGCGGGAGGGGACCTGGACTGGGGTTTGCGGTGCTGCTCGGGGCGGATTACCCGCCGAGCTTGCCCTCGCTAGAGGCCTCGCTGGCGGCTGTGGCATGGCGTTGGTCACCCCGTTCGGTTGATCGTGGCCCTTGCTCGGCACGATGACGATGGAGTCGTTGGGGTCCTTCTCGTTCGAATTCGGCAGGATGACAAAGTCTGGATGGTCAGTCGAGATATCGAAATCGTCTGCGTCTTCCAGATCTGGAGAGCGTTAGCGGGGCGAGACAAACATTGGCCGGCTTAAACCTACCAAAGTCCTCGAATGACTCTACAGACGTCACTGTCGTTCCTGGTGTTAGCATACAGTTCTCCTGGAACGGTAACGATACGGTAGGCCTTACATTGCGGCCGGGGTGCGGCTGGGGGCTGTGGTGGTGCTTTCGGCGCACCTGTAGGCTCCACCGCCGGCTTACTCTCCACCACCGGTTTTATCTCCATCGTGGTGATGCTCTTCTTCTGCACGAAATCGGGGTGCCGATGCAGGTTGTCCTCGTTAAACTTCGGCTGCACCACCTTCATCTTGGTAGTCTTGGCCAAATACGCCTTGTCGTAGATGCAGTTGCCGAGGACGTTTCCAAACTGCCGCAGGGCGCGCTTCAGAGCGTCGGTGGTGCCCTCCTTCTTGGCCTTCTCAAAGGCGCTGGCCTTGGTCCTGGCATTCTCGATGTGGCCGTAGCCGATGTCCTCGTGGTAGGTTCCGTCGCGCAGCGTGACGCGCACGATGACATGCAGGCCGATGTGGATCTTGTTCCCTGGCTCCTCGTCGACGTAGTCGACCTGGAGGTTCTGGATGCTCGACGACCAGCCGTTGAAGCCGAACACCTCGTTGGCGAGGGTGATGCACTTGTCGGCGGTGATATAGTGCAGGGCCGTGTTGCCGGGGCCTTTGCGCGTCGAGAGGTACTCGGGCCCGAGTTGCTTCTCCAGTTTGCTCTGGAGCGTCATGATCTCCTGGGCCGTGTACGCCGAGATGCGCGGGCGCTGCTCCTCGAAGGGATTCGCCATGCTGCTGTGCTGGTCACCTGGGCTGTATGTGTTCCATCGTCAGTTCAGAATCCCCACTCAGCGGCATCGTTGTGCAAGGTAGCCGCGCGGGGGCATCGGCGAGCGACGCGACGAGGGCAGAGAAACAACATACGCAGGCATCTTGGCAACGTTTATCGATGGTGCTGTCTCATGGGTCCTTGCAAAAGAAAGTTGAGGACGAAGTATCGATGTGGTCGACGGATCCTCACTCTAGCTTCTGGTCGCTTGCGCAAGGCAGCAGCGGCGGTTGGGTTTGGGTGCTTTGGCAAGGCGGGAAGGTGCAACAGACGCGTTCAGCGTGTCAACTCACTACGCGCCAGTGGGGCACGTCGCCAACAGGCTGTCACGTGAGCATTTCCACAGCGACCAAGGCCCTGTCAGCCCTGTGAGCTTGGCCCTGTGAGACCCATGAGAGACACAATCAATGACACTTGACGACGGCGCCTCATTTTGTTCTCTATGCTTCATTGTTTCCTCTTCTCATTGTCAGTTAAATATTCTCTTGTTTTCTTGTCTCTCTTGTATTCTTTTCCATTTCTCTCATTTCCATTTCCGCACGTCTCCCTCTCTCCACTCTCCCAGAGGTTGCCCATCAACAAGACCCCCAGCTGGTTGCCCCGCACCCCGCTCTCAGCCCAGCTACCACCGCCGCCTAGCGCTGTCATCCCACCAGGCACCAGCTGCAGCCTCCAGGCACTGAGCCCACGCCCTCCTCTGCCTAACACCTCCCACCCAGCCCCTCGTAACAATGGACCGACCCGGATGCCACCACCAAACCCCTCACCACCACTCCCCAAAAGCCTGACACACCACCCTCAACCCCCAAAATAGCACAATCCCCAAAACCGGGTAAATGCACCCTCCCCATCCCATTACAACCTACAACAAACCCCCGGAAACACCCTCCCACGGCCCGCATTCCTCTCTCCCTCATCGCCCACAACCCCGGCGCCGATCATCGATCAAGGTGAAACGAAGACTCTCCCCCTACCCACCGACCCGTGCGTAAGCTATAAATGCTGCTGGGGCCATGACATTAACGGCAGAGGGGGCGATCAGGGGCTTCGGCGTGGCCTAGTTTAACGCCTGACAGCAGCCTGGGTTGGGTAAGGAATTCGTGATGTTCGCCTTGGCCAAGCTCGGGTCTCTTTTTGGGGGTCCGCTGTTCGCAGTGATGAGGATGGTGGTGGGGTTGCCTCGTTTCTTCTCACTGATGAGATCCCGCCGAAGGACTCAAGAGGTAGAGTAAACGAGCATGTCACAACCAATACATGACAGCCACACTGTAAAATAGACAAAAAGATAGCAATGCCAACTCCACAAAACAACTACCAAAACGCCCTACATCGATCCGCGTGTACTTAAACATGATGACCCAGTGGCCCAACCCAACACATCCCCCCCGCGGTGCATGGTGTACACCACCCTCCAATTGCATGGCCGAGACGGGAGAGGGACGGTGACCTTCAACGAGAGAGAGAGGGACCCATCCATAGTGACCGGAGGAAACAACAAATACAAAAACCACCTGATAGACTCGCTTGTCCCTTCCCACCCAACCAACCAACCAACCAGCCGCCGCTCCCCTCCTCCTCCCGCCTCCTCTCCCTCCCTCCCTCCTTCCCTCCCCGAGGTATTCACTTCTAGTCGCGAGAAGAGATTGTGACAATGCGGCCTGGAGTGCAAGATACATAGGAAATAGGTAGCGATGGATATCAGAGGAATGGGGGTAAAAACACCAAAAAGAAAAAAGACAACACGCAAAACAACAAAACATGATTATGACGCCGTAACCAGCCAACCCCTCCCCCGCAACCCCCTCCCCCAAAGAATCTATGCCTCCCGACCCCGCGATGCCCCTTGTGTTGTGTTGTTCAGAGAAAAGGAAAATGAGATGGATAGATGCCGGATGCCGCCCACGAGGTGCGACCATCAACAGCAAAAACGCCTCCGCCCGTCCGCGCATCACCGCTTCTACCAGGGACCGACGCGGACAGGCGAGCCGTAGTTGCCGTTCATGATCTGGTTGAGGATCGAGTTAGGGTCCGACAGCCCGGACGGCTGGCCCGCGGCGGGGGCGTTCCCCCCGGCCCAGGGCACCTCGCTCGCCATGGCGCTCATGGCCTGCTCCAGTTTCCCTCCCGACTGCTGGTTGTGCCGCGACAGCCGCTGGTCCCAGCCGCCCGTGTGCAGGACGAAGCCGCCGCCGCGCTTGGCCGCCTCCGAGATGGCCATGGCCCACGCCCCAGAGATCTCGTCGTACGCGTTGTCCTTGTGGTGCCGGTACTGCTGGGACTCCCAGTCGGGCAGCTCGTGGATGACTTTGGTGACGGCGTCGAGGTACTGTAATGTGATGCTGGTTTGTTGTTCGACCGGCGGGAGGAACTGCGGGGTGAAGTCCGAGATGGCGTCGACGAGGGCGGCCAGCGGCTGCTTCACGCGGAAATATGTGTAGTCGGAGCTGGACTGGCCGAAGGGGACGGCGGCCCGCAATTTTTGTTGGTATTCGCCCAGCACATCGAGCACGGATGCGACTGACGGCCTCGGAGCGCTCGTCACCACTTCCCGGCCGATATCAGGGTGTCGCTCGCAAATGGTCTGGAGGACGGTGCGTAGTTGTGTGCTGTCGAGGGTCTCGAGGAGTCGGGGGAGGAGGAGGGGGCGGCCGGCCATGTCGTTGCCGCCGCGGGCTTTCTTGGAGGGTCGCGCGAGTTGCCGGGAGGATATCGCTGGCGAGCTGAGTGGCGACACCGACATCTCGTCGTTCTCATCGTCGGCTTTCCGCTTTCGGGACGTCATGGTGTACTGCGGGGCTGCGAAGGGGTCAGTGAACCTGACTCGGGGTTCGAGGCGGGCGCCAAATCGCTGCTTCCTGTCCCGCATCCGCATCATGATGCGGAGATGATTCCGGCGACGGGTTTGCCGGCAGACGACTGCGTGTTCGCAGGATGCAGGCAGATGCAGGTTTCGGAGGGAGCGCGGGGAGAAAGGCGGTCTTACCAGCTGCTGGCGGCGCTGGGATTCGAGAGGTTTCTCGCTGGAGGGCAAAGGTCGGGGGTTGCGGCGAGAAAAGGACATTCATTGTCTGCCGGCGCAGAGCGGGAGATGGTGCGTCAAAGGAGGCCGGCGCCAACAACGAATAGGCAGATGACGGGCTTGCGGGTGGATGGATGGATGTGCGGGTGAGGCGACGGGAGCGACAAACGGGCGTGCTGCGGATTGCCGAAATGCCCAAATGGCCCAAATCACAGGGGGAGTGGAGGAGGTCGAGACGCAGGACGGTGGAGTGGTTGGAAAAATGAGGAGGTGCAGCGGCGGCAGCAGAGATCCATCCAGGCCACCCTAGTTACCAAAGCTTGGCCGCCGCTCGCCGGGGTGGATGATGGGATGTGGTGGGTGTGGGTGTGGGTGTGTGTGGGCGTGGGTGAGTGGGTGAGCGGGTGAGTGGGCAACCGGCCGAGGAGGAGGAACAGGACCAGGACAGGAGGACTGCGTGGAGTGGAGCTGTCTCGAGTAATTTGTCCACCGCCTGTTTGTTGTGTGGCTGTTATTCCAGCACCAGGACCTGCCAGACTAACCCAACCGGGCACTGAGTGCTTGCATGCTGGCGCGCCCCACGAATGGCGTTGACCTGCACCCACATACGGATTACCCATGAGCACATGCCACTGGTCACTCGTCGTTTGAGCCGCTCCCTGGCCTGCGTTGCCTCCTGCAGGACGCTGGTTTGGGCTCTTGGATTCCCGCTCCCAAGCTCTCGCCTACTGGCGCTTGCTGGCCCCTTCTGGCGCTGTACTTGTGCGCTGGTTTTTTCATTGCCACCTTGGGACGCCACAGAGTGTTATTATTAAAGGTGAAGCTACCCGAGATGGGCAATCCAAGCCCAAGGGGCCTGCAAGCACGGCGGCGGCGGCGGCGGACGGGGTGCAGTTTCGGATGCCAGCTCGACCCGCACAGCCTGTTGTCAGCGACGACAGGATGGCTCGGGGCTACGGCCAATGGCCGGTCCGTCAAGGACATGACGCTCGGGACGGTGCCGCGTGGCAGGGGAGCCTCGGTATTGCGAGGTGGTGCAAAACCGAGCCGGTTCAATTGACTGGAGGCAACGTCAGCGACTTGCGTTTGCGCCGACAAAAAACAGGGACGCAGGCCCGACGACGACGTGCCTGGCCTGGTCTGGCTCGCCGCTCGCCTGACGAATCTGACGGATGTGATGGATGCAACCAGCCTCGCAGGGGATCGCAGCGTCCATCCACACACTCAGTTGGAGTTGGCTAGCTGGCGCTCCCTGGCTCCCTCCCGTTTGTTGCCGGGCATGCTGGATCCGGCAGTGCCTTGGGCTAGGCTGGGAAACCCTGCAGGTGGGAACGAGCGGGAATGAGTGGGAATGCCTGGGGGACAGAATGCCCCGATGGAGGAGGTCGATGCTCGATGCTCGATGCTCGATGCTCCATCGGCTTGCTGCGCAGGAAATCACTCATCAATCATCAATCGGAGACACTGTTGGCGATGCATCCCAGCTCACATGCCATTTGCGAATTGGGGTGAGACAGCCCCGAGCAGCAAGGGGCCTGATGCTACTCGCATGCATTATCACTGCTGCGTCGATTGCAGCTCGGAGACAGGCGAGCAGGTGAAGAATGGAAGAGAGTCGCCTTTCTTTGGTGGGGCGGGTCCCTCTTCCCTTTGTGGATGCCACCACCACCCTGTTGCCCCGCATTGCGGCGCCAGACCCCAAGCCGCTAAATTTGGAAGCACGAGGCTTATCGCTTATCGGCTGAACAAGGTTTGGAGGAAAAACTCCAAAAAAATCTTGGTGGAATTTGATTGTGCTGATCTGCGTTTCGCTGTCTCTTGGCTATCCAAAGCCCGCTCAACACCCGCAATGGCCGCCAAAGACTCCGAGTCGCCTCCCCCCGAGGAGGTCAAGGACGCCTCGTCCTCCAAGAAGCGCAAGTCGGCCCTCACCGAGATCCAGGTCGACCTCTCGCTCCCCGAGCCGCCGTCCAAGAAGGCCCGCCGCGCCCTCAAAAAGGGCAAGACACTACCCGCGAAGCCGACCTCGGACGACGAAGCCGACGATGACGACAAGGAGGGCGAGGATGGCAAGGCAAAGGACGCCAAGAAGAAGAAGGAGCGCTCCCCCCACGGCGTCTGGATCGGCAACCTGCGCTTCACCGTGACCAAGCCCGAGCTGCGCCAGTGGCTCGTCGACAACTCGGGCGGCGCCATCACCGACGACGCCATCACCCGTGTGCACATGCCGACAACGAAGCCCGCCCCCGGGCCGGGCCCCAAGAAGCCCTCCGAGAACCGCGGGTTCGCCTACGTCGACTTCGCCACGTTCGAGGCCAACGTGGCCGCCATCGCCCTCTCCGAGACCGAGTGGTACCGCCGCAAGCTGCTCATCAAGGACAGCAAGAGCTTCGAGGGGCGTCCCAAGAAGGTGGAGCCCGAGCCCGTCGGGACGGACGGGAAAGCCGCGCCCTCAGAGACCCCCGCCGCCGCCAGCCGCAGCACCAAGATCTTCGTCGGCAACCTCTCGTTCAACGTGACCGAGGACGACCTGCACGCGCACTTTGAGAAGTGCGGCAAGATCCGCTGGATCAAGGTGGCGACATTTGAAGACACTGGCAAGTGCAAGGGGTACGCCTGGGTCAACTTTGAGGAGGCCGAGTCGGCCGCCTGGGCGGTCAAGGGGTTCGTTAAGGTGCGCGAGACTGTCGAGACGCTGGAGGACTTTATGGACGAAGACAAGCCGGCAGATGGCGAGGAGGAGAACACCGAAGCGGACGCCAAGGACGCCGAGGAAGGCAGCGACAGCTCCGACGACAGCGGAAGCGACGACGAAGAGGAGTCCAAACCCAAACCCAAAAAGCCCGCCGCCGCCGCCAAAGAACCCCCGCGCATCCGCACCCGCAAGTGGTGGGTCAACCAGCTCCTCGGGCGCAACCTCAAGATCGAGCTCGCCGAGGACGACCAGACACGGTATAACAAGCGCTTCCGGAAGGGCGGCAACGCGGGTGGCAAGCGGCCACCGCAGCAGCAGCGCGAGGGTGGACAGGAGAGACGTGGTGACGGGCAGCGGCGGGTGGGAGGCGAGGCCGGCGGCGAGAAGCAGGTCAAGTACCACACCGATATTGCCACGGCGCGGTTGACGGGTGCAGCGGTGGCGCCGCAGGGGAAGAAGGTCACTTTTGATTGAGATGTATTTGTTGGGATCTGGAGCCGGCGGCATAGACATAATACCTACGCATACATTGAATATCTGGATCATCTGTCCTTTGAGGTGCTGGCGGGATGGCTACAAACCCCATCCTTGGATGCAGGAGGCGTTGAGGGCAGTTGGCTATCCATCTGTCGCTGGTACATCCCATCGTTATCATATATTGTCTAAACAGGGCCGGCCTGTTGCTTGACGCTATGAATGTATTTCCAGCCCCTTTCACACCCTTTGAAACCCCGATGCCCTTAATGGTGATCGAAACCCAACTCAAGCAAGCAGGTTCAATACTATAACAAACCTACTTCCTTTCCCTTTCCCATCAGTCATCCCCTTTCTGTCCCTACTGCGTAGCCATCCAAATCTTGTTCCTACTTCCAGACATTGGAATCCGATCCTGGGACAACAGGACAGGTATTAGCACAGAACCCCGACCCTTCTTGCAATACTGCTTTAGAGACACGGCCCTTATTATCTTCCCCAAGTCCATCGGCTACTGCACTGGTCCCCCAAGCAACGATGATATCTCAATATACCGTATCAAACAAGCGAATCGTCCCCTGACCAACTATAACTCTACAACCTACAACCCTCCCTGCCTGTCCGTACCCTACAACCCACCCTCCCTGCCTGCTGCTACTAGTCTTCCTTCCTTACCTTGCCTCCCTGACATGCCTACCTCACTCGCCTACCTCACTCTTAATCACCTCACTTATCATTTCACTTCACACCCACAACAAACCAAATATTTCGACTCCAATTCCATTCCCCTCCCTAAACCTAGCTACTTCATAAACCACTACTAAAATAAAGCAAAGCTTATTGTCTGAGGTGTGTGTTGTGTTGAGTTGTGACGTCAATCTGAGCAAGCAGCAATACATTTCCCCAAGTTGCAAGTCCCCCCTTCCCTTCCTGAAAAGTCAAGACTCAAAACAAAGCCAAACGCAGACCAAGACCTAAAATCAAGACCAGATAATGAGAGAAAGAGAGAAAGACAGGCGTGCAGGTGGCCACCAACCGACCGACCGATCGGCAGGTAATCCCGGCCGAATTTATCTGATCCCCGACCGACCGATCGATGCATCGACAGACGAGCGGGTTGCGAGAACAGCCCATCGTTCTTTCCCATCCACCATCGTCCGTTCACGCCCACCTGGTGTGTTGTGCCCCAGTATTTTGTTTCCCCCGTTGCACTGCTTTGCATTGCGGGCCAAATACGCGTGTGTGGAGAGCAGAGAGCAGAGGGAGAGAGAGCAAGCGAGCGAGTTCAAAAGGAAAAAGCAAGACTCCATGTGAGAAAAGAGAAGAGAGAGAAAAAGCAAAAAAATCAGATCGTGACCATGTCCCCTTCCATCCATCCATCCATTCCCTCCCGGAAATCGCAAACCCAGCCAAATGAACCCCATCCCAATCATCCATCCATCCATCCATTCCCTGTTATTATCCCACAACACACACCCGTCCGAGGTCGGCTGCGCAAGCACAGCGAAAACCCGGTTTTATCCCCTCCCACTTACTTCCTGGGGTGGAACTCCTCGTCCGAGGCGTCGAGGATGTCGTACTCCTCATCCGTCAGGTAGCCCTCCGAGGCAGCCTCGTTCCACTCCTCATCCTCGCAGTCCTCATACTCCTCCTCGGGCGCAGGAGCGGCGGGCTCGGGCTTGGCGTCCTCGTGCACGCTCGCGACGGGCGACTCCTTCTCCAGCTTGGGGAAGATCATCTGGGAGTGCTCGGGCTCAGGCTCGGGCTTGGCCTCGACGACCTCGGGCTTCTTCTCCACCTGCTTCACGGGCTCGGCAATGGTCGGGGGCGGGAGGACAACCTTGGGCTTCTCGACGACGACGTCGCACCAGAGGCGGTGGCCGAACTTGTGGCCATCCTTGGTGGTCAGGCGCCAGTTGGAGACAACGCGGCCGCTGCGACGGGGAGTGCGGAGGAGGACGGTGAAGGGGAACTCCTCGCCGGGCATGATGGGGACGTAGGAGATGGTCGACTCGTACGAGTACTCGACGTCGCGGGTGGCAGCGGGGTGCTCAGAGTCGAGGTGGCCCATATAGTCACCGCCGACGAACTTGACAGAGCAGCCAGCGGGCCACGGGATGGTGCCGGTGTTGCGCAGGAACCAGGTCTGCTCAAAGACGTGGTCGGGGCCAAAGGTGGTGCCGTCAGTGACGGTGTCCCGCATGAAGGTGGCAACCAGCTGGTTGTCGGAAAGCTGCTTGGCGGCAGTTTGGATGGCGTCAATCGTCATCGGGGGGGCGGCAGGCTGGAAATGGCTAATGGGGTCCACAAGCTGCTCGGGCGCGGCGGGGGCCGCAACCTCCTTGGCCTCGACGGGGGCGGGCATCTCCTCGGCCTTGACGGGCTCGGAGGGCTGGAGGTCAACCACGGTCTGAATACCCGTGAAGAGCGAGGGCGCGGGGCTCGTCTCGGGGATGGTGACGGAAGCGGCAGCACTGCGGCGAGCGCGGCGGTCACCCATGGCGGGCATCTGGCGGCCGTTCAGGTTCTCGCCAGTGGTGGTAACGCTGACATGGCGAACAGGGGTCTTGAACTTGATGAGGGGGTGAGTGCGGTTGTGGTTGTTGGCCGGGCTGGCCTCGCACGAAGCGCAGAAGTCCGTGTCGTTGCAAACGGCGCACTTGAAGCGGTCGCCGACAATGTAGTTGGAGCTGGCGCGGGCGCTAGAGCAGAGCGGGCCGTCGCAGCAGATGCCCATGTGCACGGGGCGGCTGAGGCTGCGGAGGCGGGCAGCGCCGTCGTACTCGATAGCCTCGTAGATGGGGACGAAGCGGTGGCCGGGGTGGATGTAGCCGGCATTGACGATGCAGCCCGAGCAGTAGTCCCAGTCGGGGCAGTCGAGGCACTTGTGGCGCACGCCAGTGATGGCGGCGTCGCAGCCGTCGCAGATGGCATTGTGGTGCTGGCCACGGCCGGGGGCGAGACAGGCGGTGACGTCGGCATCGAACGTGGTGCCCTCGACAGCGGGCACAAAGGCGTGCTTGGGGTGGTGGCCGTGGCGGTTCTTGGAGAAACAGGCCTTGCAGAGATCGTAGTCCTCACAGGTCGAGCAGTGGAGGAACTGGACTTCGGGCAGCTCCTGCACGCAGCAGTTGCAGGTGCGGAAGCTCGTGTAGAGGAAGTCGTTGAAGACGGGGATGATCCTCTCGGGAGCGGCCTGGACGGGCTCTTGCCTGGGGAGAGGCTTTGGCTTGGGCTTGGGGCCCACGCGCTCCGTCGTGCTGTTGATGATGATGCCGTGCTTGACGAAGCGCTTGATGAGCCAGTGGTTGGCGCCTCTGCACGTGACGCCGCGGGACACGCAGTCCTGGCAGAGGTCAAAGTCGCCGTCGTCGCAGGTGGAGCAGTGGTAGTGGGCGTCGGGGATGGTGCGGTCGCAGCTGTTGCAGCAGACGGCGTAGTTGGCACGCATGGCCGGGCAGGGCATGGTGCACTGCGGCATCGCGGTCGGAACAAACTGCGACTGCGGCTGGGTCTCCGTGGGAGGCATGGGCACTGCCGGGGCCGGGGCGTCCTCGAGCGCCTCCTTCAACGACCGGAGGTTGAACTCGTCGGAATACTCGACATCCTGGGAGAGAGTCTCGGGGACAGTCTGCTCAACGACGGGCTGTTCCTCGACGAGGGTGGACGCGGGCGCCTCAAATGCGGGCAGCTCGGGCTCCACGTCGGTGGTCTCGAGGCTCGGGCGGCTGTCCTCCTCAGGCTCGTCCACAACCGAGACCGGCTGGGGGCCTTCCTTCTCTTCCTGCTCCTCCTCCACCTGCTCGGGCTGGTTGACGGGCTTGACGGAGATGCGGAGCTTGAGCTTATGCTTCGCCTTGGCCGCGCGGTACAGCTGCTTGTAGACGGCAGTGTTGGCCTGGTCCAGAATCACGTAAGCGGCGGCCGAGTCGGAGTAGCGCTCGAAGAGAGCCTCGGCGTCGAGAGGGATGGCCAGCGCATTTCGCAACTATGACGCAGCGTGTCAGCAAGTGGTTCCGCAGGCACGGGTAATGATTTCGGAGCCGCAGCCCGGGCGTGCGACATACCTTGGTCTCGAGAACGTTCACGCCCACATCGCGGAGCGGCAGCTTAAAGCGGCGGGCGACGCCGTCGATGTTCACCTTGATGGTGACGGGGGTGTCGGGAGTGGTCTGCACGGCGGACGCCATGGTTGTGGTTGTCGGCGGCTTGACGGCTGCAGCGATGAGCGCAAGGCTGTGGTCAGTGTGTGTTGGTTGGTAGATGGAAGTAAGAGAGAGCGGGCTTGGGTTGCGGTGTGGTGGTATTTGATTGTTTGATAAGTGCGATGCAACCCGGAAGGAGCGTCGGCAGTGACGGGAAATAGAGGCAGGAGTGCCAGTTGCTGCAAGAATTGCAGGAGTGCCAGTGGCGGGTTGGTGATGATGACGACGGGCGGTGCGGAGACGGACGCGTGGCACAGGCGGCCACTGGTTGGTGTTTCAG
>FTEL01003583.1_pt1 | contig 12148 bp, 5 predicted proteins | sample 1658911 | NCBI WGS metagenome assembly FTEL01 (sample SAMEA3914869, study PRJEB12502) | metagenome | biome: forest; material: soil | place: USA | collected 2012-03-12 | depth 0.1 m
GAACTCCAACACCCCGAGGCACATGACCGAGTTCACCGGTCTCGATATGGAGATGGAGATCAAGAAGGACTACCGCGAGGTATTGGTACGCCGCCCTCCCAGCTTATATCTCCGGTTCGAAATGTGTCACTAACAAATCCACAGCAAATGCTCGAAGGCGTCCTCCTCCACATTTTCCGCAACATCAAGGAACGCTGCGCCGACGAGATTGCCCTGGTCCGCACCGTCTATCCATCTGAGGAATTCCTCCTCCCCGAGGATGGCAAGGAGGTCAGCCTGACCTTTGCCGAAGGCCAGAAGCTCCTCCGCGAAGAAGGCCCCGAGGAGTTCCGCAACGTCACCGACGACGAGGACATGAGCACGCCACAGGAGAAGGCCCTCGGTGCCCTCATCCGCAAGAAGTACAAGACCGATTTCTACGTTCTCGACAAGTTCCCCGAGTCGGCCCGTCCTTTCTACGCCAAGGAGGACCCCGCCAACCCTAAGGTCACGAATGCCTATGATCTGTTCATGAGAGGCCAGGAGATCTGCTCCGGCGGACAGCGTATCAACGACCCCGTCGAGTTGGAGGCGCGGATTCGCGTCAAGGGGGTCGACCCTGCCAGCCCGGGTATCAAGGAGTACGTGGACATTTTCAGGCAGGCCGGTGTTCCCGCTCACGGCGGTGGCGGTATTGGTCTGGACCGTGTTGTGGCTTGGTACCTGAACCTGCCAAGCGTCCATCTCGCCGCCTTCTACCCGCGGACACCCAAGAGGCTGCTCCCGTAAGATGGATGTGGTGCCTGTGACGGAAAACCTAACACAACATTCTGACAAGGTATCGCCTGTTGATGAGCGTGCTAGATAGAGGGCGCAATAGACTTCTGTGTGCTTGCCATTTCTAGGGTTTTACCTCGAGTCTTGAGTCTCGGCGAGTAAACAGGAGGCCGAGTGAACCTGACTTGGTTGATAGAACTCTGCCCTCAGAACACTATGCTGTATACATCCCACAATCCATTCTCTAGTGACATGATGGAGTTATAAATTAGGTTAGAACCCGGATATGTAAGCAACTCTTGATTGTTTCACTCGGTAGGTCTTAGTGCGGTAGCCCCTAGCTAAGAGTGCTTGTCCATCAGTCATGTTCGTCACCAATATCGAGAGAGAGACCCTAAGGGGGTTTGTATATTGCAATTCCATCAAACTCTACCATAAGTCATAACTTCACAACCGAGTAAAACTCACCTCCACCATCTCTCTCAGCAACTACCTCCACCGGGCGAGCGGACTCGAAGCATTTGAGACAAGAATAAGAAGATCAGTCATAGACGCCCAAGGTATACTTCCGATCTCACCTCACCCACTATCAGATCCCCTCTCACATTCCGCCACAGAGCAGCACACTAGCTGGCCTCTGTCATTCACACCTTTCTCCTAGTAAAACTAAAACTTAAATTCATATGTTCGGTTTTCTTGAATTGTTCGTGCCAGCCAGTTTCAAGGGAGAAGACCCCCTCAGCCAAGTCACAAAGTCAAGATACCTATCTTTACGTTTCTAGGTTTCTGGATAGTGGTTTCGGCTATATCTTTGATAGTGTTCACGCATTTGTGTCTTCTCAATATCATGCTTTCACGACTTGTGGTTAGGCAACCTCGAAGGCAACACAATCAGTCTTGATCTTCAAAGCAATGTAAGTTCTGGGATGATTTGAGTTGGTTTGCTTGGTGGCAGTGCGAGCGTTGGTCGTTAAGCTTAGACGGGGGATTGGCTAGACTGTAAAGAATTCCGTGTCTATTGTCCTATTGAATTTTCTATCATGCCCCGAGATGGTGGAGGCTCGGGTGGGTGGGATACTGACGTGAGCACGGTGGCACTCACATCACTACCCACTTCGAGAGAAATTTAGTGACGGGACACCGGGAGCAGTGTGGTTTCCAGAAGCTGCAGTGTTTCTTCTTGGCCGGCAACTGTGCCTAACCAACCCAAGTACGGCTCTCCCAGAAAGAGGATAGGAGCGAGACATCCAGCTCCCATCTCCTTTGTCCTCGGGCATCTCAGCAGTACCGGAGACCAAAAAGCCCTACTCCTAGATACACCGGACCAGATCACGCCAATGAGTCAGAGAACTGCTGGCCCGCCGAATAGTGCGCTCTATCCCGTGGCCACGGTGGACTCAAATTGGTACCAATCGGAGTAGGAGCTGTATTCCCACTTTTCAAGCTCCAGCTTCTCTCCTCTGCAATATGGGCATGAGTTGGCAGTCCCCGCCGAAACGACACCGTTGTAGCAGCTGTTCTCAGAGTCAGTGATTTGTTGCTCTCGTGTCAGGGCACAACAGGCCACGCGCTTACGTTTTGCAGGCCCAGTGCACTATCGCGTTGTCGAAATCTGAGCTCTTGACATACATGCCGTAGAGTTGGAGGCTACCACACCACACATACGCATGGTCTGCTCCTTCTATATTTCAGACCGGATGAGTTTCGGTCTTTGTTCACTGTGTGCTGAGCCGGGAGCAGCGATTTGACTTACCGTTGCAGATAAGACACTCAACGCGAGGCATTGCGTTAGAGTTGAAGCGTCGCAGAGGCGTAGGAGAAGCAAGGACTATGTAGAGCAAATAGTCCAGACGGTTGTTCAAGGATTATGATGAGAGTTGAATGAGGGTCAAGGGAGTGTGTAGCTAATGTCGGATGCAACGGTTTCTAGCCAGCCAAAATAGCCCGGGACACCGTTCTTTTGTACACGAATTGTATCGAGAGGGATGCAGAGAAGTTGGCCAACTGAGGGCTGAGACAACAAAAAATAGAACTTGGGGGAGCGGGAGTGGCCATGACTTCAAGGAAGGTCGGTTCGTCACTGAACAGAGCCTGATGGCAACAGCAACTTCCGACTCTTCGCCGCCATTTCTCAGGCAAGGCTCCAGCCCAGAGGTGTGCCATCTCATGCATCCTTCCAATGAAAGAGCAGAATCGCCACGCACAGGGAGGTGATAGATAAGGTGGCCAACACCCTCAACTCTGCAGGGCGGCCCAAAAGGGTCGCGTGCTGGCCTACGGCCCAACCACTGGCCATCGTTGACGCGGCACATGCATTAATTAGGCATGCATGCAGCTATACTTCTCTTCAGCCCCTCGTCTGCCTCGCGCCACGTACGGAACTTCTCGTCTGAGCCCGCGCCGCAATACGTCTGTAGCCAGAGCCTCGTCGTAGCGCTTGCTCCAGATCTGCGCCGCAGCGTTGCGTTAACTCTCACGCGAGGCTTCACGGGCAGCCTATCAAATCAAGGCGTGGTTTGGGGTAGGACAGAAAATGCCTAGCTAACCGTGGGCACTAGGTAATTCATGTTCGGCGACATGACCGCGTCCAAGCACTTTCAGATCTGGTGGATGTTGGAGAATGTCGCTGGAAGAGAAGTTTGCGGCGAGCCGAGCCAACTCAGCAGCTCCAAAACCGTCCTCTGAGCCCTCGCCAATCTGCAGATACCAACCGGCTCCGTCACTCCTGCTATAGACTGAGTCGTAAGGACGGGCAGCACGCAAGGCAATGATGCAGTACTACATAGTCCATGCCACCCTCTGGCTGTGCTAGGCGGCGCTGTGATGGGATGGCCAACCTGGTGATGGGTGTATAATGTAGAGACTTGCAGCTGCAAGGGATATGCCTCTGTAGCGGACCTATGCCCTTTTGCTAGATCAGTTGCTTCATAGCAAGACGTTGCAAAGAAGCCTGTGTTGCACTCCTTCATCTCTCTGCAGTCAGTTACCGATATATTTTCCTTCTATCATCACCATATCTCACAGGTAGAATACATCACACTTCTGCTCACTTTACATGCATCCTGCCACGCTACACCATACAAAGAGACAAAATAGGAGAGGCAACTGCTGCGATTTTCAATGAACCAAAAATGCTGGGCCTAAGCAGTCTCTTAGTCGGTCTTGTGCTGTCTCTTAGTCGGCTCTATGCACCGAGTCTCTTAGTCGGCCCTGTGCAGTCTCCTTTGCGGTTCCCAAACCGGCCTCAAGCAGCCTCTTCTCTCCTCTCCTAACAATGAGCTCTCTTCACCCCTCTCTCTTCTTCCACTTCTCAACATTCTCCCCAATAGTTGCAGGCCTTTGTGCGGTCGTCGCTCAGTTCCAATATACTTAGTCTTCTGCCTACTCTCCATACACTTTTCCGTCTAGTCTCTGTGCAGTCCCGTCCTTCGTCTGGCCTCTGTGTTCGTCTAGCCTCTATGCAGGCCCGTCGTCTGGAATCTATGTTCGCCTGTCCTCTGTGCTTGTCTGGCTTCTGTGCAGCCCCGTCTTTTGTCTGGTCCCCGTGCAGCCCCATATTCTATCCGGCCCCGCGCAGTCACGTCTTCTATCCGACCCCCGTGCACTCTCTTATCCGACGGTCTTTCGTCCGGCAACCCCAAGTTTCGTCCGGCGGTGTTTCGTCTAGTAGCTTTTCGTCTGGCCCCAGTGAAGTCTTTTTTTCGTCCGGCTCCCCTCCCCTTCCCTTCTCCTCCTCTCCTCTTTCAAGAGATCCCAACCTTCCCTTAAACATCCACTTTTCGGCGTCTGCATTTTCGCGCCCCCTGTCAAGTCGACTGCTCCAGCAGAGAGAGACAGTGAGAGGGGCGACTTTTGTCCTATCCCTTATTTCGCTTAGACCCGTACGGGGACACCTAAGTAAACCTACGGGTTTCGTAGCCGGCTAACCCTCTCGCAGAAGGCGTTAGTCAGTGAGCTTTTGCCTTCTAGACTTTTTGATTTCCGCTTCAAGTTCACTCGGTTTTGCTTGTAGCATTCATTGGCAGCTAGCTAACGTGAGCTATGTCAATCCCCGGATCCGCCCCGTGTTCGTGCACCATTAGCACGAGCAGGTTCTGACCCCCCTCTGCAGCCGCGCTCCCCAGCACCACCCCCATGATCATGTTCCCCGTCAGCGGACTCTTGCCGTTCAGCGCTGCAAACCCGGCGTTGCTGTGCTGCTCCAAGGACCCCGCGCCCGCAGGACCCGGGTCGCCCGTGGTGGGAAGCCCATCAGAGCGCCGGCGCCGTAGCGATTGGTGTCTGACTCCTCAGTTCAACCTAAACTCTCTTCTTATCTTGCCTCATTTTGTTTGGAAGTCCAAGGCGGCTGCGGCTATAGCCTCAAAGTCCGGAGCTCCAGCGTTCCCACCGGTTCCTCGAGAGGAACACAACACTAAGCCAGCCTCACAACGAGACACCCGGCTCCCTGCCGAGCATACAACCCCAAGTAAGGCTCACAGCGCCGAGACCGACTTTCTCGCCGAGAATAAATCAGCTGACAAGACTTAGAGTGGTGAACCAACTTTCTTGTCAAAAAAAACCTGCTCCAATCCAGTTTCGCAGCGAGGCAACCGACCTCGTTTTGCGGAGAGAACGGCACCAGGCAAGTTTCGAGGCGCGGATACCGACTTTAGCGCGGAGAATATAACAGCTGACCAGTCTCACAACGAGAAGATCGACCTCATCACGGTCGTGGCGAATATATACCACCTGTTTCTCGACGATCAGCTCAAAAAACCATCAAAATGGCGCCGACCAAGTGTTCGTACTTCCTCTCCCATCTCTCCTCCCTCCCTCCTTCCAATCCTCCCTCTCCGCTCCCAAATCAACCCTCCTAACCCCCCTCCCCCTCTAGCAACCCCCAAGAAAACCCAGAAGCCCCAGCCAGCCACCCCGCGCAGCAGCGGCAGTGGCCCGGGCACCCCCTCCACCCGCCAGAGCGTCCTGACTGGCCGGGTCGACAAGACGGCCGAGAACAACAACGACGCCAACAACGACGGCGAGGGCAAGCGCCCGACCAAGTTCCTCGCGACCACCCCGACCCCGCCCTCGCCGGGCCGTCTCGCTCTGGGCCGCCCCCGCGGCAGCGGCGGCGGCAGTGTCGCGAAGTACGGCAGATGTCCGACTTGTCTTGTCGGTCGCCGGATCCGTAGTCGCTTTCACCCGGGCGGTAAGTCCCCGCACGCGGGCAAGTTTCGGTTTACCTGCAGCAACCGCAAGGGCGGCGCCGGTGGTGGTGGGGACGATGATGATGATGATGAGGAGGAGGGCAAGTGCGACTACACTGAGGTGCTGGACTCGGATCCCGCTGAGGACCCCAAGGCCTGGCAGGACGAGGTCCTCGGCCAGGGCCGCCTGCTGTTCCGGGCGGATCGCTCGCTGGGTTACCAGAAGGCTGCTGATGCTGTCAAGGGTGGTCTGAAGCTTGGCGGCGGTGCTGGTGAGCGCCCCCTGGGCCGGGACAAGCCGCAGGAGAAGCTGGGCTGCCCGGAGTGCATGGTCGGCTCGCTGGTTACCAAGTGCAAGGATACGTTCCACTGGAAGGACACTTTTGTCGTGTGCGAGAAGGTCTGGGATGGCAAGGCTAAGGAGTGGGTTGGTGGTTGCGGCTATACTCTGGAGATTGAGCGGGAGGAGGCTGAAGAGGGCGCTGCCGAGGCTGCACGCGAGATGGAGGAGCTGGCTGCTGAGGACCAGGAGTGGCTTTGGAACAATCCCGAGGCTGCTGCTGTCATGGCTGGCGGGGCGGACCAGTTCAAGAAGAAGGTCGTCGTTGACCTGACTGACGACGATGAGGTTCCGGGCCTGTCCTCCTCGTCGAGCGCGCCGGCCTCTACCATGCCGGCTTCGTCTATGATTGGCCCGTATGCGCCGATTGTCATTGAGGACGACGAGTCGGAGCCCGCCAAGCTCGTCAAGTCTACCGAGTCCGTCAAGCACGCCGGCTCCGTCCAGCACACCAACTACGGCAAGCCCGCGAACTACGGCAAGCCCGCGGGCTCTAACTACGGCAAGCTCACCAACTACGGCAAGCCCGTCGAGTCCGTCAAACTCGCCAACCCCGGCAAGCTCGCCAACCACGGCAAGGTCACCAAGTCCGCCAAGCCCGCCGTCCCGGCCGAGTTCGACGACTTCGGCTCCGAGGACGAGCGCGAGCTGATGAAGCTCGCCGACTGCGCAGCCAAAGACGACCTGGACGAGCAGGACGAACTCGAGCTCATCCAACTGGCCGACCAGGTCTCGGCCTCGGCCTCGGCCACTCGGCCGTCGCACTAAAGGCCCACTCGATGCCCCAAGGCGCTTCTAACGACAGGGCCTGGCACACGACGGACGGCCTTGATTTTTTGGAAGGGACATTTCCCGATCCGCAACATGCGCTGAAAACACGACGGGGTGGGATGGGAAGCGTGGCCTGCCGAAGGGTCACATCTTCTGGTTTCCCTCATTCACCCGGGTTTCACGCTGCGGACTATAACAGCCAACGATAGGGATCGGGGTTAGCCTCAGAGGGAGGAAATAAAACGTTGAGCTGTTCCTTTTTTTTCCTCGTGTGTTCACCGTGAGACGTGTGGTGTATGCATACTTCCTCGTGGACCTGATCGACACAGAGGTATGTAAGTCGAGGGAGGCCACTCGGCACTGCACAGCGAACAGTAAGACGCGTGGAACGGAAAGAAACCCCTCGTCGGAGCCCTGTGTGGTCAGTCGAAGCTATTCCCACGGGAAATTGCAAACCGATTGAAAAACCCTCCAGATTTCAGGGTTCAGACGCGGATGCGAAGTTGAAAGTTGCAGCTACTTTGATGAGCGGCACGACTGGTCGTTGTGGACGGGAAGGGCAGCGGACCCACATCCGGGTTGTCGTCGGGGTCGGAACCCCGGGACGCGGCGCAGCGGGGCATGCAGCTGCGCTAGCGTCTTTCGGGTTTGGCTCCCTCGAGCTGGCCGATCGAGGCGGGGTTCGGGGCTTGGTGGGAGCTGTTGACTTCGAGACGCGACCGAGACGCGACTCTAGCCTCAGACTTTCTTTTTCTCCCTTTCGGTTTATATTTTTCTTCTCTCGGCGGCCACATTGGCTTTGTTCCATTGTCCATACTGCCTCATATCTGTTTGACAGTTTTTCATGCAGGATTTAATCATTTTTACGTGCAGGCGCAGCAGGTGATGCTTTGGGTACTGCATCATTTGACGTCTGCACCGGAGCTAGCTCGCATCCCGTGAAGCCGCAAAGGGTGTGCGAGGTCGTAAAGGCGTGAACCCGCCCCGGCTTCTCTCGTTCCCATCCCTCCTCTTCTCTCTTCCTGGAACTCGAACCGAGCGATCAATTAGCAAAAAGAATCCAAAATTCTCGCAACAATGGCTGATGAACCGACATTGCCTCGTCTCCCGCACCCGCTGCCCAACGGACGGAAGCGCGGCAGGATCAACGACTCGGCTCCTAGTTACCACTCGTCGGCGTCGAGCGCCCCCGCCGTGTTCTCAAGTGACGATGACCCGGCCCTGGACAACTACCAAAGCTACGGACGCCGCAAGAAGCGCTACGTCGGGCCCTGGTTCGATCAGCAGCCGGCGTCGTCAGACTCGGCCGTGGGCGACGAGACCCTGCCGAGCTATCCCCCGCCGCGTCGCAACAGAGGCCTGCCTCAGCCCCAGAAGCGAGAATTCCGCAGGCAGCTTGATAGCGGTGTCTGGATGGGCACCGACGGCAGCCTCACCGACACAGACGACAGTTTCGACATGGAACCCCCTGCTGCCAGACTCGCGCTGTTACCCGCCCCTGTCCAGGTCTCGGTGCCCATCTCTCCAGCTCGTCCGCGACTCTCGCCCGAGGAGCAGGCCGCTCAGAACGTGATCCGGTCGTGCATTGATGATGGCTCTGAAAGTGTCGATCTTAGGTGAGCCTAGTCTCAGTCAGCAAGTTGAACGCCTCGACTAACTCATTCCAGTGGCCTGGGTTTGGAGAGCATTTCCGAAGGCCTGCTCGACCCCATCGCGGATATCGCCCCGATTCCCACCGTGGCAAAGGATGTCCCGTTTGAGCAGCGAGACGCGCAGATCCAGGTGTTTCTCTCCAACAACCGCCTCCGGAGCTTCCCCGCCGCTCTCTTCAACATAGAGCACCTCACCGTCCTCACCCTGCGCGCCAACCGCCTCGTCGAGATCCCACCAGCCATCTCCAAACTCAAAAACCTCGAAACCCTCAACATCGGCCAAAACTACCTCCGCTTCCTCCCCGGCGAGCTCCTGTCCCTCCTCCGACAAGGCAGCAAGCTCCGCAACCTCAACTTCGCCCCCAACCGCTTCTGGCAGCCCGACACCACCCCCGACCACAACCCCCTCGGCGCCGACGCCTACGAACGTCTAACCTTCGGCCACCAGCCGGACATCAAAATCGAAGCCTCCTGGTGCGGCCTAACCACCCGCCTCCACTCCCGCACCCCCGTCCACTTCAGCACCAGCGCCCACCCGCACTTCTCCCGTTTCCGTCTCCCATCCCTCGACGCCAAGGGCGTCAGCGACGCCCCCCTCGAACTCGAACCCTTCACCGCCCTCGAAACACCCCGCGCCCTCTGCCCCGGCGACCGCCGCGCCCTCCCGCCCGACAGCAAGCTGCTCAACCCGCGCGGCGCCAAGTCGCTGTTTGAGCTGGCGATCAAGGCGTGTGCTGCGTCGCCGCAGGCGGAGCGTATCCCGGGGTGGCTGAGTGAGGATGGTGGGTGGCCGGCGCATGTCGCGCCTGCAGTGCAGCGGGCGGTGGAGATTGGGCGGAAGGGGGGGGAGTGGTGTGCTGTGTGTGGAAGGGAGACGGTTATGCCGGTTGTGAAGTGGGTTGAGTTTAGGTATATTGGGAGGACGACGGTCAGTGTGGATGCGGAGGGGTTGGTGTTGTCAAGGTTTGCGGCGTTGGGGGATGTCGGGGAGGGGGGCTTGTTGTTGCCGTTTTTGAGGGTGGGGTGTTCGTGGAGGTGTGTGCCGAGGAAGGTTGAGTGAAGGGGTCAATCTTTGCAAGACATGTGGGATAAAACGGTTGTCTTTGGAGTACCGTGTTGGCTTGATCGGCTTGATACCCGGAGCGGAGGATGCATCTGTTTCTCGAGGGATTCACATTTCAAGTACAGGGTAGTAATGAGGGTGGTTCAATGTTCAATATGGTACAAGTCTTGTACAGTACATTCAACGATTTGTTTCCAAAAGGAAGAAAAAGCCTATAGGTATTCTGTAAATTATATTACGAACCCTCGTCCATGAATTGCTACCGTCCCTTGACATCAGGGTTGGCGCAGTGCCAAGACTCCCAGCAGAGCAAGGGGACCCGCAGCATGTGCTCAGGCCCTCTCTCAACGTCACCTTCGTTCGAAGCTCCATCCTGAGCTCCCCGACCTGAACAGCTCGAGCTTTTACCACAATTCCTCCATCGCCCATCATCAATTCCAACCCCCCCGACCCGCCAACCGCACCGAACCCAACTCGACACAAAACCACGCCAACCGAATAACAAAAACAAATGGCCAACACCCAATCCCCTCGCTAAACCACAACAAAACCCCCAAGCAGCGCAGCGCGTCCCCCTCACGCCGCCGCCGCAAACCACCACCCCAAAGATGCGCCCACCACACAAAACCCCCCTCCTCCTCACAACCCTCCTCACCCTCCTCTCCCCCGCCCACGCCGTCTTCCGCGACGAAGTCAACCACATCGACTACCACCACCAGCTCCTGGGCCTCCCGCTCCGCGAAACCACCTTCTTCCACCGCCCGCGCCGCGCCGACCGCGCCAGCCTGCTCTACACGCTCAGCGATGTCGGGGTGGTGGGCGCCGTGAACCCGGGGAGTGGCGAGGTGCTTTGGCGGCAGGCGCCGTATAATCTTACGGATGGGGATACGGGAGGGGGGTTTTTGAGGGCCGCCGAGGGGGAGGGGTGGGTTGTCAGTGCCGCTGGGGGGAAGGTGCATGCGTGGGATGCGGTGAGTGGGAGGAATAGGTTTTGGCATGGGGTGGGGGAGGGGGTGGTGAGGGATTTGGAGGTTATGGAGATGACGGAGAGTGGGGAGGGGAGGAAGGATGTGTTGGTTTTGGTGGAGGGGGAGAAGGGGGCGGTGGTGAGGAGGTTGAGTGCCGAGGATGGGGCGGTGGTGTGGGAGTTTGGGGAGGCGGCTGGGGGGCTGCCGCTGCAGGTTGCTGTGAGTGGGGAGAAGGTGTTTGTGGTGAGTTTGAAGGGGGTGGAGGGCGCGTATAACCTCAAGGTGGTGGTGTTGGATGCTGCGACGGGGAAGAGGGTGGATGACATGGTTATTGGGGTCAGGGCGGATGTTCACGGCAGGGAGGATGTCATGTTTGTGGGGGCGAATTCGGCGGCGCCGATTGTGGCGTGGACCGACGACGCCCGCCAGACGCTGTGGGTGAATGTGCTGGGGACCAAGACGCGCCAGGAGTTTCCGCTGCCGGCTGACACGGTGGCTGTCGAGATCCACGCGCCGCATCTCGTGCAGTCGCAGCCGCACTTCTTGGTGCACAGCAAGACCGCCACCGGACACCGCGGAGAGGTCTTCCATGTCGACCTCAAGACCAACGTCATCTCCAAGGCCTACGCCCTGCCGCTTCTTCCCGGGCCCGGCTCCTTCTCGACCAGCTCCGATGGCGCCAGTGTCTACTTCACCCGCATCACCGAGGACGAGGCGATTCTCCTGTCGTCGCAGTCCCATGGCGTGCTCGGCCGCTGGCCGCTGAAGACAGGTGACGCGAAAGCGGTTGCCGTCCACGGCGTTTCCGAGGTCATCAAGAAGAGCAGCGGCTCGGAGGACAGCTACGCTGTGCGGGCGGCAGCCGTCACGGATGCTGATGACTGGGTCCTCATTCGCAATGGCGAGGTCGCCTGGACCCGTCCTGAGGGCATGTCGGGAGGCGTTGCCGCGACCTTTGCCGAGATCCCTGAGAGCGAGGACCTGGCTCGGTCGCTCGAGGCCGAGGCCCACAGCAATCCTCTCCAAGCCTACATCCACCGGGTCAAGCGCCACATCGACGACCTGCAGTATCTCCCGGCATGGATCGACAGCATCCCCTTGAGGGTCATGAGCAGTATTCGTGGCACCGACGCGCCCACCACTGGACTGGCGCGTGACAGCTTCGGGTTCCACAAGCTGGCCATCCTCGCCACCAAGCGTGGGATGCTGTACGGCCTCGACGTTGGCAACCACGGCAACATCGTGTGGAGCAAGCGGGCGTTCAAGCTCCAGGAGGGCAACACGTGGGAGGTCAAGGGGATTCAGGTCAACGACTCGACCGGCCAGGCTACCGTTCTCGGCGCCAACGACGACTTTGTCGTGCTGAAGACGGATACCGGGGATGTTGTCGACTCCAAGGCGCCGGGCTC
>FTEL01004333.1_pt1 | contig 12142 bp, 8 predicted proteins | sample 1658911 | NCBI WGS metagenome assembly FTEL01 (sample SAMEA3914869, study PRJEB12502) | metagenome | biome: forest; material: soil | place: USA | collected 2012-03-12 | depth 0.1 m
GCCAACGCCGTGGCCTCCGACACTGGCCCTAGGAGACACACCGGGATTTTGGGGCTGGGCGGGGCGGGTTGGGCGGATAGATGGCAGGGCCGTGCCGCCGCCGTGGGCTCCGGATTGCCGGGGGTTGTTGCTGCTCACGGTTGGCATGTTGGAGTTTAGGACCTGGTTGATGGGGGGCAAGCGGGGAGGTGGCAGGCCCGCGCCGCCCCCGGCTGACAAGTCGGGGTTTTGGAGCGGAGCGAGGGTGGGTATTGGGAACGTGCCGCCCCCCTGAGCCCCGGGCGGCCCGGAATTGTTGTTGCGCCGAGCCAGCATGCTGAGATTTCCCGCCGGGGGGCCGGCGTTGCGAGGCAACGCGCCGAGGGGTATCGGGGGTAAACGGAGCCCTGGTGGTATATGGGCGGTGTTCAACACGGATGTTTGGGTTTGTGGGGGGGGCGCTGCCGGTACCATGGCTCGTGAGGCACTAGCAGCAATTTGCTGGAATGATTGCTGCTAAACAAACAGGGCAAGGTTAACGAGAGGCATTTGTTGAATAAGACACACTGGGGGCGAACAAACCTGTTGAGGGATTGCGGTCCCCCTTTGATTCTGTCCTCCAGCGGACGATGCTGATCCTGGAGTGACGACAGAGGCGCGCTGATTTTGCTGATGTTTCCCAAACAGATGCGAGGCAAGTGCCAAACACTTGGTGGCCGACCAACGGCCCTCGGGCTCGATTACCAGCATCTTTTGGAGGACTTGGTCGATGCTGTCAGCGGTTGGCGTACGCACCATAGCCACAGCCCTGTGACACCCATCAAGACTGGATTGTGGTGTGAAGTTCCACTTCAGCCAGAGGATGACAATCCCCAGAAACCATATGTCCAGAGCGAGTGCCGACCTTTCTGGCCCCACTGCTCCTATTAACTCGGGAGGGTGTGAAACTTGGGCCGCGAAACCGGGGACGGACAATTTGATATGGAGGTCTCCTTCATGGAGCCCGCGGCGCTGCACAAAAACAGTTTCGGGGCTAATAGATCCATGCGGCAGCGGCGGTTGTTGGCCGTGAATGTGAGCCAAGGCGGACAGGCTTTGGAGGAGGACCATGGAGATGTCTTGAGCCGAGAAGGGCTGTACTTGGCGCTGTCGCTTCAGACTCCCGAGTGGCGGCATTTCTAGATAGGCTCGCGGGTGGGGCTCGAACACCCAGCCAACCAGGCCGACAATGCTTTTCTACCGAGACATGAGTACAGAAGGACACCGATGGGGGGAAGGGAGCGAGTTGCGATCTTACATGAGAGACGCGTTTCAGGGTCTCGACAATCATTTGCCATTGCGCCCTGTCGTAGCCAGCCTGCGGGTGGTACCGGGCCGAACACTCTTCGCCAGTGCTGACGTTCCAGAAGCGAGTGGTAACTTGGGATGAGTTTGGGACATACCCACGCTGTTCGATGACGATGGCGTCCTCGGGAGGGGTATGGGTACCGGTGATGGGGCGTGTCGCTGGGCCGCTTTGAACGGCAAGCGCTCCCATCAGCTCGTCCGGTCCGGCAGCCCCGCGACAGAACCTTTCGACACTTTCTCTGTAGGCGGGCGATGAGGCATCCTGGTGGTTGAGAACAAGGCGAAATTCGAGTGTGTCGTGGAACTTAATGAGTATGGTGTCCACTTTCCTACAGAAATCAGGCCCAGCCACGATCCAGTCAAACCGTTTCCGCCGGGTGTTGGCTTGGTTGCCGTACATGACCGTTGTGCCCTGGGTGGAACCAAGATCGCGCAAGGTCAGACAATAGCGGCCATTTGGTGAACCAGCCTTGAACGTCATGGCGAGGTGTCGCGCGCTCAGCCCTGGGTGCCTTGGTAGGCGGACGTCGCTGTTCGAGTCTGTCCCAAAGACGAGACCTTCCTGGGTTCGAGGGGCATGGCTGAACTTGATTGCAAGGTAAGGCAAGTAGTTGGCTTGGACATCGTCATCCGAGGCTTCCACTGTTGGCTCGCGGCTGCTCCGGCTCTGGGGCCGGCTTCGTGGCGGTCGGACGCATCGTGGGTTGTTCTCAATTACCCTTTGGGCTACCCCAAGGGGGTCGAAAGGGTACAGGCGAGCGATCACGTCGGCATCCATGGCGGCATCCACGGCGGGGTTCGTCGGCGGGCGAGTGAGTCCAGGTGGGTTGAATGACGAGGAATTCGAGGAGGAGGAAGAGAGGAAGAAGGAGATAACAACAACGAAAGAAGCTTGGTGACGCCCCGAGAGACAAGACGACGGCCAAGGACGCCGACTTATACTTGGTATGCCGGCGTGCTTGTTCTGGGTTCCATGGCGACCTCGAAGAAGCGCGGGTCCCCCAACGCGGCCGAAGAGCCTGCTGCCCGGTCCAGAGTGTTGCAGGCTTGGGCCCAAGGGCGTGGCCGCTGGTGGCCAAGGCTTCTCCCCGTGGCCGAAGGGGGTCTCTCGTGTCGGGCATTGGCGTGGCTGGCCATCCCTGCGGTTCGCCGCCTGACCTTGCGTGGTGTTGGCGGCGTACGCGGGCGTACGCGGGCGTGGACAAGTGTGGACGGCGCGGGTTGCTGATTCCGTCTCATGGGGCTGGCCGCTGGTCTCAAGGCTGTGGTTGTTTCGTCTGAGATGGAGGTGCAGGTGGTGGGCCAGGCCGTGTTTTAGCGTGGCCGAGCCTGCGACGTGCAGCGATGCGGCAGCACGGCACGGCCCGCAGCGCCCACAGTGCAGGGAAGGGGGCTCTATGTATGTATGTAGCAGGGCCCAGCTAGCGCTGTCTCGGTGATGTCGCACTGTCCTCCATGACCGCAGCCAGGCGACTCCAACCATGAACCCGGCATCCCCTCCACCGTGACTGGTATCGTGCACGTTGCAACCACGGCACAGCGGGATGGCAGCGCCTGTTGCCTCTGGCCCTGCCCAAACTCCTCAATCCTGCCTCCGTCGATTTCCGCGCCAACATCCTATCGCGCTTCCCCCCCCCCCGCCCCGCTGTCCCACGCACTCCATCTCCTCGTTCGCACGGGCGTGAGGCCGGCCGCGACCCAAGATGGCCGCCCCTCGCTTCAAAATGGACGGCGAGGGTCGAATGCGGGTTGCTGATCTCGCGGCTCTCACGGATGCTGAGCTCGACCAGTATCTCGCCGACAACAACAACATTGTCCGCGTCTCGGACACAGGCGACCTGCCAGAGAGCTTCCTGGAGCGGCTCAGGTGCTGCCACGCTTTTGTTTTTCTTGAATCCCGAGCCCCGAGCCGCCCCCAGCCGAGAGGCTGCGCGGTGCCGAATCTTTGTTCGTGTGCTGTGTCTGACTACCTAGGCACTTGGCAGAGAGAGAACCCGGCGCCCCAACGACGCTGCTTGTTCCAAACCCGTCGACCTCGACCAGGTCACCGCCCGGCTCCTACAAGCAGCCGCCGACGGCGACGCGTCGCCCAAGCTCCGATCCCCACTGCCCGACAGTCCGGATTCGCACTACACTACCCTACTATCCAGCCCCCCGGGCAACCTCTGGAGAATGCTGCATGGTGAAATGGCCAATGACGGCGGTCGGCCGCTAGTCCCGGCCGATCTGATAGATCAGGTCCTCGAGGATCCGATGGCACATATCGAGATGCTCATGCCATGGCTGGAATACCCACAGTCACTGCCTCCTGACGCGGGGTGCGTGTTGACGGCCCAGCTGGAGCACTGGCGGTACTTCCGCACCTGGCAGAAATACAACAGAGACCTTCCCTCCGACCCTGACCCGTCTCGGGTGGCGAGCAAATACTTTTACGCCCGCTTCCTGCGCACGTCCCCCAGCTACACCGAAGCCCTCCGCAGCTTGCTCGCGCACTACGACTTCAACCGGCCCTTCCAGCTCCACGACGACCCAGCACGTCAAGACGTGGTCACCACATGGATCGAGTATGTGGGTTGGACATGTGCGTTTCATTACACATACTCTCGTCTCGTCGAGAAACACCAGCCAGCCTACGACGAAGCTTGGAAGGTCGTAGTGGGCACGGGAATGCTGAGGCCCCACGAGACTTGCGAGTACCTTCAAACCATGGCCTGTGGCTTTGCCCAGGATGACGCAGACACGCAGGCACACAACGACGTGCGGTTGGCCCAATCGGCCGTCGAGGCGGCATCGAGCACGCCATATGGCGACTCCCCGGGCTTTCAGGAAGCCCGGGCGTTGGAACTGTCCGCAGCCAGCACCATGTTGGAGGACGCGTTGACGAGGCGAGACTTGGTAACGAAGCGGAATCGACACATTGCAGATTTTGTCAACGCGATCAGGCCATACCGAAATGCCAGCCGTGGGAAAAGATGGCAAGGTTCCATCATGCAATGGGCCCTGGAACAGCTGCCGTTGGTGGAGGCTGAGGCCAACACCAACGCCCGCTCCGCACCCAGCCGTGATGCAGACGGCGAGGCACCCGATTTCCAGCCCAACCCGGAGCACCAAAAGCAAGACCAGCCCGCCAGCCCTCGGCCAGAGGCCGGCGAGTCATCCCCGACGCGGACGGGGACCGCGGCTCAGCCACCTCATCCCGACGACGCTGCCGATGACGGGAGCCGCTCGAAACGGCTCCGCAGGGACTCCAGTGGCGGCGCCATCGAGACTGGAACCGCAAGCCCAGCGGGCCAACCGGCGCCCACATCTCCGCAGCCGGCATCATCCGCCCCTCGGTCGAGGCGCGCAACGCGATCCCCCGCTGCGCGGGACAGTCCCGTGGCCGCTCCCGAGGGCAAGCTTCACGAGCCCAGCAAACTTCGAACGTGGATGGAAACGATCATTGATGGATCGGCGCAGTTGCCGGCTTCCTTGGTCACGGAGGCGAGCCACGGCGAGCCTGCCGTCGATGTGTTGATGTCCGAGCAGGACGGGACTGGCAAGAGGAAGCGGTCGCTGGAATGAGCGGGCCTTTTCCACGACCAATACAACCCGTTCGGCAATGATTTCTGAAACGCCCGTGTCGTGTATCTTTGTATCATTAGGTATTATCATTCTGGCTATCCTTGTTTGTTGGATACCCTCGGGCGGTTGCGAGTGCTTTCTGGGTCGTTGGTTCGCTGAGTTTCGAGTTGGTTATGATCTTTTCGAATACCTTAGGTAGTTAGCTGGGCAAGAAATATACAGAACATGGTCTGGAACGCGACTGGAGAAACAACACAAAGCGCCCGCGCCCGGCCACAACGGTTGGGTCACAGTACAGCCTGTAGTCGGCACACGCGGTTGGTTGGTGGTCAGCAGCCTCGGGGCGAGGATTGTTGGTGCCTGAAGAAAAAGGGCGGCACAGGAGGGCGGGCGCTGCAAGACGTCCGTTTTGGCTCGGCAAGATCCGCCGCCTCGTTCTTTTTTTGCCGTTGGACTTCTCTGTCTGGGGCCCTGCACCAAACTGGGTCAGGTCAAAGCCAAGTGGGTCTGGGGCGTGTCTTCTGGGGGGTGCGTGGGTGCCCCACATTCATCGATCGAAAGAGGAGTTGGTCCGTGCACGCGTCTGGCCACTGGGGCAGCCGCAGGCAAGCAAGCAGCACAGGCAGGGTTCGAGCTGCCCGCGTCTGGCCAGGGGGCTCCTCGCTCAATTTTTTCCCCCCGTCTTCTCCAGAGCAGAGCAGAGCGTCGCCCACACCCGTTCCCCCTAAACACGCACCACCACGACCAACCCTTTCTTCCGCCTCTCTATCCGGTGTGTGCCATCATCCATCCGCCATCAGCCCAGAACAGACCAGCCCCTGCTTTGACAGGATCCACGGCATCGGCTGTCGTCCATTTTTCTCGTCTTTTCAATTGACGCCATCGAGTCTGGTGTTCTTTCTCCCCCCCCGCCGTTTCCATTGTTTGGCGCGTCTCATCGGGTTTCCACGTCGAGGCTCGCGCGACCAAATCTTTCTCGCTCTCTTTTTTCCATCCCCCAAAAACCTCGTTCCGCTGTCTGGCCTGGAAATAGCCGCCACCGTCCATCGCCCACCACCACCCTGACGCGACGGACGACGCGCCAACCCCTCCCCCAGGCCTACATGCACATGGCGGCGATTCGATTTATTTCATTCGCATCATAGTCCGATTCTCTCCATTCCCCCGGTCGGCTGCGCACCGCCAAAACTAGGCTGCGGCCTCGCGTCGAGCTCAGCTCCCACCCTCCCCACACACGCGACACGATGGATCCCCCATCCAAGAAGCGAAGCATCTTCGGCTTCACGCAGCTCTTCCGCGGCTCTCCCGCGCCCGCAGACAGCCGCGATGTGAAGATGGAGTCCACCTCCAAACTCGCCGCCCCTGCACAACCCCCCCAACGCGAGTTCACCAACGCGTCGGCGCCGCACAGCCCCGTGAAGCGCGCCTCCGATTCGCAACTCGCCTCCCGGAAGCTGATCGGTCGGCCCCAGGGCCCCTCGAGCAAGCTCTCGCAGAGCATCTCGGCGTCCGACTTTACACACCGGCCGTCGACCACCACGATCGCCACCCACAGGCGCATGCCTGGCGACAACCCCAACAAGCCGCTCAGCGCCATGTCGACATCCGTCGTGTCGCATGCGCCCGTCAACGTCATCCCGAAGTCGACGAGCTTCTCGGGCGTCAGCTCGGCACCTCGAAACGTCTTCAGATCGTCGGCTCTCTATTCGCGGCCCGGGGCCCAGACCTACTCTCCCCGACCGCCCGTGAATACCCTCAACCAGAGCTTCCCGCCTGTCACACCGGGCAAGCCCTCTCGGGGCAGCTCGACGGCCGACGTCAACGGTCGCATCCTTGCGAACACGGCATCGACCGAGCTGTTTGCCATGAGGATCCCATCTCCGCCCCGCCACCTCACGGGCGAGATGCTGGCCAAGGAGGTGCCCGACGACCCGAACCGCTCGGGTTCCGTCTACGCCGACGAGTTCCTCGCCCACTACTGCCCGCCCGATCTGGACGAGCATCAGAGGCGCCAGTTCTTCTGCATCCTCGACCTGCGCCGACTCAAGTACGCCGCGGACGAGGTGTTTACAAAGAAGGACTGGAAGATCAACATTCTCAACTTTGCGAAGGAATACGAGAAGAGCCGCAGCCTGATCATGCTGCGCTACGGCCTGTACGAGTTCAAGACTGTCAGGGCGTCGGAGGCGGTCAAGAAAGAGTGGAAGCAGAAGCACGGGATCCCCGACTCGGACAACGAGTCGGAGGTTACGCCCAAGATGAACGGGACGTCTTCCAAGAGGAAGGCTGAGGAAGAGCTGACGCCCAGCGGCATCACCCCGCTCGCGGCGTCAGTCTCTGGTGCGAACAAGCGACCCCGTGCCCCCGAGCCCTCCGTCAAGACCAAGCGCAAGGCCGACGCCGAGCCCGACGAGAAGCACCCGGCCAAGCTCCAGAAGCCCGCCGCCCCGCCGTCTGCTACCAAGTCCGTTTTCGAGAGCATTGCCAACAATGCCCAGTCCACTCCGGCGAAGCCTGCCGGCAAGAGCCTGTTTGCCTCGGGCGCGGGTCCCAAGCCCAACGGCTCCCTCGGCATGTCCGTCTTCGGCGCCGCGCCCAAGCCTGCCGCTGCCGGCGGCAACATCTTCGGTCACCTGTCCGATGGAAGCAAGGGCAGCGGAAATGAAGGCGCCGACGAAGACAGCGAGACTAGCTCGAACGCTGATGAGGACGAGTCGGAGCCCCAAGACGTTAGCCAGAGCGACGAGCCGGCTGCGAGCGGCGGTGTTTCGACGCCCCAGTTTTTCACCGGCGCCCAGAAACCGACCGTGAACGGCGCATCCGCCACGTCGTCCGAGGCCGGAGACAGCTCGCAGGGCCGCAGCATCTTTGACCGCATCACCAAGGGCTCCGACGGCCAGCCAGTTAGGAAGCTGTCTCCCGAGGACGGAAACCTGTTTGCTGCGCCGGCTGTCAAGGAGAGGTCCCTCAGCCCCACCAAGGAGCTGCCCGCCGCCGCTCCGGCCAACAACACCTGGAACGCGGGTACCCCGATCAAGTTCGCCGGCGCCGCGGCCCCGGCGTTCGGATCGGCCGCGCCTAAGGCTTCTGGCACTGCGACAATCGACTTTGGAGCCTCGAGCTTTAACAAGACCCCGGCTACATCGTTCGATGGCCCGAAGGAGACCGCGCCGCAGAACCTGTTTGGAGCTCCGGCAAAGAAGGCCGACGATGCTACCGCCCCGTCTACGGCGAATGGCGCGACACCAGGCCTGTTCGCTTTCGGAGCTAAGACCGCCGATGCGTCGGCCTCCGCAGCTCCCCCCTTTGGTGGTCTGGGTGCGGGCGCTAGCACCAGCACTCCCATGTTCGGCGGTGCCGTGTCCAAGTTTGGCCAGCCGAAGGAGAAGGATGGTGCTAAGGACGCCAGTGCCCCTGCTCCTTCGACTACCTCCCTGTTTGGTGCCCAGCCGGCCGCTGCCACTGCCCCCAACAACCTCTTCCAGCCATCGTCGCTGTTTGGCAACCAGAACAACAAGGCTGACGCCGCGCCGGCTGTTCAGGCCCCCTTCGGCAATCTCTTCTCCAACCAGACGACCGATGCCCAGCCTGAGAAGAAGACGTCTCAGCCGGCGTCATTGTTCGCCGCCAACGCGACGCCCAGCACCAACCTCCTCTTTGGCGCCGCCGCCCCGGCTGATGAGCCGGCTGCGAAGAAATTCGCGTTTGGCGCCACCGAGAACAAGTCGGGCGGCTCTCTGTTCGGCTCTGGCGCGTCCACCCCGGCGGCTGAGCCCGCGGAGACGAAGAGCCTGTTCGGTGCTGCTGCTCCGGCGGCGGCCCCGGCGGCCGAGACTAAGAATCTGTTCGGCGGCGCGACGACGACTCCTGCCACCGAGACGAAGAATCTGTTTGGTGGTGCACCGGCGACGACCGCGACGGAGACCAAGAGCCTGTTTGCCGCGTCGACTGCCCCTGCGACACAGTCCAAGAGCCTGTTTGGCGCAGCGGCACCGGCTCCCGCCCAGGAAGCCAAGCCCCTGTTTGGTGGCGCTGCCGCCGAGTCGAAGCCGCTGTTTGGTGGCGCTGCCACCGAGCCGAAGCCCCTGTTTGGTGGTGCTGCCACCGAGTCGAAGCCCCTGTTTGGTGGTGCTGCTACCGAGTCTAAGCCTCTCTTTGGCAACGCTGCCGGAGCCGCTGACGCGAAGCCTGCGGGTCTGTTCGCCAGCGCGCCCGCCGCGGCACCGGCGACGACTTCGATGTTTAGCTTTGGTGCGACTCAGACGCCGGCCACTTCCCAGCCCGCGACCTCGCAGCCGGGCGCATCGATCTTTGGCACCACCGGCAGCTCCTCGTTCACCTTCTCAGCTGGACCCTCGGATCCTTCTGCCATCAAGAACCCCTTCTCGTCGGAGGGCACCTACTCGGCGCCGTCGTCGTTCAACTTTGGAAGCGGTGAACCCGCGTCTACGACCTTCACCTTCGGTGGCGGCTCCACCCCCAGCATCAGCTTCGGCGGCGCGCCGGACAACAACGCTCAGCAAACCACTTCGGGGTCCATGTTCAGCTTTGGAGGGGCATCTCAGCAGCCGAGCAGTGCTCCTGTGTTCTCACAGAACCCCCCCGCAGCATCCATCTTTGGCAGCAGCCTTGCGCCCGGTGGGGGGACCTCAACAGGTACTAGTAAGTCGTGCGAGCAGTGACCGAACCGTTCCAAAGTATCATCTAGTAACACTCCACTTAGATTCCCCTTTTACGTTTGGCGGGGCCTCGAGCTTGGCAACCACGCCGGCGGCCACCACCCCCGAGCCGGCTGCCAATGCTGAAGATGCTCAAGGAACAAACGCTGACGGGGATGAGGCACCACAGGAGCAAATCTCGCTAACCGACGGCGGGCCGGGCGAGGAGGACGAATCCGCCGTGTATGAGGTGCGGGCCAAAGCGGTGAAGTTGGTGACGGGCGGCGGCGACTCGGACGATGAGTCCGGCGGCAAGAAGAAGAGCGCCGCGCCCGCGTGGAAGGTGCAGGGCGTCGGGCCGCTGCGGCTGCTCAAGAACAAGACCACGGGCGCGGTGCGGATGCTGCTGCGCGCCGAGCCGCGGGGGAACGTCGCGCTGAATAAGGCGGTGCTGCCGCAGTTTAACTACAAGGCGGACGCCAAGTATGTCAAGCTGACGACGGCGACGGATGATGGCAAGGGGCTGGAGACGTGGATGCTGCAGGTTAAGACGGTGGATTTGGCCAAGGCGTTGGCGGCGAAATTGGAGGAGTGTAAGGGGGAGAAGAAGTAATAGTTGGGGGCTTAGCGGGAGGGGGTGTCTCCTGGGGAGGGATGGAGCGTGTTTGATGTTTGAGAGGGAAGTGGCATGCGATGCGGGGGGTATATACAAGGTAAGGAAGGAAGGTTATCATTAATCCGGGCTATGCTGCATTAGATGGTTTTTCTGTCTTGTTTTTTTTTTTTCTGCTGCTGTTGTCGTCATGCAGGGTGTTTTAGTCTGGGAAGGGCATAGCATTGTTTTTTTCTGCCTTGTTTTTTGTCGCCGAGGTTGGCTTAGGTTTGTTCCTCCTCCCATGATGGGTGGGTGGGAAGCTGTCTGTCTGAAAAAGGAGTGACCGACTGGATGGATGGAGGATGAGGGGCGAGGCCCTGGATTTTGAGCGGGAAGGGGGTGGGTGCGGTGTTGTGTATGTATGGTATGCTGTGATGTGGTGTGATGGTGTTGTGTAAGTGTTTTGTTGGCGGTGGGAGGGTGGGAAAATGTCAGTTGCTGTTGTTAGGATGATGGTGTTAGGATGATAGTGGTGTGGAGGGGGGCAATTGAAGATTGAAGGGCGGGTGCTCTGTTCTTCGAACCACCTACCTACCTGCGTGTGTACTTCTGCTTGGTTGTGTGTGAGTGGATCAGATTGTGTTGGTGCTGGTATACTGGGTATATGTCGGTGTGCTGTGTCAACGCGGATGCGAGGGGGGCGGGGGGCGCTTGTCTGACTCGTCGACTCAACCTCCCCTCAACCACAGTTCAACTCAACTCCACGGCAATGGCACCTCCCTATTTTCTACAGGCAACTGTGGCCCGCATTGTATTCGACTCGGTTCGACTGGATTCGATACCGGTATCTATCAAGAGAGTGGGTGGCCCAAGAAACAGGATGACCTAACAGAGACCATGATCCAAGAGAAGATAACCCAAGAGAGGATGACCCGAAAGAGAGAGTGACCCAACCAAAAGAAAATGGAAGATAACCCAAGAGACAGGATGACCCAAGAGAGTGCGACCTAACTTAAATACCCAGAGAATAACCCACGCGACAGGAAGACCCGAGAGAGAGAATGACCTGACCCCCCAAAAGAAACGAAAAAGAAAAAAAAGAGGGAGAGGGGGGGCAATTACACATTACATCCCCCCCTGGACGTCTCGCTCCCCTGATGATGTACCCGTTTCCTCCATCAAGGTAAGAGCCAGAGGCACCCCCCGACTTCCCCTCATTATCGCCCCCTCCTCCTCATCCCCTCCCTCTTCCTCTTCACCACCCGCCATCATCACCATTCTCACCCCCCCCCCTTAACCCTTAACCCGAAAACCGCCGCAGCGAACTCCCACCCCCACCGTCCCCCTCCTCACCATCCCCACTAACACCGTTGTTGCCACCAGCGTCACCCTCTCCCCAACTATTTCTCCGCGGGGTCTCGGTGCTGTGGTCGGTGTATGAGGGTGGGGGGCTGCGGGAGGGGATGAGGGTTAGGTCGGTGGTGTCGTTGTCATCGTTGTTGTCGGTGTTGACGGTGTCGTTGTTGTTGTTGGCCACAGCGGGGGTGGTTGCGTTGGTGGTGTTGGTGGTGGGGGTGTTGGCGGTGTTGGCGGTGGCGGTGTTGGCGGTGGCGGTGTTGGCGGTGGCGGTGTTGGCGGTGGCCGTGTTGGCAGTCGGGGACGTGGGGTTGTTGGCGGCAGTGGTGGTGGTCGGTGGGCTGTTGTTGGGGCCAGTGGTACCGGGGCCGGTGGTGTTGCTACCCGACGCGGTGCCGGGAGTGGTGGTCGTGGAGCCGTTGCTGGCAGTGTCACCGGTGCCGGTGACCGTGTTTCTGTTGCCACCACCGGCACTCACCGCGCTGCTCCCCCCACTCACACGGGCAGGCACACTGACCTCCACCTCCTCATCCCCACCGTCCACACCTGCAGCCCTCGTCTCCTCCTCCTCTGCCCCCGTGGCCCTCGCCAAACCATCATACGACGGCGGCGGCACCTCCGGCATACCCCTCTCCCCCACCCC
>FTEL01007938.1_pt1 | contig 12137 bp, 12 predicted proteins | sample 1658911 | NCBI WGS metagenome assembly FTEL01 (sample SAMEA3914869, study PRJEB12502) | metagenome | biome: forest; material: soil | place: USA | collected 2012-03-12 | depth 0.1 m
AAGTCGACGTCGTCTTCCCGCACAACGACAAATACATGCGCATGCAAAACTGGATTTTCCCCTTTGTTCTGGCCGTGCAGAACTTCCCGACCTCGACGGTTGGCAACTTTAGTTGGGTGTGGCGCTGGAACATGGAGATGTGCATGCTGCAACCGGACGGAACTCTCAGCGAAGATGGAATCAGGCTCGCCGCCGGAAGCTTCGAGACGCTCCACGGCGCGTCAGGTGCGGACCCCACCTTTCTCATCGCTGTCAGCAATTACACTACGTGGCATTCTGATGGCAGATCCGCGAAGATGTATGATGGTAGATACCTGCTACATTGGATCGGGTACTGGTCTTACGCCGACGATGCCTGCAATTCCACCGGCCGTGTGGAGAACAAAGGGGTATATATGTTCAACATCGTATTCGATCAGGGTGGTGACGGCCCCAAGGGTCCGGAATTTACCGGCGCGGCGGATGTCGATATTCTGCAGGCCACCGCATGCCCGCGATTTGGCCGAGTCGCCCAGTTCACTTACGATGCCGCAGCGGCGACGGCGACGACGACGGCCACAGCAACAACAACTTGCCCGCTCAGTCTCCAGACCGACACTGGTGCTCAAGGCACCCCTTGCGCGGTCAAGATTGACAGCCCCGTTGCGAGCAGCCTCTCGAGCCGCCTAGCGAGCTTGGCCTCGAAGCAGTTCGCGCCCACTTCAATCACGGCCACCACCAAGTTCCGCACGTCGACGAGCAGTGGAGGAGGAGGAGCTGCCCGCACAGTGCAGACTTCCCTGCCTGCGGCTTGTGCTTTCGGAGGCCTGGCGCTTTTCTAGCCTTGTGTATGGATATTACGCTCGACCTCGGCCTTTTGGTGTTGAGTGTGACAGCCCAAGACAGCAGTATACATCCGTTGCAGCCCACACGGCGGCCTATTCCACTCCCTTCGCCGTGGCAGATCTGAATACGACATAAGAGTCATCATTATCCGCCTCGATCTTCCTTTCCTCAAAACTATCTGACTCCAAGTCCAAGGCCGCCCCCCCGCCCCCGTACCGCTCTTCTCATCTTCAGCCCCGGCGCTGAAGAACGACGAAAAAGCGGCTTGGGGGTCATGGTTTGAAGACCTCAGCAAACCTTGCTTGCGAGCTTCGTCCCAGATTTCAAATGTCCAGAGCCCCCTACGTTGAGACACTTAGCCAATGGCCAATCCAACGGAAGTCTTCAGCCAACGGGGGAATAAGTGCGGGACAAGAAACTAATGAGTCGCCGTTCGTTATACCTACATACCATTTCCAGCACATCCAAACAAGCAGTTGCTAAGAGAAAAGAGGTACACACTGCTTGGTCAATGCCTTGACCACCCTCGCCCGTCAACACATGCTGTATTTGCACTCTCAGGGGATCGACGCACTGGAAGTTAGTTGAGAGCCTGCGCGTGCCAGTTTTAGATCCGGCAGGCGTTGTTTCTGTCTGGCCAGGTCAAACCCCATCTGAGATCGGAGACCCAAGGCCCTGGTGGCGACACACGGCTGTTCAAGTTTTGCACATGATCTGGCCACAACCGGCGGCGCCCCATCCCCGCTGTTCCTCATGGGGAAAAAACGACCATTCCCGCTCTCCGTCTGTCCTTGTGATATTCACTCAGCAACGGCCAAATTCTTTCCACAATGGCTCGGCAATGTAAAGTCGGCCAGCGCTCGCGAGTCAGAAGACCTACCGCACCAAAGTTGAAGAGGAGGGTGGAAATCTTGGGGGCTATTTCTGGCTTCAGCCAAAGCAGTTGGTGGAATTGACAACCGTATTACTAATAAGCTTGTCTCGGGTAGAGTTCACGTTGAGACGCTACTGCCGTTCCTTCTCTGTTCGAATTCGGGTGCCTGTTGAGACCCCAACGGATCCTCCTCCATATCCGCCTCCAATCGAGCCGCAGTTGCAGGAGATGTGTCCCTGCGGCGGGCCACAACCCTAACCCTACGTACATGTTGGTTTGTTGTTGGCGATCCGACCAAAGTTGCACTGACAATGACCCCCGCCCAGCAGAGCAGCCGGGGTCAAAACTTGGTACCGGAGGGAACATGAAATGACGAAACGATTCGGCCTGGCCGAAGTAGAGCGACTCTGGCCTTGCCCCGGAGGGATGCATTCGGCGAGGAGAGAAAACCCGCCGTAGAGGATGGTCGGGAGCCTTTCCTTAGCCCCGGGCCCGACGAGAAGCATCGGGCTATCGGCGCCTTTTTCGTATTGCCCATGGCTTCACAGCCACCACGCCGGTGCTTATGCAGTCAGGGTTCTCTGGCGACTGCGCATTGGCCCACCTGCCCCAATGGCTCTGCGTTTGGCCGACACAATCTCGGCAGCACTGCAGGGCAATGATCTGTCTGCCCTTTACATGTACTTGCCAGGAGCGCGAAGTGTGATGGCGCTGTGTGCTCGTCCATGTCGTCCAGAAGCGCATCCTTTTAGTGTGCCAGCACGTCACAATGGCCAAGAATCAGTGCATTTCGGAGAGGCCAAAACCCAATCATCGTCACCAAACAATATTTCCTGGAGCCCGACATGCGGCGCGTTGTTGAAAAGCACCGGTTTGCCTGATAAAGACCTCCAAGCTCAGTGGCTCGGATACATGTGGCAAGCCAGCCACCTTTTCATCGGCCAATACCAGCCTGCCTCTCCAAACCCGGTTGCTTGGTTGGCTGGGCTTCCTTGTCACCGCCTATCTCAGTTCTGCATAGAGGCCTACAGCCGCTTTGGGTGTTGCCGGGGGCAGGGGGAGGGGGAGGTTGAACCAGGCAGGTAATTGAATTGACTCAATTATGACCCGACGCATCCAAGAGTTTCTACTCCACCATCCGTTTGCTCCACCATCCTTCTGCCCCGATCAACTACCCCAACTGACTTTTGACCCGCCGGTGCGAAACGCCCATCTTTCTACGTCGAGATGGTGACCTTCGAGAGCAATACGCTGAGCAGGCTCTGCTCCAAGGACCAGCTTGAACTGCTGGATTCAGTCGATCAGCTCCGTCTGCAAGGCATCAACAACTATGTTTCTCTTCCGCAGATCATCGTCTGCGGTGACCAGTCATCGGGGAAGAGCTCGGTCCTGGAAGCCATCTCTGGCGTCTCTTTTCCAGTCAGCAGCAACCTATGTACTCGCTTCCCCACCGAGTTAATCTTGCGCCGGACCCCAACCATCAGCGCCAGCGTCTCCATCGTCCCTCATGACTCTCGGAGTGAGTCTGAGCAACTTTCTCTCCGCGGCTTCCGGGAGCGGCTGGACGGGTTCGCTGGCCTTCCTAGGCTAGTTGAAAGCGCAAAACTTGCAATGGGCATCACGACTCATGGCAAAGCCTTCGCTAAGGATATCCTGCGCATCGAGATTACAGGCCCTGACCGCCCACATCTCACCATCGTCGACCTTCCTGGCCTCATCCACTCCGCGACGAAGTATCAGTCGAGCTCTGATGTAGAGCTCATCCGAGAGGTCGTCCAAGGCTATATGAACCAACCGAGATGCATCATTCTGGCGGTTGTCTCGGCCAAAAACGACTTCGCCAACCAAGTTGTGCTGAAATTGGCTCGAGCTGTGGACACCAATGGCACGCGCACCTTGGGCGTCATCACGAAACCTGACGACCTGACCCCTGGCTCGGAGCGCGAGACTCTCTTCCTCTCTCTTGCCAGAAATCAAGAGGTCGAGTTTCGCCTTGGTTGGCATGTCTTGAAGAACATGGACTCGGAGAAAGGCTCATGGAGTCTTGCCGAACGGGACACCGAGGAGACCGAATTTCTGAGCAAAGGCGCGTGGACAGAACTGCCGCTTGCTCACCTTGGCATCGACAAGCTCCGTGGCCGTCTCAGCAAGGTTCTCCTGGCTCAGATTGCTTCTGAACTCCCCAGCCTTATGAGTGAGATCGACCAGAAGTTCAAGTCCTGCCAGACTCAACTGGGCAAGCTGGGGGATTCTCGAGCCAGCCTCGACGAGCAACGTGTTTACCTCTTCCACCTGAGTCAATCATTCCAGGCTCTGGCCAAAGCCTCTATAGGAGGCAGTTATGTCGGCAAGTTCTTTGAAGATGCCCTGTCGCAGACGGGCTATCAACAACGATTCAGGGCTGTCGTGCAGAACCTGAACCAGTCGTTTGCATCCGACCTTGTCAACTTCGGTCATTACCGAAACATTACGGAGGAAACGACGCCGGATCAACCATTCGGGCCAAAGCCAATCACCCGGGACGACTTCGCCAGTCATGTTGAAAACCTCATGTCTCGGACGCGTGGACGCGAACTCCCTGGCACTTTCAATCCGATGGTTGTGGCCGATCTGTTCGTCGAGCAGTCACAACCGTGGGAGTCGATCGCTCGCAACCACATTGACAAAGTCTGGATAGCTGCTCACCGCTTTGTGGACCTTGTTGTCGATCACATAGCGGACAAGTCCACGGCAGGGTCCCTCAAGCGAGAGATCTTTCAGCCCGCAATGAAGGAGTTACGGTCAAGGATGCGAGCGAAGACAACAGAGCTCCTACTTCATCAGGCCAGTCACCCCATCACCTACAATCATGACTTCACCGAGGCTCTTCAGAAAGCCCGTCTCGGGAGGAACCGCAAGGATCCAGAGGATGTGCTACGCAAGTTCTTCGGGGTTCGTGACCTGACGTCGCAGTACCTGAATGGGCAGTATGACCTCTCGCGGCTTGCTGCATCCTTAGTTGTGCGCGATGAGCCGGCCATGACCCGCCCTGCTGTGGGAGAGGCGATGGATTGCTTAGATGCCTATTACAAGGTGGGAACCGCCGATCTGGAATCGCCCGTGAATGCAGTCACTAACATCTAATTTTAGGTTGCATTGAAGCGTTTCATGGACGACGTGGCTGTAGAAGTCATCGAAGCCAAGCTTGTGTCGGCGATCGATGACATTTTCTCACCTGTGAAGGTGTTTCAGATGCCTCCCGAGTTGGTGTCTTGCATCGCTGGCGAGTCTGAGGACAGCCGTGCGGAGCGTGAGCAGCTTAACAGACAGCTCGCGGCCTTGGGAAATGGGCTCCAAACATGCAAGAAAATCGCGAGTTTCCGTGTCAGTGGAGGTGAGTCTTGTTGTCTCTGCGAGTTGGGTTTACTGCCCAGGTCTAACTGTCTCTAGAGTCTGGTTTTGTTTCCGCTCCTGTACCTGACAGTCACAGTGATGGAGGGTTACGCTCGACTAGTCTGCGGTCTCAGACACCTGAGTCCGAAGAGATGATAAAACTCGAGTCAGAGCCAAAATGTGGGCTGGAGCTAAGGTGGGAGGCGGAGCCGGTGAAGGCCTCGGGGTTGAAAAAGTCAAAGAAGAAGAAGAGGAGGGCAGATATAGAACCTGATTCGCCTCTGCAGGAAGCAAGCCCGTGGTGTTAGGCGTCGGGTAAAGAAATGGCCAAATGTCTGCCGTGACTACTGAAGAGATGGCGTCCAAGTTTCTTGATTTCTTTCGTGATGTGGGAGATAGCATGCGTGCCACTCCAGACCTCCCGCAATTGAATCTACGCTCAACATTTAATAATTACGACTTCGGAATCTCGCAGCGCCAGTGTCGCTCAGCCCGCAGGGGCGCACTGCCGCCATCCGCTACTTACAGAATAGGGATGCGCGGCCTAGCCGAAAGCTTCGAATTACTCGGACGAGTAGGCTGCCTAATTATTCAACATGTTCTTACTTCGGCGTACACAACAGCCAACATTGATTTCATCAAGTGGAACAAGGCATTTTCCATCTTCCCCCGACAAACACTCATGTATCATGAATTTTATCCACTGAGAGCCCTGGGATGATGGGTTCGGCTCTTCCCTGAGCGAGCTCATTCCTCAAGGTTGGACAACTCGGGATATTATATGGCCCGATCTCACGGGCACAGAAGTTCGCAAAATCGAAGGCCTTCGACGCGTTGTGGATAGCTCAAGTTTGATAATCCTGCTGGACACCAACTTCGTACAATCGCCATCCATATTCTAAACAGGCCGCAGAGCAATTTTGAGTTTCTGAAAGACTTTCAGAGCCAAGTTCTTCTTCGAATATTTTGTGCCTTTATTTTCTGCAATCTCTCAGAGTTCAATTCATGGCATCGCCTGACTCTCCTCCCAACACCCCCCCAAACCGAGATCCCCAGGATGAGGCCGACTGGCGCTTCGTGTTGAACGAGGTCACTGGGCCAAGTCAAAGGGGGTTCAATAGTGTTGCTTTAGGTCAAAGAATAGGCAAGGAGAGAGGGGGAGAGAGCCTGGCTAATATACACAGAGAGCCAGGCTCCCGCTCCCCTCCTTGTCCCTGTTCATCTAAGGCTCGTGGCCTCTGAACTTCAACACTTCGAGACGGATGGCACCGCATGCGGATGGGGCGAGTCGTACCACCCAGGAGGTTACCATCCCGTGGTGCTGGGTGACCTGCTCAACGATCGTTACCGCACCATCCGGAAACTCGGCTACGGCGCCTTCTCAACAGCCTGGCTTGCCGTCGATCAAAGCTCGAACTGTTTCGTCGCCTTGAAGGTTGCTGTGGCGAGCTTGGATCCGGAGATTGTCGACCGCAATCTGGCTCTATATCGATCTCCTTCACAAACTGATAAGCGCCACAGAGTCGACCTCCGTGATTTCTCCGAAGTTCTTGGGCTAAATGGACGGCATACCTGTCTCGTCATGGATCTGATGGGGCCACACATCAGTGCCCTATTGAGGGTCGACCTGACTTTCAGGACCGACACCTCAAGCCTTGGGACCGCCGGCCCCGTTTCCCTCACGCTCTTGTCCACCGTGTCCTTCGCGATACTCTTCTCGGACCCCACACCCTACACCATCAGGGTATCGTACACGCCGACTTACACCCTGGTAATATCCTGGCCACTATTACCATTCCGTCACTCAGCAGCCCTCCCGATAACGGCGATGCTCTTGACCTTCAACAGCCCCCAACTGAAGGCAACCTACTCCGCCGACTCGACGGCAAAGTCGACTGCTGGGCGTCTCAATAACTCTTGGAGCCGGCACCGCTACAGGATATTGTGTCATTTCAGCTCGATCCTGTTGTCAAGGTCGCCGATCTCAGCGCAGCATTTTTTATCAGAACCCACCTGCCACCGTCGCTGCACCAGTGGCTCTCCGGGCGCCTGAGGCCATCCTCTGCAAGGCCCAGACTTGTTTTAGCAAAGGAGTCCATACCTACCTGGGCGTTTGGATACCTTGTCTTTGAGTGGTTAACAAGCCGGGCGCTGTTCATGCGGCTCGAGGGCGTGGATGGATACGCAAAATCTGATGAGCAGACAGACGACGAGTATCTCATATAGTTGTCTAAGATACTAGGACCCCTGTCGGAGGCCCTCGTTGCACATTGACGACGCTATAATAACTACTATGGCCCGGATGGAAATCGGTTGGGGGGGTCTAGGTTGTTGTAGGTCACGATAGAAGCGGTACTGGGGATTCTGGAGACGAGGATGGCGGCAACAAAGACAACGGCGAGGATGAGGCTCCTGCACCAGATTCTCCCACCTTCGAGACAAGCCAGAGTCGATCTTGTTTCTCACTCGTTGATCCGGGTGACTTCTCTCCTTTGGAGGATGAGTTTCGGGGCCGCCTCGAGCCGGATGATATGGACGAGGAACAGGTTGAGGAGGTCGTGCGGATGATGAGGTGGATCCTGCAATCCGGTGTGTCGAAGGGTCCTTCGGCAGAAGCTACGCTGGCTCATGCGTGGTTTAGTTTGTAAAGTTTATAGAGATAGGGGGCATCAGTGGGCCAAACTGTTTTATTCGGTGTTTAAACCCGTGCGGTGTCGCTACGTGAGTAGTGTGTGCTCCTCCGTCTTCAACGACATCACTACAACGAGCCGGATAGGAGGATCCGACATCCTTAATTCATTAGGTGCTGGGATCTCAGCTCAAATGCCACTAAACCGGGCCGCCAACCCACATATAACATCAGCAGCTCCCTTAAAGTCTGCCCTAGGCAAGTGAATCCTCACCCACTCCAAATCTGGATCAATCGCGAAAGTAACATAGCGCCAGTACAAAGCCCTGAGAAGCAACTGCACACGGACCTCGGGGGACTTTTGGTAGACTTCAAGCTCCCAATCTTGAAGGTACATGTCTACCAGTTTCGGCCCAAGGTCCCCCCACCACGTCAGGCCATCGACGATCACAACAGCCTCCGCATAGAGCGCTGGCCGCCAGTAGAGGGTGAGGTCGATGATGCCAGGCGGCAGCCCATCCTCGAACAGGACATTCCCCAGCAAGTCCATGTGCACCAGCTGACACTTGAGCTGCGCACTCTCCTCCGGCAACGGCTGCATCGCGGCGCTCAACTGGTCCAAGACGGGTCGCAGCTGCCTCAGCATCTCTGTGTTCACCTTGTCAACATCGACAAGCGACTTTTCCCCCCAGGTGACGCGATCCGCCTCATCGAAGCGGTTGAACGGCCTCTCTGCCACCGCGGCGGGCTTCTCCGTGACGAAGTCCGCGAGATCGGAATGCAGCAGCCGAGCGGCGCGAAAGAGCTCCGGAAAATGCTCCATTGATTCATGACCTGCGACAAATGAAGATGCTGTCCAGCCGTTTACGACGAAGGTATCTAGGCTTGTCACGGAGGGTAGTGGGCTAGCGAGGCGATAACCGACCGGGGAGCGCTTGAGGAGAGCGCGGCTCAGCTGGGCGAGCCATTGGGACTCGGTTTCGTCGTCGCAGGGGCGGAGAACAGTATCGCCGATGCGGTAGCACAGGCCGCGCCCGCCGGACAGCGGGGTTGGTGTACCCGAGAGGCCGAAGGCGAGGAGGGTGGAAGGTGAGGGTTGGGAGGCCATGACTGGGGAGGGTAAGACTGCGGATTCGGTGAATACAGGCTAGGAAGTTCAACACAAGGAGGATGGTATGGCTTGTCGGGGGAGACATAGCACGAGAACGCTTCCAGCAGTTGTCGTTCGAAGGGCGTGCTGTTGAGGGTCGAGAGCCTAGCCAGTTTCGGAGCTGATTGTGACTCACACACACAGTGCGCGCAGTAGGCCACTTGTACAGCGACTGAGAGCGACGAGTGAGCCGACGAAACGGGCTCAGTCTGAAGCGTTGGGGCACACATCGCACTCGCCGTTCCGGTGCGAACAATGTTGGCGTGACGGAAAGTAGCTGACGGCAGGGGCTGATACGATATAGGCAATTGTTAGTAACCGTTCTTTACCCTCAGAAAACGTCTTCACGTAATCCACGCCCTGCTGTGCTGGTGGACAATCTGAACCCAACAAATTTCAATCGCCAGGTCTTCCCTGCAACAACGACAGTTTTTGACCTTCGTCGTTGTTCAAAGAGTGCAATTTCTTGTCTATACAGTTACGGAGAAAGGAGAATCGAGGAGAATGATGTGTCTGAGCCAGGGGTGAGCACTCGACGCTGTTGGCTCACCCTGCTCACCCTGCTCGCGCGACTCTGCCGGAGAAGCAGGGGTAAAAGCGGTGGTATTGCGGCGCAGCCCTCGCAGGGGTTGCAACCGCACAATCCAAGATACCCAATTAGGTTAATCCAGCATCAGAAAAGATACGACGTTAATCCAGAACAAGAAAAGAGGGCTTGCGCTAGCCTAAATTGGGAAGTCTTGCTGGCTGCCGCCCAAGACTGTCGCTCCCAGATCGCGGCACACCTGGGCTTCATGATGTACCACGTTCCCCCCCCCGTCTCATCGCTACAGCCGCGCTCGAGCCATTGAGCAGCCATGCGTGAAGGGCTCGCATTATGGGTGTCAAGGAACCGAGTTACTCATTCTTCTGCTCCAACGTGGGCATCTAACACTGGGGCCACTGCAGAGGAACTGCGCTTGCGAGGCAGACGAGAGAGTATGTGTGAGGTGGGGGAGCGACAGAGGAGTGGTTGCCTTGACATGGAGCGTTGGTTCAGCACGACAGATAACTGGCCCTCGCTCTGATGCAAATAGTGCCCTCTCCTTGTTGGTGCTCAGAAATGATAAGGGGACGCCAGCCCCTCCAGCCCTTAAATGATTTCTTTTCCTCTTTATCTTGACGCCCTGGGCGCCAGCAAGCACCTGCACAGCTGGATGCTCTTTGGTTCAGACGAAACCTTCTGGTCGCCCCAGAACTCGATCTGATTCGGAACTCTCTCTCTCACCACTACCTCCAGACAACAGCTTTTCGCTAGCTATGGAGCAAGACAACGCTGGCATGAAGCGCTCGACTGAGGCCACCCAGAAGGGATGTGTTACGTAGGGTGGGCAAACGTGTCCCTCCGCCGTTTCTTGTGCGGCAATGACTGAGGCATTCGAGCTTCCGGGGCCTGGGTTGCCACTCCTCCTGGTCCTGCTCCTATGCGCGCTGGCATCCTATGATCATCGCTATCGCTTGCTTCCATCTCGGCCAGTCGCTCCTCATCCGCCCTCTTGCGTGCCTCAACAACCTCGCGGGGCTCGTGACCGGGTCGGTACAAGTTGGCGATCTCCTTGCCGTACATGTTCTCTTGATACCTCTTTGCAATTTGGTACTTGGAAAGCCCGAAATCAAGTTTTTTGAGAAATTTTGCCCGGTCAGCCTCCCGGAGCGGCTTAGGTGGTGGCGTGGCAGAAATGGAAGAGAACCTGAAGTGCCGCGTCTCGCCGAGCTCGTTCACCCACCAGAAAATCTCATTATACACTGCACATTAGTAGAGAGTGGCGCGGCAAGAGAGAATTAGAGATGATGAAGGACTCACGTGGGGTCGGAGCTCGAGTCCTTCTGTGCTTTGCGTCATGGCTGTTGCTGCTGTATTTGTTGTTTTGATTGAAATGCGGCTGTATGATCTACACGAGATGGCGCACGCTCTCAGAATGTGGTGATTGTGAGTAATTTTTCCATCCCGGCCATTTTCTTCTCCAGGCGCAAGCACACGCGCGGAACACTTTACGGAAGTCGAGGAATGACCGCCATCAAATACCTCATCGACTCGTCCAGCCCTCGGTGATTCTTGCCTTCGTACTACCAGCGTCGCCCCCCCAAGCCCGGAATGCGTCCCGTGAGCAGGGAGAGCCTCATCGCGACCGTTGCGCCCCGGTCATTCCTCTTCTTCATTATCGCCAATGTAGGTGCGCCAGGGCCCGAGGGCCCCCATCGCCCTCTCGCCGTCACCTACCGCCACGGCCGAACCCCCGGTCCCGGGCGTGATATTGAGAATGAATGGCGGCGCGTCCGCCAGGTGGTGCAGGACTGCGCGCGTGCCGTCGACATCCTGACCTGCCCGACCAACCGCGTCGCCATCGAGGCCGAGATGTCCCTGGCTGCCGCCGAGCACCGCGGGGGACGCTGTCCAGAGGCGCCGCCGCGCGTGCAAGTCCCCGACCTGCCGCAGCCCAGCCTGGCCGACCGCGTGTTTTGGCGCGGCCCCCCGCCCGCGGACCCCGAGCAGACCCCGCCGCCCGACTCGCCGCCGTGGGTGGACGCAGGCGCCATCCGCGAGTTCCCCTTCATCTCGACATGCCTGCGCGTGGCCTTGACCCGTTTGCACGACGACGGCGGCGGGCCTGGGGCTCGAGTCGACGATGTCCAGGAGCGCCCGCTGGCGACCGTCTTTCGCGACGACGCGCTCGAGTACGGCGCCGTCGTCATTGACATTTCCGACTTGGATGCCGTGCGGTACGGCATCGTGGGCTCCAAAATCAGTTACGTCGCGGGGGATGGGGGTGGCTTTAGTGGCATTGGCATGGGGTGGTTTGATCGCATAGAGAGCAGGTACGAGGGCCCGCACCCGGTGCTGTATCTCGACAATTCTGGCGCGCAGACGCCGCTCTCGGCGGCCGCGTTCATGGCCAAGTTCGGTCTGGAGGAGGCGCCGGATGGGGCTGAGCGGTTGGATCAACACGACATTGTCGAGCCCCGGGCTCTCGGGTGTAAGTCGTCGCGCACACCCCTGGCAGCCATGATTATGCCTTGTTTCCAATGTTGACAACTCGAAAGATATCTGGCCACCCTCCTTGAGCGGGAGCAGCCACGGCAGCATCCCAGCCGTTCCCGTTAGCAACCCTGATGCCGCTGTCGAGAAGGCAGTCTCTGCGCTGCTCCACGTAGAGACGGGCGATCTCGAAGCCCACCGTGACTCCCTCGCGCTACCCGGCTTCCAGAGCCGTCTGCGAGAGCGCCTTCTCGAGGACGCAGACAAGATG
>FTEL01009509.1_pt1 | contig 12127 bp, 5 predicted proteins | sample 1658911 | NCBI WGS metagenome assembly FTEL01 (sample SAMEA3914869, study PRJEB12502) | metagenome | biome: forest; material: soil | place: USA | collected 2012-03-12 | depth 0.1 m
CTCCCCGCCTCATCAGAACCTCACCCCTCGACCGCCGCTGTGTGTTTGTCTGCGTGTTTTGTGTGAGAGAGAGTGTGTGTGTTTGTTTGTTGAACGCGGAACTGATGGCATCCCTGGTGTTGGCGCCGCCCTCCTCAGCAGCTCCGTAAAGGATTCAGAAGGCCAAGTCTCGCCCACGTCCAACGGCGGCTCGCGCCTCGCACTGTCCCCCGCGTCGGTCAGCTCGAATCCGTCAGTGCGCGAGCATGCGATGAGCGACCTCTTCGACTACCGCCGCGACCTCGCCATCCTCGATCCAGCCGGCGGCCGGTCTTCACGCGCCCAGCAGCACCAGCCGCACCAGCCGCACCAGCAGCACCAGCAGCACCACCAAACCAACACGTCCCGCGGCTCTCTGGGCCAGATTGCGCCGTGGATGATGACGGGCAGCAGCGCCAGCAACGCCTCGGCGCCCACCCTCGACCCCATCCCCACCACCTTTTACAACGACTCGACCGACAACCTGTCGCTCACCTCGCAGCTGTCGCCCGGCCTGCGCACCTCGCTCAGCCGCCCCACCCCGGCCGGCAGTACCGACTCGCCCGATGCCGCCTACTTCACCGACGAGCGCCGGCCCTCCATCGCCAGCATCGCCACGACGGCGAGCAGCCAGGGCTCGCGCGCCAGCGGCCCGAGAGGAGGGATCCGGAAGCTGCAGGGCTTTTTCGGCGAGGAGTTCCCCGGCCGGGACTCGTCCGACGCCAGCCTCGCGCACCCCGGCTCCGGCACTGCGAGGGAGCACCGCTCGCACTCGTACAGCTACAGCCGCCCGCACAGGGACCGCAACTACTCCAACGCAACCGACCATGGCCGCGAAGGCTCGCCGTTGTCGCGCCCGCGCACCCCCGTGCCGGCCCCGGAAGTGGTGCCGTTTTTGTACCAAGAAGCCGATGTAGGTCTGACCCCACACGCGCCCGTCATTAGCCTCAAGGCTAGTTACATCCATCCTCCCCTTTTCTCTCCCCGCTTGGCCTTTTTCGAGCCCTGCCAATGGGCCAATGCATGCTGCTTGTCTCCCTCCCCTACCACTCACCACTTACCCCCCCATGCCATCCATCCATCCATCCATCCATGCCTGCAACGCTCGGCCCATGGTTCCCTTTATTCCCCATCCAAACATTATGCGCCGCCACCTCTCCTCCTCTTTCTGACCCTTGACCGCGACAACCCCATAGGACATTGCGCGATACGGGGAAGCCCCCGTCCGGGACATCCTCAGCGGTCCCGACCGCGAACGCTACATCACCGAAGGCGGCACCTCCGTGCAGAACCCCCCCAAGACCTCCGGCTCTGGCCGCTCCGGCCACTCAATCGTCCACCTCCCGGGGCACCACCACCGCCACAACAAGAGCAACGAAGACCCGAGGTCGCTCCGCCCGTCGATCAGCCGCGAAGATTCCACCGCCGGCACCCTCAAGGAGCGCAGCGGCTCGACCGCCATGTACGTCACGAGGTCGCGCGCCCAGAGCCCGGCTCCGAGCGCCAACAGCAGTTACTGGAGTTCCAAGAATGCCACCAGCGGCAGCATTGGCAGCGCTGGTGGGGGCGGGGGCGGGGGATCGGTCAGCGCCGCTGCCGGCGCCGCCCCAGGCGATGGACAGACATCACCAGGACACCCCCAACACAAACGCCGCTTGTTCGGCCGCTTGCGCGGGAGGCGGGACAAGGACGACCCCGCCGAGTTGAGGAAACTGCCCGTATCGACCCAATCCCTCCAGCCACGGCACCCAGGGTCCGGACAGGACTTTTCCTTTGGCGAGGGCCAACCGATAGCCCACGGAGCCGAATGGCCAGCCTCACCCGACGCCCGCGATGCGTACGGCCTGCGCCCTGGCTACACGCGTGGCACGACCTTTAACAACAAGTTCCCCTTCGCATCCAAGAAGACCCGCTCCCTCAAGCAGCACGACGACATCGACGAGAACATTGGCCCCACCGACAGGCAGGACGGCGGAGGCACCATGTTCCACCTTGACACGAACCTCAACGATATGGAGGGCATTCTCAGCCGGCCCTTGCCCCTGACGCCCATGGACCCCGCCTTCTTGAACGACATTGACTTGGACAAGCTGCCGATCCAGCCCACCGACGGCGCCTGGAATGCGCCAGACAGCTGGGCCGTCCGCCGCACCGACGAAGCCTCAGCCCACGTTCCGGAAGCCGACGACATAGGGAGCCCGCCGAGGCCGGAGGAGAAGCTGATCAACTACTGCATCCGCGTGTTCAGGATAGACGGCACCTTTGCGACCCTCCAGCTGGCGCTCGACGCGACCGTGTCCGACGTCATATCCCAGATCGTCAAGAAATCTTACTTGATAGACGCCATCGAGAACTACAACATCGTTTTGAAGAAACACGACCTGACGAGGGTGTTGAGCCCAGTCGAGCGCCCGCTGCTGATGCAGAAACGCCTCCTCCAGCAAGTCGGATACGAGGACCGCGACAGGATAGAGGACATTGGGCGCGAGGACAACAGCTATCTGTGCCGCTTCATGTTTTTGTCGGTGCGCGAGAGCGGGTTCCACGCCATCACACAGGACGTCGGGTTCAACCGCATGCAAAAGTACAGCCACGTCGACATGTCCGGCCGCAACCTCAGCGCAATCCCGGTCATCCTTTACTCTCGAGCCGCCGAAATCATCTCTCTCAACCTGTCGAGGAATCTCTCTCTGGATGTACCGCGGGACTTCATCCAGTCGTGCACCAGCTTGCGTGACATCAAGTACACCAACAACGAGGCCCGGAAGTTGCCCCCCAGTCTGGGCTGGGCCAACAAACTGACCTACCTGGACGTGTCGAACAACCGGCTGGAACAGCTCGACCACGCCGAACTCGGCGGCATCTCTGGGCTGCTCAAGCTCAACCTCGCCAACAACCGCCTGAACCAGCTGCCCGCCTACTTCGGTGCCTACTCGGTCCTGCGCACGCTCAACATCTCTTCGAACTTCCTCGAAAAGTTCCCCGCATTCCTTTGTGACCTCGAGAGCCTCGTCGACCTAGATCTCAGCTTCAACCTTATCGGCGACCTGCCCGATACCATTGGGAGGCTGAGGAGTCTGGAGAAGTTTGTCATCACTAACAACCGGTTGTCCGGTTCTTTCCCCGGCTCGTTCAGGAATCTGAGCAGCCTGCGCGAGGTCGACATCAAGTACAACGCCATCAGCAACATCGACGTGATCGCGCAGCTCCCGAAGCTGGAGATCCTCACCGCCGACCACAATTCCGTCTCGCAGTTCGTCGGCACGTTCGAGAGGCTGCGGAGCTTGAAGCTCAACTCAAACCCCGTCACCAAGTTCGAGATCAGGGCGCCGGTTCCGACGCTCAAGCTCCTCAACCTGTCCAACGCCCAGGTGGCCAGCATCGACGAGTCGTTCAACAACATGCCCAGCCTTGAGTCCCTGGTCCTGGACAGGAACTACTTCGTCTCCTTGCCGAGCCACATCGGCAACCTCAGGAAGCTGGAGCACTTCAGCATTGCCCACAACTCGGTACGGCAGCTGCCCCAGGAGATTGGCTGCCTCACGGAACTTCGCATGCTGGATGTCAGAGGAAACAACCTCCGCAAGCTTCCCATGGAGTTGTGGTGGGCCAACAAGCTGGAGACGCTCAACGCCTCCTCCAACATCCTGGAGCACTTCCCGAAGCACGCCTCTCGGGCACCGCAACCCCCCGACGACAGCGGGAGCGCGTCCAGCTCCCTCAACAGCAAGATGTCTGGCACGACGCGCGCCTTGTCCCCGATGCCGAGCGTCGAGGAGCTCAACGGCGATGCCTCCCGGCGCCCAAGCCAAGCCTCCAGCACGCTTCTCAGCGTTGGCCCGTCGCCCGTTCCCATGGGTGCCGACCGCAAGGGCTCCATGGTCTCTCTCTATGGAAAAGGTGGGCGGAAGACGTCGGTTGTCTCGCGGAGCACGCAAGGCAGCGCGGCGCCGATGGGGCCTGGCCTCAGGAAGGACTCGGGTCTCACGGCTCTCCTCACCAACACCTTTGCTGGCTCCCTGCGGAACTTGTATCTTGCGGATAACCAGCTGGATGACGACGTGTTTGATCAGATCACGCTGCTGTCAGAGCTTCGCGTGCTCAATCTGTCTTACAACGAACTCAGCGACATGCCCCAGCGCTCCATCAAGAGCTGGCCGCAGCTGACTGAGCTCTACCTGTCGGGCAACGAGCTGGCGAGTCTGCCTGCCGATGATTTGGAGGATTATTCGCTTTTGCAGACGCTGCACATCAACAACAACAAGTTCACAAATCTGCCCGCCGACATCTCGAGGGCGAGGAGGCTGGCCGTCCTCGACTGCGGCAGCAACTCGCTGAAGTACAACATTGCCAACGTCCCCTACGACTGGAACTGGAACCTGAACCCCAACCTGAGGTACCTCAACCTCTCAGGGAACAGACGCCTAGAGGTCAAGCAGAGCTACCCCAGCGTGGTGGCGCAGAACCGCGAGCAGTACACCGACTTCTCGCGCCTCCTCAACCTCCGCGTCCTCGGCCTGATGGACGTCACCCTGACCCAGCCCAGCATTCCCGACCAGAGCGAGGACCGCCGTGTCAGAACATCCAGCTCGCTGGCGGGGTACATGCCGTACGGCATGGCCGACACGCTTGGTAAGAACGAGCATTTGTCGACGATCGATCTCGTGGTGCCCCGCTTCAATTCGTCCGAGTCGGAGACGCTGCTTGGTCTGTTCGATGGCCAAGCGTCAAGCAGTGGTGGTTCGAAGATCGCCAAGTATCTTCATGAGAACTTTGGGCACATCTTTGCTCATGAACTGAGGGAACTGAAGCCCAACCAGGGCGAGACGGCCGAGGATGCTCTGAGGCGTTCCTTCCTGTCCCTCAATAAGGACCTGGTCACGGCCGCGATCCAGCACACCGAGGAACGGTCGCCCATGGCGCACCGCGGCTCGCAAGCCCCGCTTGTCCTCAGCAAGGAGGACCTGAACTCAGGCGGCGTCGCTACCGTCGTCTACATGAACGAGCAGGAGCTCTACGTCGCCAACGTGGGCGATGTCCAGGCCATGCTCATCCAGACCGACGGCCAGTCCAGGATGCTGACCAGGAAGCACGACCCTGCGGACCCCCCCGAGCGCTCGCGCATCAGGGACGCTGGCGGCTGGGTCTCGCGCCAGGGCCGCCTGAACGAGTTCCTCTCCGTCTCCCGCGCGTTCGGCTACGTGGACCTGATGCCCTCGGTGCAGGCCGCGCCGCACATAAAGCACCACACGGTCGGGGACCAGGACGAGACGATCCTCATCGCGACGCGGGAGGTGTGGGAGTACCTTACCCCAGAGCTCGTCGTCGATGTCGCCCGCTCCGTGCGCGGCGACCTGATGCGCGCGTCGCAAAAGATCCGCGACCTCGCCATGGCGTATGGCTCCAAGGAGAAGATCATGGTGATGATGCTCAGCGTGGCGGACCTCAAGCGGCGCCGCGAGCGCTCCCGCATGCACAGGGGCCAGAGCATGTCGTGGTTCAACTTCCCGCAGGACGAGAGCGCGCTGCCGATCGTGCGCAGGGGCAGGAAGGCCAAGGCCGAGATGCCGCTGGATTCGAACCTGCAGCGCCTCGAGGCCGAGGTGCCCGCTCCGACGGGCATGATTGCGATTGTGTTTACGGATATCAAGAACTCGACGCAGTTGTGGGAGACGTATCCCGAGGCTATGCGGTTGGCTATCAAGTTGCATAACGAGGCCATGCGCAGGCTGCTGAGACGCATTGGTGGTTTTGAGGTCAAGACGGAAGGCGATGCCTTCATGGTGTCGTTCCCGACCGCCACGTCGGCACTCCTGTGGTGTTTTGCTGTGCAGACGCAGCTCCTGACGGTCAACTGGCCCAACGAGATCCTCAACTCGGTCAGCTGCCAGCCGACCTTTGACCGGGACAACAAGCTCATCTTCCGCGGCCTGTCGGTGCGCATGGGCATCCACTGGGGCGAGCCGCTCGCCGAACCGGACCCGGTCACCCGCCGCATGGACTACTACGGCCCGATGGTCAACAAGGCCAGCCGCATCTCGGCGTGCGCCGACGGCGGGCAGATCACGGTCTCGTCCGACTTCATCATGGAGATCCAGCGCTGCCTGGAAACCTACCAGGAATCGACGGCCCCGACAGAGGACAGCTTCGACGACGACAACTTCGCCCGCGCCATCCGCAACGAGCTCCGCTCCCTCAGCAGCCAAGGCTTCGAAGTCAAGGACATGGGCGAGAAGAAGCTCAAGGGCCTCGAAAACCCCGAGTACATCTACTCGCTCTACCCGCACGTGCTCGCGGGGCGCATTGACCAGCACAACGCGCACGAGCGGGCGCAGTCGACGCCGGAGAAGCCGGCCATCCTCAGCCCGGACAGCCAGCTGGCCATCGACACGCAGGAGATCTGGAACCTGTGGCACGTCGCGCTGCGGCTCGAGATGCTGTGCAGCACGCTGGAGGACGTCGGTGGCAGGGGCCTGCAGCCGCCCGAGACGGAGCTGATGGAGCGCATGAAGCAGCGCGGTGGCGAGGTGACGGAGCAGTTCTTGATAAACTTTATGGAGCATCAGGTTAGCCGGATTGAGGTATGTTGTTTCCCCCCCCTTACCTTCAAACCCCCCACAACAAAACTAACCCCCATCCCCAAACAGACCTGCGTCTCAACCCTCGCAATCCGCCACCTCGTCCTCGCCCGCGACCCGCCGCAGCAAGCCTCCGACCTGCGCGTGCCCATGTCGCAGATCCTCGACACACTCTCCGAGCGCCTCGCCCTCCTGCAACGGTACGAGGCGCGCTTTGGGCCGCTTGATGGTGCCGAAACGGAACCGGCGTCAGCAATCGTTCCGCCGTCGCCGGGCCCGCCGCTCCTGCCGGCCCTGCCGCAGCAGGAGTCGCTGTTGAATGGATTGCAGCTGGCGATTCCGACGAAGAAACAGGTGGGGCAGAAGAGGGAGGAGGGGTCGTCGGGGGGGTCGGGGGTTGATACGCCTGGGAGTTCGCCTTATTGATTGATGTTGGTGTGGTTGAGTTGAGGTTGGTTGTTGTTTTGGTGGTGTTTTTTGGTTGAGTTTTTTGGTTTACTTTTTTTTTCTTTTCTTCTTCAGTCTGTTTGACCTTTTTCGACGCAAGCGGGATACCCAAAAACGCCAATCCTTTTTCTGTGTTGTTTTGCTCCCCTTTTTTTGGTGGTTCTTCAGGGGTGTTTTGTTTTGTTCGAAGGGGGGCGATATATACCCATCATCCGTCCATCCGTCGGCCAGACTCGGTGAGCCTGGTACCATGCATGGTGTCATGACGGGAAGGGGGTTCAGTTTTGGGTGGTTTGAGATTCCCTCCTTTTTTTTTGAGTTGATGGGTTTTGTTGTTGTTATTGCTGTTTTACTTTGGATTTTTGGATATGGCTGGGGTGTTCTGAACTGGCTGGCTTGTATCGGGTGGCGATTTTTGGTTGGACTGGACTGGGTTGGTTTGGGCTGGTGGTGCAATTTTCTTGGGGTCTGAACTGTACGGTTACGTGATGATGGATTGGAGCGTTGGGTGGTTTCATAGGATGAGAAAGGGGGTTGAACGACTCGGAGGCAGTGACTGTGGTGTGTTATTTGGCGAGTTGGTTGTTTTTGCTGTCCTCTGGTGTGGTTTTGGATAGGGAGTATGATTTATCTGTCTGTCTGGCTTCGTTTAGTCTTGGCTGAGGAGGTAATGGCCCGTCTGTTCCATCTTTACTTAGCAGGTTTAAGCAAGGAAGGGGGGTTGTTGATGTGGTTGAATCGAGGTGTTTTCTCTCAACTTGGGGTCTGTTCGGCATTCCGTTGCCATTTCAGCTGTGTGGGTGAGAGATGTAGGATCAGAAGTATCATGACGCTGGGTTCTATTACAGTGTAGGAATAGAGATTATCACCAAACAATTCTACCCCCCCACAACCGCTGACCCCCCCATCCCCTACCCAGAGTCTGGGCGTAGTTACAAATAGAAAAACAAGCTTGATATCGTGTCCAATCCGCTGCTGCCTCTCCCCATCCATTCCATCCACACATGCATGCATCATCATCTGCACCGCTGGGTCCACTTCCAACAAAACCAACACAACCCAGCTTACACCACCACGCCCGACCCCTCCCCAGCCGTGAACGTGGTGTCCGCCTCCGTCTCGGTCTCGGTCTCATCCCCAATCTGCTCCTGCGCCTCCTGGTAGTCGGCCTCATCAGCAGTCTCCTCCGCCTCGGTCTCCGTCCTAGCCACCTCGACCTCCTCCTGCTCCACCACCACCTCCCCCTCCCCCTTCTCAGAGGCGGCGACATACCCCGGCGCCTCGACCGCTTCCTCGCTCCCCTCGACCCACACGCGCGCGAGCTCGGCCTCGATCTCGGCGTGGCGGCGCTTCCACTTGTCGACCTGTGCGAGGCGCTCGCGGAGGACCTCGAGCTCGCGGCGCGCGTGCAGCTTCTCGGTTTCGGTGCCGATGCGCTGGAACTCCCACTGGGCGGCGCCGTCGGGGTTGAGGGTGAGGTTGAAGGTGTGGTATTTTTTGAGGGAGGCGCGGGTGGAGATTGTTATGAGGGCTAGGGGCCGGTTAGTTGGGGGTAAAAAAAAGGGGGAAGAGGTGGGAAAACTCACTGATGCCCTTGTCCTTGCAGGTATCGTACAACAACCCCTCGACATCGCTCGACACAGCGCTGGTGCCCTCATCAATAAACGCGTAGTGCGGCTCATGGTAAAGCAGCCGCGCAATCGCCAGCCGCTGCTTCTCACCCCCGCTGAGGATATCCTTCCACTCCTTGCGCGTATCCCACCCGCCCTCGCGGTCGGGCAGATACCCCAGGTGCGCAGCCTGCAGCACCTGCCTCAAGTCCCTATCACTCTTCCGCTTCTCGCGCATGTCGGCCTCGCCGTCCGGGTAGATGACCTGGTCGCGGAGGGTGCCGATGCTGAGATACGGCCGCTGGGGGAGGAACATGATGCCGTCCTGGCCCGTGTGCTCGGGGCGGGAGACGAGCCCGCGGTAGGCGGGCCAGAGCCCGGCGATGATGCGCGCGATGGCGCTCTTGCCGACGCCGTTGGCGCCCGAGATGAGCAGGTGGTCGCCGCGGCGGACCATCATGGAGAGGGACTCGACCAGCTCGTTGCCCGACTGCGGCCACAGCGCGGGCACGACGATGGGCACGTTCTCGAGCCGGACGCCGTCAAAGTTCTGCTGGCGCGCGCCGCGCACGTCGCCGAGCGAGTACAGCTCGCTACGCCGGCCCTTGGCGTTGTACTCGTCGGCGTCGACGCGGTGCAGCGTCGCGATGAGGTTGTACACGCGGCTGGTGTAGCCGGCCAGCTCCGACAGGTCCTTGATCGAGTACATCATGCGCCCGCCGGCGTCCGAGAGGGCCAGCAGGAGGCGCTTGTTTGTTATAAAGTCCTTCATGCGGCTGCGCTCGCGGCCGCCCTTTGCGCCGCGCTCGGCCTGCTCCTGCTTGCCGCCGAGACCGCCCCAGGCGGGGAGGAAGACGGGCAGGGACGACAAGAGGTAGCCGTAGGCACTCCAGCTGTATTTCAGGATCATATCCTGGAACATGTTGTACCGGATGTTGGCCTTGTGGCTCTTGTGCATCCAGTCCTCGAGGGCGGCAAACTGCTTGTTCAAGAATGTCTTCTCGGTTTCGGCGCCGCCGTAGAAAGCGATTTCTTCGGCGTTGGCGATCAGCCGCGCGTGAAGGCTCCGGAAATCGCCTTCCCTTTGGCCCTCGATGGCCTTCAGCCGGCCGAACGCGGGCGACAACTTCTGCAGGATGCTAGCGGTGAGGATGTAGTTGCTGAGCAGGCCGGTGAGGGCCAGAGGGCCGAGCGAGCGGTACAACTGGTAGTTGAAGACGCATATGTCTACAAACGGTTTCCCCAGCGATGAATACAGGTTCGCGGCGGAGGCGCAGAACTGGCTCAGGTCCTGGGTGATGAACTGGTCGGCGCCGGACCCCAGGCCTCCGTCGAGGTTGTGGACCTTGTAGAAGTTGAGGTTGTCGTTCAGGTACAAGTCGTGGATGTAGCGGGTAAGGCGGGTCCGGAAGGCGATGGACACCTTGGACTCGAGGTACTTGATCATGGAATTGACGTAGGCGGCGACGCAGCCTAGGCCGCACCACTTGGTCAAGCCCCAGAGGAACATCTTGCCGTTGCCGGCGACAAGATCGCGGACAATGTCACCATCGAGGCGGGCAACCACCAGCGACATGTAGGTGCGCAGCATCAGAAAGACGCCGTGGCTGAGCAGCAGGCCGGCCTCCTTGCTGTTCAAGCGCGGGATCATGATGGCCAGCAGGCTGAGGAACTGGTGGAGGAAGGCCAGGTTCAGGCCGGGCTTGGTCTGGGGCGCGGGGACGTGGCCGTCGCCCAGGCCGGCGACGCGCGGGGGGTTGAGGTACAGGCGGCGGTGGGCCTCGAAGGTGTGTACGTTTGTGGTGCGGATGACGACCTTGGCGGGGCGGTCCTGGTCACGGTAGGGCACGTAGATGGTGCGGGAGCCATCCTTGTGTTGGAGCCACGAGTTAGTGCGGACGAGCTTGCGGCCCTGCTCGCGCTCGGCGCGCTTGCGCTTCCATCGTCGGCGGGCGCCCTCTCCGGCGAGGATGACGGACGTGGCGAGGGCGAGGGTGGACAGGAGGCGGGTGGTGCGCGACGTGTTGCGCAGCTTGGTGCGGATGAGGGTGGTGTACTTGTCGAGGAACTCGGCGATGATCTCCTCAGCGGCCGACTGCCGGAGGGTCGATTGGGCCGCCATGGGGGATGGGAGAGCGGTGGTGTCAGGAGAAGGGTAGAAGGGTCTCGTGCGCGTCGTGGTGGTGGTCGTCGTGCTCCCGATGATCCGGGATCAGATGCGCAGTCCCATCAGCGCGCGGTATTGTTGTGGTGATGGAAGGGTGTCGGCAGTGCCAGGGACGACCGGATGGGAGGATAGGCTATGCAGTGGCTGTCGTGTGTGTGTGTGTCGGTCGCTCGTTGCGTGTAATCGATCGAGTCCGGTCGTCGTTGCGAGTCTGAGACAGGGCCGAAAGCGAATGCGATGCTGCTGCAGCAGGGAGCCACGAGACGGGTCTGCCGGATATCGAGCGGTCAGTCCGTGTCGATGTCTGGTGCCAAAAGGCGCATGGCTCGGGGTTGACGGGCTGTTGGGAGGTATTAGGGCGTGGTCGTGTCCAGCGAGCAGGTCGTGGGTCAGTCGTGGGCAGGTCGTGGGGGTGGTTGCCAGTGTTTGGTTGTTTAGGTGCCTCTTTAGTGGATGCGCCAATGTAATGTGCCGACGCCTGCCATCGGGAACTCGGTCGCTGGTGGCATGTGAAGGTCCCGCAGCCACAGCCAGCGCAGTGCAGCACTGAGCACATGGCAGGCAGGGCACCACTCAAGGCCTGCGGCCAGTGGCCAGTGGCAGTCCCGTTGCGGCATGGCCTGGGTCTGGGGCCAGTCTGGGGTGCCATCCTATCCGCACCTAACGTCATCGCCAGCACCGCCCGCAGCCACCTGCCCCAGCGAGCGCCACAGGTGCGTCCAATTAACGACCCGGAATTTCCCCGCACGAACTGCTGGACGCGTCTTGGCGAAGCTGGAGTTGGAGCGCAGCTCCGCAACGGCCTCGCCCACCAGTGCAGTGGAGGAAGGAAGGAGGAGACGGACCGGGTGCTTCCCAGTCCAGAACAGCAAAATGGGGAGAAAGAGACGAAAACACCTGTCAGCAACTCACTCCCTCCATCTGCAAAAACTCGCCCGAGGCCCGGCTAAAGGCGTCCTGGCGCGGGGGAGAGCACCATTCTACATCTGCGCTTTGTCCACGTCTTTCGAGTCTCCGTGTTATCCCCAAAGTACGGGTGGAGGAGGTTCTGTTGAGAGCCCTGGTGCAGCGGTGGCAGTTGCAGTTTGTCAACTTCAAGTGGCCCCCAACCCTGGACACACCCCCCTCGCTCCCCATGCCATGCCATGCCTGGGGGCCTGAGGCTGGCTCGTGGTCGTGGGCTCCCCCGGACACCCCGATGATTCTCGAACCTATTTCCGGATCGATCGATCTGCCTGGGGCTGTCTCTCGCGACACCCGGAAGATGCAGGGGGCTGCGGGAGGATGCCGTCGCGGGAATGGGCACC
>FTEL01005040.1_pt1 | contig 12120 bp, 5 predicted proteins | sample 1658911 | NCBI WGS metagenome assembly FTEL01 (sample SAMEA3914869, study PRJEB12502) | metagenome | biome: forest; material: soil | place: USA | collected 2012-03-12 | depth 0.1 m
CCTCAAGTCACTGGGGTCCCTCCGACAGTGCGGGTGATCTCATCGCCTGTCCCTCCCCTCCCCTTCTCCCCCTCCCGACGAAACCCCCTCACGCACTCACACCACAACAACTACGCAGCGTCGAGGCAAAACAATCTGGACGCAGGCCGGCAACGTGGGCTGGCCCTGACCCATCTTCTCCAGCCGGTCGACAAACGCGGCCGCCTGTTGCCCTTCTTCTCTTCCTTCTCTTTCTTACTCGCTGCTGCTTTGCTTTGTGCGGTCTGCGGTCACGACACCAGCCGAGGGATAAACGGCCGAGCCACCTGCATCCTCGCCTGCGATCCACGAGGGCAACCGTCGTTGCTCAGTGCTGGGGGGCGAACACCGACTCCACCAGACCCGTCCGACCAGTCCATCCCATCCCCCATCCCATATACATACAGCACTCCTCCCATCCGGCCCCCCTCTTTCCCCCCACGCCCGCCGTTGCACTGCTCTGCAACACACACCACAATACAACAACACACAATACACGCCCCCTCCCATTCCTTGTACATCTAATTGTGCCGCCGGCCGCCGACCCCCCCGCCCAGTCCGAGTCGCCCACCAGCAGCCTGCCCTTCATTCCATCGCCACACTCTCGCGCCGCTTTGCATTGCACCATTACACCGCCCACGCTCCTTCGGGCCTCTCGAGACGGCCGACTGTCCGACCCACCACTGACTGCTCCTGCTGCCTTGCCACACGACGACGACGACTCCCTACCTGCCTACACACCTACATACCTATCTATCTACCGCCCCCATCCTCCCCCCGCTGGCCCTCGACGACACAGCACCCTCGCTTCCGCACCCTCCATCCCATACCCACCATGACTGTCCTCCCCCCGGATCCCTGGAAAGCTCTCGGCGTCGAGAGGTCCGCAGACAAGTCTGAAATCCGCACCGCGTACAAGAAGCTCGTGCTCAAGTGTCACCCCGACAAGGTGCAAGACCCGGAGCTCAAGGCCCTCAAGGCGAACGAGTTCCAGAAGGTCCAGCAGGCCTACGAGCTGCTCAACAACGATGCCGAGAAGGCGAAATACGAGCAGAAGCTGCGGCTCTCGGAGCTGCAGCGCGCCGCCAAGGTCCACCCAGAGGTAGTGAGGACGGCGCCCAACTCGTCGGTGCCCCGCTCGTCGACCAAGCATGCAGCCTACGACATCAAGACGGCCTCCGCCGAGGCCAGGTACAAGAGCTCGCCCTCGGGCGGCAAGGTGTACACCCACTACACCACCACCCACACCCGCTCCCACGAGGAGATGCCCTCATCCCGCACCTACGCCGTGTTCGAGGAGAGTGACAGGCAGGCCCGCAGGACCGCGAGTTACGAGAAGCCCACGAAACGCGACGAGGAGAAGCGGGAGCGCGAGCGCGAGCGCGAGGAGCGCAGGCGCAGGCGCGAAGATGAGGAGCTCAGGTTACGAGACAAGGAGCGCGAGCGCGAGCGCGAACGAGAGAGGGAGCGCGAGAGGGAGCGCGAGAAGCTCGAGAGGGAGCGCGAGGCACGCAGGCTCGAGAAGAAGCGCCTGGACAAGGAGCGACGACGGGAAGCCGAGGACAAGGCCCAACGCACAAAGCCCTATGTCGAGCCCCTGGAGGGCGAGGGTCCCATCGTAAGCCAGATCATCTACGAGGACGAGAAGCACGTCTTGGGCCGATCGGACAAGAAGCGTTCATCGAGCAGGAAACACGACGAGCCGCGCGAGCGGGAGCGGGAGAGGGAGCGCGACCGCGAGCGAGGTCGGGACCGGGACCGGGAGCGCGAGAAGTCGAGTTCGCGCCGGCCCCCGTCCCCCGCCGCGGCTGATGAGAAGTATGCTGAGCTCTTCAACATGGCCGCGAGCTACCAAGAACGCAGGGGCGGCAACACGGCCCAGCAGGTCTTCTGGGGCTCTTCCCAGTCCCCTCCGGACGCCTCATTCACGCCCCACGCTCCCACCCCGCCGCCTGTCGACCCCAATGAGGAAAACATTCGGCATGCGGCCGCGCGCGCCGCCGGCCGCCGCTCCTCCAACGACGCCGCCCGCTCCAAGGAGAAGCTCATGTACGACCTCGACATGATGACGACCCCGTCCCGGCCGATCCCCTCGCTGTCCAAATCCTACACCTCCCCGGCTCCGGCCACCGAATCTCCCCCGCGTCACCTCTCCCGCTCCCAAACCACCCCTCACGACTCGTACAAACCCCCGTCCCTCACCCGCAACTCCACCTGGACCTCGAGCAACACCCCCGGCCTGAGCATGCCGGGAATGGAATACCTGGATCGCCTCGACCCCCTCGCCGACTCGGACGACGACCACCACCGCAGCAGCCGCCGCCACCGCAGCCGCCGCACGCGCTCCCCGTCCGCCCAGCCCATCCCCATCGCCACCAGCACGACGATGTACTACGCGGAAACCAAGTCCTCCTCCAAGCTCGACCTGCCCCCCTCGCACCAGTACGGGTACGGCGAGTCGCCGACCTCGTCCCGCCGGTACGCGAGCGACGCCATGCACGCCCACTCGCCGCCGGGCAAGTATATGAATGGCGTGCCGTACCGCGTGAAGCAGACGAAGAGCTATGGCCCCGCGGATGTGCAGTATTCCAAGTATGATACGCCGTCGTATGCCCACGGTAGCGAGGGGTATACCGCTATGGCGTGAGGCAGTCGGTGGATGTATTTTTTGAAACTTTTTTTTTCTATAATCTTTAATGAGGGTGAGTTTTGAGTTTTTTTGGGGTGGGTTGATGATGATGATGCTTTTTTTCTTTGGGCTTTTTCAGCCTCTCTCGTCCTTGTCGCTGGCGTTTTTGGAGGGGAGGGGACATTGGGGGGAGTAACGGTTCATTTTTTCGTTTTTTTTTTCATTTCTTTACTTTTCTCGTCTGGTTTTTGGTTTCTTTTTTACTCGAGATTTTTTGACATGGTCCGATCGACAAAACCGCGGCTGTGAGAAGAAAAAAAACAGTAACGAACACCAGTCGTGTTTTAGTTTTCTCTTTTTTTTTTGGAGCTGAGGGCTTCGAACCAAGCTGAGATGTGGGACTCTGTCCCCGTCTCCTTTTCTTTTGCGTTGATCTCTTTTTGGTCGGTCTGGCAATGGCATTTTGAGCGGGCGGGTACTTACGCATGAACGGTGGATGGACGAATGGAGGGATGAACTGGGGGATTTGGAGGGAGCGATGGACGATCTGAGATGATGATGTCAAGACATGAAATGAACTGCACAACGAATCATCCACCGTCTACCTGGTTGGGGCATGGCATTGGGACACGGGGGAGGAGCATCGGAAACGGATTGGAGGAAGACGGGATAGCAGGACGGAGGGGGGAGAGGGAAGTTCAGTGGGAAATGAGGAAATGACTTGGATGAGAGCATCTTTTTTCTCTTTCTCTCCTGTTTCTTGGTCGTTTTTTTGTTTCCATGATTTCCCTTGGTCGTTTCCTTGGCTCTCTCTCTTCTTCCTTCTCCCTCGACGATCCCTTGTACCTAGCTTTTTATGACCGGGGTTTGATGGTGAGTAGGCCCCCTTCCATTGTCGTCACGTATCAGCTACATATGAAATATGAATACAATGAGATGCATGAATACATTTTTGGTGGGAGATGGCTGCTCGAGTGAGTGACTGTTGTGTGGGGGACTCGGATCGCTCCTTCCTGCAGTGACGGGTTGAGTTCAAGTGAATCCAACGAGCCATACTCCGTCGTCGGGAGAGACGGTGGGAGTTGAGAGAGATACCTAGGGACATTGCTCATCATCAAGAACGAAGTAAGATGGGTAACAACTTGAATTGGGGTATCTAACACTCTCGACAACTTCTATCGTTTTGCAAGCCTCCACAACACTCCCTCCGTGCTGCAATGCCTCTCGAGGCAACAGAACAGGTATCAAACGCCTCCCTTCAAACTCCTCCTTCCATTCCCCTCATGTTGTTAAACATACCAACAATGATATTACCTCCTCAAAAATCTCCAATGGAGATACCCTTCCACTACACTCCACAACACGTCTTAAACCGTGTGTCAAAAACTCATGTCGTCAAAATTTGCCGCGACGGCGGCGAACTCCATCAAGCAACCTCGGCAGTCGTCGGTGTCTGGTCTTGGACATCGGCGGCTCCCTCCCCAAAAGCCACCGCCACGTCAGGGGCTGCCGCCGCCGAAACCCGAGTACGTGGGCTGGGTCGGCGATTCTCCAAAAATGGTATACCCGGGCGGCGTGACCTTCACAGCTGGACCTGACGGGGCTGGGGCTGCGTGCATACATACATAACTAGCAGGCGGTATCCGACCGGTCGGATGCGCCGGCCAAGCCTGGCTAGCGGAGTGCGCATGTGTTTGTCATCTGTCGTCTCTCGTCTGGTCTCGTCTAGTCGGGTTTCTATTCCCAGTTTGGGACTGGAGACAGACTGATTGGGATTTGGGATTCAGGGCGGCGAGCGCGCGGGGGAGTCTGCGTGGACCACGTGCCTGTTCGGATTTGGCGGCGGGCGATGTGCAGTTGCAGCAGGATGTAGGTGTGATTGGTTGGGTTGGGTTGGACAGGTGGTTTTTCATCATACCAAGACGTATAGTGAGCAGATCTGCAGAAAGGGGCAAGGAGGTCACGTTATCAGCACATATTTCGGGGATGGTCATTAGGTTGTGAGGTGGGAGCACGCAAGTGGATGGGCAGGGCAAGAACCAGGCAGCAGACAGGAGGAAGACGTACCACGCTCAGCCCCAGGATCATGCTGCACCAGAAGCAGACGTTATTCAGCGTCTCACGATCACGGACCCATTTGGTGCGCTGCAGCATGACGATGGGCAGCTGCAGCATCTGGCAGACGAAGCCGTAGCCGCGGAGCTTCTTGGTGATGCATGCCATAACAATCTCATGCCCGACGGCGCTGATGAGGAAGGTAATGAGGGTGGCGTTGGCCTTGCCGATGTGCGGGCGGCTGGCGCTGTAGACGTGGCAGCGGAGGAAGCTGTATACGGGCACGTTCCACTCGCGCGAGAACTCCATCCAGTCGGTGCTGTTCCACCAGTCCGAATAGAAGTGGCGGTCGGCGAAGCGGGTGAGCTCGGCGCAGGCGCCGAGGACGTACTCGAAGATGACGAGGAAGACGAGCAGGAAGGTCAGCATGAAGGGGAAGAGCAGCCACGAGATGGTCTCGGCGACAATGAGCAGCAGCTCGAGGGCCGTCAGGGGCGCGTCGGCGGTGCGCAGCGAGGGGTCGAGGCGCTGGGAGGCGTCGCGCAGGGCGGGGAGGATGAACTCCTCCGAGATGATGGTGAGGAGGAAGATGCAGCCGAAGATGGCGGCGATCTTGGAGAAGAGGTTCTGCCAGTTGATCTTGTGGCTGCGCGGGTACTCGATCTCGTAGCAGAGTGTCGGGCAGCAGAGGTAGTCCACATAGTTGGACCACGTCAGGTTGGCCGGGTACGTGATGTTCCCGATGGGACTCGTCAACTCCCGGGCCAGGTCCTCGCGGAGCTGGGCCAACTCGTCGCACTCCTCCGGGGTCGGGCTGTCCCCCTCCCGGAAACTGCCCGGACCCTTCCCTTTGCCCTGTTTCCCAGCCCTCGTCGGGCTGCTTAGACTGCCCATGGGGTTATCGAGTGTCGGATAGAGATACGCCGGGGCGCGTGAGGCCGTGGAAGGGTCGTCGAGGTCCCGCAGCCGCTTCTCCGTCTCACTGAGATGGCCGTTGTAAAAGACGTAGGAGTGCATCTTCATCAGGAGGACCATGGTGTGGAGCAGGAGGAATACCTGAGATGTCCATGTCCAGTCGAGCAGGAAGGGAACCGCGATCCAGACGGCCAGCCAGACGACCTGGTATATGCTCATGATGGCCATGCCACCCTTGGCCCATGTCATGGAACCGCCAGGGGGTGCCGCGCGAAAGATACGTTGCAAGGGCAGCGATATGGCGGTCGTCGCAACCATCAGGAAGTCAGCGATGGCCAGGTGCCAGAGCTTGACAGTAAAGAGGCTCCAGATCTCGACGCGCAGGGGGTAGCCCGTGTCCTTGATGTTGCGCAGCATGGTCGTGATGGCCATGATGGCGAGGCCGATCCAGAACAGGTTGAAGAAGCCATGGAAGTCGCGGTAGTCGCTGTTGGGGTCGAAGTGGGAGACGCGGCTGGCGAACTCGATGGTAGGGAAGATGCGGCGGCGCTGCTCTGCGCGCACCTGCTTGCGGGCGGTCGAGAGCGACTTGACCGAGGGCGGGGCATCGACGGGGACGGGGGTCGAGCGGCCGCTGCAAGAACAGGAGTGAGTGAGCTTGTGTCCTTGGTGTCTTGTCGTTCCAGGGGTACGACGACGGCTGCTTGGTAGGTCTAGGTACCTTGTCGACCCCGTGGCATTGCCATTGCTCGGGGGTTCCAGCGTGCCGTTGGACTCGGACGCATTGCTGATGTGCGACAGCTGCGAATGGATCGGCTTCCGGGGCCGGGGCCGGGCCAGGAGGTCGGCAGTGCCGTCCGAGACATCGGTGGCCGTGGTCGAAGCCATGGCTAGGTAGCGAGAGTCTGTCTAATTGCGTTTCTGTCCAGTCGCGCGCGTGTTGCTCACTCAGCCGATTGGCGTGCCTGGATGCAAGCAATGCGCGAGAGCTGGCCACGACGACGGTCGATCGGCGGGCTTTGTCGATCCAATGCGGCGACGATGACAGGAATGCAGCGCAGAGAGAGGCGCGCCAGTTGGTTGTCGCAAATGCTTGGTTGGAGGAGCGGCGTCGAATCTGTCCCTCGGTCTCAAGCCGAGGCGGACACTTGGAGATGAAGAGGGGGAATTGGATCGGCGCGTCTGGACGCACAAGTCGGCAAAACCTCGCGAGGGCAGGCCATTACTCTACTTTACTTTGTGTGTGTATGTACATCGGTCGGTTGTCGGGTTCGGATCGCCGGCTTATGCTTGCTGACACGCAACCGTCATCAGACCGCGGCGCGTTCATCTGAAAGGCACCGAAGTCTGTGGATTTCAGCCATGTCCTCTCTTCCTGGCTGCGGCTGGCTGCAACTAACAGTCTGTTGGCTGGCTGCAGCGGGAGCCGGCAGTGGGCAAACAGCACCAAGCAGCAGCGCCAGGGGTTCTGGGCTGGGGGTAAGCCAACTACGTCACTGCCACGTGATAGCCCCAGGCTGCCGTGCAAGACGCGACAGGGGTACTTACATGCCTCAAAACCCGCTCAACCGCCCCAAAAGGCAAACCCCAGCCTCGCTCAGCCCGTTCCTGCAATGCCCGAGGCGAGAGATGAAAAGGGCGCAGCCGAGGCGCTTTGTTTGGAACTCCATAAATACAATCGAGGGAACCCCGAGCGCATAGATCTCCATGGTGATAATGGCGCTGTCGGGGCTGGGATTTCATGCTTCTGTGGCTACCACCAAGGCATCTAGCTCGTGGCCACCATCCGAGTTTCCCGAGAGCTCGGCCCTCACCTGGATGCTCGGGATCGCCTTCATTCGCCCCTCCCCCACTGCTTGTCCTCGGTGATCAGTTACTTGGAAATCGCACGAGGCATGTCCGGGTGATTCGGGGGCGGGGAGGACGAGGTGAGACTGCTCAGCATGGTGCAGTATTTACGAGTCAATGGACGGGAGTCCGTTGAGGGCGGCTTATATGGGCCAAGAGGTTGTGCGATGATTGCCCTCTCGTATCTTGGAGGTGTCAGGTCGATAGAACTCTTTTACGACGTCGAACCTAGTATCGACAAGCCAAGAACATACGTATTCTATTTTAGAGCTTACAGAACTGGATGCCCTAGCCACCTCTTCATGGGGCACATCGCATGTGGAAGCGCTGGGGCGAGCAAAGGCCTTGACCTTAGAGGTTGAGCACCCCCTGGCTGTTCTTATCAGCCGTTGTATGACGACGTCTGGCAATATAAAAGTCCCGTCGCCGTTTCTGACCTGGAAACGAGACACAAGCGATGTGGCAGCTGCCTGGCACGAACACCCTCAGCCTCACCATCATGACGTCCGCCGCCACGCGCCTGCACGGCAATGGCAAGGGGTCCGCTTTTCAACCACAGCTCTCACCAAAGTGGGACATGCACAGTACGAGTCCCTACAGGATCATGCAGCCGTCATTACGACTCCTCCCTTCTGAACCATGGCGGTGCGTGAGGACCTTCTGCAGAGGGGGCGCGCAGGCATTGTGGCAGTGCACTGACTCGCGGCGCCGCGTTGTGTGAGCTTTTGCCAAGTCCCTCAGTCACTGTGAGATGCCCCAGTGATGGGAGGGCAGAACGGGGCGCGGCCAATTGGTGTCGAGGATTGGCCATCGTGGTGTTGCCGAGCTCAGCGACGGGCCCGAACGGTCTCATCTTTTTTTGCCTCGGGCAGGGTCTGGCATGCCACCGGCCAAACTGAGGAGCTGCGTGGGAAATCGGTTTGGGTCGGAGGCTGGGAGAGTCACAGAAGAGTGTCAGAACCACCCGAGATAGGCGCGCGCGTTTCGAGGATCCGGAAACGGGTGCCGATGACGGAGAGTGCGATATCAACGTCGTCCCCGGTCTCCGGCCCCGGGCGGTGATGATAACGTCCGGAGGGAATCTCGCTGCTTTAATTATAGAAGTTTGAATTCCAGATAGCCAACAAGTTGCCGATTGAAGGGGAGTCGAGAACAGCTGCAGGCGGCCTGGGCAATGGCAATGGTGGACGGCGATTGGACTGTGGGCAGTTAAGTGGGGCGATGCTCAGCAGGTGGGGCCAACGCCCACTCAGCACCACTCGCTCGCTCGATGCTTCGCTGCATTTCGACAGAGCCGAACTCTGCGCGATTGTTCTTTGTGATGGGCGCCGGGGATGCACACATATGACGCGCGCACGTCTCAACCTTGGCCCCGGCTCGACGTTTTCCTTGTGTTCCAAACTCGGACTCGGAGGCTGGCTGCGGGCGCTTCATTATGCTGGGCCTGTCTGTGCTCCGAGGTCTCATGACGCGCAGGCTTCGAAGCAGCCAGGACTAGGACGGATACAGAACCCCACGAGTATTTGATCCGCCCGGCTGCTGCAGCGCCGGCATGGGACTTGCGGGAGGGCGCGAGAGCATCCGTGTGCCTGTCTCTGGCGTCTCAACGTTTCACGCACTAGCGACGCTCGCCTCTGAACCCGCGGCCCTGGTTACCTGCCACAGGCGCGCAGTCACTAACGACGCCCACCCAACCACCCACGCATGCAGGTGACGGTTGAGTCAACGTTGCGCATCGCCCATCGATACCCGTAGCTGGACCTCCCTCCCTATAAGCTGCCATCCTCTGCGCCTCGCTCCCCCTCCCGCCCCAGCACCGCGCAGATTCCAGAATCCGCCAGCAGCAGCAAACACCGACGCTCCCATGCCGCCCTCTGCGATCCTACCAGACTCAGACGATTACCCGTCCACCCGCCGTCGAGGTTGTACTTGTACGGAGGACCGAGAGCAGCAATTTCCAGGTAAGAGGGCAGATGCTAATTTGGCCATTTTTCCTTATCCATTCCCGCGTTCCCACCCCCCGGCATCGCTCGCCGAGGGCGCTGGCGGCTTCCAATCTTCCAATCTTCGAATTGCGAGCAGGGGGAGGCACCCACCCCAGCCCAGGGCCGCTTCCCACCCTGGTCTGGCCTGGCCCCACTTGCCGCCCACCGCAGCGCCAAGTTGCAGCGAACCGGCCCACTGGCCTCTCAAGAGTCAGACGGGCGTTGGGGGACACTGGAGCCCACTGAGTGAAGCGAGCGCCCAGCGGAAAGACCACCACAGCACAGAGTGTCAATCCGCTGGACGCAACCTCGCACCAGACCACCAGTGTCACGTCGCCGTCCTGGCGAGGTCTCAACGCCCGCCCACCACCACCACCACCACCACCACCACCACCACTCCCACCACACCACAACCATCCAACCAGCTCCTGTCGCCCGTCGCCAGTCGCCTGCTGTCCGCCTGCTGCTCGCTGTGCCTTGTTCGCCCTCGACTGCAAGCGCAGCCATGCCCCTGACGCCCGTCCAATCGCTGCCATCCATCAGACGCGACGACGGAGACGACGACGAACCAAGTGGTCACGATGCCCGCCATGGGGACACATCCTACGCATCGTCGGTCGACGCGGAGGGCGAGGCTGCCACCGGCACTGCCCTGGTCGCTGCCGAGGCCCTCGCCCACAGCCTCGACATCGACATCGACCTCGACAGGCGCAATCCGCACACAAACTCGGCTGTCGACACGGACGTGGTCATGACAGACCCTGCCACGGGCCATGTTACTGTCACAGGCCCTGACCTCTCCTACCTCCCAGGTTCCACAGCATCCGCGAGCCCGATCCCCTTCCGATCTTACACCATCGCCCCGTCGCCGCCCGTGCCGGCTCCCGCTTCCGCTCCCGTCCCCGCCCCCGCTCTTACCCTCGCCCCCGGGGCCCAGTCCCCGGCTGTCTCAGCCCACGACTCGGCCGACGACGCGAACCACCTGACCCACTCCCCCGACTATCTCGCACACGCCAGAGAGATCGCTCTGCACCTGCAGGCCGAGATACCACACCCAGCCTACGGCTACACGACCCCGGGCAAGTCGACGAGGCGCCCCGCCCTGACTCTTAGGAAGCCCGCCTCGGCCCAGTCGCTCCGCCCGATATCGAGGACCCCGAGTCTCAAAACCGGCATCTACGGCGCCTTTGGCTCCGCCTCGGCCGCCAGCTCCGTCGTCGCGAGCCCCGTCATCTCTGCCATGGGCGATATCACCCCGCTGCCCTCGCCCTTGCTCGCTGGTGACTCGCCCGGCCCTTGGAAGCGCCTGGGGCGCCGCCCTTCGCGCGAATCACGCGCCTCTCACTCGGCCTGCCCGCCTATCGACACGACCGACCACACCCCTCCGCGGCAAGGCACGCAGAAGGCCTACGCAGGGCTGACGTCGAGTCCTACACCCATGGCCGAACCTCGACCTCCACAGGATGCTGACAGGCTCCAACAACCCCCGGCACACACGAGAAACAGGAGTATTAGCGAGTACATCCCGAATCCCGTGACAATACCGAAGCGCATGTCGACTGTGTCTGGCACCCGCACGAAGCCCGATCCTATCGCCACGTCCGCCGATGGCGGCCAGCATCTGCGCCGAGAACCCCACCTCTCCGAGGCGAGAGGCTTGACGCCCATCGAGAAGCCGCCCACGCCGCCCCCGAGCGAATCGTCCCTAACCGCCACGGATCTGGCCTCAGCGGCGATATCCAGTTCCAACGCCAGCACCAAGCAGACCGATGCCGAGTACTTTGAGGCCTACGGCCGGTACGACCAAAAACGGCGCCGCTGGAGGGCCCTCAAGATCCTCGGCCAAGGCACCTTCAGCCAGGTCTACCTGGCCACCAGCCACACCTCCTCGCCGCCCTCGGACGACGAGGACTCAGGCTCAGCCTCGGCCACCGGGCACGCGGAGCGCCGGTCCCTGGTGGCCGTCAAGATCTGCGAGCACGGCCCCCGCGGCGGCGCGTCCGAGGACCGTATTGAGATGAGCCTCAAGCGCGAACTCGAGTTGATGCGCGCCGTGCGCCACCCCTCGCTCGTGAACCTCAAGGCCTGGAGCATCGAGCCCACCCGCGCCATCTTGGTGTTGAGCTACTACCCCGGCGGCGACCTCTTTGACGTAGCCACCCGCCACCGCGATCTCCTCACCCCCGCCCTGATCCGCCGCATGTTTTCCGAACTAGTTGGCGCGGTCACCTACCTCCACGACCAAAACATCGTCCACCGCGACATCAAACTCGAGAGTGAGCCTCCCTCCTCCCTTCCCCCCATCTCTAACCTACCCCCTTTGCTAACCCCCCCGCAGACGTCCTCGTCAACCTCCCCCCAACCGACCTCGCCCCCACCACCCCCTGGCTCTCCTACCCCTACCCGGTAATCACCCTCACGGACCTCGGCCTCTCCCGCCGCGTCTCCCCCGACGAACGCCTCGAAACCCGCTGCGGCTCCGACGACTACGCGGCCCCCGAAGTCATCATGGGCCAGCCCTACGACGGGCGCGCGACGGACGCGTGGTCGCTCGGCGTGCTCTTGTACGCCCTGCTCGAGGCGAGACTGCCGTTTGACCCCCCGCCGGGAGCCGACCAGGCGGTGAGGATGCGCATGCGCAGCCGGACGAGCCATCGCATTGCGCGGGTC
>FTEL01009404.1_pt1 | contig 12120 bp, 8 predicted proteins | sample 1658911 | NCBI WGS metagenome assembly FTEL01 (sample SAMEA3914869, study PRJEB12502) | metagenome | biome: forest; material: soil | place: USA | collected 2012-03-12 | depth 0.1 m
ACGCCCACCCCGTTCGTCCCGCAGCCCGACTACAACTCCCCGGACTACACAGCCAAGTACCATGAAGTCCAGCGGTGCTACCTCGACAAGGACAACAAAATCCCCGTCCCCGACCTCTACGCCTACAACGGCGTGGTGCAGGGCCACCCAGAGCCCATGATAGGTTCGCACAGCCTCCTGGGTCTGAGGGACGATGTTTGTTTCGATCGGTTCGGACGGTATGGGCCCTACGGCCTCGGCTACAGCTTCGACGAGGGCGGCGCAGAGGTCGGCCTAGACACGGAGCGCGCCGGCAGCGAAGCCGTGTGGGCCCGGTCGGGCAAGATCAACTACGACGACGTCGACTGGGGCGATGCGCAGACCCGGTGCTACGAGTCCAACAAGCAGCGCTTTGCCAATGCCAACACTGGCAAGGACGGTCAAAGTCAGACGCAGCCGGCCCCAACCACGACAGCTGAGCATACCGACCGGTCCTTCTTCCACCGCGAGCGCCAAAAGCTGACGGTACCACGAACTGCCGTCGTGGTCCGGGCATACGCGGGGTACCAATGGACTCACCACGCGGTTCTCAACTTCCGCGCCCTGATCTCGGAGCTTGCGCTTCGGTCCGGGGGCGAGTATCAGATCCACTTCCTCCTCCACGTTCGCGACGACAACGAGGCCATCTGGGCCGACCCCCTGACGGTCCAACGAATCCTCGACGACAACGTCCCCCCCGAGTTCCACAGCATCTGCACCCTCTGGTCCGTTGGGCAAATGCGCCTCATCTACCCCGGTCAGTTTGGCCACAGCTTCTCCAACCCGAGCTATAGCGACATTCACGGCGTCTACCGCAGCGCGCACATGCCGCTCCAGCACTTCGCCATGAGCCACCCCGAGTACGAGCACTTCTGGAACTGGGAGCTCGACATGCGCTTCCTCGGGAACTACTACGAGCTGTTCGACCGCCTCGCCAGGTGGGGCAAGAAGCAGTCCCGCGTCGGCGCCTGGGAGCGCTCCGCAAAGTACTACATCCCCCGGTACCACGGCAACTGGGCCAACTTCACCCAGCTCGTCCACGACGAGACCAAGGCCAGCGGCCGCCCGCCCGTCTTGGGGCCCGTCTCCTTCCCCGGCCGGCTCCCCCTCCGCTCCGAACTCGCCGGTAAATCCTTCCTCCCCCTCTCCTGCACCGCCCGCGGCGCGGACCCAGCCAGCTGCGGCGTCGGCGAAGAGGCCGACCTGATCAGCCTCAACCCCCTCTTCGACGCCGACAACTCCGGCTGGCTCTTCTCCTCCGACGTCACCGGCTACAACGCGAGCCTCCCGCTCCCCCCGCGCCGCAGCGCCATCATCACCGCCGCGCGCCTCAGCCGCCGCCTCCTCGCCGCCATGCACGAAGAGAACTGGCGCCTGCACCACAACATGTTCAGCGAGATGTACCCGGCCACCATGGCGCTGCACCACGGTCTCAAGGCCGTCTTCGCGCCGCACCCGGTCTCGATCGACCGCGAGTGGGACCTGGCCTCGGTCGACGCGGCGTTCAACAGCGGCCGCGACCACACCGCCGGCGGCCAGGGCAGCCCGTTCGATCTCGCCAACGAGCACAACCACAAGGGCACGAGCTGGTACTACCACAGCGAGTTTGCGGGCTTGCTTTGGAGACGGTGGCTGGGGTACGCGCAGCACGATGGGCGCGGCCCGAATGGGGGCCGCTCCGGGGAGGGTGCGGTTAGGGGCGGCAGGGTGGAGGAGCAGAAGGCTGATGGCACGGGGAGGATGTGTTTGAGGAGCATGTTGGTGCATCCGATTAAGTGGGAGCATCCGAGCGAGCTGGAGGATTATGATTGATTGATTGGATTGATCCTCGCCGCGGGTGCTGCTACGACTGGGGGGGTTCTGTTTTGGGGTTTGTACGATGAGATTGGTTGTCATGAGCCGGCGAGTTGCCGGCAGGGCGTTGGGGGGTTTCTGTGATTTTTTTGAAGATATTTTTTCTTGTTTGTTCTGTGGTTCTGAACTCCTGGTCTGCCAGCCCCCAGACGTCTTGGAGGCGAGGCGGCCACGGCGGTCACCACCCAGCCAGCCGCTGCAGCCAACATCTGCCAGCTCCTGTAGGCGAAAACGGCGTGGGTTGCCGGCCGGTTTCAGAAACATTGGGCATATATTTAGATTTCGCAGGACAGCGAGAGCGGCATTGATAGAAACAACGATGCCTTGATTTAGCGCAGCACAGAAACAGACGTGATGCAAGTGAGTGACGACGACGACCCCGTGGAACTCCCACTCCTACCACTAACACAACCCACCCCCTTTTCCCCTCCCCTGCCCGCCTGCGCCTGGGTCATTGCGACCCCCACGCCCGTTGTGTACGAGATTCACGAATCGGGACAGGCGCGGTCTGCGACGGCGGTGGCGCCAAGCTTCGAGAACCACGGGAGGTGCTTGTGAAAATAGGTCATGTGAGACGAGCCACACGAGGGAAAAAAAGATGGAAGACGAGGAAATGCCGCAGAAACCAGAAGGTGAGGAAAAGACCAAACTAAATCCTCTGTGTCACTGGCAGCTCGCCCGCAACCTGATCATCTCAAGACGCATCTCCCCGGCCAGCGGGGATTGCACCGGTACCGTGGGGTAGTGCCGCTGTAGCGCGGGGGGCCGCTGCCGCTCGGTGAATGGCGATGTTCAGCCCTGTCTGTCAACCAAAAAAAAACGAACGCTCAGCCGCAAAAACGAAAAGCGTTGGTGTCGGATCTGGCCCAACCAGCCAGCCTGTCTCAGCAAGCGGCGATCCGTGCCCTCCTTCCCCAGACCAGACCCCAACTCTTCTTCCAAAAAAAAAAACAGATTTCCCGTTTCTGATGCATCAGTTGGGACGTTCCCAGCGAGGTGAGGCCCAGAGGGCCTGGGGCACAGGCGCGATGAAACCAACCGCGTCGTCATAGTGGGCCGCCCCGCCCCCAATGCGGTTGTTGGATGGGCACTGCCGTGCTGGTGGTGCATCCCGCGGGCGGTGTCCACCCTTGACACGAGTGAATCCACCGCCGTGGGGAGGAGGAGCTGGTGACGCCAGTGTGGGTGTCGGTGGGAGCTGGAGCTGGGGGGGATAGAGCAAGGCTGGGCTGAGTGGGTGGTGCTGGCTGCTGGTTGTTGAAGATGATGGATGGAGAGTCGAGGGAGAGCTGTGCAGACTGGATTCTGTCACCGGAGATGTCTCGTTGCTTGTTGGTTCCCGTGAATCGGGGTGGCACAAGCAGAAGCCAATCGAGCCAAGGAATTGGAGATCGGCTTGGGTGCTTGAGTGGTACCCGAGCCGTCTGGATGCATGCTGCATGTGCAAGTGGGCAGGTCTGTCGTGCTGCTGCTGCTGCCGCTGGCCAAGCAAGTATCGTGAGTTTGGTTCGTTCGCCACGGGACTCCACCTGCGTCCAGCGATAGACGGCAATCTGGAGCTGGACTCTGACCGCGTTCCTTCCAACTGCCCTTCCGTATGGTACCATCGTCGTTCAGTCTCGTGCACGTGTCTTGAACGCGAGAATCAGAGTGCAGGCTCGCCCGAAGAAACAAGAGACGATCGTCAGAGCCCACTTGCCCTCAACACCCAAGACTACCAGTTTCCCGTCTTCGGCCTGGCACTCTTCCTCTCTCCACCACGAACAAAATCACAAGAGAGAAATCAAGATACCAACAACCACGCCTCTTCATATCGCGATCCAGAGCAAACAAAAGTCCACGCCAGCAAGTGTCTCGACTGATTGCTGCTTCCAGGTTAGCGGTGCTTTTTTATTTTTTTTTTTAGGTCCGCGTGACTGTCTCCCAATCTCGGCCGGTCGCTCCCCTGGTCTGCCCGCGCCTGGTGGGTGGCACCTTGCGGACCCTGCCCGCCAAACCCGGCCGGTGCGACTCGTATGTGAGACAAGCTCACAAGCTCTCCTTGCAGCAGCAACAGGAGCAGCACCGCCGCAGGCCCAGAGACCCGTTTCTCGTCTGCACTTCTGGCGCTTTCCCCTTCCATTCTGCGACCAACAGCAACGCGAAGGCGGGAAATTGTACGAGGCAAAAGCTAACTCCTGACTCCCCCCACTTCATCAGCAGCTCAGCGGAAGCAAGCAGCCAGGCACGAGCACGGCGGCATCATCCGACCTGAGCATCCATTTCCTCCCCCCGGACAGCTCAGTCCCGCTCACCGACCCGTTCTCTCCTCGTCCCGTCCGTCCCCGCGTCGCATTCCCCGCTGCCGAGCTGCCGAGAGCTTCACCACCGTGAACAAAAAAGATGCCCGTCACTCCGGACTCCCAGATGGCGGGTCCTGCTCCCCCGGCTCCGGCCCCGGCCCTGCCCAGGTCGCGGGGGTCGACGGACGACCTCAACGTCTACGACGACGCGAGAACATACTACACCGCCGAGGAGCGGCACCGGAACAACCGCGCTGGCCCCCGGACTCGGACATACTCCCAGGTAAGGACGGCACCGCTGCTGTCGGGGTTCGACGCCGGAGATGGGGGGCGATAGGCTGACTAGGTGTGTTTGCTGCTGCAGAACAGCTTGTTCAAGCAGATGGAACGCTTGGCCGTCCATGAGCCGTACAGGCGGGGGAGCCATGGTATGTACCGTCCCGGAGGTGCGGTGTGTGTTGGGCAGAGGACTGACCGTGGCGCCCGCAGACGAGTCGACGATACCCCATTCGCGCCGCTTCCTGATCCAGGTCGAGCCGACGCTCCAGAGCCTACAATTGCAGGAGGACACAGATAGGAACATGCAAATCACAATTGAGGACGCGGGGCCCAAGGTCAGCAGCGAGAACGAGGAGGAGCGAGCAAGGAGAGTCCGGCTGACAATTGACCCAGGTTCTCACCCTTCGCACGGCCGCCTCCAACGGCCACAACCGCTTCGACATCCGCGGCACCTACATGCTGTCCAACCTCCTCCAGGAGCTGTCCCTCGCTAAAGAGTATGGTCGTAAGCAGATCATCCTCGACGAGGCCCGCCTTAACGAGAACCCCGTGAACCGCCTGTCGCGCATGATCAAGGACCACTTCTGGGAGGGCCTGACGCGCCGCATCGACGCCTCGAGCATCGAGATCGCCGCCCGCGACCCCAAGGACTGGACCGACGACCCGCGCCCGCGCATCTACATCCCCCGCGGCGCCCCGGAGCAGTTTCAGTACTACACCCGCCTGGCCCAGGAGCGGCCCGAGATCCGCCTCGATGTCCAGCTCCTCCCGGAGAAGATCACCTCCGAGGTGGTCCGCGACATGAACGCGCGGCCCGGCCTGCTGGCCGTCGACATGGAGGAGGTGACGGACCCCAAGACGGGCCAGACGACGCTGCAGGGCCGGCCGTTTGTCGTGCCCGGCGGCCGCTTCAACGAGCTGTACGGCTGGGACAGCTACATGGAGTCGCTGGGCCTGCTGGTCCACGACAAAGTCGACCTGGCCAAGTCGATGGTGCTCAACTTCTGCTTCTGCATCAAGCACTACGGCAAGATCCTCAACGCCACGCGCTCGTACTACCTCTGCCGGTCGCAGCCGCCCTTCCTGACCGATATGGCTCTCCGTGTTTACGACAAGATCAAGCACGAGCCGGGCGCCGCGGACTTCCTGCGCACTGCCATGCTGGCCGCCATCAAGGAGTACCACAGCGTGTGGGTCGCGGAGCCGCGACTGGACCCGGTCACGGGCCTCTCGCGGTACCGCCCGGAGGGCCGCGGCGTGCCCCCGGAGACGGAAGCCGGCCACTTTGTCCACATCCTCGAGCCGTACGTGGCCAAGCACGGCGTGACCTTTGACGAGTTCGTCGAGGGCTACAACAGCGGGCGCATCTCGGAGCCCGAGCTGGATGAGTACTTTATGCACGACCGGGCGGTGCGCGAGTCGGGCCACGACACGACGTACCGGTTCGAGGGCGTGTGCGCGGACCTTGCCACGATCGACCTCAACGCGCTCCTCTTCAAGTACGAGACGGACATTGCCCGGACGATCCGCAACGTGTTCGGCGACAAGCTCGTCATCCCCGCCGACTACTGCTGCCCGGGGATGACCCCGGGCCAGGTCGAGGCCAGCGCCATCTGGGACCGCCGCGCCAAGCGCCGCAAGCTCGCCATTGATAAGTACCTCTGGAACGAGGAGGAGGGCATGTATTTCGACTACAACACGGCCAAGCGCGAGCGGTGCACGTACGAGAGCGCGACGACGTTCTGGGCGCTCTGGGCCGGCGTCAGCAGCCCCAAGCAGGCGGCGGCGATGGTGACCAAGGCGCTGCCGCGGTTTGAGGCGTTTGGGGGCCTGCTGTCGGGCACGGAGGAGAGCCGCGGGGAGGTCGGGCTCGAGCGGCCGAACCGCCAGTGGGACTACCCGTACGGCTGGGCGCCGCAGCAGATGCTGGCGTGGACGGGGCTGTACCGGTACAGCTTTACCGACGAGGCGGAGCGGCTGGCGTATAAGTGGCTGTTTATGATCACCAAGGCGTTTGTGGATTTTAATGGGGTGGTTGTGGAGAAGTATGATGTGACGAGGCCGATTGATCCGCATCGGGTGGATGCTGAGTACGGGAATCAGGGGCTGGACTTTAAGGGCGTTGCGAAGGAGGGGTGAGTTTTACTTTCGTCCTGCCAAGTCCCAACCACACCCATCACATGGGGACTTGAGAGAGAGAGAAGAGATGCTAACTTGGTGGTGGGGTAGATTCGGATGGGTCAACGCCAGCTACATCTACGGCCTGCAGATTGTCAACGCGCACATGCGCCGCGCGCTGGGCACGCTGACGCCGTACGAGACGTTTGTGCGGGCGCTCGAGGAGAACAAGGCGAAGGCGCTGGCTGAGCTGGTTTGAGGACGTCACATAGTTGATGGACGGCGGCCAGAGAGAGGTTGTTGATGGTACTGTTGGTGTTGATGTTGGAGTAGAGGGGGGGTAGAGAGGGGTAGAGGGGGGGGCTGTCCCGACTGGTGTGAGCCCAGCGCTGGGGTATTCTTATTTGTGGCGTGGCTGCTGGTTGGAGGCTGTCCTGGGTGTGTTTGGTTGTTTTTTTTACCGGGCTGGTGTGAGTGCAGCGCCTACTACTGCGTGGCCTCCGGCTTGGGTGTGTGGTTGTTGTGTTTGGTCAAGTTCGGTGTGTGGTTGGGTTGGCCGAGCTGGTGTGAGTCCAACGCCTACTACTGCGTGGCCTCCGGCTTGGGTGTAGTTGGTTTGTTTGGTGTGTGGTGTTGGGTTGGCCGGACTGATGTGAGCCCAGCGCCTTTTTGCGTGGCCTCCAGTTCGGTGGTGTGTTTGCTGGACGGGCGGGTGTGTGGGTGGTGGTGGGAGAGCCCTCCCTCGGGGCTTGGAGAATGGGGAACGGATCTTGACGAGGGAAGAGGGTTCTGTCTTGTCTGGGTTGCCTAGATTGTTGCATATTACGGACCTCGGGGGGTTGGTTGCATGGTCTGGCGTGGGGAGGGTGGGAAGGGAGATTAGGGTGGAGTGGGAAGACAGACTGGAGTAGAGTGGGAGAGGAGGATCAGATCAGGTCAGGACTGGAAATGGAGATGCCCGGCGGAGAGAGCTTGGTGGCTTGGGAGCTTGATAGAGGAGGAGCACTGCTGCTGAAGCTGGCCGCGAGGTCGAGGTTTCGATGAATGTGTGGGAGGGATTGGCTGGAGGGTGGGTGTGATGGTTGATTTTCTTCTACTTCCGTGCTGTTTGAAGGCAGGGATTGGGGGTACTGGCATTGAGTTTGTAGGGTATTTAATGTAACGCTGTTTGAGTATACCTGCTGTCCATGTGTGTGTGATGTGTAGGTGAGGGTGTGGATTGTGGATTGGGATGGACGGGTTGGTGTTTTCGTTGGCTCATACTCTCTAAGCTCAACCAGGCTCAGTCTTACACGTCACTTTCTCCCACCCCATAGAACTCCACAAGACGGGACTGCACTGTAATTAGAACCTCGCCACCTCTCCCCCCTCGAGGTTCATTTAAAGTTCAACAACACACGAGGCTGTCGTCGCACTTGGTCGGATTGGGCGGTGTGTGACTTTTCACGGCCCTTGCTGTTCGCTGCAGAAATCTGGGGTCCTTGCAGGCCCTGGCAGGCTTCCGGCTGGCTCCCTGTTGGCCTGCTGGACCCGCTGTGACGGCAGCCAATGGATAAGCACGCCACAGGGGCTATCGCGCTGTTCCCGCCGCCACCGCATCTGCCATTTCTGCCCCGCAGACATGTGCCCCTCTAGAAAATTTTCCCCGCCATATATGGGAGTCGAGGCCGGCCGACTCTCTGCCAGCCCAAAAAAACAACTCTGCTTTAGAAAAAATGGACATACATTCGCCCTGTCTTTGCCACCATCCCTTCCTGCCCTTGGCCCTCCTGCCACGGCGGTGATCTCACCTGTGATTCTCGGGCCTTCTTTTCTCCCGGACCCCCCGCGCATTGGTGAAACGTGTGCGTGTGTTGAAGTGTGAAGAGTGCATTGTCGCGTGTCTCAACCACCGCGAAGACCGACTTCGGCACCCCACCCCCCGCCACCACCACCACCACCGCCATCCGGTGAATTTCCTTCCTTCCAACCATTGGTGAGACCCAGCTTGGAGGTTGCCCCCGAGATTGTCCTCAATTCCTGTCTTGGGCATTTTCCACGAGCCCGGAACTCCTCCCGCCCCGCGATCCAATCGCCAGTGTTTTGTTGGTTCCGGCTAGACCGAAAACCCCGGCACGACGACCCCGATCACGATCTCGACTTCGATCCCGATCCTGAACCGGTACCATGTGCGGCATCCTCGGTCTCATCCTTGCCGACGCGTCGAGCACCGACGCCGCCGTCGACCTGCACGAGAGTCTGTACTACCTCCAGCACCGCGGCCAGGACGCCTGCGGCATCGCCACCTGCGCGACTGGCGGCCGCATCTTCCAGTGCAAGGGCAATGGCATGGCCTCGAGCGTCTTTGAGGACGGCAAGCGCGTCGCCGACCTCCCGGGCTTCATGGGCATTGCCCACCTGCGTTATCCCACCGCCGGCACCAGCTCGGTTGGTTTATTCCCAGTTCCCCCTGGTTTGTCTAGCTTGGTCTGATGTCCCTCTTCTCCCAGAGCGCCGAGAGCCAGCCGTTCTACGTCAACTCCCCCTACGGCATCTGCTTCGCCCACAACGGCAACCTGATCAACGCCCCCGACCTGCGCGACTACCTCGACAAGGAGGCCCACCGCCATGTCAACACCGACTCGGACAGCGAGCTGATGCTCAATGTGTTCGCCAACGCCCTCAACGAGACCGGCAAGGCCCGCGTCAATGTCGACGACATCTTCAGCTCGCTCGAGCAGACCTACCAGCGCTGCCAGGGCGCCTGGGCCATCACCGCCATGGTTGCCGGCTTTGGCATCCTCGCCTTCCGCGACTCGTACGGCATCCGCCCGCTGATCATGGGCAGCCGCCCGTCGGCCACCCTCGAGGGCGGCACGGACTACATGCTGGCCTCGGAGAGTATTGCCCTCCGGCAGCTGGGGTTCCGCAACTTCCGCGACATCCTCCCGGGCGAGGCCGTCTTCATCCAGAAGGGCGGCCAGCCGCAGTTCCACCAGGTCGTCAAGGCCCAGGGCTACTCCCCCGACATCTTCGAGTACGTCTACTTTGCCCGGCCTGACACCATCATGGACGGCATCTCGATCAACACGAGCCGCCAGAACATGGGCGCCAAGCTCGCCGACAAGCTGCGTGAGGTCCTTGGTGAGGAAGGGATCAAGGAGATCGACGTCATCATCCCGGTCCCCGAGACGAGCAACACGGCCGCCGCCGTCGTGTCGGAGCGCCTCGGCAAGCCCTTCTCCAACGGCTTCATCAAGAACCGCTACGTCTACCGCACCTTCATCCTGCCCGGCCAGAAGGCCCGCCAAAAGAGCGTGCGCCGCAAACTGAGCGCCATGGAGTCCGAGTTCAACGGCCGCGTCGTCTGCCTGGTCGACGACTCGATCGTGCGCGGCACCACCAGCCGCGAGATCGTCAGCATGGCGCGTGAGGCCGGTGCCAGCAAGGTCATCTTTGCCAGCTGCGCGCCGCCCATCAAGCACCCTCATATCGTGAGTATCTCTGTTCGTTTCAGTTGATATCTGACGCCAGCTAACTCTTTCAAGTACGGCATCGACCTGGCCACCCCGCAAGAGCTCATCGCGCACGAAAAGACCCGCCAGGACATCGCCCGTCACATCAACGCAGACGACGTCATCTACCAAGACCTGGACGACCTCAAGGCCGCCTGCATGGAGGTCACGCCCAACGGCAAGGTCAAGGACTTTGAGGTCGGCGTCTTCTGCGGCAAGTACAAGACCGAGGTGCCCGAGGGGTACTTTGAGCTGCTCAACGAGGTGCGCGGCAAGAAGCGCAAGATCCCCGAGGAGGCGGCCAATGCGCAGGGCGAGGAGAGCGAGAAGGGCGCCAACGGGGACGGGCCCGCCAGCAAGCGCTTGAGCGCGGACGGCAAGTCCGCCGCTGGGCTGGAGCATAGGGCCGCCAATGGCCATGTGGATAAGAATGCGGGCATGGCGAACCCGAATAATAGGCAGGATATCAGGTACGTTTTGGATTCCATCCTCTCTCCCTACCAACCCTACCAACCTCACAGACACAGGTTACTAACATCCAAACAGCCTGCACAACTGGGCCAACGAGCCGACGCCGCAATAAGCGTTGTTGGACACTCAGGGAGAACGATGAGGTCTTAGAGCGGTTTCGCATCCCGATAGACGAGACGACGGATAAATTGGGGATGGCACTTTGAGCGGACAGATGGATGGAGGGATGGTGTTTTCTTGCTTGCGTGTTTGGTGGTTGTTGGGTTCAACTAAAAAGACATTTTGTTTGGGTGGGCGGATGTTTGGTTTGGTTTTGTGGGTTTGTGTATCTTGCATCGGGGCATAGACGAGGTGAGGGGATGGGACTGGGCGTAACGTAGTGTATGGAAAATGTGATGTCAATACTCAAATGCTGTTGACCGTGGGATGTGAAAGACTGTCGGGGACTTAGGGTGACGGAGACTATGAGAGAAGTCGGGAGGGAGAGCTTCTCGGGGCAGGTCAAGTTGATAGTGAGCGGAGTACTGAGGCAATCGTGGGCGGGGAGAGGAGGAATAAAACCACAAAGGATTACTTCTGTAAAGGAGAAGAGAGCAAGAAATCGAGTGAGCATGGAACGGTGAGCATTAGGAATGCAAAAGGGGAAAATAGAAAAAAGTAGGCATCGCTGCCGGGAATTGAGCCCGACGTGGGGGTCGAACCCACAACCTTGAGATGGTGACCTCTTTAGTAAGAGTCTCACGCTCTACCGATTGAGCTAGCCGGGCAGGCTAGTAAGCTTGTTAGTAGGACACGCAAACCACAGAGACTATATTGCTCCACAACAGAATCTGCTTTACTGATGATCACTTCTTCTCACCTCCGGCAAGCAGCATCAAATTGCCAGGTTCGGTTGGCCATTTCAAAATAGGCTCTTGAAGCTGAGGATGAGGCTACCTTGGACTGCCGCATTGCATTTCAGGAATCTAGTTCCCGTGCCTCGCAACTGGAAATCCCTGGCGTGCCAGACTTCCAAACCAGACAGAAACGGAACTGAGCGCGGATCCTTTTTGGTTCAGAACCTCACCTTGCTCTCATTTCTTGCTGATCCATTCTTTGGACGACTGCCAAGCATCTTTCGACACAATAGTAGGGATATCAACCCGCCGAATCCGCACGTCTAGTAGAGGAGCCCAACTCACGTGTTTGGACCCGGTCCATGAGGCTGGAGAGCCAGTCGCCAGGTCGAGGCAAGGCCGCGCGCAGGGCTGAAATTGCCCAATCTGGAACTCACTTACACCCCCCAACCAATCGACGCCGCGTCCGTCCATTTCCCACGATCCAAACACCAAAACCTTCACCTCATCACCACGAAATCCCTCACATTCCATTTCCACCGTCTCACTTCCTCCCCTGTTAGCCGAACCACCCGGAATCCACACCCTATCTGCTCCGCAAACCCCAACTCCACCCAGCCAACCCTCCACGCACATCACGGCTCCATCCGCAGCGCAAACTCAAGCAACAATGCGGGCTTAGCTCAGTTGGGAGAGCGTTAGACTGAAGTCAAAACTTCCGGTTCCAATCATCTAAAGGTCGACGGTTCAATCCCGTCAGCCCGCAAA
>FTEL01008734.1_pt1 | contig 12114 bp, 5 predicted proteins | sample 1658911 | NCBI WGS metagenome assembly FTEL01 (sample SAMEA3914869, study PRJEB12502) | metagenome | biome: forest; material: soil | place: USA | collected 2012-03-12 | depth 0.1 m
ACGCCGACCCCGGTGAAGCCGCCGACCCCGCCCCCGCGCCCCAGGCCGGGCCCGCTGCCACCGCAGCCGCCGCCGGACACCCCGACCCCGCCTAATACTCCTTAGGCGGTCTTTTTACACAGTTAGGGGTTGAAGGGATAAGGGAGGGGGAGGGGGATCGCAGCCCCTTGCCTCCTCCCTATCTGGGCTTGTTTGTTGTCTGCATTCCTGGCCAGGCGGTACATGCATTGTTGAGGGCGGCATATGTGTATGATGGTATTTGTGTTGATAGGATGGTGGAATTGTGTTGATATGGAAGCATGCTGCGGTGGAAGGGTAGTGTTGACTGGATCAACCCCTGGAACGAGGAGGCGGAGGGTTGGCTCAGGGGGTTGGTTGGACAGTAGCCGTTTCTCTCATTTCTTTTCCGTTTGGTTCTCTGTTCGCACGATCATTTCTGGTTTATTTATCTTTGCTTTGCGGTTTCAACAACCGTCACAGTCATTACTCAATGGAAATTATGGCCTGGTCAGGATATCTTGTCTCCTCTCTCTCTCGGTGATGCCGCTGTACCCACCATTCCTCTAAGACGTGCGGAAGTAGTAGCGTTCAAGATACCATTTAATATTACTATTTTCTGGTTTGCTCTAGCAACTGTTCTGTTAGGTGTTAGTGTCACATCTGTGTCAACTACCCTACCATGAGCCCATCACCACGGCTCAACTTCCGCATCACCCTGCACACATCACCACCCACCGCTGGACCTGACCTTCCCTCTCAGCCGCCACAATTCCAGCTCCCATGCCTCGCACACGCCCCCCAGGTCCTTCCAATTATCCCCAAAGTCAACTCCCATCCCTTCCCATCCCCCTCCCACAGGCAGCACCGACGCGCAGCCCCCAGGGTGTGCCCGCGAAAATCAAACGAAAACCCACCCATTTTCCTTGTTTCGGCGGCGGCTTGTCAGATGGGAGGCGCACCCTCACCGCCCAGACCGCGTCGCACAAACGCAACTGGCCACTGTGCGTGGACAGGGCAGGAGGCAGGGGGGCGGGAAAGGGAGGGTGGTCGTCAGAATCCTACGGGCAAGCCACACACACAGAAACACGCGCGCGGGCGCGGGCGGTGGGCTCGCGCCGCAGGGTTGCATGCTGAGGGCGCCGTCACCTGACTGTTCACATAAGCTGTCCCCTTGCAATAGTTGGCGGTGATGATGATGACTGTTCATACCCAGTGAGATGAGTCGGTTTCAGATGGGGGAGGCGCCTGGACCGCCGCTGTTTGGGGTTGGGACGCCGCCAGTGAGGGGGTGAGGATGGCTTGTGGACAGATGGCTGGCTGCCTCCGGGCAGGGCTCGGCACCGTGCAGCCGTGGAAGGGCCGAGTCGCCGCTCCTTTCGGCACGGACGGCAGGGTCGGAGATGTCGGAGAGTTGCTCGCTGCCCTTGCCAGCCGGGAGTTGAGCGGCTGGGCGGCAGGAGCCGTGCTGCGCTGGGCTGGCGCAAGATGCAAAGGATTCGGTTTTGGGTCAGCCGGGACCGAACGGGCGGATCACATGCAGCCCAGTGTGCTGGAGTCGTGATGTTATGCGCTGGATCGGTTTGGTGGTTGATGGGCGCACTCCATCTCGTCGTTGATCAGGTTCAAACATCTGGTGCCTGCTCCTTCTCTGTCTGCGCCCTGTCTCATGAACGGCCCCCGACGGGGCAGCGGACGACTATAAGTAGGTGCTCCGCAGGCAGATGTCTTTCTCCAACGGTTCCGAGGGCGGGGAGGGGCACAGCACGGCAGCAGCCTAGCCGGCAGGCCGGTATTGCTCGGGGCTGGGCCGGCGCGGCGTGCGTCATAGCTGCGGCGGCGTCGAGACTAAGCAGAGTGAGATGGTCTCGCTCGAGGCAGATTTGGGGGCAGGAGGAACAATAACAATGGCCTTGGGTCACGGCGTATCGACAACAAAAATGCACATAAAAAAGACAAAAAAAGAAACAGAAGAGAAACAGGGAACTATAGAGAAGGGGGCTACACGCGCCTGTCTGGTTCGCCCAGTTTCGGCTCTTTTGGTGTCGTCCAGCGGTGATGGTCTGTTGCGATGTTGGAGGGACGAACAGCTTCTGTTTCAACTCAACTGTTGATGGAGCAGCCAGTAGCCCACACTGCCCCACTAACAAACAGGCCGTCGACGCCAGCAGCCAACACGGACACAGCGATTGTCGACGTGCCGGCCCACTTGCCCCTCATTGGAGACCCTGCATGGCCCACTGTGGACCCTGTGGATCGTGAGAGATGGCCAGATAAGAAATTTCTCGAGGCGACCCCGCGATAACACCTGTGCCTAACAAAAAATAATTCCCGTCCCGCGGGGCAATTCCCATCGCCAACCATAAATTCCGCGCCTCACAAGCACCCGACGCCCCATCAGATCAGTCCACCCCAAGGACATCGGCGCGCTCACTGTGTGCAACGCGCCTCTCTATTATTTCCGTCGCGCAAATCCCAGGTTTCCGTCAATACTCTTACCGCCTGGTACATCGATCCGACGACTGCTGCGCCTTCGACGCCGCCTCGGTTCCAACACCGACCCCCCCAATCTCCCCTCTTCCAACCCCCCCCGTAACATGCCGCACCCGGTGTCGCCCCCTACGACGCACACCATGACGGTGCCCATCAAGGCCCCCGACGGCGCCGGCCCGCCCCCGACCCAGGCCGAGGTCTCGTCCATCCTCAACACCGTCTTCACCGCCAAGACGTCCAACGCCTCCATCGACGCCTGCTACGGCCTCTGCGAGCTGCTCATCAGCTCCGTCGGCTTCTACGGCCTGCACCACTACGGCATCCTCGCCGAGGTCAAGAAGGCCGCCGCCGACAAGAAGAGCGGTCTGCGCCGCGAGAGCGCCCAGAACCTCCTCGGCGCCCTGTTCGAGCGCTTCCCCGCCCGCCAGCCCCTCAGCGAGATCGTCTTCCTGCTCCAAGATGGCGGTGTCCTCGGCTGCGCCCTCGACGCCCTCGCCGACAAGGGCTCCGTCGTCCGCGACGCCGCCCAGTACGGCATCGACGCCCTGCTCGCCGGCTTGAGCCCGGAAGCCATGGTCGTCGGCCTGCTCCCCGCCCTCACCGAGTACATTAAGAAGTCGGGTGGCAAGTGGCAGGGTGTCGTTGGTGCCTTCAAGCTGATGCAGAAGGTCGCCGACAAGGCCAAGATCGCCATCGGCACCACGAAGGAGGAGGCTCGTGAGCAGGACTTTTTGCGCGAGGCCATGGGTGCCAAGCTCGCCGGCCTCATCCCCATCGTCGAGAACGGCATGCTCGACATGAAGTCCGAGGTCGAGAAGCAGGCCGTCAAGACCATGAACTCCCTCACCACCCTACTCTCCAACGACGACGTCGCCCCGCGCATCCCCCTGCTCGTCGAGACCATGCACAAGCCCTCGTCCGAGGCCCTGCAGAAGGCCATCCACGCCCTGTCGCAGACCACCTTCGTCGCCGTCGTCACCTCGCCTGTCCTGGCCCTACTGACGCCCTTCCTCGAGCGCTCCCTCAACAACCCGTCCACCTCCCAGGAGGTCCTCCGCCAGACCGTTGTCATCACCGAGAACCTGACCAAGCTCGTCCACGACCCCATCGAGGCCCGTACCTTCTTGCCCAAGCTCCAGCCCGGCGTTAAGAGCGTCGTTAACAGGGCTTCGCTCCCGGAAGTGCGCGAGCTCGCCACGCGCGCCCTCGGCGTCATGGACAAGGCCATGGGTGACGAGAAGACGGCCGTCATCGAGCGCACTCTTGCCGACGATGTTGCCAAGATACTCGACTCGGAGATTAAGAAGAACGGTGGCATCGCCGACCAGGCTGCCTACGCTCTGGCGCGCCCCTACGTCTGCGAGATGGTCAGCGAGGACGTCAACCACCGCCAGATGGACCGCATCCCCGCCCGGATCACCCCCTATCTCCAGGCGCTTACACCGGCGGCCAACGCCGAGGCCGTCGCTGCGGCCGTCCAGAAGTTCTACGTCGAGGAGGACGAGCGCAAGTACGGCGTCCCCGAGAAGGAAGACGACGGCGAGATCGAGATTGTCAACGCCGACTTCTCGCTCGCCTACGGCGGCATGCTCCTGCTCTCTCACACCAACCTGAGGCTGCTCAAGGGCCACCGCTACGGCCTCTGCGGCCGGAACGGCGCCGGCAAGTCGACGCTGATGAAGAGCATTGCCGGCGGCAAGCTCGAGGGCTTCCCGCCCCAGGACGTGCTCCGGACCTGCTACGTCGAGCACAACCAGGGCGAGGACTCCGAGATCAGCATCCTCGAGTTCATGGTCAAGGACCCGACCATCGCCAAGGAGGGCAGGGACAGGATCTCGGCCGTCTTGGAGGAGTTCGGCTTCACCTCGGGCCCCGAGGGCCGCCAGTCTCAGAAGGTCGGCTCGCTCTCCGGCGGTTGGAAGATGAAGCTCGCGCTTGCCCGCGCCATGCTGCAGAGGGCCGACGTCCTCCTCCTCGACGAACCGACCAATCACCTCGACGTCGCCAACATCAAGTGGCTCGAGAACTACCTGAAGACGCACACCGACATCACCAGTCTGATCGTATCCCACGACTCTGGCTTCCTCGACGAGGTCACCACTGACATCTACCACTACGAGCCGAACAAGAAGCTGGGCCACTACAAGGGCAACCTGGCCGCCTTTGTCGAGGTCCGCCCCGAGGCCAAGAGCTACTACACTCTGTCGGCGTCCAACGTGCAGTTCAAGTTCCCGCCCCCGGGCATCCTGTCGGGCGTCAAGTCGCAGACCCGCGCCATCATTCGCATGAGCAACGTCTCGTACACGTACCCGAACGCCCCCAAGCCTTCGCTGTCGGACGTCTCGTGCCAGCTCACGCTGTCGTCGCGCGTGGCCATCATCGGCCCCAACGGCGCGGGCAAGTCGACGCTGATCAAGCTGCTGACGGGCGAGGTGATCCCGTCGGTGGGCAAGGTCGAGAAGCACCCCAACCTGCGTATCGGCTACATCAAGCAGCACGCGCTGGAGCACGTCGAGATGCACCTCGAGAAGACGCCCAACCAGTACCTGCAGTGGCGGTACGCGCACGGCGACGACCGCGAGGTGCACATGAAGCAGACGCGCATTCTGTCGGACCAGGACCGCGAGCAGATGGACAAGTTTATCGACGTGGGCGACGGCAAGGGCAAGCGCCAGATCGAGACGCTGGTCGGTCGGCAGAAGTACAAGAAGACGTTCCAATACGAGGTGTAAGTGTCTATACTCTTTACTGATTTGCGATGTCTTGAGACTAATGCGCGTACAGCAAATGGCGCGGCTTCCTGCCCAAGCACAACACGCAAATCTCGCGCGAGACGCTCCTCGAGCTCGGCTTCACCAAGCTGATCCAGGAGTTCGACGACCACGAGGCGTCGCGCGAGGGTCTCGGCTACCGCGAGCTGCAGCCGTCGGTCATCTCGAAGCACTTTGAGGACCTCGGCCTCGACCCCGAGATCGCCAACCACAACGAGATCGGCTCGTTGTCCGGCGGGCAGAAGGTCAAGGTCGTCATTGCCGGTGCCATGTGGAACAACCCGCACTTGCTCGTGCTCGACGAGCCGACCAACTTCTTGGACCGTGACTCCCTCGGCGGTCTGGCCGTGGCCATCCGCGACTTCCGCGGCGGCGTGGTGATGATCTCCCACAACGAAGAGTTCGTCGGCGCCCTCGCCTCGGAGCAGTGGCACGTTGTCGACGGGCGGGTGACGCACCGCGTCACGTCGTCGGCCGCGCTTGACCGGTTCGAGGACAGCAGCCGCCCGGCGTCGGCCATCACCAGCGGGCTGAACTCGCCGGTGCCGAGCAGCAGCGCGGTCAGCAGCGCGGTGAACAGCGGCGCGGAGGATAATGGCGTCACCGGGGAGAGCATGGCGTTCAGGGCCAAGAAGAAGAAGAAGCTGACCAAGAAGGAGCTGAAGGAGAAGGAGGTCAGGAGGAGGTTGAGGCATATCGAGTGGTTGAATAGCCCCAAGGGGACGCCGAAGCCGTTGGATACGGATGATGAGGCTGATTAAGGAGTCGGAAGGGAGAAGGGGGGTGGAAAGGGGGTTGTTTCATGCATGGCACTGGGGCGGGTTCATCATGTTTGGCAAGCGATGGGCGATGAGCGATGAGGGTGGTTTGGTAGACTTTTTTGTTGTTCTAGACTTTCTTGCTGTCTAGACTTTTTTTGTTGCTGATGAAGTCTGGAATTTGGGTTGGAAAAGTACGCATGGGATAGAGGGCGGGCTACTACTATAGAGGCGTTTTGGTCATGGGTAATAGAGGTTTCTTATTGTTCAAGTTGCTGTACACAGCGGATGTCCCGTGAGTGAGGCTTGTGATATTTCGCGGTTGTTGTCTTGATGAGACGCTGAGGCAGGGGATAACACAGCTCTTGGAATCAAGAGTTTGTCTCTCTCGGATGGAGGTTAACCCCCCCCCCCCCTTCACTCCCAAACCCAGTGTACGTCTATCAAACCCCCCGACAATACCCGGCCATCATACCAGCCAGCAACACGGCGATCCCTCATGCGTGGCGGGCGGGTGAGGCTCTGCCTATCCCGTGCACTTGGCATTCTTCATGCCTCATCTCCCGAGGCGCCGGCAGCCCGGTTCACTTCCCCTTGCCCAGCCGGGAGAAACATAAATTACGTGCAGTTAAGTTGAGTTATCGTCGGGCATGGCATAACTGCCACTGCCGGCACCGGGACTGGCTTGGAGCAGGCACGTGGGAGATGGAAATAACTGGTGTGTTGTGCATCCTGAAGAATCACAGGCGGCTGCTTGCTCGCTGCCATGGAGTGCCGACAACCCCCACGGCCGCCGGCGGATATCGTTGCTCGGCCCATCCCCCTTTCGGCCGGCTGTCAAATCTCGGTTCGGGGCCCGATACTCAATATTCTTCTGGAAAGTGGGAAAGCGGCCGTTTAAATGACGATTGACTGCTGCGCTGCTCGTGGCCTGTGGGGCCGGGGCGGTTTTTATCCTGGCTTGTGTTGCGATCCGTGTCGGGGATCATCAGAACCGCCTTGCCGGGTTTTTGGGCGGCGGCAGCAGCCCTACGTACACAAAGTGGGATGCCGTCATAACCGCGGGAAGTTTGTTGATGAGGGCTTGTTCATGCGGAATGGATGCCTGTCCCCAGATGCTTGAGCACACCATCGTGATGAACTGCTTCCCCAACTCGGTCAACCCACCTCAGAACTCAGGGGCAACGCTGTTATCAGCACAAACCCGAAATTTGAAGCTGGCGCCTTGCGGCTGAGGGCTGTCCACCATCCGTCACACCCATCCGCCATCCATCCCTCGGCGCTCAGGCTGGATTATTGAACGGCGGCGTCATCGGCTCGCTGGTCTCGACGCAGGCAGCCCTCCCTGATAGCGGCCGGAAGCAGGAAGCGCTATCGAACATTGGCGGTGGGAATGAAAAGTACGGCGCCCTGTGGGGCGGCTATTGGTTTCTGCCCAGACTCATCTCCATTCGGCTAGTCCGATTCTTTTTATTTCCCGTCGTCTCCGTCGTCCCATTTTTTGGGCTGCTCAGCCCTCCCTCCCGCCCGCTGCTGCCCTCCGTTTTCCCACCCACTTGCTGCAGGTACGCGCGCCAGCCACCCCCTCTCGCCGCTTTGTGCGCTTTTTTGCCCGGACGAAATGTCTCGAGAGGGGCAGCTGAAAAACAGCACACACCCGCAGGCAAGGCCCGCTCTGCTCCGTTTTGGATACGAGCGGGCAAGGACAGGCCTGGCCTGGCCCAGACGTGCCCTGCGGCAGATCAGCGGGGGGGCGGATAACCAGCCCTGTCTCGATCAATTTTTTGCTGTCGTTCTCGCTCTGAGCTGGGCTGGGCTCTGTGTTTGTGTGTTGGCGTGCTGTTATCAGTGCGGGAGAGCAGCAGCGCAGAGATGCATGGTGCGGATCCGGGAGAAACGGCAACCGAGACCAAGGGTCCTGGTCCCACTCTTCCAGCCAGCAACGGAGAGAGGAGCCAATGCGCGAACCAGGGCAAGCCAATGCGACACAGACCATGATTTTTTTTTTCGACTGCTTCTCTTTGGCCTTCTCGCGGTATCGCCAAGCCCCGTGTTGCTCGCTTCGATTCCCTGCCGAGTTGCCAGCAGCCCAGCCAGCCCAGCCCCAGCCAGCCCAGCCAAGGGAGGAGCATGGGCATGGGTTGCAGGGGGCATGGGTGCATGGGTGCAGGCAGGATGCGCGCATGGATCATGGACATGGCCGACACCCAAGATCTGGCCTGGGCTGGGCTGGCACCGGGCGGCGAGTTTGCTTGCTGGTCCATTGCCCACCGACCCCGTTTCCGTCTGTCGACCCCCATTCAGCTGCTCAGCTTGCTGCTGGTGGCGCAACTGGCTAGCGCCTGCATGTCCCGCCGGCCAGGGTAGCTGGCGATGGCGGTCGTTAGTTGGAGGGTGGTGGTGTGTGCTTGCTGGGGGGGTTGTTGAGCCGGGCTCTTCCCTCCTGGGTTCTCACCACTATCATCACAACCACCACTGAGACAGGCCTGGCTTGTGTTTTGCTTTCCCTTGATCGTGGACTCGGGGAGCGTCTTTCGTTTTGAGAAGTGTTGCTGTTGCTGTTGCCTGCTTGTTTGCTTGCTCGACAGAACACACCATCACGAACACCAACCGCCATTCGTTTATCGGAACCGACGAGCCTCCACGCAGAGCGCCCGCCGCCGACTCCCCTCCCGCCGCACCAGACCACAACAGACACAGATTGTGGAAAACGCCTCTCGGTGCCTCAAAACCATCTTGATCGGTGACTTCCTCCTGCAGCCACCGCTCGGCTCGGGACACCACCGCACCACGCAGCCGATCGGGCATCTCGCTCCTCCTCACAAAGCGGCCTGCCCCCGCTCCCCTTATGGATAACGACGCCTACTACGGCCGCACGGCCGCCGGCATGCCCTCTGTCGCCTCCACCGCCGCGGCCACACCCCAGCGCCCGGGAACACCCAACGACGGCCGCAACCCCTTCGGCGACGGCCTCGAGTCGCAGGCCTCGCACCGCTCCTCTGGCGGGCTGGGCGCCGGCACCGGCACCGGCGCCGCCAACCCCTTCTCCAGCCCGTCCGCCTCGCGGCCCGCCAGCAGCTTCGACTCGGCCTCCGGGCTGGGGCGGTTCGATGGCGCCGGCGGCCAGCGGTACTTCCACTCGCGCCGGGTGCACAAGGGCGAGGTCGAGAAGCCGTGGACCAAGTCGGTTGATCCCAAGGAGAAGTGGGTGACCATCCTGCCGCTGATCGGGATTGGGATTGGGCTGGCGCTGTCGGGGTTCTTGGTGTGGGATGGGATTCGGAGTGTGGTCAAGCACAAGTATTGTCCGGTTATGGAGGAGACGTGGGCGAATGGGATTGATGAGAAGGTGTGGATGAAGGAGGTGCAGGTTAATGGGTTTGGGTGAGTTCCTTCGTCGTGGCTATTGTGTGACGCTCCGGGATGTAAACTGACGACACTACCTCCACAGCAACGGCGAGTTCGAACAAACCACGGGCAGCGACCAAAACGTCTTCATCCAAAACGGCAACCTCATCATCAAAGCCACCCCGCAGGACGACGCGCTCATGCAAAAGGACACCAAGATCGACCTCCTCAAAGACGGCACCTGCACCTCCACCTCGCCCGCCAACTGCATCGCCTACACAAACATCACCAATGGCAACGCCTCCATCGTGCCGCCCGTCCTGTCCGGCCGCCTCAACACCCGCCTCGGCGCGACCATCAAGTACGGCCGCATCGAGGTCACCGCCAAGCTCCCCGTCGGTGACTGGCTCTGGCCCGCCATCTGGATGATGCCCGTCGACTCGACCTACGGGCCCTGGCCCCAGTCGGGCGAGATCGACATCGTCGAGTCCCGCGGCAACAACTACACCTACCCGCAGGGCGGCAACAACATCGTCTCGTCCGCCCTCCACTGGGGGCCCAACCCGGCCAACGACGCCTGGTGGCGCACCAACGTCAAGCGCCAGGCCCTGCACACCACCTACGCGGCCGGCTTCAACACGTTCGGCCTGGAGTGGTCGCAGAAGTACCTCTTCACCTACGTCAATTCCCGCCTTCTCCAAGTCCTCTACGTCAACTTCGACAGCCCCATGTGGCAGCGCGGCAACTTCCCGCCGCAGGACAGCAACGGCACGCGCCTGGACGACGTCTGGGGCAAGACTGGGCGCAAGCAGACGCCGTTTGATCAGCCGTTTTATTTGATCCTCAACTTGGCGGTTGGTGGCACGAATGGGTGGTTTGAGGATAATGTGAATGGCAAGCCGTGGCTGGATGCGTCGCCGAATGCGCGGAAGGACTTTTGGCAGGCCAAGGATCGGTGGTTCCCCACGTGGACGCAGCCGCAGTTGGAGGTTAGTAAGATTGTTATGTTGAGGCAGTGTGATGGGGATGAGGATCAGTAGTTGGGGAAGGGGGGTGTAATGGATTTCTTTGTTGAGGTTGTTGGGTAGGATGGTGTTTGGGTTTCTCTGTCTTCTTGTCTGTCTCTGTTGGTGGGCGGGGGGTTATAGAATGGGCTGCTTGTTTTGGGAACACACACACACACACATGTTGGATCGTTTGCAGTCGGATACAGTCTTGTCTGGGTTCAGTTGGGGGGTTATTTCCCCTCTGCCTCTTTGCGTACATTTTTTACATAGCTCTCGCAATACACGACTTTAATGACACACAACCAACACAAACACCACATATTGGGATCGTGACCCCAACAAACCAACAAAGCAAGCATTCTCCCCAGTGATGAGTTTATTTCTTTCTCAAGCAAACAGTTCTGTAACGGACCCTCTCCCACCGCACCGGCAGCAACCGTTCCTCGGTCGACCGTCGGCCGGCCGTCGGCGGGACCAAGTCTTGTCTTGTCGGTTCCTGAAACGCACTACCTCAACCCGCTCCGTCTCTCGTGTGCCTGACCCCTTTTCGGTTGAGGCTCGAGCGGGACGCCACTTTTTTCTGTTTTCTCTCCCGTTCAACTGACGAGTTACCCCTGTGATGTGCAGCGTTTGGGGTGTGTGTGCTTCAGTTCACCTCGGGCCCAGACCACACCGGAGCCCTGCAGCCCTGCGGGTTGGGTTGCTTCCGTGGTGAGTGTGAGTGTGGGTGTGGGTGTGAACAAGGTGTGGCAGTCAACGGTGGGCGGACGCGGAGGGAGGGAGGCGTTCAGCCAAGAGGGGAATGCGATGCGAGGATGCAGAGGTTTGGACAGACAGTCACGGAGCACAGTGGGTGGTGGTCACAGTTGCTGATGGATTTGAGCATGGCTGCCCCTGGGGATACAGCAACACCAAGTCTGGAGGGAGGGGCCAATACGAGCTTCTGCTGACTGCATTCATGCCCCCCCCACGATGTTGCTCACAGAGAGACCCAGCATCACATCGTGACAACAACAATCGCACCAAAAACCAAGGCAGAGCCGCAGCACCGTGGTCCACCACCGCCAACAGCAGCAACACAAAGCACCGCCTCACTGCCCCCCCAGGGACAGGCACACAGGGTGAGGGGAGGGGGCGGGGGGTAAGAGCGGAGCAAAAAAAATCCAGGAACCGCCGTCCGATGCCTGGTGGAGTCTCCAAAGGCTCGTGGGAGGAGGCAGTCAGTCTGACAGGCCGACCCCCGGCAGGGCTAGCCCGTGGAAGGGGCCCAGAACGCGCGATAGTGCGTCGCGGCCTGTGGCCCCCACCTTTGGGATCTCCACTCTCTCTCTCTCTGTGCTGTCTGTGGGTGTTGGATTGGGGTTGGTGTCGTGGGTGGTGGTGAGCTGGATTGTGGGTTTGGGTTTGGGTTTGAGGATGGAATGGGATGGAATGGGTCGGGCCGGTGCCTGAAGCACCCACGAGGCTGGACCTGGACCTGGTGCTGGTGCTATCATCGGTGGCGATGACGATGTTACCTGCGAAATCTAATATTGCCAGACTTGAGTTGATAACGCGGCTGCTATGGGGGAATAGTCTGGCTGCCCCCCGCTGGCTGAACGGATGGCAAGGCCCAGACCGGTGGATGGAGGCTGTTTCGCAAGCTGAAGCTGCAGGGTGTCGTGATATTGACGTTCTGCGTTTTCCGCGTGCATGGGCTGGGCAGCGCTGGATCGCACCAGATGCAGTGGAAACACCGGG
>FTEL01010211.1_pt1 | contig 12109 bp, 10 predicted proteins | sample 1658911 | NCBI WGS metagenome assembly FTEL01 (sample SAMEA3914869, study PRJEB12502) | metagenome | biome: forest; material: soil | place: USA | collected 2012-03-12 | depth 0.1 m
CCCCAAGATCCTGGACGCGGCGGTTATTGGCGTCGAGTTGGATCACACTGAGGTGCCGCGGTGAGTTCCTTCGCCTATCCCCACTCCCGCTGTCGCACTAACTAACGCCTTATTTCTCCCAGCGCGTACGTCGTCGCCGACCCAAAGCAGATCACGGCCGAGGAGATCATCGAGTGGGTGGCCGGTCAGGTGTCCAACCACAAGCGCCTCCGCGGCGGCGTCGTGTTCCTGCCTGCCATCCCCAAGAGCCCGTCGGGCAAGATTCTGCGCAAGGACTTGCGCGCGCTGGCCAAGAAGCAGGCGGGGGAGAGCAAGCTGTGAGGCGGGATGGACAGCGAGGAGATCGTTTGATCAGGGCTATCCTCTACAAGGCGCTGGAGATGATACCTGGTAGTTTCGACATGACTTTTCTCACAGTAAACAACACAAACTATTAATCAGCCGATATCCCCAACCCAAATCCGGTGGTTCATGCCCACCAGTTTTATCACACACAAATATCTTGACACGCCCAATGTCAAACAGCCTAAGCTTCCTCCCCTGCCTGTGCAGCCAGCGTCCCCAACCGCCTCAACTCAACCAGCGCCTCCTCCAAAACACCCAGCTTCTCTATGGTCTTCTCTCTCTTGGCGACAGACTCGGGCGCCTCGGCGGCGATGCAAGAGACAACATCATCGGGAAGCTCAGACACCACATCCGGGTTCAGGATGGAGGGCAGTTTCTGGACCAGGCACAGCTCGACAGCCAGGGTGCTGACCGAGTCGATGACCGTCTTCAGAGCAACCTTTTTTCTCTCACGGGTTAGCGATCAGCAACGGACGGTTGGCCGGCAGGCGGGGTGGGAATTTGGGGGCACTTGGGTGCTCAAAAAACCGACCTTGTAGTATGCCTCCATCGTGTCGGCCGCCAGGGAGCACGAGTATGTGTCCATGTTGGGCTCGATGTCCGCGGCCAGCTTGTCGATCAGCGACTTCATGTCGAACTTGTAGCTCGACGTAGGTGGGTAGTACTCCGCAGTTTTCGCCTTCGCGGCAAAAAACGACTTCACTCGCAGCTCGAGTTTGAGGCTCTGTCGCTTCGCCTGCGCCTTTTGGACGTTGTCGGTGAGATAGTGGTTGTACGTGATCGGATGACATGAGACGTGCGGTTCGAGGATCTTGTCGGCTTCTTTCCACAAACCGGCCCGGATGGTCTCCATTGCCGGGGCGACGACGATGCGGAGGAGTGCCGCGGCGGCTTTTTCGTCGGCGGCATGTTGAACGATGGACTCCATTGTGCGGGAAGCGGCGTGGAAGGTGGTCTCGAGCAGGCTGCCGACCATGCCTTTCCAGGGCTTGGCCTGCTCGTGGAAGAGCTCACCGACGATGAGCGGGTTGTACGTGCCGGGAAGCTCGCGGCCCCGGTTCTCCCTCATGATTTTCCTCACTTCCTCAATGTACTCCGAGCGCTTAATTGAACCGGGTTCGGTGGGGTCGCCTTTCTCCTCATCGCTGTCGTAGTCATCATCCTCGATGATGTCTCTGGCGTGGCCTTTCCTATGCATATTCCTAGCAAAGTCGATCAAGGTGTTTTGCAAGACGGCACGGAGGCGCCTGTCCGCTGCCGCTTGGAAGAAGCTGTCAGCGTACATGCCGTCTATGGCTGACTTGACCACCTCGGAGCACCTGGCGCTGACTTTCATGAGGTGTCGTCGCTGCTCTGTTGGGGTGACTCTGGCACCCCCAAGCTGCTCCAGGGTTGCCCTGCACTCGTCTATTCCTTTAGTGACGTCCCCAAGAACGCTCGGGAGCTGCGATAGGATTTGGTTGCGTAACACGCGGCTCAGACGCAGGCGGAGTGACGCGACACCAAGCTGTGACGCCTCAAGGGAGGTCCAGACGCCGCTGGAGAAGAAGTCCGCTTCGGCGGCATCGCGGGTAGCAGTGGGGTCGTTGCGCTCCGCGTAAGCTCGGTTCCGTAGCACGTGCCAGCCCAAATCGAACGGAACATCTTTGTTTTGGGCGAGCTGAATGTAATACTGCTCGTTGTTGGAACCCGGGTCCAGAGTGTCGGGTTTGGTGATGAGACCCAGAGTGCGAGTGCCGAAGGGATCCTGAGACCGGGTATGACGTGTCACCTGCTGGAGGGCGAAGTCGCTCTTGGCCGAGACAACGGCGAGAATGATGGTGCGAGGGTTTTTCATGTACGACAGCACCAGCTCCTCGACGAGAGTGGCGTCTTGTTCGGACTGGTCTTTGTTGCCGGCTAGGAACAAGCCTGGTAGGTCGACCAGCGTAAGATGCGGCTGCGACGGCCCGGAAACTTCGACACGGAGAACATCGGTGCTGAAGACCTTGTCGGCGCTGTTGAGGCCCATGACTTCCTTGGCGTCGTCGATGATGGAGCCGAGGTTGAGATTCTCAGGGCTGCCAGTCACGGTGTGTACGAATGCCTCGAGGACGGCCTTCTCAGTTTTGCTCCGCTTGAAGCCCGGGCAGATGCTGACATCGATGCCAGCAACGGGGGCGCGTCGGAGAATCAGCTCGGTCGCGAAGCGAGTGCAGAGGTTGTCTTTGGCTGGAAAGGACATGCCCGAGATGGCTTCAAGGGCGGAGCTCTTGCCAGACGACTGGTCGCCGCAGACGATGATCTGCGGCAGGTCGACGTAGCGGTTGAGACCTTGCTTTCGCAGCCGATCAACAACATCAAGGAGGTCGCGGTGGCCCTTGGATTGCAGCGGGCTTTGCTGGTGGAGTGCTGTGCTCGAGGAGGAATCCTCTTCGGGCCCGGGCGGCACGCCATTTGGGGTGTTGGCAGGCTTCATGATCTTGGATTTGACGCCAGTGGCGGGGGCGAAAGATTGCAGGACTCGCACTGCTGGTGCAGGAAATGCACTCGACGAGGGAAAAGAGGGATTCGTAAATGCCGAGAGAGCAAGTTTAAGTGAGGTGGAAGTGTTGGTGCCTTGGGCAGTGAGCTGGCAGGGAGGGAGCAAGAGCAATGACTGTGGTTGGCGGCGCGAAAAGCTGAAACAAGATGCAGGAGGATGCCTTGCCGACCAACTGAACGAAGCCAACGACATGCAGGATGCCTTGCGGGAAACGGGAAACGCCTTGCCAAGTAACAACGGGGATAGACTTTCTGTTGGTGCGGAGAACAAACAGATAACGCAGCTCGCAGTCGTGGAACCTTTCATGGGCCACAGAAAAGGCAGAATCTCTTGAATATTCACTCGATACCTAATTATTACCATTAATACATTAAGACAAGGTAAACAAACCTCCCTTCACACCTCTCCCTACCACACCACTCAAGTCGCACCACACCCCATCATCAACTGCCCAGATAGGCACCCATCTAAGGGATGAGCACCCTCTTCTCCTTCTGAATCTTCTCAGCCACCTCGAGCGGGATCTGCAGCGTCTGCGCGACCAAGTCCGCCGGCGTCAGCGCGAGCCACTGTGTCAGCGAGATGTCCGCCACGCGATCCGACTTGTACATCTCGATCCAGACCAGATCCTCCGTCTTGCTGGTGTTCTCAATGTAATGCCCCGAGTTATCCGGGAACGCGGCCGTGTCGCCCGCAGCAAAGTCAAAAGTCCTCGCCAGCGCATTCCCGATAAACACCGTCGCGCGCGCGGTGCCCTTGTGGAAGTACAGCCACTCCTCGGCATTCGGGTGCCAGTGCAGCTCGCGCAGGCCGCCGGGCTTGAGGGTGACAAAGGTGGCGGCGAGGGTCTTGCTGGCGGGGAAGTTGGTCGAGTCGATCTTGTGGAAGGTGCCGCCGTTACCGGGGACGGGCTCGCCCTTGTGCTGGAGGGTGCGGTAGACGAAGGAGGCGTCGCCCGTCAGCTCGCCCGCGGGGCCGGCGGTCACGTTCTTGGTGCTGACGGTCGCGTTGAAGATGTTGGGGTTGGGGGTGGGGACCTTGTTGAAGACGGAGGGGTCGAGGCCGAAGTTGCGGGCGACGACGTCGCGGGGGGTGTGCGCGATCCAGTCGTCGACGTTGAAGGTGGTGCTGGGGGGCGGGAGTCAGTTTGGGATTGGGCTTGGGAGACGAATTGGAGGTAAGTACTCACCCAACCTTGTCGAAATCGGCATCATCAAAGACCAGGAGGAACTCATTCTCATCATCCAGCCCCTGCACGGTGTGCGCAACACCCTTGGGGAAGTACCAGATATCGCCATAGTTGAGCTTCTCAACCTGGTACCGGCCAAACTCGTCGACAGCCGAGATCAAGACCGAACCGGCATACACAAAACCCCACTCGGCGACGCGGTGCCAGTGCAGCTCGCGGATGCTGCCCTTGGACAGGTGCTGCTGGGCGGCCGAGATGTCGTGGCTCTGCGGCAGGTCCTGAATGACCTGCTCGCGCAGCCAGCCGCCGCGGAAGAGGCGCGTCTTGGAGTCGGAGAAGCGCCACTTGAGGTTGGGCACGATGCCGTTGTCGGTCGACTGCCGGCCCAAGTTGTCCTGGTTGGCGAGGTCGATCTGGTGGTCGGTGCCGCCTGTTGGGGGCCGTGTTAGTTGATGGGCTGGCTGTGAGGCATCAGGAGAGGAGTCGCGTGCGTACCAAGGAGGGGAGCGCCCTTCCCGTTGCCGTCAATGGGCTGGCCCTTGTCGAACTGAGGGCCCGTCGTGGTGGTGGTCCGCACCGTGGCGGCGCCGAGGGCGGCGCCGGCCAGCGCGAGAGCCGAGAGCTGGAGCGAGAACTTCATGTTGTCGGTCAAAGCAGAGAACACTCTCACAGCATGAACGTTCACAACAACACCTAGCAACGCCTGGGCGCCGAGCCGACGACTTTATACCCAGTCTGCCTGCCGCCCTCACACGCGTCCGTCTGTTATGGTCGGCGAACCCCCACGAGGCGACCCTCCCTGCCGTCCCTCCCGCTTGCGTAAAATGGCAACATTATGCAGGCATGCAATTTGACATGCCTCTGCACCAACACACTCGCCCCCCCTCCCACGTGTGAGCGTGCATCTGAATCGAGTGTAGCCGGGGCCAGGCGACGGCACTTTACGGGGCGGATCGGCATGGCTCGGACCTGGGGTAGGATGCCGTCATCGTGGGGTTCGGGCCGGCAGAGGATAAACAGGGGGGGCGGGGTGGTGGTTGGCTGCAACATAGCAGTGCATTGTAGATCCGTGCTTGGCTATTGCCTGCCAAATCCGCCAGACGGGCTCGATCACGACATTTGATGGCTGGGTTGCGATTTTCAGCTGTCCGGTCTCGTCACCAAGTGACAGACTGTGGTATTGGGATCGGCTCGGGGATGTTCTGGTGATCTCAGGCTTCATTGTCAGCTTGGTGTCTAGTCTGTCCGTCTGTCAGGGACTTCAAGATGGATGCCGGCGGTGTCAAGAGGTTGAACCGAAAGAGGAAACCTGCTGTCCCTGCTTGGTAATTAACCACAACAGGCACCCGGAACGGGCAGCATGGCAACCCCTCTGGGTCGTTTCCGGGAATAAGTTCCAGATGACACACAAAGAGTTGGTCCCCTGCTTAATTACATCTTGATTGCCTTTCTTGTTCGTACACCGAACAAGACCAAAGACACGCGAGCTGTTACCCTATGGGAAATAGAGGATAGGTAACTAAACAGTAATATGGGCCGGATAAAGCCCGCTCTCGGGCTTCTTGGGCTTCACCTGACGGCTATTCATCGATAGGCTCCTTTCTAACATGGATTCCAACTAGCATTCTCCGATTCTCAACAACTGCAAAGTGAACTCTTACCCCTGACAGCATCACACCACCCCTCAACGCCAACACATGCAACCTCCCACCCAACGCCACCCCTTCCCATCCTTCCCAACTCCCAACGATGCCAAATGCAACCACTTCCCCCCAACGCCATCAAACACCCTATCCCTTTACCGCCTAAGCAGTAATCCCACCACTCGCTGCGATATACTGCCCCGTAATCCACCTCGCGGCATCCGAAACCACCAACAAAACCGCATCGGCCACCTCCTCCGCCTCCCCCGCGGCCCTCCCCAACCGCGCTTCAATCGCCAGTTTCTGGCTAACCTCCTCCTTCAGCTCCCCCTCCGGAAACCACTCCACCGCATCCGTCATCGTCGGCCCCGGCGCGACGGTATTGACCGTGATCCCCTGCCTCGGACCGAGCTATTCCCCATCAGCACCACGATCCTCAAACAAAGGAGGAGGGGGGGGGGAAGGGGCTTACCTCCGCCGCCAACGCGGCAGTCAAATACTCCTGCGCGGCTTTACTCGCGCCGTACAGCCCCACGCCAGGCATGTTGTTGATGCGGGAGACGACGCTGCCGACATTCACGATGCGTCCGCCGGGGGGCATGTGCCGCGCCGCGACTTGCGTGGTGTAGAGCGTGCCGAAGGTGTTGATGGCGAATGCGCGGTGGACCTCGGCCGGGGTGAGGTCGAGGAGGAGGGTGCCCATGCTGGGGGCTGCGCCTGCGTTGTTGACTGCGGTGGTGAATGGTCAGTTGCTGCGTGTCGAGATGTTGCTAAGGAAGAAGGTAGACCAGGGATAGTGGGGGGACTAACTCAAGATGTCGATCTTGTCCGTCTCAAACCCCGCCAGCGTGTCGTTGACCAGCTTAGCCGCGCCCTCGGGGGTGGAGACGTCAGCCTGGACAACCAGCACACACGCGCCGGTTTCAGCCTCGATGTTAGCGGCGACTTTGGCGGCGCGGGCGGCCGAGGCGTCCGAGACGTGGTTGATGGCGACGCGGGCGCCGTTGCGGGCGAGGTTGAGGGCGGTGGCGGCGCCGATGCCGTTCTCGCGGCCGGAGCCGGTGACGATGGCGACTTTGCCGGTGAGGGAGAGGGTTACGGGGGCCATTGGATGGAGTGGGAGGGTTGGGTAGGTGTATTGAGGCTGAGGCTGAGGATGATGATAATGAGGCTGATGCTGCGAGTGAGAGAGCCAGACAAGCTGCCGTCATGGTGGTCTTTATACGCGACTCAGGCCCTGAGGTTCGGAGACTTCTCGAGGTCCACTATGAACCAGACGGAGGAAATGTGATGCCACGGCGCCTTTCACGACGTCTCCGCGGCCTCGCTTTAGCCCAAACTGGATGTATTGTTCTCGTCTTTGCTGCTCGCATTTGTAATCTGGTGCTTGTTCAGTGCTAGGAACGAGGCGAGGCACGCCATTGGCGCGGGACTTGTTTCGTTTTCCACACTCGGACACAGCTCAGTCAGCACCGTTTAGGACAATATGTGGTGCTTGCATCTCCGGCTTGGATTTGTCATGTAGCCAAGGAAGGGATGGAATGGATCCCTGGGTTTCTGCATCTTGAGATCTTGTCGACTTGGGACTTTTTCTAAAGACCCTGGCAGGTCTTCCTCTTATTCCCTCGGTTTGTCTTCTCGGAGAATTTCAATCCATAATTAACGTATATGATAAGCGAACGGATCGGACAAGCGAGCGGATCGCTCTAACAAAATTCAGTGTCCTGTGCTGCAAAAATAAGCTAGTAAATTGTTAGTGACTCTATCAATTTTTTATCGCCTTTTTGCAGAGCGAGACACTGAATTTTGTTAGAGCGATCCACTCGCTTGTCCGATCCGTTCGCTTATCATGTACGTTATCGGTGGTTGGCAGGGCTCAACACCACCACCAACAAATACATGACATGGCATTTTTTGCTGCCATCGAAGCCGCACGTGTGAGTTGTCGGCATGTTGGTTCGAGGCTGCTTACGCCCCTTGAAATGTGGGGAGGTCGTCATCTAGATGAGGAGCAGGGTCACGGTTGATCCCCACCGCGATAGCACCTCCGCATCCCGAATGCGTGTGCCTGTGTATCCCGCAAGTTTGTTCAGAGACAGCCTTGCCCGCTCGGCGCATGGACCTACGGAATCCTCCCGGGCGCATGTGCCGCCAGGGCCAGGGCACTGCTCTGATAGGCACGAACACATACGCTCAGCCGCTCGACGAGGCTGTTGGCACACCCAACAGCTCCAGGTCGTATTATTCGAGATATTAAGGCGGTGGCAGAGGCAACCCGACGCGGGACGACAGGCCTGCGGCCATTCATATGCCTTCAAACTGCCCCCGCCGGTTCCTTCACAACGTCCCTCCGTGCTCACATCCCTTCCTTCGACCAACTCCCCTTCTACAGCCGACAACACAAAGCCCACGCCGGACCCATGGATGACGAAAAAGCCAACACCCCGTGCGCAGCACCACCTCCCGCCGCCCCCAACAGCGCAGATTGCACCCCTCTCCAGCGCCGCCTCTCACATTGGTGCTGCTTCCTCTCCGTCCTGGTGCTCAATGCGGTGCTCCGGATCTTCGTCTGGCCTCACGTCTCGGACACGCCTTACCTGGTGTTCGTCGTCATCGGCACACGCATCATCGTCGGGGTCTCTTGGGTGCGTCTTCACCAGCACTTGACGGGCGAGGAGTACATCAATCCCCTGGTTCAAACGGCGGTTGGCTTTCTGCCCACTGTCCTGGTCGATCTTGCCCTGGGCAGTTGTTATCGGAGTTGCAGCGTCAGGTGGGCGACTCAAGCGTACTGCGGGCTCGGATGAGGGTTGGGCGCGGTTGGATTTGGGGGAGTTGAGCCTGGCTGCCAAGAACGGGTTCATGTTCCCTCCCTTCAGCAGGTTCGGGTTGGATTTGTCAAGAATTGGCTGGCTAGCGGAAGCACTTGCAGCCAATGAATGGAATGGGCGTTGGGATGGTGCATCGGTTCCTGCAGCATGAGATCGTGAAGACATCAGATTTTATGCGAGAATACTCCGACGGATCTGATTTTCCCCTTGGTTAGTCCTCGCGGCGACAGTCTCTCGTCTCTGAACTCCGTCAACCGGAACTGCGTGATGTGGAGGGAGCAGCAGGGGAGAGGAGGGAGTGGGGAGGACATTGCGCCAAGGGTCGACGAACTGGCTTCTTGGCACTCACGTGGTGAGACCCATGCAGCTGAAGGGGGTTATGTAAGCGTTGCTGCCAGCCCCCAGCCCACCTCCCCCACAGAGCAATGCGCAGTGGGTCTGGGCTGCTCGGCAGGCGCTGGCGCGGGTCTTGCTGCGGAGCTCGGGGGCTGTTGTCGCTGGCGTCGTCATTCCCCATTCCCGCTCACCCGCTGTTGCTGGAGTTGAGAGTTGCGCAGCTGCTGCCCCATCCCACGACCTACTCCACCACTCCACGAATCCACGACTCCACGAGCTGACCACTCCGCGATCCGACGCCGGCACGCTGCAGCTCGACCACGCTCACCACGGGCACCGCGCAGTGCCCCGACCCCCGTTTGCGCATCAGCATTCCATTCCACCCATCCCCGCCCACGCCATCACCAACCACAACCAGCTTCAGCTTGCCCCAACCCCCCCTCGACGGCGACGCTGCCGACGCCCTCCACAGCCATGTCGAACCCCGCGCCGCCTGAGGACCAGGCCCGCCTGCTCGAGGATGCCCTCGTGGCAGTGCGCCAGCAGACGGCCCTGATGCGCAAGTGCCTCGATACCCCGGGGAAGCTGATGGACGCCCTCAAGTGCTGGTGCGTGCACCCAACCCATCCGCGGGGCGAGGGACCATCGAGTGCCGCGCATCGCATCCCAAGCCCACCCAAACACCATGACACCACAAACTGACACCTCTGCTCCAGCTCCACGCTCGTATCAGAGCTCCGCACCAGCAGCCTCGGCCCCAAGCAGTACTACGAGCTCTACATGTCCGTCTTCGACGCCCTGCGCTACCTCTCGGTCCACCTCCGCGAGAACCACCCCGTCAACCACCTCGCCGACCTCTACGAGCTCGTCCAGTACGCCGGCAACATCATACCCCGCCTCTACCTCATGATCACCGTCGGCACCGCCTACATGTCCATCGAGGGCGCACCGGTTAAGGAACTGATGAAGGACATGATGGACATGAGCCGCGGCGTCCAGCACCCCATCCGCGGCCTCTTCCTGCGCTACTACCTGTCCGGCCAGGCCCGCGACTACCTCCCGTCCGGCGACTCCGACGGGCCCGAGGGCAACCTCCAAGACTCCGTCAACTTCATCCTGACCAACTTTGTCGAGATGAACAAGCTCTGGGTCCGCCTGCAGCACCAGGGGCACTCGCGGGAGCGTGACCAGCGGACACAGGAGCGGAAGGAGCTGCAGCTGCTGGTCGGGAGCAACATCGTTCGCCTGAGCCAGCTCGTTGACTTGCAGGCCTACAAGAACGGCATCCTCGCCCCGCTCCTCGAGCAGGTCGTCCAGTGCCGCGACGTCTTGGCCCAGGAGTACCTGCTCGAGGTCATCACCCAGGTCTTCCCCGACGAGTTCCACCTCCACACCCTTGACCAATTCCTCGCCGCCGTCTCGCGCCTAAACCCCCACGTCAACGTCAAGGCTATTGTTATTGGCCTGATGGACCGCCTCTCCGACTATGCCGAGCGCGAATCCCAGAACGAGTCAGAGGAGGACAGGGGCAAGATGGAGGAGGAGGCGTTGGCTGCCCTGTTGGAGAAGGTTAGGCTGGGTGTGCCGACTGGGCCGCAGACACAAGCAGAGCCGAGCACCCCCAAGGAGACGCCACCGGCCCCCGAGAACGGCGATCACGCAGAAACCGAAAACGGTGCCGAACCGCCCGCCGAGACCACCCCGGCGACGGAGGAAGAGACGGCCCCATCAGTAGCCGAAACCGAGGAGACGGCGGTCAACGGCGGTGACGAGGCGCAACCCGCCAAGAAGCGGAGGGGCATCCCGGAGAACGTGCCACTCTACGAGATCTTCTTTGGCCAGGTCAAGAACCTCGTGCAGGCGCAGCACCTCCCGATCCAGGACACCATTGCGCTCTGTGGCTCGCTCACCAACCTCGCCCTCAACATCTACCCCGAGCGGCTCGACTACGTCGACCAGATCCTCGACTACGCCCACAGCAAGGTCAAGGAGCACGCCAACAGCGCCGACTTGCACTCGCAGCCCGCCCAACAGAGCCTGCTGGCCCTCCTCCAGTCCCCCCTCCGCCGCTACCTCTCAATATTTACCGCCCTCTCCCTCCCCACCTACGTCTCCCTCTTCCACTCCCAAACCTACCCCACCCGCCGCGCCGTCGCCGGCGAGGTCGCCCGCACCCTCCTCAAAAACCAAACCCCCATCTCCACCCCGGCGCACCTCGAAAACGTCCTGGAGATCCTCAAAGTCCTCATCAAAGAAGGCTCCCAACCCCCCGCCGGCTACCCGGGTGTGGTCCAACCCCGCCAGCGCGCCCTCGAAACCGACGAAACAATGGAAGAGCAGGGCTGGCTCGCCCGCCTGGTCCACCTGATCTCCTCCCCCGACAACGACACCCAGTTCCGCCTCCTCCAAATGACCCGCAAGGCCTACGCCGAGGGCAACGAGCGCATCCGCACCACCACCCCGCCCCTCGTCACCGCGGGCCTCAAGCTCGCCCGCCGCTTCAAGGCCCGCGAGCACTACGCCGACAACTGGTCGTCTCAATCCTCCGCGCTCCTCAAATTCCTCCACGGCGCCGTGTCAACCCTCTACACGCGCGTGAACGGCTCCGGCGCGTCGGAATTGGCCCTGCGCCTCTTCTGCGCCTGCGGCCAGGTCGCCGACGCGACGGGGTTCGAGGAGGTCGCGTACGAGTTCTTTGCGCAGGCGTTTACTGTGTACGAGGAGGCGGTCAGCGACTCCAAGGCGCAGTTCCAGGCTGTGTGCGTGATTGCGAGCGCGCTGCACAGGACGCGGGGGTTTGGGAAGGAGAATTACGACACGCTGATCACCAAGTGCGCGCAGCACGCGAGTAAGTTGCTGAGGAAGCCGGACCAGTGTAGGGCGGTTTATTTGGCGAGTCATCTTTGGTGGGCGACGCCGGTGGCGGCTAATGGGGAGACGGAGGAGACAGAGGTTAGCACCCACCCCTTTTCTTTACTTTGTGATTCTGCTCTGGGGAGATGGAGTGGGGTGGTGTTGTTGCGGTTTGGAGTGATGACTGACATGGTGAGCAGTTGTATCGTGATGGCAAGCGCGTGCTCGAGTGCCTGCAGCGCGCGCTGCGCGTCGCCGACTCGTGCATGGAGACGGCCACGTCCATCGAGCTGTTTGTCGAGATCCTGGATCGATATGTGTACTACTTTGACCAGAAGAATGAATCGGTTTGTCTCCCCTTTTCCTCCCTCCCCTTCGAGCCCCCAAC
>FTEL01009995.1_pt1 | contig 12099 bp, 8 predicted proteins | sample 1658911 | NCBI WGS metagenome assembly FTEL01 (sample SAMEA3914869, study PRJEB12502) | metagenome | biome: forest; material: soil | place: USA | collected 2012-03-12 | depth 0.1 m
AATCAAGCCCAACAGCGCCCATCCCCCACCCAATTCCGCCCTGTGAGTCCTCCAGTCTCTCCGCTTGCCTTGCACCGCCGCCATCACGAGCCACCAACACAAGATCATACGCAAGACACGGCAGTTGCGGGGTCCACATGCTGGGCACAACGCACGCCAGCAAGACTGCGGCGGAAGACGCCGGCGACCACCTGCGCGGGCCGGTTGCGCAGTCGACCGGTCGCTGCCTCAGTCATCTGGCATGGTACGGTACGTACAAGTAGGCCGGTTGGGTTGGTTCGTGGTTGGCGGCGGCTAAACGGGCCAATCCCGCGACGCAGTTGGTGCGAGGAGGTCCCTTGTTTGTTGGTGATCGGACCAATGGTTTGTGTTGGTGGTGTCTGCGGCATGGCAGGGGTGGGGGGGAAGGGGAGGGGGCCGTGATAGAGCAGGGGGTTAGTCATTTTCTTCCTCCTTTCTTCTCGTTTTTTTCCATCCACCTTCCTGAGGCGGTTCACCAGATCAGTCAACTTGGTTTTTGCCCGCCATCTCACTGAGTTCCCGTCCCTCTTCGGTTCAGAGCCAACTACTGATGGACACTGACCAACACAGCCCCCAGCAGCCCCACCAATAATTGGACGACAGGTGCTCTCGTCTCATGCGGCCATAAACCGCGGCCCGGCTCAGCCCGCCCGCCGACGAGAGAAAAACCAACCCTCCCACACAATGAGCCGGCAGCAACGGGGGGGCTTGAGCTCAAACCGCGAGGGAGCGAACGAGCGCCGCCCCCTTACCCCCTTTCCCCCCAGGCTAACATTCCGCGCGCAGCCACCATCGACGCGGTCCGCCCAAGCCCGACCATGTCCGTTGGGCTTTTCGCGCACTCACACTTTCACACAACGGGCCTGAAAGAGCGGCCTGGGGCTCGGGGAGCGCCACACCCCACCTACCGCCGCCCCACGACCGGGCCTCCGACAGCAGTCCTCCTCCTCCGCCACACCCGGCCTGGGTCTGCGTGTGTCCTGCGGGTGGCACGGCCGGCCCCGCTCGCTCGCCCGCCCCGTGCGTGGCTGGTGCGCGTTAGCAGCATGCCGTTGGCTGCCGGCGGAAAGCACACAACAGGCTTGACGCGCAGACTCAGCCTCGATTTTGGAGGTGATGGGGGAGGCACGCAAGCGCGGAAGGGCAGACACAACTGCCTTGGGGCCGTGGTCGCGGGCCTGGTTTGGCTGTCATTGCCTTGCGTTTTTAGGGGGGGGCTTCTGAGGCGGCGCCCACGTTGGTGAGGACAGACACGGGGAAACAGAACAGGCGGAGGCAGGCGTGGTGAGCCTCCTTGCCTGGCCTGGCCTGGCCTGGCTCGGTCGGGACTAGGTAGCAGTTGTTGGTTTGGTCCACGGGCAGTTCCGATGGGCGGGCAAGGGGATGGTAGTGGTGGTGGTGTTGGTGGTTGTCGGTTCTTTGCGCGGGTTGGGGCCTAGCCTTGAGGGCGTCGAGTCAGGCGGGTGGACGCCTCACTTTGAATTTCTCCCCCCTTTTTTTGATTGTTGCTGTCCACCAGGTGGGATGGATTGGGTGTTTAAGGGGCACACGGCAGGATCCAGATAGGGGACCTAGGTACAGGTACCTGCGCTGACCGAGGTGATGTCGTGATCAGCTGCATATGCGAGGTTCTCTGCATGCTAGGCCCATCTGGTGATCGGGACTGATGCTATGACGAATCCGGCGAGGAATTAATCAACCTTGGTAATGTGACTGGCCGCCAGGCGCCTTCGGGAAGGTAGCATTAGGGGCAGAGAACAAGGCAAGAAGAGGAGTACTGCCCCAAAGAGCTAGGCACACTGTTGCTGTGCAATATACGCCTTGGTTGAGCCCACGGCGTTTTGGTGGCCTCGGACGATCGTCATGGTGTTTCCTGTTGGCACTGCATACACACCAGGCGTCCAAGGGGGGCGGTGCAGGGACGCCGGCAGGATGCCGCGGCCGCATGGTCTGGGGACGGGCCTGGGGGCAGGCCCTTTGAAGGCCTCTTCAGTACGGCTCAGTCTGCGTCCAACTTCAAGGGGGATGACAAAGTTGACCGACAAAATCTGCCCGTCCGAAATTGTCTCCTCGCTTACCCTCTATGACAATATCTTTTTCTTTGCCCCCAATCCATGGAGGACTCTCCGTCCACCATCAAATAACACCAAGCAGGGCTCTTGCAGCCCAACGTATGCAGGGGCCAGGGTCAGTTGGCTGCCGGTTTGAATTCTGTGCCAATCACGGCTCGAGGGCTGCCCAAAAAGGGGGTCTTTGGCGCTTAAGAATTACACGCGGGACGGGGGTGTGAAGCGAGCCTCCCCCCCCTTCCCCCTCCCCGGTCTGCCCGGAGTCCCCCTGTAACCTGCAACCTGCAACTCCAGGTGCTGGGGCGCGGCGCAGTCTAGAGCAGTAACAGGTACATGCGTGGTGCTTGGACGGACTTGTTCCCTTCTCGGCCATCTAATGTCGCTGTTTTTTAACCTTTTTGTTCCTTGGGGCCAACGGCGGGCACTGCCATGTCTCTGCGCTAGTTGGGGCGGTTGTCCCCAGGTCCGAGAGACTCCCCGTTGTGCCTCAATGGCCCTTGTCGGATGGCATGTCAACGTCGATGGACATGGGGCGTGTTGGTACCTTGCTCCCACCTCGCATATGCCATGCCTTCTAAGGCGAACGGCCCTCCCACATCCCCGCCTCCCCTTCCCCGGGCCTGCTGCTGCGTCTATTTCCAACAGCCTGGTGTTCTCATCGGTCACAGGCCATCTGCATGTGCAGGGCCCCCAAGCCGGCGACCGTCCCGCAATCACCTGCCAGTCCATTGTCAACCTCCCGCTCTCTGTTGTCGAGGCTTCCCATGGTCACTCGGCAAACTCTGCCTGGAAGTTCGGCCGCCCTGTCCCGGCTCAGGCATTCTTTCTACGCCGCCTCGTTTTCTTGACTCATCTCAGAGTGGGCGTGCCGCGTCCCTTTCCGGAAGTTTGTCTATAAAGCAGTCTCCCTCGACTGAACAGAGGAATTCATTCCTGGGCATCGACAACATCAAGCCCTCATCTGGCTTGACCTAGCTCCCTCTCCCGTTCGACCAAGCACAACGGTTGAATCAGCCAACACTCTCGGGTCCTCCCGCATTCATCTCCCTCCCCTTCCCCTTTTACCCATCTTCCTTCCACCAACAACACCCCCCTTCACCCAGCAGCAGCCCCTGAACCCCCCTTATCAACTTTATCAACCCCTCATCCCCCACCACCCCTCAACCACACACATCCTCCTCCACCACTTCCCAAGCACCACCAACCACCACCACCAACCTCCCACCATGTGCGTCTGGGAAGAGTTCATCTACCTCCGCTGCGAGCACCGCAAGCGCGAGAAGATGGCCTATTCCTGCGACAGCCACACTCGGCACGTCTATGGTCCCTGCCGCTTTGACCGGCGCGTCGACAGGGTCATCAAGGTCTACAAGGACGACTGGTGCCGCGACCCTGACTGCCCTTACCAGTACATCAACTACGAGTAGCAGCCCGTCACGCCGTTCCTGTCCCTCCTGTTTGGGATGGTTGGAGGGGCGGCGATTGATGAGGGAGCTGAGGATGGCGGCTCGCGGGGACGACGACGACGACGGAGGAGACGAGGGCGATAGCCATGGAGGATGATGAGGGGCACGACGAACAGGGGGACGAGTCGACCATGGGGACAGCAACGGGGACAACAACATACCCCTTGAGTAACGACAACGGCAACACCTTTCGGGCCCTCACAACATGACACCACGGCCACGCACTCATCCACCACCATCACCCCCCTTCGATCTCACTCCCTCGGCACGGCACGGCAGCACTTGTACAATGTCAACACACTTTCCTTGGACCGGCAGCAGGCGGGAGGAGGAACGACAGACCAACACAACAATCATTCATCCGCCTCCCTCCCTCAACACACACACACACACACACACCGCGACAGCCACGATAATACGACACACAGAACACCAGGGATGGTCGGTCGATTTTCAACATGGGATGGAGCAGATGGTTCTTTTAGACTCGGATCGGCATCACTGCGCTTGGGTATTTGGGTGGAATCATGTTTTTCTTTTTTTCTTTTTGGAACAGTGTGTTTTGTTTGGTTTTTGGTTTTGGTTTTCCTTTGCTACCAAGGTCATCTTTGAATTCTGGCATTATTTAGATAGACCCACCGTCAGTCATGGTGAATGGACATTTCACCCCCATCTCGTGTCTTCCCCAAGTGATTCATGCATCCTCCTATCCCTGCCGGTCCATGGTTGCCGTCCCATACCAGTGCCATTCTACATGCATCCTCTCTGCTGCTGAACCACCCTCAAATCACCGATACTTGCCGGCCAAAAAACACGCCGAGGCAGAAAGCGAGAACCCCCGAGCCGTCCCACCAACAGCCCAAGCCACTCGGTCCTGTGACCAACGAGGTGTCAGGGTGACAGGCCCCCGATCGATGGATGCTCTCGAGCGGCGAGGGATCCCAACCCACCCGTGACGGAAAGGATGAAAGCTTGCTGCATCCTCCCGAAAGCCTCGCCGCCTTTCGATTCGTTGCATGTTTGTATCTCTCCCCCAAGACCAACAAGGTTTTGCGGTGACGTGCAGAAATGGTACAGGGGGCCGTGTCCAGTCAGCCAGCAACCCGCCCGCGCCGTCTAAGTGGGAGATTCCGCGGCCGGGCAAGCCAGCATAGCATGGCTGGGGCCGCTCGGCAATCCTAGCGGGGGCCAAAAACAAACTAGCGATGTGATTATGCAAGGGTATCCTCCGCACGTCCGTCAATAATAGCCCTTTGCCATGGCCCCACGGTGCCTCCAAGTCGGGAGTGCCCAGACGGACCCCAACAACGACGACAACTACGACTCGATACTCCCCTCGGCGGAAGCCTGGAACCGAGGAAAGCTGCCAAATCCGGCAAGCAGCCACGCCGCCAGCCTGCTGCCACCACCCCCCCGAGCCCAGCCTGCCCCAACCAACCGGGCCGCCGAAACAACCCCAGCCACGACCCCTCCGCCCGTGCCGTTCCCCCGCGTCCCACGCTTTCCCGCGACTCCCGCGCTGTTTTTAAACCAGCTGCCACAAGGGTGCCTGCAGCCCTGCCGAAGGAATGGGCCGTGCAACCCAAGCGAATGGGGGAATGGCCGCTCGGGGCCAAACCCTAGGAGCGGTCTCGTGCGATCTCTTGGTGCCTTCCAAAGGAAAGAAGAAGCAACAAAAACTAACGGGGAATCAAGATTCAGGCTTTTGGCACTCTTGGCCTGTCCCAGGCGCCCGACTGGCTGACCGGCCCGGCTGTGTGGGAGCGAGGCAGGGAGGGGCGGCCAGCCTGGGGGCCATCTGCCTCCCCGAGCCCGAATATGCACTGTGCGCGATGTGTGGAGGGGTAACCTTCGTTTGCCTTGCTCAACGGCTCAATTCCACCGCGCTGAACCGCAGACCAGGAGTAAGCGCCGCTGAAGCCGGGAGGAGAGGTGTTGATAGCGAGATGGCCCACGAAGCATGATCTGGAGGGCGTGGGTGCATTCACATCAACTATGTAAGCAGTGAGCTGCATGCGAGAACAGATCGGGGTGGCCGAGACATGAGCCGCGGGGAAGAAGGCGCCTCCGCACGAAGCCTGACGTCGAACCCGGCTCGGGGTACGGTACTCGTCCGGGGCCCTGAGTGGCGTCGCCAGAGTCCCGACGAGGTGGGTGCTGGCAGGTCCTTGATTCAGATCTGCACGACCGAGCTGAGACAAGCAAACAAATAGCTCGTCCCCCGTCCACCTCCACACCATGCCACTGCTTGAGACGACCACGCAGACACGCCATTCCCTCCTCGTCGACCTCGCCGGGCCTGAGGCTGGCTGGATGTGGTGGCTATCTCCCAAGCTGAGTTCACCGCTGTCAGCGGAAAGACGTAAAAAAAGGAGAAGCAAGAAAAAGAAAGCAAGAAGGTGCAGAAGAAGCTGCAAATGGCAGCCTCGGACCCAGCAAACACGGCAGCGGAGCGCGCTTGTTTCACCTTTTCCGCGCCCTTCCAACAACCAACACAGCCAACAACCCGCCAACCCTTTCAAATCATCCAATTCAGCAACGGCAGACAACCAACACACCCGGCATGCGGACCCGATGCAGCGGCCACGGTCCGCCATTGCCCCAGGAATCACTGCTTTGTCTGCGAGATGAAATGAAATGAGATGCGACGCGACGATGCCCTCTAAGGCACTGGCCAGGGCAGACCGGGCAGGCCAGGCCGGGTCAAGCCAACCCAAGCCAGCCCAACCCACCACCATCTCGCTGGCGGTACCGGAAAGGGGCAGGCACAAGCCTCTCACTTTCGCTTTGTGCCGTTCGTCCGTCCAGTCAGGTTGTGGCATGCCGCTTCGTCGTCACCATCACCGTCGTGCTGCAGCATCCCCGTTGGCCGGCGAGCAGTCAAAATGCCCTCCATCTTCGAGGTCGCGAGGGGCAAAGTAGATTATCTCCCACTGGGGACCAGACTACGCCGCTCGCCTCTGTGCGGTCCCCCAAACGGAAACATTGCACGCGAGAAATCGAGACCGAGAATGGGACCGAGGCCGAGACGGGGTGGCGATTTCGTGGGTGCCTAGAGGGCCAGAGTGTCTGCCTGTGTACATGTGGGTTTGATAGCGAAGTGCATGGTCGAGTGCGAGGCTGGCCGGTGAAATGGGCCGGGCGGTCTCCTGACCAAGAATGGGCAGAGGAAAAGGCGGAAAGGAGAAAAGAAAAGCAAAGGACAGACGTTGGCGAGAAGCAAAATCATACCTGGGGGTTTGACGTGGGGGTGGAAAATGTGGTAGTATAGCAGCAGAACGTTGGCCCTACTGAACGTCTTCTCCTCGGTATACTTATCGTAGCGGACCCTTCGCTTGGCCCTGTAGACCGTGTCACCGTGCCGGGTCTAGTACTATAATCTCGTGAATGATCGGGAGCAGGGCTCCCCTATGCGAGGGTTAATCCGGTCGCATCGATATGGATCGTCTATGCCTATAGCCAGACTGCTAGTAGCGACCTCGTTAAGCAAGTGTTCCTCGTGGCTGGAGTCGCCCGGACTGGGTATCGAGGGGCCGCTAGGGGTTATTAGTATTATCGGGAGCGTACGGTAATCGGACCTGACTTATATGGTTGGGGAGGTATAGCGTAGGTATTCGGTAATACCTCTGTCGTCGCAATCGGAATGCACTAGGACTTGGACTACGAGGGTGAGCTTCTCTCTGGTCAGCGCCCTCGCTTTATCAACAAGGCTGGTGTGTAGGTCCTCCAGTGCCTCGGCCTTCAGCTTGATCGCGTCGTAGGCGTTCTATTGCCTCTTCCGGCATCTCGCCATTATGGCGCTCCGGGACGCCCGCTGCTGCTCACTCAATGTGGAGTTTGGAATATACGAGGACGGGAGTAGCCTGATGGGAACCGGACGAGGCGGTATGACTCCGACGGCAGGTGACCCGGGGTCAATCATTTCGGTGATGTCTATTGTGTCATGGTTAAATCCCCCTTCCCATCCTCCAGGCGCGCCACCTGCACGCGTGTCGAGGAAAAGCGGGGGAGTGCCACGGACAGACTCGTGGGTCTCGAGCATGGCATCCCATGTCTTATGCGCCGGCCAAGACGGTACACAAGCATGTCCCTCGGCTTCTTTGCCAATGGCTTGATTGCCGCGTTGTATTTGTTCAGGGCACGGTGGAGTTCCTCGCGGTCGTCGGTGCCCGCGCGCTCCTTGAGGGCTTCGTACCACTGGTCGAGTGTTTTGTTGGCCTTGCAAGCGGTCGTGTACAGCTGGCGCGCCACGGTCTGGCGAACCCACGCGGTCAGGCGGTTGACCTTCTGGCTTTCCGCGTCGAAGAGGCGCCACTCGAACTGGTATTCCGAGAGGTCGGTTTTGTAGGCATCGCGGCCCAGAGCGGTCATCTCGCTGGTGTTCCTGGGTTTGCCGGCTCGGTCCACTTCCTCAGTGAGCTGCGAAAATGGCGATTCCGATGCCGTGGTGCTCGAGGCACTGTTTCCTCGTGTGGATTGCGCAGGAGGTGCCGCAGTTCGGTCGAGGCGCTTCGGGTAGGTCGAGATGTCGGGCTTGGTCGGTTGTTGTTTGAACTGGCCTCTCCGGGTGCTTTTGGGGTCAATGAGGTCCCAGATGTTCCTGGTAACCGCCTCGGTCATGAAGCGCTCGTTCCAGGCCTTCCAGCTCTTGGGGCCGGTAAGCTTGACTTCTTCGTTGGCGGCGGCCATAGTGTCGAGGTGTTCGGCGCGTTGCGTAGTGGCTTGTTGCTTCGGATTGCTGCGTTGGAAGCTCAGGTGCTTACCCGGGCTCATAACTGTTGGAAGTCCAACAGCCACTTATCCACGGTTATCACGGGGTTGCAGAGCTTACAGAGGTTCAGCGTACGCGCCAGAGGGTCAAATGCAGGGCAGCCGCAGGTCAATTGAGGGTTCTGATGATGACTCTGATGTTCCTTGTTCTGATCAATCCTTGGGCGCGCCCGGCTCCCGACTGTCCCAGCCCGCTGCTCCGGGTCCAGGGCCACCGTCCTGGGCTGCCACCCCTTTTGCCGGTGGATTCAACAGGAACGCTGTCCACTTGTAGGAAAGGTGTTAAACAATACATGGCACTTATTTCCATAGGTAAGAGTATCCAAGAATTGTTTGTAACAACATCCCGTTGCTCTGCTGTACCACTCCACGCCTCCGCCAAGTTACAGGGCCAAGTCGGTCAACATGGACCAAACGATTGAAAGTCAAGCACCGCCATACACCCGGCCCCCAATACACACCGGCGGCACGCTTAGGTTTGCAAAGGGCACTTGGCAGCGTCGCCTTTGAAATGGCCCGTCTGCTGGCAGTCCAGACACCTCGCTTCGGCTTCGGTATGTGCGTACAGGCAGCCCCGCCCGCTCCAGCATTTTGGAGCGTACCGGCACATCTGGGTGTTGCGCATGCCGAGGTTCCGGTTTGGGTTCTGCTGGAACAGCTGCCGCTCCTGGGGGGTGTGGCGGTAGCCGCAGTCGTCTTGCTTCTTGCACCGCAGGCCGTAAGGGCAGTCCTGCCGCTGGTTGACAACGCGGCGGTGGCGTTTTTCCGTGTCGATATTGTTGACGGTTTTCCATTCCCCCCCGTCGCTGTCGTCGCCGGTGTCATTGCCACTGTTGATGTCTCCACTGGCGTTGGCGCTGGCGTTGCCACTGTTGTAACCGCTACCATTGCTGTTGATGTTGCCGCTTGCGTTGCCTCTGACGCTGCCGCTGGCGTATTCAGTTGTGTTCTTGAGCGTCAGATCCTGCAGCCGCTCTTCGATCTTGGCATCATCATGCTCATCCTCCGCAACAAAATCCGGATCCAACAGCCCATACATATTGGCAGTCTTCACGTCGTCCGTGGGGTCCTTGTTGAAGAAGCGGGCCCTATACTCGGGCCACGACAGGATCGTGACGTCAGGCAGAAGCTGCCGGGCCTGGAGAATCAGCTTTTCGATCTGGCCAACGTTGGGAAACTCGATGCACAGGTCCTCCTCCCCATCCCACCGCGTCTTCCAGAACAATTGCCTGGTTTCGAGCAGCCGATCGCAGATGGCTTCCTCACGGCTCTTGTCGACATTGTGGAGCACCATCGTCTTGCCACCGTCAACGCTCTTAACCTTGCGCGTGGAGCGGTACGCGGTGAAGCAGATGTCTTTGAATATCGAATCCAGCAGGTGCACCGACAGCAGGCCGTTAATGGCCGCCAGGTCCAGGTATGCCTGCGAAATGCCCGACTTCCAGGCCCACAGCTCGACGCGGATCTTGTACTCGAGCACGCGCTTGACGGCGGGCATCATGTCGCGGTCACCCGTGATGACGACAAAGGTAGTCTTATCCTTCTTCTCAGTGGCCTTGGGGTCGCCAAAGTGCTTAGCCATGAACTCGGCTTCTGTCCACAACTCGGTAGCTTTCGCAGCCATATCGACCGACATGGAGTTGTCGACTTCCTTTTCCTTGCCGCCGTAGGCGCGGTCGTAGATGTTGGTCTCGAACTTCTTCTTCTCAAAGGCCTTCCACACCGAGTCGTTGGGGGGTGGGCGGGAGCCGTAGAGGAACGATGGGCCCTGGGTACGGTTGCGCCGGAGCCTCTCTACCAGCTTGCCAATGTCGATGCGGAGACGCGGGTCGCGGTCGCTATCTTTCAACTTGGGCATGTGGCTGTTGCCCGACGCCGCGAACTTTTGCGCCTCGATCCAGACGTTGGAGTCGTCGACGAATATCATGCACGTCTCGCCGGGCATTGTGATGTTTGTAAAACAAACAAAAGAAAAAGTCTGGTGGTATCTGCAAGCGCACTAAAAGGATGTGGTGGAAAGATGTGACAAGAGGTGACAAATTGCGACGTGGTGTTTTAATCGCCAGGCAGCTGCTCCAAACGGAAATTGGGTAGGGTGGGCAAACGGAAATTGGGTAGGGTGGGCATTTTTTACGGCCGAACTGAGACGCCGGGGCATCATCGCCTTGGTATATGATGCGCGCGCGAAATGTGCGGGGTGTTGCAGGTCGGGGACATCGAGAGCCAATTGGCTAGGAGAAGGCTGCCAGAAAGTTGGCAGGCCGGCCACAGATGTCACATCACATATCTCCCGAGCCTGTACGGTGCATGGTATCTACACAGCCAGATCAAAAATGACTGGCCTGCTGAGGCCATGCATCGTGAGTGCGCGTCGCGCCGAAGAGGCCCGTTATCCCGGCCGTGTGAACCCCAGAACACATGCCAAAAGGCTGTGGTGTCGATTTGTCAGTTGTAAAGAGTCTCAAACTGGCCAGAACTGTGGATTGAAGTTAAAGAGTGGCAGAAGTTATTGAGGCGGTTCTTAAGAGAATTGTTCTTGATGATGTTTGGCCGCACTTGATCTGCAATGGCGATGAGGGTAACAAGTTACCCCAGCGAAGTTGGCTGTGGCATTTGTTTGGGCTCTGACGGATTGATGCCCAACCTACCTTTTGTCTTCCCCTCTTTCTGGCGCCTCGTCCCGCGTAGGGGTGTGTCAGCCACAGCCAAACAGATCTCAGATCGAGCAAAGAGGCCTACCGTCGGCAACGCAGCCGCCCCTAAACACAAAGAGGGGTTCCGCCAGGCGAAACACCAGGATTAGAAATAGTTCGCGGACGGCGAGTTGCCTGCTTGGCTGTCTGCTCATGGCGTCCGTCCTCATCCGGGACTCTGCAGACGCACCTCTCCTGCAGCCGCCAATGGGAGGCGAGTGGTACCACACCCCTCTACCCCGCATGCCCAGACGACTCAGCCACTGCTGGACCAGGGCCGCAAACGCGTTTGGTTGGCTAAGACGAAAATTCGCAACGCGTTGCTGGAACGAATTGTCGCAAGGCGACACACCACGATGGAGCTGGAACCAGATCTGGGAAACGGGGTTGGGAAACGTCTAATCAGAAACTGCGTGGGACGCTGCCTACCGTTTCTTGTACGCGACCCAAGCTCTGCTGAGCCAGCAACTTGTCCCAAAAAGAAAATGAACCAGCGGGTCCGGAATCGCGTTTTCGCCCTCCCCATAAAAACGACAGCTTCTGGTCTTTGTTGTTGTTCACAGGGTGCGGTTTTCTGTCCTTATAGCTACTAGCTCTGGACCCTTCTGAGCAGACAGAGAACTTTTATGCGCAACATCCATCCTCGAGCAGCAGAGCCTTGCAAAGGCTGATGGCGAGATGCCAGGGACTTGGGGGACGGGGGCTGGTGGGGGGTCGTGCCTTCCACGGACAGAGGTGGACAGGGCATTGGGCGGGTCGCGAAAACCATACTGATCTCGGGTTCTGGTGAAGTGTTCCTTCCTCCAACTCCCTGGGCCCTCAACGGGCGGTGACACCACTCAACCCCCCCCAAGTTGGCTGGTGCGACTTTTTCTCGCTGATCTCTTCCTCAGCCTTCATCGCATGTCGTCGTATCAGTCAGCGGTGCTCCCGTCATATCGGGAGAGAGTCTTTGGTGGCCGCGGTTGTGGCGGGTAGGGTGGATGGCCGATGCGTGAGAGGATGTGCAGTTACGGATGAAAAGAATCAAGGGAGTTGCGGGGGACCATGTGCATTGCCAAAAATGAAAACGGACTACAC